>Ga0302324_100009540_pt1 | contig 20263 bp, 17 predicted proteins | sample Palsa_T0_1_FD_201949 | JGI IMG/M metagenome (GOLD analysis project Ga0302324, IMG submission 201949) | Peat permafrost microbial communities from Stordalen Mire near Abisko, Sweden - Palsa_T0_1 | ecosystem: Environmental > Terrestrial > Soil > Palsa > Peat permafrost | place: Sweden: Abisko...
TAGTCGGCTTTGCGCTGCTCCTGCGTCTCAGCCAGGGTTGCGTCGTGGATCAGCGCATCAACTCTGGCATTGGAATAAAACCCGCGATTGGCGCCCTGCGGAGGGGTGCTGGCTGAACCGAGGGCATAGCGAAAAATATCCGGGTCTTCATTGCCACCGATCCAGCGTAGGGAGAACATCTGGAAAGCTCCGCGGACGACATCGGCATAGAAAGTTGCGAATTCAAAGCTGCGCAGTTGCAAGTGAATGCCGACTTGACGCAGCTGTTGTTGCAGCACGGCCGCAAGCAGGCGTGTACTTTCATCGGTTGAAGTTTTCATAGTCAAGACGAAACGTGTCCCGTTTGCGCCCGGTTTGTATCCGGCGGTGTCCAGCAGTCGTTGCGCCTGTGCCGGATCGTAGGGCGTAGGCTGCAACGTCGTATCGAATGCCCATTGGTTTTCGGGTAATAAGCTCGCTGCGAGGCGTGCACGACCACCCATCAACGATTGAATAATGAGCGGACGGTTGATGGCGAGCGCGATGGCGTGGCGCACCCTGGCGTTGCGAAGAATCGGGTCTCGTAGATTGAAGGCCAGATATGCGACCGCTGTTCCGGGAGTGGTTTGCACTCGCAAGTGCGGATCGCGAGCGAGCGCATTGACTGAATCTGATGTGAGCGAATTGATGGCGACATCTGCCGAGCCCTTGCGCAACTCGAGTGAACGCGTGATTCCGTCGGGGACAACTGCGAAATGCACGCGCTCGATGTTGGGCGGAGAATGCCACGAATGCGGCGCACGCTCGATGACGACTTCCTTGTCGATTTCCTGACTGACAAATTGAAACGGACCAGTGCCGGTAAGATGCTGCGCGAACTCACGGCCACTGCCTTTAGGCACCACGCCCAGCGCACCGCTCGACAAGTTCCAAAGCAGAGCCGGATCCGGCGCCTTCAAATGCAGGACGATGGTTTTCGAGTCCGGTGCGTCGACCGAAGCAACTTGTTTGTAGGCGCCCGTCTTGCCGGAGACAATTGTGCCGTTGCGCATGGAATCCAGCGTCCACTTCACATCCGCCGAGGTCAGGTCGCTGCCATCGTGAAAGCGCACATCGGATCGCAGATGAAATATCCATTGCAGCGGATCAGGGTGATCCCAGCTGAGGGCCAGTGCGGGTTGCAATTCGAAATTTGCACCGCGAGTCACTAATCCGTCAAACAGCAGCTCATCGATTCGCTCAGATTGCGCGTCGGTGCCGATGCGTGGATCCAGGTTTGTCGGGCTACTTTCAATTAATAACGTGAGCGTTGCCGAGTTTGAATGTGGAACGTGACAGCTCGACATGGAAAGACACCATGCAGTCAGAGCCACGGCGGCGAGCTTCTTACGCACGGCTTATCCTGCCGAGCACCATGCTGCGGTGTGCTCCGGTCGCCGACGGGACATTGCCCGGAAGATCGTGCCAAGTCTTCCACGCCAATAGCGCGAAGGCGACTGCTTCTTTCGCCGCGGAAGGAAGTCCGAGATCATCAGAAGTGCGAATTTGACAAGGCAACGCTGATAACTCAGATTCGAGCATCGCGATCAAGGTTCGATTCTTCGAGCCGCCGCCTGACAGGACGAATTCAAAACGTCGATGATCGAAGCGGGACAGTGCAAACGTCTCGAGACCCAGTCGCAAGCTGCGGGCCGTCAACATGGTCGCGGTCGCGACTGCATCGTGCTTGCGCCTGGAGTGCCGGCGGCAAGACGCCAGGAAATCGCTGACGAACTGTCTGCCAAATTGTTCCCGGCCCGCTGTCTTGGGCGGCGACTTGCGAAAAAATTGTGCCTGCAGGACGTCAGCCACGACTTGATCTAAGACTCTGCCAGAGGCCGCGACCGCTCCGTTGCGATCAAATGCCTGTCCGTAAAGCTCGTGCATCAGGGCGTCTATCACCATATTTGCGGGACCGGTGTCGAAGGCGATCACGTCCTCAAGTCTCGCGCTCGCTGGCAGAATCGTCATGTTGCCAATGCCGCCGAGATTCTGGAGGACACGGTTGCGAGTCGCGTGTCGAAAAAATTCGTAGTCGAGCAACGGGACGAGGGGCGCGCCCTGGCCGCCGGCAGCAATGTCGGCTGGACGAAAATCAGCGACGACGGGGATGCGAAGCCGTTCGGTGATCGGCGAGGGATCAAGAGCCTGCCATGTAGTCGCGATCCTGCGGCCGAGAAACTGCCGTGGGGTCGCCTGATGGTACAGCGTCTGACCGTGACAGCCGGCCAGGTCAATTCGCAATTTGCTCAGCCGCAGTGTCTTTTCCAGCGCGTCGGCGTACGCAACGCCCAATCTCGTTTGCAGACGAGCGAGGTCGGCAACTGAGATAGATGCGGCGTCCATTGCGTCCAGAATGAATTTGCGCAGCGCTGCAGGAAATGGATGTGTCTCGTGGTGCAGGAGCTTGAGGTCAACAAAATCGGGTTTCGGCGAAATGCGAACAATGGCGACATCGATGCCATCCGCGGAGGTGCCGCTCATCAGGCCCGCGACGGTCAGTGCGCGGGGCGTCATCCTTTGGCGCATAGCTTGCTCAGCTGTTGGATTTCGCGACGTAGAGCATCGACGTCTGCTGTTGAGGGGACGGGCGCAAAGCGCAGGCAGCGTGCCCATTTCTTTTTCGCTACCATGACCCGTTGCGCGGCTGCGGTGACCCTCCTGCGGAATGCCGTAGAGTGCTCAGCCTCGGCGAGGACAGTTTCATACGCGCGCGTTATGAGCGCAGCATCATGGCAGATGAGATAGAGATCGCCGCCGGCTTCGACGAATTCCATCACGGCAGTTTCGATCGATCGCGCAAGAACAGCTTTCATCTCGAGATCGTCCGACACGACGATTCCTGCGTAGCCAATCTTCTGACGCAGCGTCTTTTGTATCCAAAATGGTGACAAACTCGCGGAATCGCTGTTTCCCGTCACAGATGGGAAGGCAGCGTGCGAGACCATGACCATTGGTAGCGACCTGTTCAAAGTGCGATAGGGGACCAGGTCTTCATTCCACATTTTCTTCCAGCTTCGACGAATCCGCGGCAACAAGTGATGAGAATCCACTTCGCCGTTGCCCAGGCCGGGGAAATGTTTGCCACAGCCGAGAACACCGTTCGCGGCCAGGGCCTTGAGAAACGGCTTGGCATACGCGATGACACCCTTCGGGTCAGCTGCGGCCGTGCGGCTGCCCATAACTTTGGCACTGAGTGGGAGAGCAAGATCGAGAACTGGCGCAAATACGGTGTTGAAGCTGAAGGCACGGGCGGCACGGCCGATCAATTGTCCGTGAAGATGCGATGCGCGAGCGGACTGCAGTGCGGCAACCTCCCCGACGGAAGGCATCGGTGCAAGGGCATCGCGCAGCCGATCGACGCTGCCGCCTTCGAGGTCGACGCAACGCAGCATCGGAGTGCTCGTGGCTTGTTGAATTCCTTCCAACAGTGCATGAGTTTGCGGCGCGCTCTGAATATTTCTTGTAAAAAGTACGACGCCACCGGGGCGCAACATCCGCAGCCATGCTGACTGGACGGGCCCCAATTCATGCCCGTCAAGTCCGAGCACGAGAAGTTGCCCGACTTGTTCGCGCAAATTCATAGGCCCGTCTCTCCGGAGTCAGCAAGCTCGCTACGAAGCTCTTCCAGAAGATTCAGGGCTTGCAGTGGAGTCAGCGAGTTTACGTCTGCCGACCGAAGGCGATCGACGACGTGCTGCGAGAGAGGAGTGAACATGGTCATCTGCAACGCCGGCAAACTTGCCTCGATCGCAACGTTGCGCTTTTCCGACGTCTCATGTTGATGGAGAACTTCGCGCGCCCTGGTAAGAACGGCCTGGGGAAGGCCGGCGAGGCGGGCAACTTCGATGCCGTAACTTTTACTCGCGGCGCCCGGAGCGATGGTATGCAAAAAAACGATACCGTTGGCGGACTCTTTGCAGCTGACATGGAGATTCTGCAATCCGGGTAGTTGATCCGCGAGCATAGTGAGTTCATGGTAGTGGGTGGCGAACAGGGTACGTGCTTTGACCTTGGAGTGGAGATATTCGAGCGTGGCCCAGGCGAGCGACAGGCCGTCGAAGGTCGCAGTCCCACGTCCCATCTCATCGAGCAAGATGAGCGAACGATTCGTTGCAGTATTCAGTATGTTCGCCGTCTCGGTCATCTCGACCATGAAGGTCGAGCGCCCGCGCCCCGTATCATCGGACGCGCCGATTCGGGTGTAGACGCGATCCACCGGTCCCCATCGCATCATGGTGGCAGGAACGAAGCTTCCCATTTGCGCCAAAATAACCAGCAATGCAGCTTGTCGCAGGTAAGTACTCTTGCCACCCATGTTCGGACCGGTGATGAGAAGGATGCCGCGCTCCTTGGCATCGACGAACAAATCATTCGGCACGAAACGCGAGCCGAGCGCTGCGACCATCTGCTCCATGACGGGATGGCGCGCGCCGGCGGCTTCGAGAATTGAAGTCGTCTCCAATTGCGGGCGAACGTAGTTGTGGAGCGCGGCGTGGTGGGCGAAGCTAGCCAACATATCCGCTAGCGCGACAGCGGCTGAGGTCTTGCGAATGACGGCGGCTTCTGCGAGAACAGTGTCGCGAAGTTCGGCAAAGAGACGCTTTTCGATGGCGACGGACTTTTCCTGCGCGGAGAGAACCTTTACCTCATGCTCCTTCAACTCCCGGGTCGTAAATCTTTCTGCATTCACCAAAGTCTGCTTGCGTTCGTAGTCGTCAGGAACGGAATGAAGGTTGGAGCGCGTGATCTCGATGTAATAGCCGAAGACGCTGTTGAATCGGACCTTGAGCGAGCCAATGCCAGTGCGCCTGCGTTCGCGCTCCTCGATTGCGGCGATGTATTGCCGGCCGGTCTGGCTGAGCGAGCGAAGTTCGTCGAGCTCCGGGTCGACTCCGGGTGCGATGAAGCCGCCTTCGGCCCAAAGCGCGGGGAACTCCGGGACCAATGTGCGCAGGACCCGCTCGCAGAGCTCAGTGTGTGGCGCGATATCTGCATGGATGTCACCCAGCAGCGCGGCATCCATCGGCTGGAGCTGATCGCGCAGCAACGTCATCTTTGACAGCGACTGAGCCAGCGCGAGCACGTCGCGTGGACCCGCCGACTGCAACGCGATGCGTGCTAAAAGGCGTTCCTGGTCAAGGACACCGTCGAGAAGTTTGCGCAGATCTTCGCGACATATCAGGTCTCGATGCAGCAACGCTACAGCGTCCAGTCGCTTGGAGATCTTTGATGGGTCTGCCAGCGGTTGAAGAATCGTAGACTTGAGCAGGCGCTTACCCATCGCGGTCAGGCATGAATCCAATGCGTGGAAGAGCGTGCTCTCGGCTGACGACGATGCAAACAGCGGGTCGACGAGTTCAAGATTGCGAACAGTGACGGCGTCCAATTGCAGAGCGTCGTTTCGTTCGAAACTGCGAATGCCGCAGATGTGCTCGCAGCTTCCGGGTTGCGTCGTCTTGATGTAGTGCAGGATTGCGCCGGCCGCACGTGCCGCGGCCGGTTTGTCGCTCAGGCCGAATCCATCCAGTGAGGTTGCGCCGAGCATATGCAGCAGCAACGGCAGCGCATACTCCTGCGTCCAAGCCCAGTCCTCGACTGCGGTGCGCGTCAATACATATCCGCCAGCGAGACGGAAATCTTCTTCTGCCATGCCGGGAAAGAGAGGCGACTGCGCAGGGTAAATCATCTCGCGCGGGGGCAGGCGCTGAAGCTCATCCATGCACTGCCCGGCCGCATCCACGCCAGAAAATTCCGTTGCTGAGAAATCGCCAGTCGATAGATCAAGCATGGCCACGCCGTAGTGGTCTTGTTGAACACAGACGGCCGCGAGGCGATTACTCTGCTCGGCACCAAGTGCGGGGTCGAAGGCTGTTCCCGGCGTCAAGACGCGGGTCACCTCGCGGTGCACCAGCTTTTTTCCGGGGCCGGCTTCTTCCATCTGCTCGCATAGTGCGACGCGAAATCCCTTGCGGAGAAGTCGAGTGATGTAGTTGTCTGCCGCGTGGTAGGGCACGCCGCACATCGGTATGCCGCGTTCCTTGTCTCTTGAAGTGAGGGTCAGTTGAAGTTCTTTCGAAGCGACTTGTGCGTCTTCAAAAAAAAGCTCATAAAAATCGCCCAGGCGGAAGAAGAGCAGCGCGTCGGGATGTTGCTGTTTCGCCGTCGCGTATTGCCGCATCAGCGGCGTGGTTTCCGCTGTCACACCGGCCCTGGATGGCGGTGCAGGCGCTGGGACGGCAGACAAAACGCCAGTTGGTTTCTCAGATGCAAGCTTCTCAGTCACGGAAACGCCAGCATACCGTGAAGACCATGTGTAAAAAAGGAGTTCCTCGCGGCGTGTGCTCGGCCGAGCAAGCGCCGGACACCACCGATTCTGCACTATATACTGGGCAGTACTGATGGGCATGTCATTGTTATGGCTTCGCGTCGCCGTGGTGCTTTACGGCGCTTCGGCTCTGGTAGCAGGGTGGACGACCCTGCGCCAAGGCACCCGCGTCCGCAGTTTTTTGCAGCCGTTGCTGATCGGTGGCCTGCTGTTCCACTTCGTGTCACTGGTCGAGGTGCTGAATAACAATCATCACTGGATGCCGATGGCGGTCCATGAGCTGGAATCGCTCCTAGGCCTGTTGCTGGCTGGGCTTTTCTGTTGGAGTTTTTACCGGTACGGAACCGTGTCGCTCGGGATGTTTGTCCTGCCTCTGGTCTTTCTTCTGACGCTGGCTCCGGCGATCGGCCCGGACTTCGACACATTTTTCTCGCCGCGCCTGCGCAATGGATGGGTGCTGGTCCATGTCGCACTTGTGCTGGCCGGGTATTCGGCGCTGATCCTGAGCTTTCTCTCCAGCCTGTTGTACCTGTTACAGGAGCAGCGTCTGAAATCCAAGCACGCCGGCGGATCTTATCGCTGGCTGCCACCGCTCGACACTGCAGATCAGATTTCTTACCGCATGTTGCTGATCGGATTTCCTTGCATGACGCTTGGACTGCTGACCGGTTCGCTCCTGGCCGAGGCTTCGACGGGGCCAAGTTATTTTGGCGATCCCAAGGTGATTCTTTCGTTCGCGATGTGGCTGCTTTACGTCTTCCTGTTATGGACGCGGCGAAGCGCCGGCGTTCGTGGGCGGCGCGCCGTTTACCTTTCCTGCTTCGTTTTTCTCGTGGCGCTTAGCGTCTGGGCGGCCAATTCATTGAGTACGGTCCACAGGTTTTCACTGCCATGAGCCTGAGACTGTTGGGAGTGAATCATAAATCGGCGCCCGTCGAGTTGCGGGAGAAGCTAGCCATTCCAGAACGCAATCTGGCTGAGGCGACCCGGCAATTGGCGCATCATCCGGGAGTGCGTGAAGGCATGATCCTGTCGACCTGCAATCGGGTCGAGTTGGTAACCGCGCATGACAACGCGGCACCCGACTTGAATTTATTTTTGGAGCAATATTTCTCTCTCGAGCCGGCATCGCTGCGGCCGCATCTTTACGAATACAGTGAACAGGATGCCATGCGGCATCTGTTTCGTGTTGCTTCCAGCCTGGACTCAATGGTCGTGGGTGAACCGCAAATTCTTGGCCAGGTGAAGCAGTCCTATTCGGTTGCGCGGCAAGTTGGAGCAATGAACGGCGAACTGGACCAGGTATTGCGTCGGGCTTTGACCGTTGCAAAGCGCGTTCGTCGGGAGACGCGGATTGGCAACACTTCCGTGTCGATCGCGTCGGTTGCTGTTGAGCTGGCGCGCGAGATTTTTGGCAGCCTGGCCGGTAAAACCGTTTGCCTGGTCGGCACCGGAAAGATGGGTCAACTGGCTGCGAGACACTTGATGGCGCAGGGCGCTTCCCACCTGCTGCTGAGCAATCGCACGACCGCGGGCGCTGAACTTCTGGCAGCCGAGTTGGGTGCCGAGGTGCTGCCCTTTGAGCAGATTTACGACCGGTTGGATGCCGCCGACATCGTCATCACGACGACCGGATCGTCGGAGCCGATCTTCCGGCGGGAGCACGGGCAGCAGTTGCTGCAGCGGCGGCGTAATCGGCCGGTATTCTTCATCGACATCGCCGTTCCGCGCGACGTTGACCCGGCGATGGCCAAGCTAGAGGGGATTTTTGTTTACGACATTGACGACTTACAGAACGTGGCGAGTCAGAACCAGATTGGTAGAAACGAAGAGGCGAGCCATGCCGAGCGCATCATTGAGCGCGAGGTTGAGCGCTACAAAGAGTCGCGGCTATCGCTCGATCCTGTGCCTTCGATCCTCGCAGTGCAGCGCTCGCTCGAATTGGTGCGGCAGCTAGAATTCGCGCGCAATGCGGCTCGCCTTGCGGGCATGAATGCGGAGCAGCGCAAGGCAGTGGACGATCTCACCCGCGGCCTGTTGAACAAAGTGCTGCACGGACCAATGGTCGCGTTGAAGGCGGCGGCTCGAGATGGCGATGAGGAAGCGATGCGCGCGATACGCCTGGCGCTTGCGGGCGACTCTGGAGATGGCGCGAGCGAGGACGATTCCGCCAAAGGCGGCGCGGATTGATTCGCGTCGGCTCCCGCGGATCCAAGCTCGCTCTGTGGCAGACAAATTACGTAGCCGACGCACTTCGCGGCCGCGGTCACGAAGTTGAAGTCGTCATCATTCGTACAAGTGGTGATCAGATTCAAGACCGGCCACTGCCGAAGGTTGGCGGCAAAGGATTGTTCACGGCGGAAATTGAAGTCGCTCTCGAAGAGAAAGCGATCGATCTGGCGGTTCACTCGCTGAAGGACCTGCCGACAGAGGTTGCGCCGCAGTTCGTTCTGGCAGCGATTCCTGTTCGAGAAGATGCTCGCGATGTGTTGCTGGCGCTGACGCCCGTCACCGTCGCAGCACTGCGCTCGGGAGCGACAGTAGGGACAAGCAGCCCGCGTCGTGCGGGACAGTTACTCGCGCTGCGCAGCGACCTTCAGGTGCAGTCGCTGCGTGGCAACGTGGACACGAGAATTCGTAAATTGAAGCGCGGCGATGCGGACGCAATCGTGCTGGCTGCGGCTGGCGTGAATCGCCTGGGTCTCGCGCACTTGGTCAGGGAACATATCGCGCCCGAAAATCTTTGTCCGTGTCCGGGCCAGGGCGCGCTTGCGATCGAGTGTCGCGCAGACGACATCGTCACGCGGGAGGCGCTCGCGTTTCTGGACGATCTCGCGACACGAACCGCGGTCGACATCGAGCGTGCGGTGCTTTCACAGCTGGGTGGTGGCTGCTCCATCCCCGTCGGAGTTTATTGCGCGCCGCAGGGAGAAGGGCATCGTGTCTGGGCGGCCGTGTGCTCGCTCGATGGCCGGAGTCTCATTCGCGTGGAGCATTCCGGGCGCGAGAGTGCCGAGGAGTTGGTCGACATCGTCGCCGAAAGATTGCGCCGCGAAGGTGCTGAAGCGATTTTGCATGCTTAGGCCGCTCGCGGGTCGCTGCGTCATCGTCACGCGCCCGAGCGCACAGGCTGAGTTGCTCGCCGATCCTTTGCGAGAGCTTGGAGCTGAGGTCGTTGTCATTTCCGCGCTTGAAATTCTGCCAGCCATGGACTCGACACCACTTCGTGATGCGATCAGTCATCTTCAGGATTACGACTGGTTGGTCGTGACCAGCGTGAACGGTGTGAATGCAATCGCCCACCAAGTGCGGACGCAGGCAAAAGAGGCAGATCTGGATTCCAGCAAGTTGCAGATTGCGGCAGTCGGTGAGGTCACTGCCACGGAGATGACCGAGGCTGGCGGCCCCGCACGCATCTTGCCTGAGAATTTCCGCGCTGACCAACTCGCGAAACAGCTTGCAAGTCACGTCAATGGCCGCCGCGTGCTGTTGGTGCAGGGGCTCGGAGCAAAAAATGATCTAGCGGAAGCTCTTGCCTCTGAAGGAGCTCATGTCGAACGCGTGGATGCCTACCGAAGCACCGAGCCAGCGACATTGACGAAAGAGCTCCGACTATTTCTGTTGTCTGGCAAACGTGCAGACGCGGTTACATTTACAAGCTCGCAAATGGCACGGAACTTTTTCCGCGCACTGGAGAGGAAGCAGCTTTCGCTCCCATCCGAAACTGTCCTTGCGTCAATAGGCCCTGTCACCACTGCGACGTTGCGCAATCTCGGCCATCCCCCGCAAGTTGAAGCCAATCCTTCCACAATGGCGGCTCTGGCCAGCGCGTTAGGCGAGTTCTTTCTCAACTCGCGATAATGGCTTGTGCTGCCACACTGTGCTCCAGGTTTTGTCTGCGGCGTGGCACAGCGTCTCGAGCGTGCAGTCCGCACAGCGCGGCTTGCGAGCGATGCAAATCTGCCGGCCATGATGGATCAGTTCGTGGCTGAACGCAGTCCAGTGATTGCGCGGAACGATCTTCATCAGCTCCTGCTCGACGGTGCCGGGATTCGTACCTTCCGCCATGTCCAACCGATGCGATAGGCGATAGACGTGCGTATCGACAACAACGCCTTCGTTCTTCCTAAACCAGGAACCGAGCACAACATTTGCGGTCTTGCGGGCGACTCCGGGCAGCTTCAACAACTCATCCATTGTGTCGGGAATTTTTCCACCGAAATCTTCAGACACCTTTTTTGCCGCGCCGAGAATCGATTTTGTCTTATTACGAAAGAAGCCGGTGGTGCGGATCATGTCTTCGACCTCCGCAGGATCGGCTTTGGCCAGCGACTGCGGAGTAGGGTAGCGGCGGAAGAGCGCCGGCGTCACCAGGTTCACGCGCACGTCCGTGCATTGTGCGGAAAGAATCGTTGCGACGACGAGTTGCCACGCACTGTCGTGATGCAGCGCGCAGACCACTTTTGGATACGCCTTGTGCAGCTTGTCCAGAATTGCGTCGACGCGCACTTTTTCGAGTGGCTTGTAATTTTTAGGCTTTGCCGCCAGCTTCGCGGACGGTGAGACGGGCGTGGCTTTCGCGCTTACAACTTTCTTAAGTGGCGCCATCAGCCCAGCCTGTTCAGCATTTCTGCAGCGGTCATGCGGATGCATGTAAACATTGGCGTGTCCTTCAGCGTGTATGCGCTGGCCTCAGTTTCGCGCAGGCGCTGGACGAGGTCGAGAAAGTCTTCCGGATAATTGCACTCGAACGCGACCACGAACTCCTGGTCGTCGAGACCGAACGAGTACGTTGTGTTCAATTTGACCCGCGGCCATTGCAAGCCGACGCGGATATGCTCTTCCATCATCCGCTTGCGTTCATCGAGAGAGAGTTGGTACCACCCGCGAGTCTTCCAGAACGGATAGATGAAAATGTATTTCTGCCCACCGGGACGAACGGTGCTACGCGTTTCCTGTTCATTTTCGTCTTCGAGACCTAGAGAATACTGCGACCGCTTCGTCATCGAAAGAAAGCTGTGCGGAATCGTCATGTAGCCGCCGAGCGGCGTGGCCATGAGCTCGGCCATCATCTGGTTCAGCTCATCGACGGAATAGCAGATTGACCAGATCACCATGTCAACATCGCCGCGAAGTCCGACGGTCGAATACGTAATGTGACGCTGCTTGCCAGGAATATTCCACTTCTCCAGGACCTTGAGGAATTCGCGCTTGTGACTATCGCGCTCGCCAGGCGAAAGGCGGCGCCACTCCGGCATCACTTTGAAAAACGCAAAGCGGATGGTCTGCTGCTGGACTTTTTTCTGCTCCGGTTTCGCGGTTTCCGGTGCAGCAATGGCGGCTGTTTCAGACATTTTATTCATTTACCTCAACGCTCAATCGTAGCGCAGATTGACCGGTTTCCGCACTTCGCGGGCTCGATGTTCGACCACCTATATACTCAGGGCTTGCATGACTGAAAAAATTCTCGCCGTCCTCAGCGTCTTCATCATTGGCGTCATCTCTTCTACCGGCTACCTCGGCGTGCTGCTGCTGATGGCGATCGAGTCGGCTTGCACGCCGCTGCCGTCGGAGATCATCATGCCGTTTGCCGGCTACCTGGTTTACACGGGCCGCTTCAATTTGTATCTGGTCGCGACCGCCGGCGCGTTGGGATGCAATCTCGGTTCGGCGCTGGCTTACTGGGTCGGCGCCAAAGGCGGTCGTCCATTGGTCCAGAAATTTGGCAAGTATGTGCTGCTGAGTGAGCGCGATTTGGACCGGACCGAATATTTTTTCCATCACTACGGTCAGATCACAGTGCTAGTTGGGCGACTGCTTCCGGTAGTCCGCGCTTTTATCGCGCTGCCTGCGGGCATCGGCAAAATGCCTAAGTTGCGGTTTCATATCTACACGTTCATCGGCTCATGGCCCTGGTGTTTCGCGCTCGCGTGGATCGGCATGAAGCTCGGGCAGCGTTGGGACACCGACCCGCGGTTGAAGCACGCTCTACATCGCTTTGACGCGGTAATCATCGTGCTCGGCGTCATCGCGCTGGCATGGTTCATTCGCTCGCACTGGCGGCAGCATGTCCGTACTCGCGAAGCATGAGCACCGATTGCACCCCGCGGCATTTGCCAATCATCTTTATCTTGCGCGACACTACTAAGTAATTCAATCGCGCAGAAAATCCAGGAAGGTCAGTACAGAATGTCCAGTTCCCAGGGCGCCCCGAACAAAGAGGCTGCCGCCGCAACAATCCAGCCAGCCAAAGGAAAACTAGGCATCATGGTTCCAGGAATGGGAGCCGTTGCCACTACTTTTATCGCCGGCGTTGAAGCCGTGCGCAAAAATGTCGCCAAGCCGATCGGCTCCGTCACGCAGATGGGCACGATTCGCTTAGGCAAGCGGACAGACAATCGCACGCCGCTCATCAAGGACTTTGTGCCGCTCGCCGGACTTGATGATCTGGTCTTCACCGGCTGGGATATTTTCGAGGACAACGTCTACGAGGCTGCCCGCACGGCGCAGGTATTGGCCAAGGAGCAGCTCGATTCCATCAAGCCGTTCCTTGAGGGCATCAAGCCGCTGCCGGCTGTGTTCGACCAGCACTATGTGAAACGCCTCAACGGGACCAACGTGAAGAAGGGCAAGAACAAGCGCGATCTGGCCGAACAACTGCGCGCGGACATTACCGACTTCAAGAAAAAGACGGAGCGGCAGGTGATGATCTGGTGCGGCTCGACAGAGATTTTCCTGCAGCCGTCGGCGGTCCACCAATCCATTGCCGCTTTTGAAAAGGGCCTCGAACAGAACGACGAAAATATCGCGCCCTCCCAGATTTACGCTTACGCCGCGCTGAAGGAGGGGCTTCCGTTTGCGAATGGCGCTCCAAACTTGACCGTCGATCTGCCGGTAATGCAGGAGTTGTCGAAGATTAACAACGCGCCGATTTGCGGCAAGGACTTTAAGACCGGTCAGACATTTATCAAGACAGTGCTTGCTCCCGCGTTCAAGGCGCGCATGCTCGGCGTGGCCGGCTGGTACTCGACCAACATTCTCGGCAACCGCGATGGGGAAGTGCTCGATGATCCGGAATCGTTCAAGACGAAGGAAGAATCGAAGCTGTCGGTGCTCGATCAGATCCTGCAGCCGGAGCTTTATCCCGATTTGTACAAAGATCTCTACCATAAGGTTCGAATTAACTACTATCCGCCACGCGGTGACAATAAAGAGGGTTGGGACAACATAGATATCTTCGGATGGCTCGGCTATCCGATGCAGATCAAAGTCGACTTTCTCTGCCGCGATTCGATCCTTGCGGCCCCGCTTGTCCTCGACTTAGTGCTCTTTCTTGACCTGGCAAAGCGCAGCCCTGAGCTGCAGGGACTGGGCATCCAGGAGTGGTTGAGCTTCTTCTTCAAGTCGCCGATGACCGCTCCAGGCCTGTATCCGGAGCATGATCTGTTCATTCAGTCGATGAAGTTGAAGAACACGCTGCGCCATATTCAGGGCGAGGACTTGATCACGCACCTCGGGCTTGAGTATTACGACTGAAACTTTCACGCGATCGAAAACCAGCAACCTGCGGCGATGTCGCAGGTTTTGCTTTCTGTGCGCCTTCGGGCGCATACTCTTTGTGCGGGCCAGTTGCAGAGCCGGTCATACCCCTCCCGTTTCCGGCGCAGGATTCCAGCTCAGCCTGTAGGAGTCTAGCCATGATGTTCGCTTCCTCATTCCGCCGCCTCGTTACGTCCGCAACTTTGATCGGTGTCATTTCCTTGTCGCCCGCTATGTATGCAGGCGTGGGACAGACCCCGGCCCAGTCCACGGCACCGGACCAGGCGCAGCAGGACAAGAATGCCAAGGGTGAGCCGAATCTGAATGACAGCGACGTTCTCGGCCCGATCCCGACGCTTGCTGAGGTAAAGCCCGGTAGCTTGGACGATGTCAACTCAATCGGCAACCGGCCGATGCCCGGGCAAAAGGGAATGGGCAACTGGTACTCGAACGAGACCGAAATGAAGATGGGCAAGGGCTACTCAATGGAGCTCGAGCACACCATCAAGATGGTGAACGACCCGGTCGTGAATGAGTATGTGAATCGCATCACGCAGAATATCGTCAAGAACTCCGACGCCAAGGTGCCGTTTACGGTGAAGGTGATCGACTCGGACGAAATCAACGCGATGGCGTTGCCCGGCGGTTTCATGTACGTAAATTCAGGGCTCATTCTTGCGGCCGATGAAGAGGCCGAAGTGGCCGGGGTTATAGCGCACGAGATTGGACACGTTTGCGCACATCACGTTGCCCGCGAAATTACACGTGCGAATTATGTTCAGCTGGCGATGATCCCGCTGATGTTTATCGGGGGCTGGACAGGGTATGGGATCTACCAAGGCCTGAACATTGGCATTCCGCTGACGTTTCTTGAGTTCCAGCGTGGGTTTGAGGCGCAGGCGGACTATCTTGGCCTGCAGTATATGTACAAAGCTGGTTACGATCCACAGGCGTTTGTCGCCTTCTTTGAAAAGTACAACGCGCTCATCAAGCAGAAACCGAATTTGATTTCGAAAGCGTTCTCGACCCACCCGCCGACCCCGGACCGCATCAAGCACTCCCAGGAAGAGATGCAGCGTATTCTGCCGCAGCGACCGGAGTATGTTGTCAGCACGTCGGAGTTTCAGGATGTGAAGGCGCGCCTGGCACGGCTGGAGAATCGCCGCAAGATTCAAGACGACAATGGCGATGGCAAGAAGCCGACATTGCGTCGCACCGCGACGACAACGGGCAGCGGTAGTGGCTCCGGCTCAGGCAGCGATTCCGGTTCCCCGAGTGGAACGACAACATCCGATGATCCGCCAACGTTGCATCGCCGCTGTGATTAGAGTTCTGCGGTAGGAATGGAGAAGGCCCCGAGTCGGGGGCCTTTTTTACTGAGGGAGGGAAAAGAAATCTATTTGCTGCGCCCTGATTCGCGGCAGCGCTGCATGATGACTGCTTCCAGGCGCTCGCGCAGGCTTGGAGTGAGGTCGTAAAGTTCGTTGTCGCGATAAATCTGGATCGTCTGCTTGGTCGTAACGAAAACGACTTTGCAATGCTCGCATCCCTGCATGTGCTCGTCCAAATCGCGACGCAGCTCGCCATCGAGCCGATCGTCCAGCAGATCCGTCAATTCGACCATGAACTCAGTGCAGTTCATTCTTCCTTCCCATCTCCGTCCGCAGTGGCGGACTTCTTGAAGAACTTCGCCAGCCGTTCCCGCAATTGCAGTCGTGCCCGAAGCAGGCGTGACTTCACGGCGGGCACGCTCAACTCCAACATCTGGGCTGTCTCCTCGGTGGAGAGTCCTTCCACATCCCGAAGCACGAACACTGTGCGGAAGGTGGGCGGCAGACCTTGAATTGTCTTCCGCAGAATCTCAGCCGTCTCATCCTGCCCGTACAACTGCTCCGGATTTGGACTCCAGTCCGCGAACTCGCGCGGCATGGAACCTTCGTCCGTTTCCACATCATCATCCATGCTCACCACGCGGCTGTTGCGGCGTTTGCGAAGCTTCATCAACGCTTCATTGACCGCGATCCGAACCAACCACGTGTAAAACTTCGAATCCCCTTTGAATCGGGAGAGATTCTGGTATGCCTTCAGGAACGCATCCTGAACCACATCTTCAGCGTCTTCGCGGTTCTGGGTGATGTGCTGCGCGATCCGGAAAACGCGACGGTCATACATCCGCACGAGTTCTTCGTAAGCGCCTACATCTCCGCCTCTGACTCGCTCAACGAGAGCGAGATCTGAGATCGGTTCCGAACTAGCTGTTTGGATGGATGCCATAGGAAGAAAGTCGCAGGGAATTTTGCATTTCTCTGCGGACTGCAAGCTACATCATACCAAGGGAGTTGGCTTCTCTGTTAGCCGCGTTACAAACTACATTCCAACGGCATTGTTTTCCGGCTGTTGCCCGAGCAAACCACATACAGTTGCAATGAAGGAGTACTTCGATTCGTGACTGGTAAGCAATTTGTTTTTTTCGCCGGGCTCGCGCTCGGTTTTGCCCTGATGCCAGCGCGCGCGCACAGCCGCACTTCGCCGCAAAGCACGGCATCGTCCGGAACGACAAAGAAAGCCAAGCCGGCGACATCGAAAAAGAAAGCTGCGCCGAAGAAGAAGGTAGCGGCAACTCATCACACGGTTCACAAAGCGCAGCTACGAGAAGCATTCATCGCGTCGACTGAGTTGCGGCCGATGGCGCAACAGCTGGCGACTTTCCGTTCGCCGGACGCCTATGCGGGCGTGCTGCACTATGCCCAGACGCATACTGGCGAGGCCGCCGCCGCGGCTTATCTCGCGCTCGGTCATGCGTATTACCTGGACAAGCGGGACGACGATGCAGTCCACGCGTTTCAGCGTGCGGATCAGCTGACGACGGAGTTGAATGACTACGCTGAATATCTCGAGGGCCTTGCGCTGGAGCAGGGAAATCATCCCGACCAGGCGCTGGCGCTTCTTACCGGTTACTCGGCCAAATTTCCAGAGAGCATCTTCAATGGCAACCTGCCGGTCGTGTTGGCGCGGTTGCAGGTGGAGAATAATCAGCCACAGGCCGCGCTAATAACTTTGCGAGCTGCGACAGGGCTGGCCGGACGTCCCGACTACAACTATCTGAAAGCGCGCGCACTACAGATCACGGGCGATAACGTCGGCGCAGCGCAGCTCTACCGACATATCTACAAGACCATGCCGCTGACGACTGAGGCGAAGCAGTCGCAACAACAGCTTACCGCGCTTGCTGCAACCGGAGTTGTCCTGACTGCCGAAGACCAGCATGTCCATGCAGACGATTTATATGCAGCGCATCGTTATGCAGAAGCTGAAGCGGAATACCTCGCGCTGGAACAGCATCCGGATGTTTCTGCGCATTTGCGCGATGATTTGCGTCTCGATGCAGCAGCCTGCGCATTCAAGCTGAAGCGCTTGACCAAGAGCATGCTGCAGAATCTGCCCGATACGCAGGACGATCACGGCGCGGAGCGGCTCTACCTGCTGATGGAAGATGCGCGCACTCGCGATGACACGGAATCACAGCGCAGCATTGTCGCGGATATGGAGAAGCGCTTTCCGCAAAGTCAGTGGCTGGAAGAAGCGCTGTATTCCTCGGGCAATATGTATTTCCTGAAGAAGGATTACCCGAGCGCGATTGATTTTTTCCAACAGCTGTTACGATTCTTCCCGCACAGCAGCTACGCCGCTTACAGCCAATGGAAGACCGCGTGGTTGAACTACCGGATGGGCAACTACGCGATTGCCGGCCGGCTGTTCGACGAGCACATCGCAGGTTATAGCGGCGGAACGGAATTTCCTGACGCGCTATATTGGCGGGGTCGCGTGCTGGAGGATTTCGATCATCAGCCCGCGCGCGCCAAGGCTTATTACCAGGCACTGTCGACCGCTTTCCATAATTACTATTTCGGCGTAGTCGCGCGCCAGCGGCTGGCTGGCTTATCTGACGTGACCGCCGAAGCGGTGCCATTAGTGGCCGGAATTCACGCCGTTCATCCCAAGCCGCTAAGCGATCGTGTCCCGGAGGATGATGTCCACGTCATCCGCGCGCGACTGCTCGGCAACGCGGGGCTGAACGAATACATCGCGCAGGAGATCAAGCTTAGCCCGGACAGCGCCGACTGGGCTCAATATGCCGAACTGCAGATTTACGCGCAGGCTGGCGAAACCTATCGCGCGCTGCAAGTCGCGAAGAAAATTACACAAAGCTACTACGCTGTGCCGATCGATTCCATCCCACCGAGTTATTGGAAGGTGCTATTTCCGCTGCCGTACTGGGAGGACGTGAAAGCGAATTCGGAGAAGCACGGACTGGATCCATACCTGGTGCTGTCACTCATGCGGCAGGAGTCGGAATTCAATCCCAGCGTCGTCTCTTACGCCAACGCTTATGGGCTGATGCAGCTTCTTCCGAGCACGGGAAAGAGTATGGCGCATGCCGCTGGCCTACATCCCTTCGCGACAGGCGATTTGCTGAATCCGCCCGTGAACATTCAACTCGGCACGCTCTATTTGAAACAGACACTGGACAAATTCCACGGGCAGGTTGAGTACGCCCTGGCCGCGTATAACGCTGGTGATGACCGCATTCAGGATTGGCTTGCCACTGGCAATTACAAAGACGTCCCAGAGTTCGTCGAGTCCATCCCGTTCACCCAGACGCGTGACTACGTGCAGGCCATTCTGCGCAACGAGGGGATGTACAAGCGCCTGAATGGAGTAGCCGCCGAGTAAACAGGCGGCCGCTGAATCTGATTGACACGCCCGAGGGCAGGCCTGATACGGTGAGCCATCGGGCAATCGCCTGATGCAGCCACGATGACGATGCGTTCTTTCACGCTGAATTCTCGCTGGTCCAGACGAGCGCCAGGCCGTCCGCCTGACGCCGTTCAAGTCCCCTACTATTCTTTTCCATTTTTCCACTCGCTCAGTGCGTTGCTTCCGCAGTTGTGGTGGCGCGCGCGTATTCGCCCAGGTGCTGGACAACGGCAAGACGGAGGCAAGACATGCAGAACCACGAGCAAGAGCTGCACTTTCTGGAAGACTGGATCCCCGAACAGATGGAGCCGGGAACACTCTTTGTCCTGCAGAACGCCGGCGAGGCGGGCGAGCAGCCGAACCCCTACTGGGCGGTGATGTCGTGCCCATGTTGCGGGGCGCTGGGGCTGATCACGCGACATCAATTCACTGGAATGGCCAGCATCATTTGCGGCTCGGATGAATGTTCGGCGGAATATTTTCTAGAAGGCGACGACATTCGCTACCGTCGGCCGAACTGAGGCAGGATTTGTTGAAGTTGTCAGTGTTGGTTGTCATCAGGATCGGAATTGTCTGCGCAATACTGAGTTCCGCATCCGCACAGACCAAGGAAGCCAACGGCGAACCGTTGCATTCATGGGATGTCTCGATGCAAGACCCGGCTGCGACATCAGCGGCAAAATTCCTAAGCGGTCACTGTGGAGATGCCGAGAACCAAGCGGTGATGAATGCTTGCTGGAAGTTAGACTACGACTCCGCGAATCGTGATCTGACTGCGTCATTTCATCGGCTCCTAACAGCTCTCCCCTCCGAAGAGCGGGCTCCGTGGGTTAACGCGGAATCGGCATGGATACGTTTTCGCAGATTGGAGTGCGTAGCGTCGTCGTCGGACGGTGTCGGTGGCAGTCTGTGGCCGACTGAGTATTACTCTTGCCTCGACGATATGACTAAATCGCGAAAGAAGGATTTAGATCAGCGCTAGCCGCTTATCTTGAAGACCAGAGTCGTTAGAATCACTCATGTCGCAACGCGACGACAGGATCCATCTTCGCAGCGCGCATTGCCGGCAACATGCCGGAGATAATCCCCACCAGTCCTAAAATCGCCAGAGAGATCAACATCACGCTCCAGGAACTGTGGAGAACGATGTCGCCTTCGTGGTGCGCCGTCTTGAATTGTCCGCCGTACAAAGGCATCGCCGGTACCAGCGCTGCGATCACGACGGCGGCTAGCATGCCTGCCGCTCCAGCGAGCATCGTCAAAGTAAGGCTCTCTACTAAAAATTGCCAAAGGATGTCCCGCCGTCGTGCTCCGAGAGCCTTCATCAAGCCGATTTCGCGCGTCCGCTCGCTTACGCTGACGAGCATAATATTCATCACCCCGACGCCGCCGACTGCCAGCGTCATGGCGCCGATGATGCCGAGCAATATCTGCAGCGCTGTTGAGAATTGCAAAATCTGCTCGGAGTCTTCGATCGTGTCCCATGCAGGTAGCGCCTTCTCGTCTTTTGGATCGAAGTGATGCCGATCTCCAAGGATGGTGCGAACAGCTGCCACCGCTTTGTAATGTAGCGAAGCATCGAGGGGCGAGAAGACAATCGAGTCGGGATCGCGAACATTT
>Ga0302324_100009543_pt1 | contig 20257 bp, 16 predicted proteins | sample Palsa_T0_1_FD_201949 | JGI IMG/M metagenome (GOLD analysis project Ga0302324, IMG submission 201949) | Peat permafrost microbial communities from Stordalen Mire near Abisko, Sweden - Palsa_T0_1 | ecosystem: Environmental > Terrestrial > Soil > Palsa > Peat permafrost | place: Sweden: Abisko...
ACCCGCCCGCCCCGGCTTTCCCCGGAGGGGAAACGGCAAAGGGGAGATACAGGATTTCAATCAATCCGGAGGTGACAGATTATCGTTGCAGTTATGGGGACATTTTATCGTTGCAGCAACAGCCGAGCCTATCGCTGTCGCCTATGGCCTGTCGCCGAACCGTCCCGCGCAGCCATTTGGTTATATAGTAGAGATACACATCATTAGTTCACAGGAGGCCCACGATGGCAGTTACTTTCACCCTGAACGGAAAGCCCCAAACCGTCGACGTCTCGCCGCAAATGCCGCTGCTATGGGTTCTGCGCGACTCGCTCGGTATGACCGGCACCAAGTTCGGCTGCGGCATGGCGCTGTGCGGCTGCTGCACCGTGCACATCAACGGGCAGCCCGTCCGCTCCTGCGTCACGCCGATTTCGACGGTCGCCGGCAAGAGCGTCACCACCATCGAAGGCCTTTCGTCCGATAACAGCCATCCCGTGCAGCGGGCCTGGCTTGAAGTGGATGTTCCGCAGTGCGGCTACTGCCAGTCCGGCCAGATCATGACCGCCGCGGGCTTGCTGAAGAAGACCGCGCACCCCACCGACGCCGATATCGACGAGGCTATGCACGGCAACATCTGCCGCTGCGGGACCTATCAGGCGATCCGCCACGCAGTTCACCTCGCCGCGCAGTATCAAGCCGCCAGCAATGTCGACGGGCGCGAAAATAAAGGACGGGCATAATGAGCACGACGCTCCCGAATCCCAAACTTGACCGCCGCAGTTTCTTGAAAGCCGGCGCGGCCACCGCGGGCGGACTCTTCATCGGATTCCATCTGTCGGAAAGCAGCAAGGCGGAAGCTGCCGCTGCATCGGCAAAACTAAACGCCTTCATCCATATCGGCAGCGACGACATCGTCACCTTTTCGATCCACAAATCGGAAATGGGCCAAGGCCCGATGACCTCGCTCTCGCAGTTGCTGGGCGAGGAGCTGGACTGCGATTGGAAGCAGATCCGCACCGAATTCGCCCCGGTGGACCCCGCCTACGGCCCGCTGCAAGGCACCTTCGGCAGCATGAGCATCCGCACCTGCTGGGATCCTCTGCGCAAAGCCGGCGCGTCCGCCCGCGATATGTTGCTGGATGCGGCGGCGCAAAAGTGGGGCGTCGCGAAATCGCAGCTTCGCACTGAAAACGGGCAGGTGATTAACGCCGCCACCAATGCGCGGTTGAGCTATGGCAGTCTCGCGGATGCCGCGGGCAAGCTGCCGGCGCCCGCCAAAGTCGCGGTGAAAGATCCCAAGGATTTTCACCTGATCGGAACCTCGCCCAAGCGACTCGACACTCCGCTCAAAGTCAACGGCAGCGCCGGCTTCGGCATCGACGCGCGCCGCCCCGGCATGGTCTACGCGGTGCTGGCGCGCTGCCCCGTCTTCGGCGGAAAAGTGGCCAGCTTCGACGACACGAAAACCAAGGCCGTTCCCGGCGTCAAGCAAGTTGTCCAGATCTCGCGCGGCGTGGCTGTGATTGCCGATAACACCTGGTCCGCCATGGAAGGCCGGCGCGCGCTGCAAGTTCAATTTGACGAAGGCAAGAACGCCAATCTCAGCAGCGCGGGCATTCGCGAGCTGTTCGTGAATCTCGCCGAAAAACCCGGCGCGGTTGCGCGCAATGATGGCGACGTTAACGCCGCCCTGGCGAGCGGCGCAAAGAAACTCGAAGCCGTTTACGAAGTGCCGTACTTGTCGCACGCTCCCATGGAGCCCATGAATTGCACCGCCGATGTGCGCGCGGACAGTTGCGAAGTTTGGGTTTCCACGCAAATCCAGACTGCCGCCATGGGGACCACCGCCAAGATCACCGGTCTTTCTCCGAATAAGATCCAGATCCACACCATGTATCTCGGCGGCGGATTTGGCCGTCGCGGCGGAGACGATTTCGTCGGCGAAGCGGTTGAGATTTCCAAAGCCATCGGCATGCCGGTGAAACTCACCTGGTCGCGCGAGGACGACATGCAGCACGACCTGTATCGCCCCGCGTCCTACGCCAAGTTCGCCGGGGCGTTGGACAAGGACGGCTGGCCCGTGGCCTGGAACACGCGCGTGGTTTGCCCGTCTTTTGGCGGATTGCGCAACGGCGTAGATCGCACCAGCGTGGAAGGCATCATCGATCTCGAATACGCCATCCCGAATTTCCATGTCGACTATCATCCGCCCGATGTCGACATTCCCACAACTTACTGGCGTTCGGTCGGATTCTCGCAGAACACGTTCTTCTCCGAGAGTTTCTTGGACGAGCTGGCCGTCGCGGGCGGCAAAGATCCGCTCGAGTTTCGCCGGCGCCTGCTCGCGAAATCTCCGCGCCTGCTGGGCGTGCTGGAATTGGCGGCTGAGAAAGCCGGTTGGGGCAAGCCGCTTCCGGCCGGCCATGCCCGCGGCATCGCGGTCGTGAACAACATCGGCAGCTACAACGCGCAAGTGGCCGAGGTATCGGTGGACAAGGGCAAGCTGCGCGTGCATCACGTGGTCTGCGCCGTCGATTGCGGGCACGTCATCAATCCGGCCGGCGTCGAACAGCAGATCCAAAGCGGCATCGTGTATGGCTTGAGCGCCGCGCTGAAGGGCGCCATCACCATCGATCATGGCCGCGTGGTGCAAGGGAACTTCAACCACTACGACGTTCTGCGCATCGACGAAATGCCGGTGGTGGAGGTGCACATCGTACCCAGCCAGGCAGCGCCCGGCGGAATCGGCGAGGCCAGCACGCCGACCATAATTCCGGCCGTCGCCAACGCCATCTTCGCCGCGACCGGCAAGCGCCTGCGCAAACTGCCGATTCGCCCCGAGGACCTGGCATAGAGTCCGCGTGTGGCCGAGTCAGTCAATGTCCGCGATGCCAAGACGCACTTTTCCAAACTGCTTGCCCGAGTAATGCGAGGCGAGGAGATCGTCATCGCTAAGGCCGGAAAACCGGTCGCTCGCCTAATCCCCGAGCGCCCGCCAACGCCTGCCAGGAGGGTTCCCGGCATCGACAAGGGTAAGCTCAAAATCGCGGACGACTTCGACCAGATGTCCAAGTCCGAACTCGACGAGTGGTACGGCGCAAATCTGCTTCCGAAATGAGGCTGCTGCTGGACACCCACGTTTTCCTGTAGTGGAACGAAGCAGACCCGGGGCTTTCCCGGCGCATACGCCAGTTGCTTTCCGACCCGGAAAACAGGCTCTACCTCAGCGTGGCCAGCGCTTGGGAAATGACACTCAAAGTGCAGTCAGGTAAATTGGGCTTGGCCGCCGCAACCTCCGTGTATATACCAGCGCGCCTCAACCACTACCGGATGGAAGCGCTCCCGGTCACATTGCAGCATGTTCTCGCGGCACGCACCCTTCCTGCCTATCATCGCGATCCCTTCGACCGAATGCTTGTCGCGCAAGCACAGGTTGAGCGGCTCGCTATCGTCACGCATGATCCGCAGGTTCGCAAGTATGCCGTCGAAACGATCTGGTAGATAATGTCGAATCGCCGCGAACCGCTCCTTCTGCTTCCCGGCCTAATTTGCGATCAAACCGCCTGGCAGCAGCAAATCGACGCGCTCTCTGACGTCGCCATCTGCACCTGCGCCGATTACGGCTCGCTCGATTCGATTCCCGCCATGGCGGAACATGTGCTCCACTCAGCGCCCGAGCGATTCTCCATCGCGGGACACTCCATGGGCGGCCGCGTCGCGCTCGAAGTCTACCGGCTCGTGCCGCATCGCGTCGCGCGCATCGCGCTCCTCAACACCGGATTTTCACCGCTGGCGTCGGGCGCGGCGGGCGTTGAAGAAACCCGCCGGCGCGGGGAATTGGTCGCCCTCGCCAAATCGCAAGGCATGCCGGCGATGCTACGGGAGTGGCTGCCTCCGATGATCGCGCCTCACCGCCTCAACGACACGGTGCTGGTGAACTCGATCATCGAGATGATGTCCCGAAAAACGCCCGAGATTTTCGCCGCGCAAGTGCGCGCGCTATTGGCCCGGCCCGATGCAACCCCGGTCCTCGATCAAATCCGATGTCCTGCGTTGCTGCTCACCGGTCAGGAAGATGGATGGAGCCCGCCCGCCCAGCACGCGGCAATGCTTGAGAAGATGGCGGCCGCGAAAGTCGCCGAAAGCCGGCTCGTCATCGTGCCCGGCAGCGGCCACATGTCGATGCTGGAACGGCCCGCCGAAGTCAGCGCCGCGCTGCGCGCCTGGCTCTATACTTGTTGAGTATGGAAACCCGCCGTGCGCATCTACTCAAACTGGCGGCCCTGGCGGATCGGCAACATCTATTATGTCGAGGCCACGGTCCTGGCTTGAGAAACTCGCCGAGCAAAAGAAAGCCGCCAGCGTTACCGAGCCGCGACCGTAAGCCCTATTCAAGGGCCAAGGGAGCCGGTGCCCTAAGACGCAGCCTCCGCTTCCGCATGCCGCACGTTCACCGTCGCGAGCACCAACAGACCCGCGGCGAAAAACGTGATCAGCGACAAAATCGCGAGCCGATAATTCCCCGTGAATTGCAGCGCGAGCCCGAACAGCAACGGGCACATCCAACTGGTTCCCTTATCGCTGATCTCGTACACTCCGAAATACTCGGCCTCGCGCCCCTTCGGAATCATCAACGAGAATAGCGAGCGGCTCAGCGCCTGCGTGCCGCCCAGCACTATGGCCACAATCGCCGCCACCACGAAGAACTGCTTCTCGGTGCGGACCGACACATACATGGACACCAGCACGCCGGTCCAGATCAGCAGGCTCACAATCACGGCCGGCTTCGCTCCAATCGCCTTCGCGATCCAGTCAAACAAAAACGATCCGAAGAACGCCACGAACTGCACCATCAGAATCACCTCGGTCAGATCGGCCATCGGCATCTTCAGCTCGTCGCTGCCGAACTGAGCGGCCAGCGCGATCACGGCCTGCACGGCATCGTTATAAAGCAGGTAGGCGAGCAGAAATCGCAGCGTTTGCGGGTAGTGGCGCATATCGCGCAGCGTCACCGCGAATTCACGGAAGCTGTCTAGAAGCCCTTCACTCGGCTCGCGCTTCCGTCCCGGCGGACGATTGCGGATCGCCGCCAACGGAATGACGGTGAACAGCGCCCACCACACGCCCGCGGACGAAAGATTGATCCGCACCGCCATGGATTCCGACAGGCCCAGCGCCTTGGCTTTCATGAACAGCACCAGGTTCAGCGCCAGCAGCAAGCCGCCGCCCAAATATCCGATGCCCCAGCCAGCCGACGACACCGCGTCACGTTGCTCTGGCGGCGCGATGTCCGGAAGAAACGAGTTGTACACCACGATGGAAGCGCCGAACATCAGGTTCGCGACGAGGAACAGCAGCCCGCCCCCGAGATACTCATCGCCGTGGAGAAAGAACATGGCCGCGGTTGCCAGTGCCCCCGTGTAGGCGAACAAGGCCATCAGCCGTTTCTTGTTGGCACTGAAGTCGGCGATCGTCCCGGCGATCGGCAGCGTGAAAACCTGAGTCACCACCGATACCGAAATTAGATAACCCCACCATGATCGCGGGTCCACCGGAATGCCCAAGGGATGCACGCGGCCATCGGCGCCGGCCGCCGCTTTCGCGAGCGCCGTCAGGTACGGGCCCAGAAACAGCGTCACAACGGTGCTTGCGAACGTGGAATTCGCCCAATCGTACATGTACCAGCCGCGCTGCTCGCGCTTGCCGTAAGGAAGGGCCGCCGCCGTCATAGTTCGGGATCTCCCGCGAATGCCATTAGAGCACACGGCGCACGGTACAATGAGAACGTTTTGGTTCCTCCCATGGGAAACACCGGCAACATTGTCGTATTGGGCGCGCAGTGGGGTGACGAGGGTAAGGGGAAGGTCGTCGACCTGTTCTCCGAAAAATTTTCAATCGTGGCTCGCTACCAGGGCGGCCACAACGCCGGACACACGGTATTCATTGGCCCCCGCAAGTTCGTGCTCAAGCTGATTCCGAGCGGGATCTTGCGGCCCGGCATCCAAGCTGTCATCGGCAACGGCGTGGTCATCGATCCCGCGGCGCTGCTGGAAGAAATGGACAAGTTGGGACAAGCGGGCATTGACGTTCGCGCGCAGCTCGCCATCAGCGATCGCGCGCACGTGATTTTTCCCTTCCACCGAATAGTGGAGAAGATGTCGGAAGGCCGCCAGGATCGCGTGCCCATCGGGACCACTTCGCGCGGCATCGGGCCCTGCTATGAAGACAAAATTGGGCGGCGTGGCATCCGCATCGCCGATCTTTATGAGCATGACAGCTTCTGCGCGATGTACACCGCGCTGGCCGAAGACAAGCAACTGCTGGCCCAGACCTTCAACATCCAGGAAACCATCGACTACGAATTGATTCGCGATCAGTATCTCGGATTTGCCGAACGCCTCCGTCCGCTGGTCTGCGATACCGCGCAGTTGCTCAACGACGCAATACGCGCGGGCAGGCGCGTCCTGTTCGAGGGAGCGCAAGGGACCATGCTCGATGTCGATCACGGAACCTATCCGTTTGTGACATCCTCGAGCGCCACCGCGGGCGGAGCCTGCACCGGCGCCGGCGTGCCCCCCACCGCGATCCACGGGATCATCGGCGTTTCCAAGGCCTATACCACGCGCGTTGGAAGCGGGCCTTTTCCCACCGAGCTGCTGGGCGAGGACGGCGAGCGAATCCGCAAAGCCGGCAATGAATTTGGCGCGGTCACCGGCCGCCCCCGCCGCTGCGGCTGGTTCGATGGGCCGCTGCTGCGCTACACCGCCATGATCAACGGCTTCACTAGCCTGGTGATCACCAAGCTCGACGTGCTGGATCAATTCGATGAGATCCCGGTCTGCACCGGCTACAAGAATGTCACGGCGATGCCCGCCACCTTCCGCGGCCTCGAAGCCGTCGAGCCGGTCTTTGAAAAGCTGCCGGGGTGGAAATCCGAAACGCGCGGCCTCTCGCGCGAACGCGATCTCCCGCCACGCGCCCGCGATTATCTGCAGTTCTTGAGCGAGCTTGTCGGCGTCGAAGTCGGCTGCATTTCCACCGGCCCCGAGCGTGACGAAACCATCCTCATCGAGAATTCCCGTCTCGCCGCTTTGCTCTAGTCACTGTTCCTGAGAATTTTCCTTCGGCCAGACACAATATTCCTGGCAGGAATATTTTTGGCCAGTCGATTCATACTTCTCGCGCTATTTTGCGCGCCGTGTTTTGCCGCCACGTACACTATCCAAACCGTGGCCGGAACCAACAATGCGGGCGATGGGGGCTCGGCCCTCGCGGCTGCGCTAAGCCAGCCCGAAGGAATCGCCATCGACAAAGCGGGAAACATCTATTTCGCCGACGCCGCCGCCAATCGCGTGCGGATAATCGCGCCCGATGGAAGCATCCAGACCGTCGCCGGAACCGGAGTGGCGGGCTTCGCGGGAGACGGCGGAGCAGCCACCGCGGCTCTGCTCAATCAACCCTACGGGCTCGCGCTCGACCCGGCCGGCAATCTCTACATCGCCGATTTGGGAAACGGGCGCGTGCGCAAGGTCACCGTCGCCGGCATCATTCAGACCGTCGCCGGCGGAGGCGCCCTCCCGGCCGGGAACCAAGGACAAGGCGGCCCAGCCACCAGCGCGCAGTTGATGCAGCCCCGCAACGTGACGCTCGATGCCAACGGCAACCTGTACATTTCAGATTTCGGAGCAAACCAGGTCTACAGCGTCGCCTTCGATGGCACGCTCACTCTCGTGGCTGGGACCGGCGTGGCCGGCTTCTCAGGCGACAGCACTTCCGCCCTGCTGGCGCAACTCACGGCGCCTGCCGGTCTTGCCGTCGACCCCTCCGGAGCGCTCTACATCGCCGACAGCGGCAACAACCGCGTTCGCAAAGTCTACAACGGCGTCATCATTACTGTGTTCAACACCCCTGGACCGACCGGGCTCGCGTTCGGCTACCCGGGTACGCTATACATCGCCGCCTCCAGTTACTTCGGAAGCGTCTCCCAGCAAATTCCCAGTATCACCTCGGCCGTCGACGTAGCCGTGGATCCCGCCGGCGATCTCTTCGCCACCAGCGGCGTTTTCGTCCTGGAGATTCCGGCCGGCGGCCCGCTCACAGCCGGCCTTGTCACAACAATTGCCGGAAGCGGCGCATCGCCCAATTTTGGCGGCGACAATGGCCCCGCTACGGCCGCCCAGCTCTATTCGCCATCCGGCGTTGCGATGGATTCCAGCGGCAATTGGTACATCGCCGACACGTCCAACAATCGCATCCGCATGGTGACGCCGGCGGGTGTGATCAGCACCATCGCCGGAACCGGGACCGCCGGTTCCACGGGCGACAATGGCCCCGCGTCGGCGGCCGAACTCAACGCTCCTCGAGGCTTGGCCCTCGACAGCCTCGGCAATCTGTACATCGCCGATTCAGGCAACAACGAAGTCCGCAAAATTACGCCGGCCGGATTGATTCTGCCGGTTGCCACTCAGCTCAACAACCCTGTCTCCGTCGCCACCGACGCCCAAGGATCGGTTTACATCGCCGACTCCGGCAGCAATCAGATCATCACGGTGACCGCCGCCGGAACGGCCAGCATTTTCGCCGCGATTGTAGGACCACAGGCAGTGGCGGTCGATCCATCCGGCAACGTCCTGGTCGCGGATGCGACTAAAATCTGGACCATCACGCCCGCCGGCGTCGCGAGCACGATGATCACGGGGCTCAACTCGCCCTCCGGTATCGCCGTTGCCTCGGATGGCAGCCTCCTGATTGCGGCAACCGGCGCGAACCTGATTCAACAGTGGACCACATCCGGCTCGCTCGTAACCATCGCCGGAACTGGCACGGCCGGATTCTCGGGCGACGGCGGGCCAGCGCTTTCCACGCAATTGAACGGGCCGGCCGGCATCGCCGTTGGCGCGAACGGCGTGTTTTGGATCGCCGACTCCGGCAACAACCGTATCCGATCTCTCACGCCGTCCGCCGTCACTTCCGAAACAGCGCCCACCGCGACCATTACAGTGGTCAATGCAGCGAGCCTCGCCACTGGACCCATCGCTCCCGGCGAAATCGTCACCGTATTTGGTTCGGGCTTCAGCGCCACCAAAACCGAGCTCCTGTTCGGCGGCACCGCGGCGAAGCTGTTCTACACCAGCACGACACAAATCAACGCGCTCGCGCCCGCCACCTTGTCTGCAAACTCCACCAGCATGGTAAGTGTCGTGGTAAACGGGAACACCCTGGCCGAATCCCCGGTGCCGTTGGCCAGCGCCGCGCCGGGCATTTTCGCCACCGCCGCCGGGACAGGTGAAGCAGCCGCCAACAATCAGGATGGCAGCATCAATTCGGCATCGAACCCGGCGCCTCGGGGATCCGTGGTGTCCTTCTACGCAACCGGCCAAGGGTCCAGCTCCGGCACAGTCATTTTGACCGTCGGCGGCTATCAGGCTCAGCTACTGTATGCCGGACCAGCGCCCGGCTTCCCTGGATTGATGCAGATCAATGCGCAAATCCCGGGCGGTTTCCTGGGGCCCGGCATTCAGCCGGTGGTGCTCTCGATCGGCGGCGCGGCCAGCCAGGCTGGTGTCACCATCGCCATCGATTGACCGCAATGATACACACTGATGCATGTGGGAAGTACACTGAAGACTTATGAGCTACGGCCGTTATTTCGACGAACTGGAGCCCGGGCAGACCTTCCGGCACTGGCCTGGCCGCACCATCACCGAGTTCGACGACACGCTCTTCAGTCTCTTGAGTATGAATCAACACCCGGTGCACATTGACGAACACTTTGCGGCGGGAACGCAGCATGGCCGCAGGCTGGTGGAAGGGCCCATCGTCATCAGCCTCGTGATCGGGATGAGCCAGGCGGACATCGGCGGCCGCGCACTGGAGACGCTGGAATATTCGGAAATCCGCCACGCCGGGCCGGTGTTTCATGGCGACACGCTGTACGCCGAATCGACTATCGTCGCGAAGAACGAGCTGCCGGATGGGCGCGGCGTTGTTGCGCTCGAACACCGTGGCGTCAACCAGCGGGAAGAGACGGTGTTGACCATGCGGCGGAAGATCGTGATTCCGCGGCAGCGTTAGGCAAGATTAATCAAAAAACGCTTGGCGGAACGCGATTCCGCATGTTATTTTGGTTGGGTCCCACTCTCTCGAAAGGAGCCCGAGGTTTGCAAACTGTTGCCGATGATCCAAACCGATCCGTAATATCCGTGGGCTACCTTTCGACCTTCCTGGCTCTGTAGTTCTTCCCACGTCCTTAGGTTTAGCGATGCGCAGGAGTAACTATGACCAAAATCAAAGTCTTTCAAGGAACTCGATCCGTCGATGCGCCGCGTCTGTGCGATTCCTGCTCCAACGGCGTGGTGATGCGCGGTCCGGCCGACAGCGAGGAGCAGGTGTACTGTTCGCTGATGGAAAGAGCGATTCAGATGCGCGTAACCGAGTGCAATCGCTACGTGGATCGCGCGCAGCCGGCGCTATGGGCGATGAAGGAGATCGCGTGGGTGCTGGAGGCCGACTCCAAACGCCAGAAGATCGGGTTTATCACCGCCAAGGAGTGGCGCAAGCTGAACCGGGACGAGGATCTGGTGCCGGTCGACCTCAATTGAGCCCGGTTTCAGCGGGGTCCAGGAGCTTCCTTGGGCAAAAGGTGCTTCTGGACTTTGCCGAGCGCGTTGCGCGGCAGCTTGTCGACTAAGATGAAAGATCGCGGGACCTTGAACGACGCGAGTTTTTCGCGGCACACGGCTTCGAGATCCCGCAGATCGATACTGCGCGTCGTGACCACGTAAGCGACCGGGACCTCGCCCCGCACGCGATCGGGCGCAGCCGCCACGGCAGCCTCCGCGACGCCATCCTGCTCCTGGAGGAACTCCTCGATCTCCCTTGGATAGATGTTGAAGCCGCCCGAGATGATGAGATCGCTCTTGCGGCCGCACAGCGTGTAGTAGCCGTCGGCGGACCGCGTAGCGATGTCGCCCGTGCGGAAATAATCACCAACGAAAGCCGCCCGCGTGGCGTCTTCGCGCCGCCAGTAACCCGCGAAGATGTTAGGGCCCTTGAGATGCACTTCGCCGACCTCGCCGTCGGCCACCGGGCGGCTTTCGGAATCGAGCAGCTTTACGGAAACGCCGGGCAGGGCCAGGCCGACGCTGCCGGGACGGCGCTCGCCTATGTAGGGATTGCTGATGTTCATCAGTGTTTCGGACATCCCATAGCGCTCCAGCGGCGCGTGGCCGAAGCGCTCGCGGAATTCTTCAAAGATGTGCGCGGGGAGCGGCGCGGAGCCGGAGACGAAGAGCCGCGCGAAGCGTCCGATTTCGCGCGCCTGTTCGGGCGCGAAGTCGAGAAGGCGGACGTACATGGCGGGGACGCCGAAGAACAGCGTCGGACGGAAATCGAGAAATTCTGCCGCGGCTCGTTGGTGCTCGAAGCGCTCGAGCAAACGCATCCGGCAGCCGCTGATAAGCCAGCAATGCAGTCCGTTGCCGAGGCCGTGCACGTGAAACAGCGGCAAAGTGAGCAGGAAACGATCGGCGCTGGAGATTTGCCAGCACGTCAGCAGGTTGAGCGCGTTCGCGGCGAAGTTGTTGTGCGTGAGGACGGCGCCCTTGGAGACACCAGTGGTTCCGGATGTGTAGATAATGCCGGCGGGCGAATCGCCGTCGAGTGTTACGCTGGGCCGCTCGTTCGGAAGAGCATCGGCTTCCCGCGTCAGATCGGAAGGGCTCCAGACCGGCGCGGCGCTCGGGAGCGGGGTGGCGGAGACGACGGCCGCCGGCTCGGCATCGGTCAGGATATGCGTGAGCTCGCGCTCGCGATACAGTATGTTGATGGGGACGAAGATCACTCCGAGCTTGACGCAGGCGAGATACAGGTCGACCATTTCCAGGCAATTCGCGAGGTAGACGCAGAGGCGGTCGCCTATTTTGAAGCCGCGCAGCGCCAGCAGCTGGGCCAGGCGATTGCTGCGGGAGTCGATGTCGCCAAAGGTGTAGCTTGCTCCCTGGAATTCGAGCGCGGTGTGATCGCGCCGGGCGTGGAAGCTGAGATCGAAGAGCTGAGTGAGATTCAAAAGCTGAAGGTAACATGTATGGGCTTGACACTGTTCGCGCTGAACGATATAAGCTTATTAATACGAAGGAGATCCGCCTTGAGGATAAACGTGAGAACAAAGAAACGTCTGGCGCTCGCCGCAGTAGTTGCTTTCGCTTCCGCATTGCCGTTGGTGGCGCATCACGCCGTGTCGGCCGAGTTCGACTCGGGAAAGGTCATTACCTTGAAGGGCGTTGTGTCCAAGGTAGACTGGGTGAATCCACACATCTTCATTTACCTGGATGTAAAGGATGACAGCGGAAAGATCACCACCTGGAGGCTGCAGTCGCTGCCCCCGATGTTCTTCAAGGGCAGTGGCCTCACGAAAGAGAAGTTACTCGACGGTTCCGAGGCTACGGTTACGGCATATCCGGCGAAGGATGGGACCGACGCCTTCGGGTTCGTGCTGAAGCTGGCCTATCCGGATGGTCATTTCTATAACCTCGACCGCAGTCCTGCACCGGCTCCGGCGGCCGCGGCGAAATAGGAGAAAAATTATGGAATTCCGACGAAGCATTCACGCGGTAGCGACCCTTGGCTTTGGGATGGCGGCCGCCCTGATGGTCCCCGCGAGCTCTTTCTGCCAGAATCAGGCCTCCAATTTCGGCCCTCCAGCCACCAGCTACGCCATCGAAGCCTCGCGATACCCGGACGCGGCATCGAAGCCAACGCCCCATATGGCGGATGGACATCCCGATCTGAACGGCGTGTGGCATCACTTTTTCGGCCAGCTGGTGGCGAAGGTAGGCGAAAATTCCTTTGCTCTCAATTTCGGACAAAGTGTGCCGCAATCCAAAGCCGGCGGTCCGCCTGCGCCGCAAGCGATGCCCGATCCGGATCCGGTCTACAAGCCAGAGTTTGCGGCCAAGGTCAAAATGCTAAATGACAATCAGGTCAAGGAAGATCAAACGTTGCATTGCGGGCCTCCCGGAGTGCCGCGCATCGGCCCTCCGCAAGAAATCGTACAGACGCCCAAACAGGTGATTTTCCTTTACGCGGAATTGACCGGCAATTACTGGCGAGTGATTCCCGTGGACGGCCGCGGTCACAGTACGAATCCAGACCTGGAGGATTCGTACAACGGCGACTCCATCGGACGTTGGGACGGCGACACGCTGGTTGTCGATGTAACCCGGTTGACCGACGACTCATGGCTGGCCGACAACGGCTTCTTTCACACCAACAAATTGCACGTGGTGGAACGGCTGCGGCGGGTCGGAGATACGATTCAGTACCAGATGACGGCCGACGATCCGGCGGTTCTCGCCAAGCCCTGGACCATTTCCCGCACCTTGACCCTGCAACGGGACACGCTGGATGAAGCCGCCCGCTGCGTCGACAACGACGCCGGCCATTACGTGAACCTGGAGCATCACGACAACGCGCGCTAGTTCGATGGGCGCCAAATATCCGCTGTACTGCCGGCGCAGCGAAGGCAGGTAACCTCTTCGCCCCCCTGGAGTCTTACCCCTGGGGCTGTAGGTAATGAAGTCACTTCAGACTACTTGCTGCGTCGTGGGCGGCGGACCGGCTGGCATGATGCTGGGCTACCTGCTGGCGCGCCAGGGCGTCGCCGTGACGGTGCTCGAAAAGCACGCCGACTTCTTTCGCGATTTCCGCGGCGATACCGTGCATCCGTCGACGCTGGAAGTCATGTATGAGCTCGGGCTGCTGGAAGATTTCCTGGAGCTGCCGCATCAGGAGCTCACGTCCGCCGGCGCGCTGGTCGGCGGTTACCGCGTAGAAGCCGCCAGTTTTAAGCATCTGGCGACGCATTGCAAGTTCGTTGCGTTGATGCCGCAATGGGATTTCTTGAACTTTCTCGCGGAACGCGCTCGGAAGTTCCCGGGCTTCGACCTTCGGATGCAGCATGACGTCGTGGGATTGATTCATGATGCGGGAAAGATCGCTGGAGTGGAGGCGCGGACACCGGAAGGTGTGGTCGAGATCCGGGCGGACCTGGTGGTCGGTTGCGACGGACGGCATTCGACGATGCGGCAGGCGGCTGGACTCCAAGTGCGGGAGTTCGGCGTGCCGATCGACGTGCTGTGGTTTCGCATTTCGCGGCACGCAGGCGATCCCGAGCAGGTGCTGGGGAACGTAAACTACGGCAAGGCGCTGATCCTGATCAATCGCGGCGATTATTTTCAGGCGGGGTTGATTATTCCCAAGGGTTCGTTCGAGGACATCAAACAGGAAGGGCTGACTGCGTTCCAGAACTTGATCTGGCGCATCGCGCCCTACCCGGGCGATCGGGTGAATGAGTTGCAGGATTGGGACCAGGTGAAGCTGCTCACCGTGCAGATCAACCGTCTGCGTTGTTGGCATCGGCCGGGACTGCTGTGCATCGGAGACGCCGCGCACGCGATGTCGCCGGCGGGCGGCGTGGGGATCAATTTGGCGATCCAGGACGCGGTAGCGGCTGCGAATCTGCTGGCCGAGCCGTTGCGCGAAGGACGAGTGACGGAGGCGCTGCTCGCGCGAGTGCAACAGCGCCGTGGGTTTCCCACGCGCGTGACCCAGATGCTGCAGGTGAACGCTCATAAAATGTTTGAGCGGGTGTTCAAAAACAGCGGCCCTCTGCAAGTTCCGTGGCAGGTCAAGGCGATTGCGCATGCGCCGGGTCTGCAGCGGGTGATGGGAAATTTGGTCGGGGTTGGGATCCGGCCGGAACATGTCGATGCCGGCGCGCTTGGGGCGGCAGTCGCCACACTGCGCGCTCTACGAATGGGTTAGCCAGCCTGTTTCCATCTGAGTTGATCGGTGTTCATCTGTGGCTATTAGATTTTGGCCTTCGAATTTTTCTTCCGCATCCAGTCCACGAACTCCGCCGGCGCGAGCATCGTCGACAGGCGGCCCTGGCGGACTAGCGCCCAGTCATCGAACAGCTTCGACTGCTTGATCTCGGCGAGCGTCACCGGAGGCTCGATGCGGCTGACGAACTCAAAATCGGCCACGGCGGATTTCGGATTCTTGGGATCGGGCCGCCCCTCCGACACCACCTTGGCGAGGCCGACCACGGCCGAATTCCCGCCGCTGTGATAGATGAAGACCTTATCGCCGGGCTCCATCTCGCGGATGGCGCGCACGGCCTGTGGATTGTTCACCCCGTCCCAGGTTGTTCTCTTTTCCTTCTCCAATTGATCGATGGAGTAAGTCTCCGGGTCAGTTTTTGCGAGAAAGTATCTCATCTGAATGAACCTTACTTACTGTAAGAGACCGGCATGAAAGGAGCAAGTGGAGAGTGAGGAGCGGAATACTGACGTTCGCGCTGGCCAGCTGGGCTGTGGGGATGGGAGGCGCGGCGGACGTGCCCAAGACCGAGGGAACGGCCCTGGCTGTCGACCCCGGCAAGTACCAGATCGGCCCGCAAGACCTGCTGTTCGTCCGCGTTTGGCGGGAGCCGGATTTCACGTTGCCGGTGGTGGTGCGGCCGGACGGTAAGATCACCATGCCGCTGATCGGCGAAGTGCGGGCAGCCGGGCAGAGTCCGTTGCAGTTGACCGCTGCGCTCAAGCAACTGTTGATGCAGTACCTGAACAATCCGGACGTGAGCGTGTTCGTCACCGAAGTCCGCAGCCGGAAGTTTTATATCGATGGCGAGGTGAACCGGCCGGGATCCTTCGCGCTGGTGACACCTATGTCGGTGCTGGAGGCGCTCAGCCATGGCGGTGGTTTTCGCGAATTCGCGAACACCAAGAAGATCCGGGTTTTGCGCGGCGGCCAGATCCGCCGCTTCAACTACAAGGAAGTGACCAACGGCAAACATCTGGAGCAGAACATCGCGGTGGAAGGCGGGGATCACATCATTGTTCCGTAAATCACCGGTGTTCCGTAGATCGGCGGTGTCCCCTGAAGGAACCTTTTATGCAGCTTGAAGAAACATCCCCTTCGACGCGAAGGCGGCCCTTGGACATCGACGATTACGCCGACATTCTCCGCCGGAACAAGGCCTGGATTCTGACGCCATTTTTCGTGGCGTTGGTGGTCTCGGTAGTGATCGCGTACCTCTGGCCGGACACCTACGTCTCGGTGGCCACCATCCGGGTCGCGCCGCCGCAAGTGCCGGAAACCTTCGTGCCGGCCAATACCAGCCGGGACATCCAAGGCCGCGTCAACGCGCTGGTTCAATTGATTCTGGATCGCGCCACGCTGACCAACATTATCAACACGCACGGCCTCTACAAGAAGAAGCTGGCGCGGATGCCCATCGACGACGTCATCGAAGAGATGAAGCTCAACGACGTCCAGGTGGTCCCGGTGCGGCAGAGTTTAAGCGCGGGGCGTGACACCGAACAGTACCCGGCATTCGAGATCCGCTTCGCGTACAGCGAGCGCTTCACGGCGCAGAAGGTCACCACCGACCTGGTGGCTCGATTCCTGGAAGAGAATGTGCGCGAGGTCTCGCAGCAGGCCGTCTCCACCACGCAATTTCTCGAAGACCGGTGGGAGGAATCCAAGAAGAAGCTAAACGAGCTGGAGCAAAAGCTGAGCGTATTTCGGGCGCGCAACATGGGCCGGTTGCCGGAGGAACAGCAGAACAACTACCAGCAACTCACGGCCATGCAGGCGCAGAAGCTAAACCTGAACATGTCGATGAACCGGGTGAACCAGGAGCGGCTGCTGTATGAAAATCAGCTGCGAATTTACCGCGGCCAACTGGCTGCGCTCAAGGAGGGGAACGCCCCCGAGCAGGCGGCTGAACAGGATGACGGCAAGCTGGCGGACAAGAATCGCGAGGTCGCGCAATACGAGGACTCGCTCGCGGCCGCGCGGGAGCGCTACAAGGAGAGCCATCCCGACGTGCAGCGGCTGGTGAATCTGCTGGCGGCGTCCAGAAAGCAGCGGGAGAGCCTGCTGGCGCGGGAGACCTTACCCCCACCGCGGTCGGAAACTGCGGCTCCCCGAGCGGCAAGCGCGCAATCTCTCCGCGAACAGCGCGACCTGGACGCGGATGCGCAAAGGACGCAAGGGCTGATTCAGGCCAAGGACGTCGAGATGGACGACTACCGCAAGCAGAGCGCGCAGGTGGATGGGACCATCCGAAACTTTGAGGCGCGCATCGAGAGTACGCCGGTGGGCATTCGGGAATACGACGAGCTCATTCGGGACCGCGATCTGGCCAAGAAAGATTACGAAGAACTGGACCGGCGATTGAACAGCTCGGCGATGTCCACCGCCCTTCAGAACCGCCAGCAAGGAGAGCGGCTGGAGCAACTGGATCCGCCGTCCTTGCCGCAAACACCGGCGCAGCCGAAGCGTCCGCTCATGATTGCCATTGGCGCCAGTGTCGGCTTGCTGCTGGGTCTGTGCCTGACGGGCGTGAAGGAAACGCGCAACCGGGCGCTGCACGACGTGAAGGATATTCGAGCGTGCTCGCAGATCTCCGTTCTAGGAAGCATCGGACTGTTTGAACGCGCTGAAACGGTGCAACGGCGGCGGCGCACGGCCTGGCTTAGCTGGTCCGGGGGGTGTCTGGCGGGCATTCTCGTCATGTTCAGCTCGGTGGCGCACTACTATGCGACGAAATTGTAGACCGCTTGCTTACGCGCGCGGCTCAGTTTAGGAGAACGCGCGGCTCAGTTTAGGAGAAGATCATGACCCGAAATACCGCGGCAAGCCCCGCCCTAGAGTTGGATTTCGATATGCTCCGGACCGTTCCGTTTCGTCCCGCGCCAGACGCCGTACTTCTGGATCCCAAGCGTCCCTTGGAGACGCCCAGCGAGGAGTTCGGGACATTGCGAACGAGCCTCGCGCACCTCAAAGCGGAGCGGGGCATTCGCGCGATGCTGGTCACCAGCTCGTCGCCGGCCGAAGGCAAATCGTTTACGGCGGCGAATCTGGCTCTAGCCGAGGCTCAACTGGCGGACAATCCGACGCTGCTGTGCGACTTCGATTTACGGCGGCCCAGCCTGCATCGTATCTTTCAGATCGATCGCAGCCCGGGAATCAGCGACTACTTGTTGGGTCAAGCCGGACTTTCTGAAACGATCCAGAGAATCGGCGACAGCAGCCTTTGCGTGATGACGGCCGGGGAGCCGGTGATCAACCCGCTTGGGTTGCTGCACCTGGAGCAAACCCGGCGGCTTCTGGAAATCCTATCCAGCCGGTTCCGCTGCGTTATTCTGGATAGCCCGCCGCTGCTGTCTGCTTCCGACGCCAGCCTGCTGGCCACGCTGGTGGACGGAACGCTGCTGGTGGCGCGCCTGGGCGCCACGACGGTGGCGGCCATGGACCAGGCCATTCAGTCGCTCGGCCAGAATATCCTAGGGATCATTGCCAATGGCGGGCGGCGGGCCAACGGCGGGCGGCGAGGCGGGCCGGACCGTATTCACGGTTACAGGCGCTTCTGACAAAACCCGCTTGCATGCCAAAAACAAGCTCTCCTGTGCAAAACTCGCCCTGTGTCGCCCATCCGGCACACTAGTTCCCCCCGCCGACTTCAGCTAGAATAGGACATTCGATCTGAGGCGCTGCCCGGACCGAGTGGCGCCGGTGAAGCCGCCGTCTACGGGCCAAGCCGCCGTCTACGAAGGGATGCGCGCAGAGTGGAAAGGAACGCCGTTTAGATGATGTTTCACAGGCTGGGCGGCCTGCGAGCCTGGGTGCTCTGCTCCGTCGTTATACTCCCGATTGTCGGCCTTCGGCAGGCTGCGGCTCAGAATCAACAGAACCCTCAGCAGCAACCGCCTCAGCAACAACAGCCACCCAAGCCGCCGAATCCTTTTGAGACCGTGCCGCAAGCTCCGGCCGAGCCAGCGCCGACGCCCAAGCCAGCCCAACAGCCACCAGCGCAGGTCGCGCCACAACCGGCGCCGCAGCCGGCACCGGAGGCGCCGCGAGCCGCGCGGCCCGGACAGCCGCCGGAGAACACCATCGAAGCCATCGAATTCCGCGGCGCGCGCCGCGTCCGCCAGGACACCCTGCAAGCCCTCATCTTTTCGAAAAAGGGCGACCGGTTTGACGAGGAAAGCTTGCATCGCGACTTCATAGCGCTGTGGAACAGCCACCGTTTCGACGACATCCGCATCGAGCGCGAGCCCGGCAAGGAAGGCTGGATCGTTCGCTTTATCGTAGTGGAGCGGCCGGTGGTCCGAACCATCAAGTACGAAGGAAACAAATCCGTTACCGTGTCCGACATCCTGGACCGCTACAAGGACAAGAAGGTCGGTTTGGTGGTGGAGTCGCAATACGATCCCGACAAGGTGCAGCGCGCCAAGAACGTGCTGCTCGAGCTGCTGGCCGAGCATGGGCACCTGTCCGCCAAGGTGGACCCCCAGATCCGCCGCGTTCCTCCTTCGTCGCTGGAGCTCACGTTCAAGATCGATGAAGGCCCGAAGGTGAAAGTGGGCGAGATCGATGTGGAGGGCAACACGGCTTTCAGCGATCGCGAGGTCATCCGCGCGATGAAGAACCTGCATCCCATCGGCATTCCGCATTCCATTCTGCTCGAGAGTTTGTTCGCCAAGACCTACGATCCGAGCAAGCTCGATGAAGACAAGAGCCGTGTCCAGGTTTTCTATCAGGAACACGGCTATTTCACGGCGCGCGTCACGGAGTCGATGGTCACCATGCGCCCGACCTTCGGCGAGGGCTTTCACATTCCCTTGATCTTCCCCAAGAAGCCGGGTACGGACGCCGATGTGAGCATAACTGTCGAAGAAGGCAAACTATACCACTTGAATAACATCACCTTCAGCGGCGTTAAGTTTTTCCGAACTCCGGAGGCGCTGATGACGCCGCTATTCGGGATGTCCAAGGGCGATGTCTTCTCCACGGCGAAGTTGCGCAAGGGCCTGGAGAACATGCGTAAGTTATACGGCGACTTCGGCTTCATCGATTTCGTGGCCGAGCCGTCGTTCGAGCCCATGGCGGACAGCGGGCTCATGGATATGTCGCTATCGGTGGACGAAGGCCATCAGTTCTTCGTGCGGCGCATCGATTTCTCGGGCAACATCACCACGCGCGACAAAATAATCCGGCGTCAACTGCTGATCGACGAAGGCCAGATCTTCAACAATCGCCTGTGGGAACTGAGCATCCTGCGTCTGAACCAACTCGGATACTTCGAGCCTCTGAAGGCCGAAGACGCGGCTGACATCAAGCGTGACACCAAAACCAATACGGTGGACATCACGTTGAAAGTCAGGGAACGCGGCAGGAACTCCATCCAGTTGAACGGAGGCGT
>Ga0302324_100009546_pt1 | contig 20251 bp, 17 predicted proteins | sample Palsa_T0_1_FD_201949 | JGI IMG/M metagenome (GOLD analysis project Ga0302324, IMG submission 201949) | Peat permafrost microbial communities from Stordalen Mire near Abisko, Sweden - Palsa_T0_1 | ecosystem: Environmental > Terrestrial > Soil > Palsa > Peat permafrost | place: Sweden: Abisko...
CGCAGCATCGATACCCACATCAGCAATCTGCGCCGCAAGCTCGAGCTCGAGGCGGGCAAGAATCCGGAGATCAAGAACGTGCGAGGCTCGGGCTACACGCTCACCTGCGCGCCGAAGTAGGTCTTATGCACAGCCTGTTCGTGCGCGTCTTCGTGCTGTTCTGGATCGCCATGGCGATCATCGTGGCCGGCAGCATCGCCGTGACCTTCACGGTGGCGGCGCGGGAATACGAATCGCGCGAGTTTCAACGCCGCCCGGCAATTGCCATCGAGGCCTCGGAAGTGCTCGCCAAGGGCGGAGTCGGCTCGCTGCGCACCTGGCTCCGCGCCAACAGCCATACCATGGCCGATCGCGATCTGTACATCATCGGACCGGACGGCGCGGATATCCTCGGCCGCTCGCTCTCCGAAAACGCCGCACGCCGCCTGCAGTTCTTCCGCGAATCGATGTCCGATGCCGACTCCGGAGGTCCGCCGGGCGGCGGCCCGCCGCCGGATCTCGAGCCGCCCGCCGGGCGCGAGGGCCCGCGCGGACCCCCGCCCCGCAACTTCCGGCCACAACGCGTGCTGCCGCAGATCGTGGCGCCCGATGGCACCGCCTACACGGTATTGCTGGTGCCGCGCCGTCCGAGCATCTTTGGCGCGCTGAGCCTGCCCGGGATTTCCGCGCGTATTCTCGGCATCGCGCTCGTCGTGAGCGCGTTCGCGAGCTGGTGGCTCGCGCAGCACTTGAGCGCGCCGATCCGGCGCATGCAGGAGGGCGCGCGCGCGCTCGCCGGCGAGCGTCTCGATGTGCGCGTGAGCGCGGGTCTCGGTGGCCGCAAGGACGAGGTCGCGGTGCTCGCGCGCGAATTCGACGCCATGGCCGACCGGTTGCGCGCCAATCGCAGCGCCCTCACGCGGTTGCTGGGCGATATCTCGCACGAGCTGCGCTCGCCCCTCGCGCGGATGCGCCTCGCGCTCGGCCTCGCGCGCCAGCCGAGCGCCGATACCGCACGTCAGCTCGATCGAATGGAGCACGAGATCGAGCGCCTCGACGTTCTCATCAGCCAGGTGCTGAAGCTTGCACGCCTCAACGGCACCGACATTCCCTTCGAGCGCGAGCCGTTCGACGTCGACGAGATGATCGACGAGGTGGTACGCGATGCCGCGTTCGAAGGCACCGCCAAGGGCTGCAAAGTGGAGACCGTCGGGGCGGCGCATAGCGTGGTGAGCGGCAATCGGGATCTGCTGCGCAGCGCGATCGAGAACGTGCTGCGTAACGCCGTGCGCTATAGTCCTCAGGGTGCGCCCGTGGAGGTGGCCGTGGAACGCAACGCGGCGGGGCTCACGATCTCGGTTCGCGATCGGGGACCGGGGGTTCCCGCGGGCGAGCTCGAGCGTATCTTCGAGCCCTTTTACCGCGTGGCCGAATCCCGCGACCGCGATAGCGGCGGCGAGGGCATCGGTTTGGCCATTACCTCTCAGGTCATGAAAGCCCACGGCGGCACGGCACGGGCCGACAACCGCGCAGGCGGAGGCTTCGAGGTGCTGCTCAACCTGCCGGCCACGGCGCTGGCGGCGTAACGGGAGAGATGATGAGCCTGTTTCAGGAAGCCTGCCGGTACATCCCGGGTGGCGTGAACTCGCCGGTAAGGGCATTTCGGGGCGTCGGCGGCGAGCCGATCTTCTTCAAGCGCGCCGCCGGTGCTCACGTCGTCGCCGCGGACGGCCGGCGTTTTATCGATTACGTGGGCTCCTGGGGCCCCATGATCCTGGGTCACGCACACCCGCAGGTGATCGAGGCGGTACAACGCGTCGCCGCCGATGGCTTATCCTTCGGCGCACCGACCGAGCTCGAGACCCAGCTCGCGCGCCGCGTGACCGAGCTCATGCCGTCGATCGAGCTCGTGCGTTTCGTGAGCTCCGGGACCGAAGCGACCATGAGCGCGATTCGCCTCGCGCGCGGCTTCACCGGGCGCGAGACCATCGTGAAGTTCGAGGGCTGCTACCACGGTCACTCCGATTCGCTGCTCATCAAAGCCGGATCCGGCGCGTTGACCTTCGGCGTGCCCACCTCGCCGGGCGTACCGCGCGAGCTCGCGGCGCATACCGTGACGCTCACGTTCAATGACGCCGACCAGGTGCGCGATGCGTTCCGCCAGCTGGGATCGCAAATCGCCTGCGTCATCGTCGAGCCGGTGGCCGGCAACATGAACTGCGTGCCGCCGGCGCCGGGGTTCCTCGAGACGTTACGCGAGGAATGCGATCGAGTCGGCGCGCTCCTGATATTCGACGAAGTCATGACCGGCTTTCGCGTGGCACTCGGCGGCGCGCAGACGCTTTACGGTGTGCGCCCCGATCTGACGACTCTCGGCAAAATCATCGGCGGCGGCATGCCGGTGGGCGCGTTCGGGGGGCGGCGCGAAATCATGGAGCAGCTCTCGCCCCTGGGCCCGGTTTACCAGGCCGGGACCTTATCGGGCAATCCGGTTGCCATGACAGCCGGTCTCGTCACCTTGGAGCTGGTCGCGGTCCCGGGCTTCCACGAGCGCCTGAATGCGATCACCGATGTGCTCGTGCAGCGTCTGGCGGTCGCGGCCCGAAGCTGCGACATCCCGCTGGCCACCAACCACGTGTGCGGCATGTTCGGCTTTTTCTTCACGGAGGAGCGGCGCGTCGACAGCTTCGCCAAAGTGATGGCCTGCGACCTCGAGCGCTTCAAGCGGTTCTTCCATCGCATGCTCGAGGAGGGCGTGTACTTCGCGCCCTCCGCCTTCGAGACGGGATTCGTGTCGGCCGCGCACTCGCCGGCCGACATCGACGCGACCATTGCCGCGGCGCTGAAGACGTTCTCGAGTCTGCGCTCTTGAGCGCCGCCTAGACTAATCGAATGCGCGCGTTCGCGTGGTTCCTGGGAGTGCTGGTCGCGGCCGGCCTCGTCGCGGCGGCCTTCGCGTACCCCGTCTTCGAGCTGACCTCGCACATCGCCTCCTGGCCGTTTCACCGGGTGTACGGCCGCGTTGCAATGCTCGCGGCCGTGGGCGCGCTCGTGTTCTGGTGCAGGCGTTTCGGCGTCGCGAATCGCCGCGAGCTGGGTTATGGCCTGCCATGGCGGCGTTTCTGCGCAGTGGCTGCGCTGTTCGCCGCCATCGGCATGCTCACGGCGGCGGCCGGCGCCGCTTTCCTGCTCGTCGAGGGAATCCGCGTCGTTTCAAATCCGGCCTCGCTCGCCTCACCCGCGCACCTGGCGCGTCTCCTACTCATCGCGCTCTCCTCGGGTCTCGCCGTCGCCTTGCTCGAGGAGACCGTGATGCGCGGCGCCTTGCACAGCGGGGTCGCGCGCGAATCCGGACAGCTGGCCGCTCTCTGGCTCATCGCTCCCTTGTTCGCCGTGCTGCATTTCTTTGCCAAGGCGCACGTCGACTCGCCCGACTGGATGAGCGGCTTTCACCTGCTCGCAGGCTCGTTCGCCCCGCTCGGGAACCTCGGCGCCGTGCTCGACTCGCTGCTCGCTTGGGCCGCGGTGAGTCTGCTACTGAGCCTCACGCGCATGCTCACCGGCAATATCGCAGCGGCGATCGGCCTGCACGCCGGCTGGGTGGTGGTGCTGCGCTTGCTGCAGGAGGCGACCGGATCGGGAGCGGTGCACTCGGTGTGGGTCGGACGTTTCGACGGGCTGGTGGGCTGGTGGGTGCTGCCCTGGGCGGGCGCTATTGCCCTGGGCCTCTGGTGGACGCGCCGGGTCTGGGTGCCCTACGCGGAAGGCGGGCCGAGCGGGGCGAGCAACGCGAGCCGGTCCAGCCTCTCCAGCGGGTCGTCGAGCTCGAGATAGCTCTGCTTGTCGGCGAGCGGCAGCGGCAGGATTTCAGCCAGGCGGTGTCCCACCCATGCGGCATCGTCCAGGCGCATCTCGATGGTCGTGTACACCTCGCCGAGTTGCGGCAGCACGTTGCGCAGCAGCGCCGGCAGCCGCGTATGCCGCGTGGGCACGGGGATCACGGGCTCCGGCTCGATCCAATTCACGTCGCCGAGGTTCAGGCCATCCGCTTGCCGGCTGCGTGCAACGATGCGGAAACGCTGCCGGCCGACGCAGGACAGCCCGAGAAGCCCGTCGGCGAGCTGATGAAAGTCGGTGATCTCCGCCGCCGTGCCGACCTCGTACACCTCGGTATCGCCTGCCCCGGACTCCCGGCCCTCGCGGATCAGCACCACGCCGAAGCCCGAGCCCTCGCGCATGCAGCGCCGCACCATATCGTAATAGCGGGTCTCGAATATGCGCAGCGGTAACGGTCCGTCGGGGAACAGCACCAGATTGAGCGGGAACAGCGGGATCCGCGTCACTTCGGCCCCGGAGAGCCCGCGGCCTCGCGCGCGCGGAGCGCAGCGAGGAGCTTCTCGTGCAAGCCTCCAAAGCCGCCGTTGCTCATGACGAGCACTTGATCGCCGGGCTGCACCTCGGCAGCGATGCCCGCGACCAGGCCCTCGACACTGCCCTCGAAGCGCGCACGCGCTCCCAAGGGCGCGAGGGCGGTGGGCAAATCCCAGTCGAGCCCCGGGACAGCGAGGAACCACGCACGATCGGCGGCCGCGAGTGCCGGCGCGAGCTCGTCCCGGTGGACGCCAAGCTTCATGGTGTTCGAGCGCGGCTCGAGCACCGCGATGATTCGTGCATCCGGCAGGCGCGCGCGCAGACCCGAGAGCGTGGTCTCGATCGCCGTCGGATGATGCGCGAAATCGTCATACACCGTCACACCACCCACGGTACCGCGAATCTCCATGCGCCGCTTCACGCCGCGGAATTGCGTGAGGGCGAGCGCCGCGCGCTCGGGCGCAACACCGACGTGATCGGCCGCGGCGATCGCCGCGAGGGCATTCATGACATTGTGCTCGCCGAGGAGCTGCCAGCGCACTTCCGCCACCGCGCGGCGGTCGCGCAGCACGGTGAACTCGCCGCACGCCTTCCCCGGCGCGAGCGCCGCGCTCCACTCATCGTTCGCGCCCAGCCCGAAGGTTTGGCAGGGCGTCCAGCAGCCCGCGGCGATCACCGCCTCGAGCTCGGCGTCGGCGCCATTGCGCACAATGCGTCCGGTTCCGGGCACGGTGCGCAGCAGCTGCGAGAACTGCCAACGGATCGCCGCAATGTCCGGATAAATGTCCGCGTGGTCGTATTCGAGGTTGTTCAGGATCAGCGTCCTCGGCCGGTAGTGCACGAACTTGGCGCGCTTGTCGAAGAACGCCGTGTCGTACTCGTCGGCCTCGATCACGAAATGCGCGGGGCGCCCATGCGCCTGCGCCGCGCCGCCGCGCCCACCGCCGGCACCGCCGAGGCGCGCCGTTACGTCGAAATTGCTCGGCACGCCGCCGATCAGAAATCCCGGCGCGAGGCCCGCATGCTCGAGGATCCAGGCGAGCATGCTCGAAGTCGTGGTCTTGCCGTGCGTCCCCGCGACCGCGAGCACGTGGCGGTCCTTGAGCACGTGCTCCGCCAGCCACTGCGGTCCCGAGGTGTACGCCATGCCGCGATCGAGCAGCGCTTCGATCACCGGACGGCCGCGACTCAACGCATTGCCCACCACCACGATGTCGGGATCGAGATCGAGCTGCTCGGCGCCGTACCCTTGGATGAGCTCGATGCCCAGCGCCGTGAGCTGATCGCTCATGGGCGGATAGACGTTCAGGTCCGACCCGGTGACGCGGAATCCCGCGGCCTTGGCGATCGCCGCCAAGCCACCCATGAAGGTCCCCGCAATTCCCAAGATGTGTACATGCATGCTCAAGACTTCGGCACCAGCTGCTGCTCCAGGGCCATCGACAGTAACAAGTAGCCGACGCTGATGGCGACGCCGAGCCCGAGCCGCGCATCGAGGGCGGCCCGCCATATGTTCGCGCAGGCAAGCAAGTACCAGACGAGCCCGATCAGCAATAGCACGCCGAGGGGAATCGAGGCGGGTCCCTCGAAACCGACGATATTCAGCAGCGTGCCGAGCGGATACAGCACCAGCTCCGCGAGCACAGCGACGCCGAGGAGCGCGGTTCCGGTCTGCAAGAATCGCTGCCGCTGCCGAGCGATGGCGAGCACCACCCAGGCGAACGCAAGCGGCAAAAGCACGGCGAGCACGACGCGCGTGAGAATCTCTCCCGCGGGCGCCGCGGGCAGCAGCGCACCGATCACCTCGAGCAGCGCCGCGGCGGCTGCGACCAGGCAGAGCAGCAGCACCGAGGCCGGAAGCTGTGCGGGGGACTTGCGCCACAGCGCGATGTCCAAAAACGCTTTTGCGAATCTCAGCATCGCGTGATTCGGTCATAATGAATCATTGCAAAATTGTACTGGATAGACGGCATGCCCGATGTGATTTGGATCGAGCGAGAAGAGGAGCTTGCGGGGCTGGCGCAAGCCCTCGAGCGGTGCGGCTCGATCGGTCTTGATACCGAGTTCATGCGCGAACGGACTTTCTTCCCGGGATTGTGCCTGCTGCAGCTCGCCGCGGGCGCGCAGATCTGGTGCGTGGACACCTTGCGCTGCGGCAGTCTCGATCCTCTGGTGCCCGCGCTCACCGCGCCCGGCGCGCGGAAAATCATCCATTCCGCTCGCCAGGATCTCGAGGCGTTCTATCTCAATGTGAAGCGCGTGATCTCGCCGATATTCGACACCCAGATCGCGGCGGGATGCATTGGACTGAAACCCCAGATCGGCTACGCGGATCTGGTAAAGACACTCCTCGACGTGAGCCTGCCCAAGGGACAGACGCGCACGGACTGGTCGCGGCGTCCGCTCACGGCCGCCCAGCTCGAGTACGCGGCAGACGACGTCGCGTACTTGAACGAAGTTGCGGATCGGTTGACCGAGCGGCTGCGCGAGCTCGGCCGCGAGCATTGGGTGATCGAGGATTGCCGTGCGCTCGAGGACCCCTCGCTCTACGAGCCCGATCCGGCGGACGCGTGGAAACGCCTGCGCTCCTTGCATAAGCTGCCGCCCGCGATGCGCGCGCGCGCCAAAGTGCTCGCCGTATGGCGCGAGAAGACGGCGCGTCTCAAAAATCTGCCGCGTGGCTGGGTGCTCGACGATGAGGCGCTATTCAGGACCGCGGAGAGCGTGCCGCCGACACCCGCGGCGCTCGCCGCCACCCTCTCCTCGCGGCGTCCGATGAGCGATGCCTTGGCCGAAGACTTGCTCGAGGCGCTGCGCGACAGCGCGAGCGGAGCGATGGACACCGCACCCGCGGCGGATTTGCGCCCGACTCCCGAGCAGAAGGCCCTGGCGGACCGGCTCGTCGGCGTGGTCGACGCCCACGCCGCCGCGCTCGCCGTCAGCGCCGAGATCCTGGCGACCCGCGGCGAGCTCAAAGCCCTTGCCATGGGTTCTCGCGACGTGGCCGCCCTCAAGGGCTGGCGAGGCGCCGAGATCGGCGAGCAATTGCTGGCGGCCCTGGGGCCCGCGACTCAGGTCTGAGCGGGGCTGGCCACCACGGCGCGTTGGATGCTCTTGAACACCGTCTCGACGTCCGCATCGGCCTCGACGACGCGCAGGAGTCCCGCGTCCTTGTAATATTGAATGAGCGGCTTGGTCTGCGCTTCGAACACCTCGAGCCGCTTGCCGATGACCTCTTCGCGGTCGTCCGGTCTCTGGATGAGCCGCGCCTTCTCGCCGCATTTGTCACAATGCGCGAGCGCAGTCTCGGGCGCCGTATAAACGTTGAACACCCGGCCGCAGCCCTCGCAGATGCGCCGGCCGGTGAGACGCTTGAACAGCACTTTGAGATCGAGGTTCAACAGCACCACCGCCTCGAGCGGCATCTTGAGCTCCTCGAGCAGCCGCCCGAGCGCCTCGGCCTGCACGCTGTTGCGCGGAAAGCCATCGAGGATGAAGCCCTTGCGCACGTCGGGCTGCGTCATGCGCTCGCGGATCATCCCGAGGACCACGGCATCATCCACGAGCTTGCCCGCGTCCATCGCGGCCTTGGCCTTCAGCCCAAGAGGTGTCGCCCGGCTCACGGCCTCGCGCAACAGATCGCCGGTCGATATCTGCGGCGCGCCGTACGCCTCCACGAGCCGCTGCGCCTGCGTGCCCTTGCCGGACCCGGGCGCGCCCAAAAGAATTATTCGCATGATTCCCCGCGCCTGAAAGCGCGCTAACCTACCCGCGCCGGCTGCCACCGTCAAACGACCCGGGGCGCGCAGCCCGCCCACCGGGGGTGTGCCTGCCGCGCTCCGATGGGCTATCCTGCGGCCTGTCAAAAACGGCAGGCACACATGCAGCGCCAGACCCCGAGGAACGCCTTTTACGCCCAGTCCGGTGGAGTTTCCGCCGTCATCAACGCATCCGCATGCGGGGTCATCGAGACTGCCAGAAAGCATCGGGGCAAGATCGGCAAGCTGTATGCGGGGCGCGACGGTATCGTGGGCGCGCTCACCGAGGATCTGATCGACACCGGCAAAGAGAGCGCGGCGACCGTCCGCGCGCTGCGCCACACGCCGGGCGGCGCTTTCGGGTCGGCGCGCTACAAGCTGGCCGGAATCGACAAAAATCGCGCCCAATACGAGCGGCTCATCGAAGTGTTTCGCGCCCACGACATCGGCTATTTCTTCTACAACGGCGGCAATGATTCCATGGACACCGCCCACAAGGTGTCGCAGATCGGTGCCCAGTTAGGCTATCCCATCGTGTGCATCGGCGTGCCCAAGACCGTCGACAATGATCTGGCGGTGACGGACTGCTGTCCGGGATTCGGTTCCGCAGCCAAATACATCGCGGTGGCCACGCGCGAGGCGGCGCTCGACGTGCTGTCGATGGCGCGCACGTCCACCAAGGTGTTCGTGCTCGAGGTGATGGGCCGGCACGCGGGCTGGCTCGCGGCCGCCGGCGGCCTCGCGGGTGCCGGCAAAAGCGACGCACCGCACGTCATTTTGTTTCCCGAGATCACCTTCGATCGCGACGCCTTCCTCGCGCGGGTCAAATCTTGCGTCGAGTCCTACGGCTACTGCGTGGTCGTGGTATCGGAGGGCGTGCGCAACCCCGAGGGCAAGTTCCTCGCCGAGGCCGGCACGAAGGACGCCTTCGGTCATGCGCAACTCGGCGGGGTGGGACCGGTGGTCGCGCAGATGACCCAAGAAGCCTTCGGCTACAAGTTCCACTGGGCCGTCGCCGACTACTTGCAGCGCTCCGCGCGCCACATCGCCTCCAAGGTCGACGTGGAGCAAGCCTATGCCGTCGGCAAGGCCGCGGTGGAGTTCGCGCTCAAGGGCAAGAACGCCGTGATGCCCACCATCGTGCGCAAATCCTCATCGCCCTACCGCTGGACCATCGGCGAGGCTCCCCTGTCGGCGATTGCCAATGAGGAAAAAAAGGTCCCGCGGACCTTCATCACGCCCGATGGATTCGGCATCACCCCGGCGTGCCGACGCTATTTGCTGCCGCTGATCGGCGGAGAAGACTATCCGCCTTACACTCAGGGCTTGCCGCGCTACGCCACCATCAAGGGCGCAAGCGTACCGAAGCGCCTCTCCACCCCCTTTGTGGTATGATTTCGCGCCCCGTCTACTAATAAAGCTATATTTTTCAATAACATAACACCTTCGAGATCCATCAATGACCCTTGATAACGCCCTCTTTCTGGCCCTCGGTGCCGGCATTCTCGCGATTCTCTACGGCGCATTTTCCGTGCAATGGATACTCAAGCAGCCCGCCGGCAATGCCCGGATGCAAGAAATCGCCGCGGCTATTCAGGCGGGCGCGCGCGCTTACTTGAACCGGCAATACACCACCATCGCGATCGTGGGCGTCATCCTGTTCATCGTGCTCGGCGTGTTCCTGGACTGGCCGACCGCGGGCGGCTTCGCGGTGGGCGCGATCCTCTCCGGCCTAGCCGGATACATCGGCATGAACATCTCGGTGCGCGCGAACGTGCGCACCGCGCAGGCCGCCAACAACGGCATCAACGCCGCCCTTCAGGTCGCGTTCCGCGGCGGGGCCATCACCGGCATGTTGGTGGTCGGCCTGGGTATCCTCGGAGTGGCCGGCTACTACTTCGTCATGCGCCGCCTGCTGGGCGACACCGAGGATGCGCTGCGGTCCCTCGTGGGCCTCGCCTTCGGCGGCTCCCTGATCTCCATCTTCGCGCGCTTGGGCGGCGGTATCTTCACCAAGGGCGCTGACGTCGGCGCCGATCTCGTCGGCAAGGTCGAGGCGGGCATCCCCGAGGACGATCCGCGCAATCCCGCGGTGATCGCGGATAACGTCGGCGACAACGTCGGCGACTGCGCCGGCATGGCGGCGGATCTGTTCGAGACCTACGCGGTCACGCTGGTCGCGACCATGCTGCTCGGCGGCCTGCTCCTCGGCCCGACGGCGGTGCTGTTCCCCTTGGTCCTCGGCGCCATCTCCATCTTCTCCTCCATCGTCGGCACGTTCTTCGTCAAGACGCGCGAAGGCGGCAAGATCATGAATGCGCTCTACAAGGGCGTGATCGTGTCGGGCGTGATCTCGGCCGCCCTGTTTTATTTCGTGTCGCAAAAGATCATGGGCGAGCATGCCATGAGCATGTGGCTCTGCACGCTCGTGGGCCTCGCGCTCACCGCGGCCATGATCGTGATCACCGAGTACTACACGGCGACCGAGTATGGTCCGGTGCAGCATGTCGCATCGGCCTCGCAGACTGGCCACGCGACCAACATCATCGCCGGCCTCGGCGTCTCCATGAAAGCCTGCGCTCTGCCGGTGATCGCCGTCTGCCTCAGTATCTGGGCATCCTACCGGCTCGAAGGGTTGTACGGCATCGCGATCGCGGCCACCGCCATGCTGTCCATGACCGGCATGATCGTCGCGCTGGACGCTTATGGGCCCATCACCGACAACGCCGGCGGCATCGCGGAAATGGCGGGCCTCGACAAGAAGGTACGAGACATCACCGATCCGCTGGACGCGGTGGGCAACACCACCAAGGCCGTCACCAAAGGCTATGCCATCGGCTCGGCGGGCCTCGCGGCGCTCGTGCTGTTCGCGGACTACACGCACAAACTGGAGGTCGTCACCGGACACGCAAGCGCGTTCGACCTGTCGAATCCGGCGGTCATCATCGGCCTGTTCATCGGCGGACTGATCCCGTATCTGTTCGCCTCCATGGCCATGGAAGCGGTGGGCCGGGCAGCCGGCTCCGTCGTGAACGAGGTGCGCCGCCAGTTTCGCGAAATCAAGGGCATCATGGAAGGAACGGCAAAACCCGACTACTCGCGCGCAGTCGACATGCTGACGCGTGCCGCCATCAAGGAAATGATCGTGCCCTCGCTCTTGCCGATCGTGGTGCCGATTATCCTCGTCGTCGTGGTCAACTGGCTGATGGGACCGGGCACCGGCGTGCTCGCCCTCGGCGGCCTGTTGATCGGCACGATCATCACGGGCCTGTTCGTCGCCATCTCGATGACCACGGGCGGCGGCGCCTGGGACAACGCCAAGAAATATATCGAGGAAGGTCACTTCGGCGGGAAAGGGTCGGATGCGCACAAGGCCGCCGTCACCGGCGACACCGTGGGCGATCCCTACAAGGACACCGCCGGCCCGGCGATCAATCCCTTGATCAAGATCATCAACATCGTCGCGCTGTTGATGGTGCCGCTGCTCGGCAAGCTGGCCGGGGGCTAGCGTGAGCTACCGGCGGCCGACCGCCGGCTTGCCTCAAATGTCGAAGTAGATCGCGTCGGGCTCCGCCGCGCCGTCGCGCGAAGCGACCCGCAGATCCGGCTCCTTGAGCGACACGCGCGAGCGCGGCGGAATACTGCGCGTGAGGAACACCGAGCCGCCGATCACGCTCTGCGCGCCGACCACCGTCTGGCCGCCGAGCACGGTCGCGTTCGCGTATAAAGTCGCGCCATCCTCGACCGTCGGATGGCGCTTGCGGCCGCGGATGATGTGTCCCGAGTCATCCTTGGGCAGCGACAGGGCGCCCAGAGTGACGCCCTGGTAGAGCTTCACCCCCTCGCCGATTTCCGTGGTCTCGCCGATCACCACGCCGGTGGCGTGATCGATGAAAAAGCCGCCGCCGATCTTGGCGCCCGGATGAATGTCGCAGCCCGTCTTCGAATGCGCCCATTCCGTCATGATGCGCGCCATCATGGGCACGCCCAGATCGTAGAGCGCGTGCGCGATGCGGTAGACGCTGACGGCGAGCACGCCGGGATAGGCGAGGATGACTTCGTCCAGGTTGGTGGCCGCCGGGTCGCCGTCGAAGGCTGCCTGCACGTCGCGCACCAGCAGCGCGCGGATCTCGGGCAGGCGGCTCAGAAATACCTGTGTCAGATCGTGAGCCCGCGGCGCGCACTCACCGAATTCCGAGCTCGCCTCGCGCTCTCGCCCGTAGCAAAGGCAATGCTCCATCTCGCGCTCGATCTTGGGCGCCAGCTCGCCGAGCGCCTGCGCGACATAGTCTTCCAAGTTCTCGCGGCTCAGGTCGCCGCGACCGAAATATCCGGGATACATGAGATCGAGCACGCTCTGCAGGATGTGCGCGATCGCCTCGCGGGAGGGAAGATAATGTCGCGAGATGCGCCGCGCACGCTCGTCGCCGAGGTAGCTTTCGAGCAGCTCCTTGCTCAGCAGCTCGAGCGCGCCGACGACGGGCTTGGGGGCGACGGCCTTCACGAACGCTTCAGGCGACCGCCTGCATCTTCTCAACGTCCTCGAACAGGCCCTCGAACAGAGCACCCGACAAATAGCGCTCGCCGGCATCGGGCAGGACCGCGACGATGACCTTGCCCGCATGAGCGGGCTCGCGTGCCAGCCGCAACGCGGCCGTCATGGCCGCACCGCAGGATATTCCGCAGAGCATGCCTTCCTCGCGCGCGAGGCTCCGCGCCACCGCGATCGCCTCCTCGTTGCTCACCTGCTCGACGCGGTCGACCAGCGATAAATCGAGGTTTTTCGGAATGAAGCCCGCACCGATGCCCTGGATCTTGTGGGGAGACGGTGTCAGTGGCTGACCGGCCAACGACTGGCTGATCACCGGCGATGCGGTCGGCTCGACGGCAACGGTCAGGATCTTCTTGGCCTTCGTATGCTTGATGTAGCGCGAGACGCCGGTGAGCGTGCCGCCCGTGCCGACCCCGCTCACGAAAATATCGATTTTGCCCTGGGTGTCCTCCCAGATCTCGGGGCCGGTGGTCTTCTCGTGAATCGCGGGATTCGCGGGATTATCGAATTGACGCATCAACAGATACCGGCCCGGCTCCGCGGCCGCCAGCTCCTCGGCCTTGGCGATGGCGCCCTTCATGCCCTTCGCGCCGGGCGTCAGCACGAGCTTCGCGCCGAACGCGATCAACACCTTGCGCCGTTCCATGCTCATGGTCTCGGGCATGGTGAGCACACAGCCGTAGCCGCGCGCCGCGGCGGCATAGGCGAGCGCGATGCCCGTGTTGCCGCTGGTCGCCTCGACCACGGACATGCCGGGCTTCAGCGCGCCGCGCTCTTCGGCGTCCCACACCATGGCGGCGCCGATCCGGCACTTCACCGAGTAGGCGGGATTGCGGCCCTCGACCTTGGCGAGAATCGTCGCACCGCTCGAGGCGTCCAGCCGATTGATGCGCACGAGGGGCGTACGACCGATGGATTTGGTGTTGTCGTCATAGATGGGCATGGGGCACCTCGTATGTATCTTCCGCGAATTTTCCTCCCAAGCGTGGGGGAAAAGCCATAGAACTTTGTTATGAGCGCCTGCCTGGCGGTTATAACGTGTTGATTTGCATCGGCCCGGGCGTGATGGAGAGGGGTTGCGGGCGGCCAATGATGAAGCCCTGTACGAAGTCGATCCCCATCTGCTTGACCGTGTCGAGCGAGAGCTGGTCCTCGACCTGCTCGGCGACGATACGGAAGCGCAGGCTCCGCGACAGCTCGATCATCGCGCCGACCATCGCCTGATTGACGGTATCGACGGCCAGGTTGGCGATGAACGAGCCGTCGATCTTGAGATAGTCGATGGGCAGGGTCTTCAGGGTGGCGAACGAGGAAAGCCCGCTGCCGAAGTCATCGAGTGCGAACTCACAGCCCATGCCGTGCAGCACCGCGATGAATCGGCGCACGTGGTCGAGGTTCGCGACCAGGGCGCTCTCGGTGACCTCGAAGCAGATGTCGATCGGGTTTGCGCCGGTGTGGTCGAAGCAATCGACCACGAACTCGAGAAAATCGGCATCGCCCAGCGTCTGGCCCGATATGTTGATCGCGACGCTGCGGCCCGGCGGCAGCTTCATGCCGCCGCGGCCGAGCGCGGACAGCACGGCCTGCACGACCCAGCGATCGACGTGCGGCATCAAGCGATAGCGTTCCGCGGCGCGGATGAACTCGCCGGGCGGCGCGCTCGGCTGGCCGTTCTCGGCCTCGAGCCGCACGAACACCTCGAGCGCCGGACCGCGCTCCATGTTCGGCTGCGCGTGCACGATCGGCTGGTAGTAGAGCTCGAAGCGGTTGTCGCGCAGCGCCCCCTGCAGCTTCTGCAGCCAATGGATCTCGCCGCTGTGCCGCGCGTTCGCCTCCTCGCGCGCCGAGTACACGTGCACATGCACGCCGCCCTGCTTCTTCGCGACGTAGCACGCCGAGTCCGCCGAGTTCATGAGGTCCTCGATCGAGCCCCCGGCACGGCCGATCTCGACGAGGCCGATGCTTACACCGATGTTGAAGATCTTGTCCTTCCAGACGAAGCGATAATCGTTCACCGCGCGCACCACGTCGTCGGCGATCTGGCGCGCCTTCTCGAGCGGACAGCCGACGAGCAACAGCGCGAACTCATCGCCGCCGATGCGGCCGGCCGTGTCGGAGTCACGCACCGCGTCCTTGATGATGGTCGCGACCTCGCGCAGCATGTTGTCGCCGGCGGTGTGGCCGCAGGTGTCGTTCACCACCTTGAAGCGATCGAGATCGAGATAGCACAGCGCGTGCGCCACATCGCCCGCCTGGGCGGCATCCATGGCCTCGCGCAGCCGCCGCTCGAACTCGCGCCGATTCACGAGGCCGGTGAGCGCGTCGTGGCTCGCCTGATAGCTCATCTGACGCGTGAGCCCGCGCATCTCGCTGGTGTCGTGCATGACCAGCACGAGCCCCAGGACGAAATCGTTGCCGTTGGACTTGAGCGGTGTGACGCTGATCTCGACGGAGCGTTCGAGCGAACCGTTCACGGGCACCAGCACGGCGCGCTTGCCCATGGTGACGCGCCCTCCGGTCGCGAGCGCCTTGCGCACCGGATCGCCGAGCGAGCGGCGGTCGCTCTCATCCACCAGCGAGGCTACGTCGGGGAAGGCCTTTCCCAGAACCTGCTCGGAGGTCTGGCCGAGAAGCGCCGCGGCCGCGTGGTTGATGTAGTCGATGCGTCCTTCCGCATCGACGGTGATCACGCTCTCGCCCATGGCATCGAGGGTGACCATGGCGCGCGGGCGCGACGGGGTCGACTCCCGCGGCACGCTCGACAGCATCTCGAGCGCGGTGAGGAGCAGTGCGGGCTCACCGGCGGTCTCGATGACGGTGCTCGAGATCTCGACGCGGGTAACCTCGCCATGCTTGCCGACGAGCTCGATCTCGTAACGCTCCGCCGCCGATTCGCCTGCCAGGCGGCGCTGCAAGTTGTTGGCGACCAACTCGACATATTCCGGTGCGGCGAACTGCGCGAGCGGCTTGCCGATCACTTCGGCCGCGCTCATGCCGAGCATGTCGAGAAAGCGCGCATTGGCGAACACGATATTTTGTCGATGCACCAACACGGCATCGTGCACTGTCTCCACCAAGCGCTGGAACAGCCCCTCGCGGTCCTTGAGGCGCGTGCCGCGCCGATCCAGATCGTCGAGCAGCTCGTTGATCGCTCTGCCGAGCTGCGCGAGCGGCGCGGACTGATCCTCGATCCCGATGCGGGCCGCCGGAAGGTCGGCCTCGCCGAGGGCCTTCAGCTGCTGGGAAAATGAGGCAACGGCTCGTTCCTGCCGGCGCTTCCAGCGCAACAGCACCCCCGCGCCCACCGCTGCTAAGCTTGAGGTCAGGAGCCAGAGAGCGAGAGGAGACAAACTCAACGATGACCTCGTTTGCGATTCCTACGACGCTTTATGTGGTGCCCCCTTTTGGTAGGCGCGTCTCCGTCGGGTGCGTTGAGAGAATACCCCACAGGCATGGCGAAGCCTGCGGAAATTGACCATAATCGGCGGCTTAATCACCAAAGGTAAGTATGGATACTCTGGCCGCTCGGCAGCAGATGGTGGATCAGCAGATTCGCACGTGGGAAGTGCTCGATCCGCGCGTGCTCGATGCCATTGCAGCAGTTCCACGCGAGGCATTCGTGCCGGGCGCATATCGGGAGCTCGCGTTCGCCGACGCGCCGTTACCGATCGGCTTCGGTCAGTCGATGCTCGCTCCGAAGGTCCAGGGGCGGATCCTGCAGGCTCTGGAAATCAACCCGTCGGACGTCGCGCTCGAGGTCGGCACGGGCTCCGGCTATCTCAGCGCATGCTTGGGACTGCTCGCGAGCTCGACGCGCTCGATCGAGATTCACCCGGAGCTCAGCGGCCAGGCCGCCGCGAACCTGCGCGCCGTGCGCACCGCGCGCGTGCAGCTCGAGACGCGCGACGCCTTCTCCGCGGCGCCGCTGGGCGACTATGACGTCATCGCCTTGACCGGATCGTTGCCGGTCTACGATGCACGCTTCGAACGCGCATTGCGAGTCGGCGGCCGCCTGTTCGCCGTCGTGGGATCGGCGCCCGTGATGGATGCCATCTTGGTGCGACGGGTGGGGGAAGCCGAATGGATCCGCGACAGTCTCTTCGAGACCGTCATCGATCCGTTGATCGATGCCACCGCGACCCGAGGGTTCGTGTTCTGATGGTGGGGAATCTTACGCCGCGGGAATTTCTCGACCAGCGTACCCAAGGCGCGCCCATGACGCTCGTCGACGTGCGCGAGGGTTGGGAGATCGAGCTTGCACCCGTTCCGTCACCGCACCTTCACATTCCGATGGGCCAAATCGCGGAGCGGGTCGGCGAGCTCGATCCGAACACGACGACGGTCGTGATTTGCCGTTCGGGCGGACGCAGCGCCGAAGTCGCGCGGTTCTTGTCGACGCGCGGTTTCGGGAAGGTGTTCAATCTTGCCGGCGGGATCCTGGCCTGGTCCCGGGACATCGATCCCAAGATCCCGCAGTACTAGCGCGATGGACTTCGCGTTAGTGTCCAGATTGCGCTTCCTTGGGTGATATAGTCATATATAACACCGCATGAAATCACTATTTCTCGTCTTCACCGGATGTCTGATGGTGAGCGTTGCGCCGGCGGCGGACCTGCTCGCGGTCTATCAGCGCGCTCTGCAGAACGATCCGCAGTTGAAGGAGGCCGAGGCGACGCGGCTGGCGTCGCTCGAATCCAAGCCGCAGGCGATCGCGGCACTGCTGCCGCAGATCTCGGGCAGCGGAACGATCTCGCAGGAGAAGGACAAGGGCCAGTCGAACCAGACCGAGACGGTAGAGGCCGACGGACAAACGTTCACCGAGTCCTTCCCGTTCAACGGCCGCGTGGACACGACCACGCACAAGTACGGCGTCGACCTCTCCCAGAACCTGTTCAACTGGAATAACTGGGTGGCCCTGAAACGCGCCGACGCCCAAGTCGCGCAAGCCGAGGCGGACTATCAGGCGGCCCAGCAGGACCTGATTTCACGCGTGGCGCAGCGCTACTTCGACGTGCTCGCAGCGGAGGACGACCTCGATGCCCAACGCGCCAATCTCGAATCGGTCAACCGCCAGCTCGAGCAGGCCGAGAAGCGCTACCAGGTCGGGCTGATTGCCGTCACCGACGTCGAGGAGGCTCGCGCCGCCCACGACAGCGGCGCCGCCGCCGTCATCGCCTCCAAGCGGGCGCTCGCCTCGGCGCAGGAGTTCCTGCGCGAAATCACGGGCGATGCGTTCGATTACCTGGCGCGGCCGATCGAGCCCTTCGAGCTCGCGACGCCCGATCCAGTTAGCGAGGACCGCTGGGTCGACATGGCCTTGCAACAAAACCTGTCGCTGGTCTCGAGCCGGCTCGCGGCGGATATCGCGCGCGAGAACGTGAGCGCCGCGCGCGGCGGCCACTTCCCGACCCTCGACCTGGTCGCCAGCCGCTACAAGAACTCCGTCGGCGGCGATTACATCAACGCGAACAACACCCCTTACGGCACCACAACGCTCGATCAGTATCAGAACGTGATCGGCATCCAGATCTCGGTGCCGATCTACACGGGCGGGATGGTGTCCTCGCAAGTGCGGCAGGCCGTCTATCAGCATCGAGCGGCGAAGGAGCGGGTGGAGCGCGTGGCGCGCCAGACCGAGCACGATGCACGCGATGCCTACCTCGGCGTTCTCTCGGAGATCTCGCACGTCCGCGCACTCAGCCGCGCGCTGGAATCGAATGCCGTTGCGCTCAAGGCCACCGAGTCCGGCTATGAGGCCGGCACGCGCACGGCCGTGGATGTATTGTCGTCGCGACGGCAGTGGATCCAGGCGCAGACCGACTACTCGCGCAGCCGCTACGACTACATGGTGAACATGGTGAAGTTGCAGCAGGCCGCGGGCATCCTGACCGAGCAGAGCTTGAACAGACTCAACGCGCTGCTCAAAGACGAGCCGCCGAAGGCGACCGCGGCCCCGGAGGACGCTGCCGCGTCCGCCGACGCCCCTCCCTGAGCGCCTGACTCAGCCGCTCGCGCCTGATCCGGCCGCGGGCGCCGCCCCGGCCGCGAGCAGGGGCTCGATGAGAGCGAGAAGCCGTGTGAGGCTCCCCCCGTGTGCCTCGACAAAGCGTCGGGCGTTCTCACCCATGTGCTCGCGCAGTGCCGGATCGGCCAACAGCCGCCCGGCCGCGGCGGCGAGCCCCGCAGCGTCGGCCACCTCGAGAGCGCCGCCCGCCTCAGTCAGCAGCCGCGCGATCTCGGGTCCGTTCTGCGTATAAGGGCCGGTGATCACCGGCACGCCGAGCGCGGCGGGTTCGAGCAGGTTGTGACCGCCCACCGGCACGAGACTGCCGCCCACGAAGGCCGTATCGGAGGCTGCGTAGAAGCTCGTGAGCTCACCCATGGTGTCGAGGAGCAGGACCTGCGCCTCGGGACGCACCGTCTCGCTCCGGCCACGCCGGTCGAACAGCAGGCCGCGGCGCTCGAGCAGCGTCGCGACGCCCTCGAAGCGCTGTGGATGGCGCGGCACCAGCACCAGGAGGGCGCCGCGCACAGCCCGCTCCACCCCGGCGTGCGCGTCGAGCACGAGCTCCTCCTCGCCCTCATGCGTACTGCCCGCGGTCCAGACAGGACGGACGCCCAGATAGCGGCGCCGCAGCTCGCGACCGTTTTCGGCCACGGCCTCACCGAGCCGCATGTCGAACTTCAGGTTGCCTACCACGTGCGTGCGCGCCGGATCGGCGCCCAAGGCAATGAAGCGCTCGGCGTCCGCGCTGCTCTGGGCGGCGACCCAGGCTCGACGCAATCCGGCGCTGAAGAGCGAGCCAAAGCGGCGATAACGCGGTACCGATCTCGCCGCGAGCCGCGCGCTCGCGAACAACACGGGCACACCGCGCCGGCCGCACTCATGCAACAGGTTGGGCCACAGCTCCGTTTCCATGATGATCGCGGCGCGCGGACGGATGCGCGCGAGGAATCGGCGCACCGCGCCTGCCGTGTCATAAGGTAGAAAGCGCACCTCGACATCGGCGCCGAACAGCGCCGCCGCTTGCGCGCGCCCCGTGGGCGTGGCGGTCGTCAACACGATGGGCAGGTCGGGATGGCGCGCTTGGAGCGCCCGCACCAGCGTCGCGGCGGCAGCGACCTCGCCGACCGACACCGCGTGCAGCCAGATGCAGGGCGTCGGCACGCGCCGACCCAGCCCGAAGCGCTCGCCCAGGTGCGTGCGGTACGACGGATCCTTCGCCGCGCGCAGCAGCGTCGCTGCGAACACCACCGGCGCCGCCACCCGCGTCAAGACGCCGTAGACCAGACGCATCATGGATGCGGCGCGCGAGACTCGTAACCCGCCTTGAGCATCGCCCATTGCTCCGGCAAGACGCGGTGCAGCGCGGACTCGCGCGCGATTTTCGCGAGCGAGCGGCGCAGTCGGTCGAGGTTGCGCGAGGCCCAGGCGGGCTGGCGCGCCCCGCCGGGCCTGCGCAGACGGCCGCGATCGAAGTCGATCACGCGGATCGCCCCGTCGGGCCCGATCAATACGTTGTGCGCGTTGAGGTCGGGATGATCCGCACCCGCGGCATGCAGGGCCGCAATAGCCGCCCCGATGGCCCGC
>Ga0302324_100009548_pt1 | contig 20249 bp, 16 predicted proteins | sample Palsa_T0_1_FD_201949 | JGI IMG/M metagenome (GOLD analysis project Ga0302324, IMG submission 201949) | Peat permafrost microbial communities from Stordalen Mire near Abisko, Sweden - Palsa_T0_1 | ecosystem: Environmental > Terrestrial > Soil > Palsa > Peat permafrost | place: Sweden: Abisko...
GCTCTACGGGCGTGCGAAGATCGATGTAAAGAAGGTCAAGGGCAGCGTGAAGGGCGCGACCGGCATCGCGCAGGTCGTGGGTCTCGACGACGAAGGGGCTCCGCAGATCCGCGTCGCGACGGACGTCGCGGGTCGCTTCGAGCTCGATGCACCCGCGGGTGTCACCAGCTTCTACGCGAGCGAAAGCGCTCTCCCCCTATGTAGAGGTCGTGCGCAAACCAGCGAGGGTGGTTGCGCCACACGCACGAGCACGCCCGTCATGTTCGCGCCGGGCACCCCATCGGAGCTCGTGCTCGACGTGTCCGACGGGGGCGAGCTCACAGTGCACGCGCGCGACGCCGACACCCACTTGCCCATCACGGCGCGCCTGATCGTACATGGCGTATCGGGCACCCTCGACCCGAGCTTCGGCCCCGACTATCGCGCGTCTGGCGCGGGACCCATCATCGACGCGCTGCGTGGCGAGGTCACGACGCCGCTCCCCGCCGGCAAGTATCGCATCGCGGCGACCAAGGGCATCGAGTGGAGCATCGACACGCGCTTCGTCGACATCGAACCCGGCAAGCGCACGTCCGTCGACCTCGAGCCGCGTCACGTCGTGCCGACGCCGGGCGAGCTGGGGTGCGATCTCCACGTGCACGCCCGCCCGAGCTTCGATGCGCCCGTCACCCCTGAGGACCGCGTCCTGTCGCTCGTTGCAGCGGGTGTCGACTTCGCGGTGCCCACGGAGCACAACTTGGTCGGCAACTATGGCCCGTCGGTCAAGCTGCTCGGGCTCGAGTCGGAGCTCATGTTCGTGCCTGGCACCGAGATCACGACCTTCATGCCGAAGTTCGGTCACTTCGGCTTGTTTCCGTATCCGACCGACAAGCCGCCCCCACCGTACAAGAACACGGACGTGGCCAGGGTCTTCGCGGCAGCACGGGCCGGCGACCCAAAGCGTGCGCTCATCGTCCATCATCCTCGCCTCACGCGCGAGATTGGCTACTTCACTGCGTCAGGGTGGAAGCCAGGTGGGCCGATCCCCATCGCGATGCGCACGGACTTCGACGCCATCGAAGTCTTCAACGGCTACGAGAGCGCCTCGATCGATCGAGTCGAGATCGTGCTTCAGGACTATTACGCGCTCTTGAACGCGGGGCACCGTTACGCGGCTACGGGGAGTAGCGACTCCCATCGCATCCAGTATCAGTGGGCTGGCTATCCGCGGACGATGGTGCGCGTCGGCGCAACGGATGACGACGTCAACCACGCCGATCCGCTGGCCGTCGTGGCTGCCATCAAGGCCGGCCACGCAACCGTGACGAGCGGCCCCATCGTCGAGCTCGAGATCGGCGGCGCGAGACCCGGCGGCGACCTCGTCACGACCTCACACACGCTGCTCGGCCGTTTGGTCGTGCGGGCAGCTCCATGGGTGGACGTGACCTCGGCGAACGTGATCGTCGGCGGGCGCGTCGTCCAGACATTCGACGTTCCCACCCGGCCCATGACCACCGGCCCCGAGCCAGGTACGAAGGAAGAAGCCGCCGCCCGCACGGTTCGCCTCGATGCCGAAGTTCGCATCGATGTCGGCGCTACGCAGATGCCAACATGGGTCTTGGCCACCGCCCGCGGCACTCGGACACTCGACGACATCCTGCCGTTCATGCCCATTCAACCTTTTGCCATCACGAACCCCATCTTCATCCGTCAATAGATGATCGAATGGCTACACCGACGCACATCGTCGCTTGCGAGCGTACTCACCATGCAAATGGTAGGGTGAATGTGACGTTGCCATGGAGCACGCAACGGATTACTTCCGCCAAAACCGTGTGGGGGAGCCGACTGCAACCAACCCTTTCTAGAGGCCCAAGGTGAGCGCCGCCTTCGGTCGATACCGGCTCCTCGAACGTCTCGGTCAAGGCGGCATGGCCGAAGTGTTCAAGGCCAAGAGCTTTGGCGTCGAAGGCTTCGAGAAGGTGCTCGTCATCAAGCGCATCTTGCCCGAGCTCGCCCGCAGCCAGCAGTTCGTCGACATGTTCATCCACGAGGCCAAGCTCGCGGTGCGCCTGTCGCACGCGAACATCGTGCAAGTCTTCGACCTCGGCATCGCGCCCGTGACGGACGAAAAAGGTGTGAAGCTCCCCGACGCCTACTTCATGGCGATGGAGTTCGTGCATGGCCTCGACCTCGCGACGCTCCTCGCGCGCTCGCGACGTCAGCAGAAAGCCATTCCGATCGAGCTCGCCGTGTTCGCCTGCGCCGAAGTAGCGAAGGGCCTCGACCACGCCCATCGCCGCCGTGACGAACAGCTCAAACCGCTCGGCATCGTTCACTGCGACGTGTCACCGCAGAACGTCTTGCTCTCGTACGAAGGCGAAGTGAAGGTGACCGACTTCGGCATCGCCAAGGCTCGGACGACCCTCGAGCAGAGCCTCGAGGACACCCGCACACGTCAGCTCCACGGCAAGTTCGGCTACATGAGCCCCGAGCAAGCGCACGGTGAGCCCGTCGATGCGAGGAGCGACATCTTCTCGCTTGGCGTCGTTCTCTACGAGCTCATCGCGGGCGTGAATCCCTTCAGCGCTCCGACGACGTTCGAGACGTTGCGCCGCGTGCAAGCGTGCGAGTACCCACCGGTCGAGCTCCTACGGCCCGACGTCCCCGCCGAGCTCGTGAAGATCCTGAAGACGGCTCTCGCGAAAGACGCCAAGGATCGCTATCCCGACGCCGGCAAGCTCTATGAAGCGCTTCTCGCGTTCCTCTACTCCGCGGGCGGACGTTACAGCGCCAACGACTTGAGCGAGTTTCTCTCGCGCTTTGCGCAACGAGAAGAGCCCACGGCGCCCTCGTCCGCACCCTCTCTGGGGGACGCGTCCCTCGAGATCGAGGGTGGCCAGGTGCAGGAGAGGACGCCCGTCGAAGTCCCGCCGTCGCGCACGATCTCGAGCAGCATCGCGCGCGTGGATACGGGTGTGCGCTTCGTCGACATCGATCGAGCGGCTGGTGTGGGGGAGCGACGCGAGGTCACCGCGGTCTATCTCGAGCTCCCTCGGGGTGTGCCGGCGACCGTCTGCACGACGGCTGCGGGGATCCTCGAACGGTACGGCGGGTATGTCGTGCGACGCGAGGGTGATCAGCTCGCCGCCATCTTCGGGCTCGGCGATCCTGATGGACGTGACACGGAAGTGGCGACGCGTTGCGCCCTCGTCACGCTACGCGCGCTCACGGGACCCGCACGGCAGACGAGCGCTGGCATCCACACTGGGCGCATCCACGTGACCGCCGAAGGAACGCCCACCGACGATGAGCGGCTCACCGGGCTCGTCGCGTCTGCGCGCGATCTCGCCCGGGCCCGTGAAGGACGACTCGCCATCTCCGGCGCGGCGATGAGGCAGGTCAAGGGCCTCTTCACGTTCGAGCCACTGAACACCGACGGCGGCACACCGACGACGGTGATGTCGGGCTCGTTCGTGAAGGACGTGCGCGGTCCGAACGAGGCCTTCGGCCGGTTCGTGGGTCGCAAGGAGGAGCTCCGCAAAGTCGGCGAAGTGCTTGCCGCAGCGACGCGCCGCCAGGGACGCGTGCTCACGATTCGTGGTGGCCATGGCGTTGGCAAGACGCGCCTCCTCGTCGAGGTCGAGCGCAGGCTTGGCAAGGGCAACTACAACGTTGGCTTCTACATCGCCACGTGTCCGCCGCGCGGCCGCGAGTACCCGCTCTCGGGCATCGTGTGCATGCTCCAGGTCCTTTGCGGCGTGAGTGATGGGGATCCCTCCGAGCGCATCCTCGCCGTCCAGCCACGCCTGCGCGCGCTCGGTTTGCACGACGAGGAAGTGGGAGCGGTGTTGACCGTGCTCGGCGCCAGCGTGCCGACGTACTCGGGCGCGAATGCGAAGAGCTCGCTGCGCTCCGCGTTCACGCGCATGGTCATCAGCCTCTGCGAGGACAAGCCTCATACGTTCGCGTGGGACAACGCACACAACATGGACGAGGACAGCTTCTCGATCCTGGCGAGCGCGTTCGAGCGCTTGTCGCACGCCCGCGTGGTCTTCGCGTTCACGGCCCGCGAGGGCTTTTCGCATCCGCTCGAAAAAGGCTCTGCGGTCGTCTCGATCGATCTCACGGATCTCAAGTCGACGGAGGACGTGAGCCGTCTCGTCGCGCTGCGCCTCGGAACGCAGACCGCGCCCGACGAGCTCGTGCGGTTCGTCCGTGAACGGGCTGGCGGGCATCCGCTGTTCATCGAAGAGATCATCAAAGGTCTCCTCGACGCCAACGCCGTGACCGTGGCCGAAGGTCGGGTCGTCACGATGCGCCTGCTCAATCAAGAGCTGGCGCTTCCGAAGACGCTGCGTGGGCTGGTGGCTTCGCGCGTGGCACGACTCGAGCCAGCCGCGAAGACGACGCTTCAGGCGGCCGCCGTTTTGGGCGATCCCATCGACTCGGCCGTCCTCGCACGCATGCTCAATCAACCACTTGCGGCGCTCGAGCGATCCGTCAGCTCCCTGAAGACGAGCGATTTTCTAGCGCACACGGGAGCGTCCGAGCTTCACTTCACGTCACCCATCATGCGCGAGGTCGTCGTCGATGCCCTTCCGCAAGACGCGGCGCGCGACATGCACGCGGCAGCCGGCCTCGCGCTCGAACAAGAGCTCGGCGAACGAGCGTGGGAGCAAGCGGCTCGTATCGCGACGCACTTTTACGAAGCGGGTGATCGCGAACGCGCAGCGACATACTTCGCGAAGAGCGGCGAAAGGCGGCTCGAAGCTCGGCAGCTCGAGGCTGCCGTGCGCGACTACGCCCGCGCCATCGAGCTTTGCGACATCGCGACGCGGGCACCCAAGGAGCTCGTGGACTGGTTGGATTCACTCGCGGCCGGCGTTCGAATGGTGCGAGCGGCACCCGAAGCGGAGGACACGTGCGGGCGCGTCATCGCACGCGTCGACAAGGACGGAGACGCCGAGCTCCGTGTCCGAACGCGGGTCGCCGCGGCGCGCATCCTCGTCGCCCTGCACAAGTTCGAGGCAGCGACGCCACACTTGGCCGAGGCCGAGCGAATCGCAACGGGGCGCGACGAGCTCCTGAAGATCGTGCTCGTCGCATTCGCCGAGCTGGCTGGCCGTCGCGGTGACTTCGCTCGCTCGCTCGAGCTTTTGGTGCGGATGCAAAAGCTCGCCACAGTGGAGGGCGACCGCCAGGAGGAGCACAAGATCCTCACGAATCTCACCCAAGCGCATGCAGCGCTCGGGGACCGCGCAGCGGCCAAGCAAGCGCTCGATCGCGCCGAGCAGCTCCTTCCGAGCGACAGCGCGGCGGCGTGCGAGCGGCAGAAGCTCCGCGGCCTCATGCATTACTTCTTGAGAGACTTCCGTCTCGCGATCGCGGAGATCGAGAAGGCGGTCGATATCGCGCGCGGGCTCGGGCTGACGTACGAGGTCGCAGTGAATCTCCACAACCTCGGCGACGTGCTCATTCGTCTCGACGACTACGCCCGCGCGTATGGAGCGTTGCAGCAGTCTCTATCGCTTTGCGACGAGTACAGCTTCGAGCGCCTCGCGACACACAACCGCATGCTGCTTGCGTACCTCGCCGGGTACAAAGGCGACGAGGAGGGGTCGCGGCAACTCGACCAGGGCATCGCGTACGCGGAGGCGAACGAGTTCTGGTGGGACGTCATCAACGGCCGCCTGCTCCGAGCACGCCTTCTGCAGCGCCGAGGGAATCACGAGGAAGCCAAGCACGCGTTCCACTCCCTTCGTGTCCTCGCGAAGACGAACGGGCATCGGATGGTCGTCGACGACTGCGACGCGGCCCTCGCGGAATACGCAAAGGCCTGAAGCGCAGCCTGCCAAAACGCGCCTCAAAATGGCGTGTAAATGACCCAAGACTTGCGGGAAGCGCGCGTCGGCGCCATACGTACAGACGGATGGTGACGCCCCGCCTAACGCTTCTCCTCGCCGCCACGCTGGCATTCGGGGTGGATGGGTGCGGCACGCCTTACGTCGGGAGAGACGGCACGCTCACGTTTCCCGAGCATGGTGGCGGGCGTGGCGCGGGTGTGCTCACGGCGAATGGCATCGAGTTTCACGATCGCATGGACGTGCCGCGCCGCATCGTGCGACGAACAACCGACGAGCCGTGGCGCGCACCGATCGGTTTCATCCTGCCGAAAGACGGCCGCTTCACCGAAACCAGCCGGCCCACCGTCGTGGCGACGCAAGGGCTCGCGTTCGCTTTGCGGCCGAGCGATCAACGCGTCCCATCATGGGGTGGAGAAGTACTGGTTCGCGTCGACGTCATGTCGCCCGCTGCAGTCGGGACCGCTCGGCTCGGTGAGAGCATCGCCATCGTGCTCGATGGATCGGGCGTGGATTCGATCGTCCTCGCGGAGGATGTGATTGCCCAGACGGGATCGTACGATCGCATCGCGGTCATCGACGCGACCGACGCGAAGGTCGTCGTTCCGCTCATTCCCGCCAACCATCGGTCGCTCGCGGAAGCGGCCATCGAGAAGCGCTTGCGCACGACGGCGCGCACCAAGCGCGATCTCGGTGCTGCGCTGCGCGCCGTACGCACGTTGATTGGCGTCGGGCCACAGCGCCGCGTCATCGTCCTCAGCGATGGCGCAGTGCCGCCGTCGCAAAGTGCCATCGAGGCCGCAGGCGAGCTCGCAAGAGGCGGCGTTCCTCTCGGCGTGATCGCCACGCGAGCCGGCGTCAGCGGGGACGACGCGATGGCCATCGCCCAGAGCGGCGTCATCTCCGTGGCCGACGATCTCGCTCGGCGCGAGAAGGTCATTCCGCTCGCCGTCCCACCGGCCGGCGACGTAGTGTTTCACGATGTCGTGCTGACGTTCGCCGGTACGCCAGCGCCTTCACACGTTCTCGAGACGTCAGGTGGGGGCGTGCGATGGCGTGTCGACTCGGGAGAGCTCCTTCTCGGCGACGTCATCGCGGGAGAGGCGCGGACGGAGGTCATTCGCGTGACCGTGCCGCCGTGGGTGGCGGGAGCGAAGTTCACCTTCACCGTCACCGCTGACGCGAAAGACGCGCGCACGGGCGTTCAGCGGATCTTCTCGGCTACCATCCCGTGCACCTACGACGACGACATCGAGCGCATCGCGGAGTCCCGCTATGGCGACGTGATCGCGTACGCGTCGGCGCTCGCGACCCTCGCGCGCCTCGACGCTGCGTTCGTCGGTGACGATGTGAAGCGCGCCGGGGGCTTGTGGCAGATCGCGTGGCTTCACACCCAGTCGATGACGCTGCTGGCGCGCGACACGCACGACCGCGCTATCACCGAGCAGGCCGAAATCCTCCGGGCCTTGCTTCTTGCGACACGCTGACTGGCGTCTGGCCGAGCACCGCCATCGCGACGAGTACGAGCAGGACCCAAACGACGTCTGCCGAAAGCAAGTGGAGCAGCTGCAACCACGTCGGCGCTAGAAGCACCACGTTGAGCGCGCCCAAGCCGAGCTGCACGAAGTACGCGATCGACAGCGCGCGCGTGAGCGTCAGCGGCTGAACCGACGGCGCCGTACCCACCATCGATCCCCTCGTGGCGAGGGCGAGGATGAGCACGCCTGACCCGATCGCGACGAACGGGTGAAGTGACCGCAGGCGGATCAAGAGCGGTGCAGACGGCGCAACATCGGCAGCCAAGCCCTGCGCAACGGAGTGCGAGGGATAGAGGGTGTCGCCGAGCGCGGCGAGCGAACCCGATGCGCCGACGAAGATGACCGAGGCGAGGGCACCCACCGCGAGCACGCCGAGCCAGCCGCGATCGCGCAGCGACGGTACGGGCGCACCCGCGACGAGGCGCGCCGTCACCGTGAGGCTCGCGAGGAGCAAGAACGTATTCGACAGGTGCATCGACGTCGATACGGCGCGCCGGAGCGACACGTCGTGGGCGACGAGGCGCAAGAGAACCAGGGCGGCCCCGATGAGCGCCTCGGATGCCGTGAAGACCAAGGCGAGCGTCGCACCACGCCTTACAGGGCTTCCGCGCTCGAAGAGACGGCGCGCCCACACGAAGAGGACGACCGCGAGCACGAGCGAGCCCCCGCTCGAGATGCGATGACTGAGCTCGACGATCGTCTTCGTCTGCGCGAGGTGCGGAAGCATCTCGCCGTTGCACAACGGCCAGTGACTTCCGCAGCCATCGCCCGAGAAGCTGACGCGCACGTACGCGCCCCACAAGACGACGAGCACGTCATAGACGAGCACGAGCCAGACGAAGCGCGACAGGCGCATGCGTGTTCATGTAGCGAAAACTTGGCCCGATGGCCTCGAGAATGCGACAGCCGTCGAATGAAGACACTCGCGCTCGCGTCGCTCCCCCTCGCCTGTCTCGCTCTCGGCTGCTCGTCCACGCAGCCCATTCCTCACGCTGCGGAGGCCCCGATCGGGTTGCGTGCCGCACACGTCAGCCCCATCGCGTTCGACTCGATCAACGACGAGGAGAACCCGTACGTGTCGCAACCCAGCGATCCGCGAAGCGTCGGCGATTGGGTCACGACCGAGCTGATGAACGGCAGAAGGCCGGTCACCGTGCAGCAGCGCGTGCTCTCACGCGACGGTGCCATGAGCGTCGTCGAAGTCGCCATCAAGGACGGACCTCGCACGCATACCTTTCGGTTGCGCAGCGAAGCCACGCGCGCGGGCGACCAGGTCCTCGACGTCACACGCGTCGAGAGCGGCGTCGAGCACGCGTCGACGCTCGCCGCATACGAGGCGGTGATGCAGAAGACCGTCCCCAACGTCGAACGCAACGATGGAATGATGGACACCGAGCCAGTCGCCGTCGACGTCGGCGCGCGCAAGATTGCAGCGGTACGCACGACGTACAAAGTCGTCGTGAACGGCAAACCCGCGACGATGAGCGTCATCCACAGCGACACATTCGCCTGGGGCGATCTCGGCGGCGACATCGTCACCGAAGCCGGCAAGACGCTCTACTCGACACGCATCGTCGACACCGGAAGCGCGCCGCGAGCCGTAGCCTCCGAGAAGTAGCGCTACTTCTTCTTCGCGCGCTTGAAGACGAACATCACGACCTCTTCGTCGTGCTCGTCGGTCGGGCTCTCGTCGCGCGTCATGCCGACGAGCTCCCAGCCCGTGCCGCCGCGTTTGTTGAGCTCCTTCTTGATCTTGTTCGTCGGCTCGCCGTGGCCCCACGCTGCGGTCCAGATGTCGTATTCGAATTTTTGACCCATCGGTGGTCTCCCTTGGAAGCCCACGAGGCGACCATGGGCATCGGGCCGCTGTCAACTGCTCGTATGCACGACGAGCGCAATCGCGAGCCCGGACGCGGCGAGGCGCGCGATCTCGATGGGCCGCCCCCACGAGCGCCCCTCGAGCAACGCTCCCATCGCCACGAGACCGCCGCCGAGAGCGAGGCAGCACGCACCGAGGACCAGGGGCTTCAGCGCGCCATGCCGAAACATCAGAGCCGACGTCGCGACGAGAAGAACGACGTATTGCGCGAACACGTACTGGCGCACGCCCCGGCGCGTCTCCGCCTCGTACTTGGGTCGGGCTTTCACGTCGGTATGGGACTTCGTTTCGCCCCGAGCGACCCAGGCGGGTGACGCAAGCCATACGCGCGCGCGGTCGAAGCCATGAAGGCGCACCGTTCGCGTCGCGAGCTCGATGAAGTACTGCACTTGGGCCCAGAGCGGATTGAAGCTCTGGAGCGGCTTGGTGATGCCGTACGTGCACGACTCGTCTTCCTCGATGTACGTGCCGAAGATGCGGTCCCACACGATGAGCGTCGCGCCGTAGTTCTTGTCGAGGTATTGGGGATTGATCGCGTGATGGACGCGATGGTGCGACGGCAAGTTCAGGATCCAATCAACCGGCCCGCGGACCTTTCCCACGAGCTCGGTGTGGATCCAAAACTGGTAGAGGGTCGAGAGCGCGTGCGTGACCGCGAAGACCAGCGTGGGAACGCCGAGCACGGCGAGCGGAAGGTAAAACGGGAGCGAGGACCACCCCGTCGTGATCGACTGCCGCAGCGCGACGGCGAGGTTATAGTCCTCGCTCTGGTGATGCACCACGTGCGCCGCCCACAGCACGTTCACCTCGTGCGAGCCGCGATGCCACCAGTAGTAGAAGAAGTCGACGCCGAGGAAGGCGACGATCCATGCGGGCACGCCGTGAAGATGGACGACGCTGAACCGTGCGAGCACGAGCGCGTAGATGCCGAGCTGCAAGACGGCGAAGAACATCGCCTCGATTTGTGATTCCACGCCGCACGAGAGATCGGTCACGGCGTCGTTGAAGCGATAGACACGCAGGCCGCGGCGCCGGGCCACGACCATCTCGACGCCGATGAGCGCGAAGAAGCCCGGCACGGCCAAGGCGATCGGGTCGACCATTGCTCTTAGTGTATCGTCAGGTGGCGCGCAGGTGGTGGTCATGGCTGCTGCGAAGAAAGCGAAAGAGAGCGAGCGTGAGGTGCTTCACGTCGCCGGGCGCGAGGTTGTCGTCACCAATCCTCGCAAGGTGTTCTTTCCGGACGCGGGCCACACGAAGCTCGATCTCGTGCGCTACTACCTCGCGGTGGCGGACGGTGCGGTGCGTGGCGTCGCTCATCGCCCCATGGCGCTCAAGCGATTCGTCAACGGTGCTGCTCGGCCGGCGTTCTTCCAGAAGCGCGCCCCGGAGAAGCATCCAGACTGGATCAAGACGGTCACGTTGAGCTTTCCGTCGGGGCGCACTGCCGACGAGATCGTCATCACCGAGGCTGCGCAGCTCGCGTGGATCGCGAACCTCGGATGCCTCGATCTCAACCCGCACCCGACGCGTGAGGCCGATCTCGACCATCCCGACGAGCTGCGGGTCGACCTCGATCCCGTGCCCGGGATCGGCTGGAAGCAGATTGTCGACGTCGCGGGTGTCGTGCGCGAGGTGCTCGGCGACATGGGCTGTATGGGTTGGCCGAAGACGAGCGGCTCACGCGGCGTTCACGTCTACGTCCGCATCAAGCCGGAGTGGAGCTTCAACGACGTGCGCCGCGCTGCGCTCGCGCTCGCGCGAGAGGTCGAGCGGCGTGCTCCGAAGATCGCGACCAGCAAGTGGTGGAAGGAGGAGCGCCACGGAGTCTTTCTCGACTACAATCAGAACGCCAAGGACCGCACAGTCGCGAGCGCGTATTCGGTGAGGCCGACGAAGGACGCGCGCGTTTCGATGCCCGTGACGTGGGACGGGCTCGCTTCGTGCGATCCTGCGGAGTTCACGCTCGCGACTGTGCCTGCGTTGTTCGCAACGCACGGTGACGCGCACCGTGGAATCGATGACACGCCGGGGTCGCTCGCGCCGCTGCTCGAGCTGTCTGCCAAGCACGAGCGGGATGGGAACGGTGATGCTCCGTGGCCGCCGCACTATGCGAAGCAGGCCGGCGAGCCCAAGCGCGTGCAACCCTCGCGCGCAAAGAAGGATGGTGCGGAGCCCACCAAGACGGCGCAGCGACGCGCCAAGCATCCGCTCGTCATCGTCGCGCGCGCCCTCGACAAGGATGCCGCGCTCGCGGGGCTCGAGCGCTGGAAGGCGAAGCATCCACGGGCGGCCGAGAAGCTCGCTCCCGAGGACGTCCTCGTCGACGCGATGCGCGGTCGTTTCACGACGTGGACGCGCATCCGCGTCAACCTGCGAAGCGTTCCCGAGGCCGAGCGTCCTCCCGAGGAGACGCCCGATCCAGATTTCGAGCCGAAAGACCCGCGCCATCACCACCGACGAGAAGGAGCACCATGAAAGAGCTGATCATCCCGAAGGACCAAGGCCCCGACTACGACTGGGGCAGCGATCACATCTACGTGAAGACGGCTGCGGACTTGACCGAGGGACGCGTCACGGTCGTCGAAGACACGCTCAAGCCGGGCTTCGACCTGGCGCGCCACTATCACAAGAAGATGATCGAGATTTTCTACATCCTCGACGGCGAGGTCGCGTTCACGTTCGACGATCGACCCGAGCCCGTGATCACGTCGCCTGGGATGACCATCAACATTCCTCCTCACGTGTGGCATCGCGTCACGTCCAAGAAGGGTGCGAAGCTCATCACCGTTTTCAGCCCTGGCGGCTTCGACAAGTACCTTTCGGAGATGGCGCCGATGACGGACGCGCAATTCGCCGACAAGGACTTCATGACAGCGCTCTCCGAGAAATACGACTCCTGGATGCGTTGAACGAAGCCGAGCATCGCCGAGTTCGTCGCCCACCGGCGACCACCCTACGTCGCTTATTTGATCTGATTCACCTGCGTGCCCTTTGCGCCGAAGATCTTCGTCACTTCGAATGCGGGTGTGACGTCGAGCTGGGCGTAGGTGCACTCGCGGGTGGGTTTGTCGGGGCGCCAGCGCTTGAAGTGAGTGGCGTGGCGGAAGCGTCGGCCCTGCATGTGGTCGAATGACACCTCGCACACGCGCTCGACGCGCAGCGCTTCCCAAGAAAGATCCTTGCCTTTGCTCCAGCGGCTCTTCATCCCGGGCTTGCGCGAAGCATCGCCAGCGGTCGTCGTCGATTCTTCATTCCACTTCGCCCACGGGTGCCCCTCGCGGGCGTTCTCGCGCAGGGGGGCGAGCTCCTCGCAGAGCGCCTTGCGCCGTTCACGGTTGAAGGAAGCGCAAATGCCCACGTGCTGGAGCTTGCCCTCGCCGTCGTAGAGACCAAGCAAGAGCGAGCCGATGAGCTCGCCTTTGCCGTCTTTGTACCAGCGGAAGCCACCGACGACGCAGTCGACCGTGCGCTCGTGCTTGATCTTGATCATCGTGCGCTTGCCGGGGGAGTAGACGAGGCTCTCGTCCTTCGCGACGACACCGTCGAGCCCGGCGCCTTCGAAGCGATTGAACCAGTCGAGCGCGAGCGCGCGATCCCGCGTCGCGGGCGTCATGAAGACGGGGGGCGTGGCGCGGCCGAGCGCAGCTTCGAGGTGCGTGCGGCGATCCTTCTGAGGGTGCGTGCGCAGGTCCTCGTCGGCAAGGGCGAGCATGTCGAACGCGACGTACGACGCAGGCCATTGCTCGGAGAGCATCTTCACCCGTGACTCGGCCGGGTGGATGCGTTGAAGAAGGGCCTCGAAGTCGAGCACGCCGTTGTGCGCGATCACGATCTCGCCATCGAGCACGCACCGCTCGGGAAGCTGTGCACGGAGCGGCGCCGCAAGCTCCGGGAAGTAGCGCTGCAAGGGTTTGAGATCACGGCTCTGGATCTGCACGTTGTCGCCGTCGCGGAAGACGAGCGCGCGAAAGCCGTCCCACTTGGGCTCGAAGATGTAGCTGTCGCCCTCGGGAATGCCGCTCGTGAGCTTCGCGAGCATCGGCTGGATGGGGGGCTGGAACGGGAGCTTCACGACGAGAGGCGCGCCGCGCGGTGGCTGCGGATGGCTTCGAGGGGTTTCGTGGTCAGGACGTGCTCGGGCCCGAGCCACGCGCGACGGGCGATGCCGATGCCGTACTTGAGGAATCCGAGCTCGCGCGTCGAGTGGGCGTCGGAGTCGATGCACACGGGCACGCCAAGCTCTCGCGCCATGCGTGCCGCGTTCTCAGGCACGTCGAGACGGAGCGGTGATGCGTTGAGCTCGATGGCAACGCCCGTCTTCGCGAGCGCCTGCAAGATGACCTCGATGTCGAGATCGCTCCCCTCGCGACTCCCAAGCATGCGGCCAAACGGGTGACCGAGCGCGTCGATGTGACCCGACTCGATGGCGCGCACGACGCGCTTCGTGATCTCCGCGCGCGGCATCCCGAGCTTCGAGTGGACGCTGCCGATGACCCAATCGAGCCCATCGAGATCGTCTTCGAGATCGAGCGACCCATCTGCGAGGATGTCCGTCTCGATGCCCGCGAGGATGCGGATCGCGCCGTCGAGCTTCTCGTCGGCCTCGCGAATGCGCTTCACATGGGCGCGGAGGCGCTCAGAAGTGATGCCGTTCGCGATGGTGAGCGACTGAGAGTGGTCCGTGATGGCGATGTACTTGCGCCCCTCTGCGATGGCTGCGCGCGCCATTTCCTCGATGGTGGCCCGCCCGTCGGTCTCTTTCGTGTGCATATGGAGATCGCCGACGAGGTCGGAAAGCTCGACGAGCTTGGGCAACGTTCCGTTCTTGGCTGCGTCGATCTCACCGCGGTTCTCTCGCATCTCGGGCGGCATCCACCGAAGACCGATGGCCTCGTAGACGTCCTCTTCGGTGGCGCTTGCGACGTTCTTGTCGTCCTTGGTGAAGACGCCGTACTCGCTCACCTTGAGGCCGCGCTTGACCGCGATGGTGCGCATCGCGACGTTGTGCTCCTTGGAGCCCGTGAAGTACTGGAGCGCGGCGCCGAACGATGCGCGGGCGACGACGCGCAGATCGCACTGGATGCCGTTCTTCATGATGACGGTCGTCTTCGTCTCACCGCGCGCGAGGATCTCGGCGACCTCGGACATCGTGGCGAACGCGTCCATGATGCCGTGGGCGTGCTCGGGCTCGGCCGCGACGAGGACGTCGATGTCGCCCACGGTCTCGCGCCTCCGGCGAAGGCTCCCCGCGAAGTCGCACTGAAGAACGCCTGGCACGCCGCGGATGTGCGCGGTGAGCGCCTGCGCGAGCTCGAGGGCTTCGGCCATTGGCCACCTCTTCGGGAGGGACGCACGCTTACGCCACGCGGCGATCGACGCGAGCAGCTTCTCCTCGCGCTTCTCCCCGAAGCGCGGCAAGTCGCGAAGCTTGCCCACCTTTGCCGCCTTCTCGAGCTCGTCGATGGTGGTGACCTTGCGCTCTTTCCAGACTTGCTGGGCCGTCTTGATGCCGATGCCGGGGAGGTTCATCAGGTCCATCAACCCGGGCGGGAGCTTCTTCTTGTGGTCGTCGAGATCGGCGAGCTTGCCCGTCTCGATGAGCTCCTTGATGCGCCGCACGACGCCGTCCCCGATGCCGTGGACCTTGCCGAGCGTGTCGCTCTTGATCTTCTGCTCGATGGGCTCGCCCATTCCCTCGATGGCGCGCGCGGCCGTACGAAAGGCGCGGACCTTGAACGGCAGCTCACCCAAGAGCTCGAGCACGTCCGCGAGCTCGAGGAACGTTCGCGCGATGGCGTCGTTGTCCACGACAGCGGAGCTTAGCAGCAGGTGACCGGATCAGGTCGCGGCGATCCGCGACTGAAAGAAACGCCGTTCCTCGGGGTTTCGGGCGAGCTCGTGTGCGCGCTCGAATCCAGAGCGGGCCGCGTCCATGTGACCACGACGAAGCTCGAGCTCGCCGACGGCCGCGAAGAAGAACGGGTATGCCTCGAGTCGCGCCTTGTCTGGGATCGCGTCGATGGCGACGAGGCCTCGCTCGGGACCGTCTCTCTGCGCAATGGCAATGGCGCGGTTGAGCGCTACGACGGGTGTGGGCCTGAGGACGTGCAGCGTGTCGTAGAGCGATGCGATGCGATCCCATCGCGTGTCCTCCGCACGCGCGGCTGTCGTGTGCTCCACGGCGATGGCGGCTTCCACGTGATATTCGCTGAGGCGGTCGCCTGTCGCCGACAGCTCGAGCCACCGAACGCCGCGATCGATCAACGCGCGATCCCACGACGAGCGATCCTGCTCGAGCAGTGGGCTGAGCTCGCCGCCCTGCACGCGCCCTGGGAGCCTCGCGGCGTGGAGGGTCATGAGCGCAGCGAGCGCGAACGTCTGCGGCACGGCCGTCGCCTCGTGGTGCGCAAGGATCTCCGTGAGGCGGATGGCCTCGACGCAAAGCTCCGATCGCAATGCCGTCTCCGGGTGAGCGCCGTGATAGCCCTCGCTGAAGAGCAGATAGAGCGCGCGGTGGATGACATCGAGCCGCGCCGCAATCTCGCTGCTGCCAGCAATCTCGAAGAGCGTCTTCGACTCGGCGAGCGTGGCTTTCGCGCGTGCGAGCCGCTTCTCGATCGCCGCCTCCGAGCAGAGGCACACCTGCGCGATCTCGGACGCGGTGAAGCCCGACATCACGTTGAGCACCAGCGCAACCTGGGCCTCCTCGGAGACGCGCGGGTTACAGCACGTGAACATCATGCGGAGGACGTCGTCCTCGATCTCGTGCTGCGAGAAGAGCTCGGTGACGACGGGCGCGAGCGTCCACTCCGTTTCGAGCAGCCTTCCGAGCTCGGGCGCGTAGTCGCGGGCCGTGCGCTGGTGGCGGAGCACGTCGATGGCGCGGTTCTTCGCCGTCGCCATGAGCCAGGCGCCCGGGTTCTCGGGCACGCCGTGGAACCTCCACACCTCGAGCGCGCGGCAGAGGGCGTCTTGTACGACGTCCTCTGCCAGCGCGAGGTTGTGCACCCCAAAGATGCGCGTGAGCGCGGCGACCATTCGCCCCGCCTCACGCCGAAAGAGGTGGTCGGCGGATCCGCCATCGGCGGGACGTCGCAGAGGCGGACCGTCGATCACAACTTACATCTTCGAGACGGGGCGCACTTCGACCGAGCCGCCCACTGCGAGGATCGGGCAGCCTCTCGAGATCTCCACCGCGTGAGGCAAGTCCTTCGCCTCGACGAGGATGTAACCGCCGACCACGTCCTTGGCTTCTGCGAACGGACCATCGGTGACGTTCTTCTGGGTGACGACCTTGCCGCCCTTCTCGAGCGGTTCGCCGCCTTTGAGGTTGCCGGTCTCGCTGAGCTGCTTCATCCAGCCGACCCACTTCTGCATGTGCTGCTGCATCTGCTCGGGTGGGCCTTCAACGTTACCGCCGCGGAACAAGTAGAGGAATTGTGACATGGTGTTTTTCTCCTTCAGCCCTCAACGATCGAGCGGGCACCGAGCGGACACAAATCTAGGTTTACTTCGTTACCGCGTAGAAGGCTCGGACGCTGCCGATGACCCGAGAGGTTTCATCGTCATCGAGCATGGGGTGAATCGGCAGCGCGAGCACCTCGCGGGTCGCGCGCTCGGCTGCCGGATGGTCACCGATGCGACCGCCGAGATGGGCGAAGCTCGGTTGGAGGTGGAGCGCGACGGGGTAGTACGTCTCCGTCTCCACACCCTGGCTCGAAAGGGCTGCGCGCAGGGCGTCGCGGCGGGCTGCGCGAACGACGAACTGGTGCCACACGTGTCCGGTGCCCGGTGCGGGAAGCGTGATGTCGGCGACGTCTGCGAGGCCCTCACGATAGCTCGCGGCTATGCGTCTCCGTGACGCGTTCCAGGTGCCCAAGTGCCGGAGCTTCACGCGAAGCACGGCCGCCTGGAGCGCGTCGAGCCGCATGTTCCACCCAAGGGTGTCGTGGACGTACTTGGCCCGCGCGCCGTGGGCGCGGATCTCCCGCACCTTCTCTGCGACGTCGGCGTCCTCGGTCACCACCATGCCGCCGTCGCCGAGCGCACCGAGGTTCTTCGTCGGGAAAAACGAGAGCGCAGCCACGCGCACGCCCTTGCCAACACCTCGAGAGAGAGTCTGCGCGGCATCCTCGATCAACGTGATCCCGTCGTGGCGAAGGCCATCGAACGCGGCGCGTCGACCGAAGAGATCCACCGCGAGGATCGCGCGCGTCCGCTCGGTGATGCGGGCTCGTGCGTCGGTCACGTCGATGTCGAAATCCTCGCCGATGTCGGCGAACACCGGCGTCGCGCCGGCGTGCACGATGGCCTCGGCAGGAGCGATGAACGTGAATGCAGGAACGATCACTTCATCCCCTCGGCCGATGCCGGCGGCCCAAAGTGACGCAAGGAGAGCGTCACTACCCGACGACAGCGCGACCGCGCGCGGGACGCCGAGCTCGCTCGCCATCTCGCGCTCGAAGGCGTCGACCTCTTCGCCGAGCACGAACTTCCCCGCATCCACCACGCGCGCGATGGCGGCGTCAATCTCGGCCCGGATGGGCGCGTGAAGACGCTTCAGGTCGATGAGACGAACGACGGCCTTCATCATCTGGCAAGATAGGCCATGCGCCTTTGGCTGTGGTTAGGCATCCTGCTCACGTCGTGCGGCGGCGCCGACGTCCAACCCGCCGCGCCTCTCTCTTATGGCGCGAGCGTGCGGTGGGTGTGCTTGCCGGGCGCCGCGTTCGACGCGTGCAAGACGGAGCTCACGGCCACGTCCATCAAGAAGGGCGGTGAGCGAACGCTCGTACCGCATCATCCCGCGGCGAACCCGCGCGTCGATTGCTTCTACGTCTACCCCACCGTCGATCTCGAGCTCGTGCCCGGCAACCACGACGAGTTCTTCGACACACGCAAGGAGCGGTCGACGACGCTCGCTCAAGTCGGCCGCTTCAACGAGGCGTGCGCCGTGTGGGCGCCGCTCTATCGGCAGGTCACCATCGGCACCTACTTGCGGAGCAAGGAGCGCCTCGAGCGCGGCCTCGCCATTGCGTTCGCAGACGTCGCAGCCGCGTTTCGGGAGTACCTCGCGCGGACGGATGGGCACCGCAAGATCGTGCTCGTCGGCCACTCGCAAGGCGCGGAGATGGTCGTGCGGCTCATCAAGACGTTCTTCGACAACGATCCGGCGATGCGTGACCGGCTGCTGCTGGCGATGCCCATCGGCGGGGACGTGGAGACCGCTCCCGGCAAGGCTACGGGTGGCACGTTCGACAACGTGCCCGTGTGCACCAAGGCGAACGAGACGGGTTGCGTCGTTGCATACCGGTCGTACGCCGCTGGAGAGCCCGTCGAGATCCAAGACCGATGGGCACCGTCGCCGGGTCACGTGAGCGCGTGCGTGAACCCGGCGTCGATTGACGGCGGGACGGGGCGGTTCTCACGTGCATACTTTCCGCTCGGCGAGCTCCGTCGCTTCATGCGCGGTGTCGAGGGCATCGACACGCCGTACATCGAGATCCCCGATCTCTATGCAGGGCGCTGCGTCACGCAGCCTTCCGGCTTCTCGTACCTCGAGGTGAGTGTGGCACCGCTCGCGGGTGACGAACGCCAAGGCCCTGTCGACCTGCATCGACGCATCGTCGGGAAGATGGGCCTCCACCTCTTGGACATGCAGCTCACGCAGGGCGATCTCATCGACATGATCGCGCGCCGCACGCCGAGGGAGTGAGCGGACGGGAGCTTGGCGGTGGCCCTCCCACGGGCTAGAAGCCCGTAATCTGTAAGGCACGTGTCAGCCCATGCACGGGTGGGTGCGTCGGTGTATGTTGGGTCGCGTCTGCGCCACTAGCTCAGTTGGATAGAGCGACGGCCTCCGGAGCCGTAGGTCAGAAGTTCGAATCTTCTGTGGCGCGCCTCTTTCGGACCTCTTGCTGCTCGTCGGGTAGCTCTTCCGCTTCTGGAGCGTCGGCGACGCGCAGGGGCTCGGCGACGCGCCTTCCCGGTCGCTCCGAAGCCGCGACGGGCCTTCCCGGTCGCTCCGAGGCCGCGACGGGCCTGCGCCTGTGCTCGGTTGCCGTCTCGAGCAGCATGCGTACGCCCTCCGTGACCGCGTGCTCGAAGTCGGCGCCTTTCGCCTTCCATCGTTCGCGGCGCGCCCTCCGCTCGGCCTTGCGGCGCTCGCGCTCCACGATGCGCTCCTCGTCGGCGAGCACGATCCCAAGGAGCTGCATCGCCACGCCGATACCCCATCCGAGGATGACGATCGGAAACCAGAGAAACGCCGTGCTCGTGGCGATGTTGACGAACGCCAGCATCGTGTTGACGAGGACAAACGTGGTGAAGTGTTTGATGAACCCGCGCCACGCACGCTTCTTCCACGCCCGGACGACCTGCGCATCGCTCGAGGGTGCGGGAGTGCCCGACGCGACCTCTCGCGCCGCAGCGTCGATGGCGGCCTTCGAGATGCCGACTTCGCCCGCTGCGCTGACGAGGTCTTCATGCGAGAGCCCCGCCGATTCAGCCTGCTGCTGCGCGATCGCACGCTCGAGGATGGCGTCGACCTCCTCTTGGCTGTACGTGCGTTTGGCCACGAGTGGTTATAGCGTCATTTCGACGCTAGGATCGGTCGTGTGCGCGCGTTCGTGTGGCTCGTGATCGTCTCGTGCGGCGCTCCGAACGTGGCGGCGACAGTGACCACCATGACGGACACGACCCCCACGCCCGTCACGGCGAGCGCGACCGAGAGCGCCTCTCAACCCTTCGTGGAGCAACGCGTCACGGTCGTGGGCGCGGATGACGACGCGCCGTGTCCCGACGCGGGAGCCGGCGGGGGGGCGTGACGTGATCACGCTGCGCGTCTTACTCGCTCTCTGCTTGACGATGACCGCCTGTGGCGGTGGCGGCGCGCCTGGCGATGCAGGCAGAGACGGCGCACGCGACGGCGAGCCCGGCGATGGCGCGACGGACGCGGCCACACCGTGCTGGTCGGTCGCCGCGAGC
>Ga0302324_100009551_pt1 | contig 20245 bp, 11 predicted proteins | sample Palsa_T0_1_FD_201949 | JGI IMG/M metagenome (GOLD analysis project Ga0302324, IMG submission 201949) | Peat permafrost microbial communities from Stordalen Mire near Abisko, Sweden - Palsa_T0_1 | ecosystem: Environmental > Terrestrial > Soil > Palsa > Peat permafrost | place: Sweden: Abisko...
TGGTTGCGCCCACGGAGTGGGAGGCAGTAATGGCATCTTGGCAGGTTGCAGGCACCACCAAGTGGACAGAATGGAAGGGTCTGCCGGGCAAGGACAAGGCCTACGATTATCTTCGCAACCAGTCAGATTGGAAGGCGGCGCCGGTTGCGAGAGGGCGCAAGAATAAGGGCGATGCAACTGCCGCGATGAAAGCATCGGCCAAGAAGCTTGAGGCTACCTACCGTCTGCCGTACTGGAAACATGCTCCGATCGGACCAACGCTTGCGGTGGCTGATTACAAGGTGGACGGCTCAGTAACGGTACATACGCATACCCAGAACGCACAGGCTTTGCGTGGACAGATCGCTATGATGCTCGGAACGTCGCTGGACAAGGTTGTGGTCAAAACCTATTCCGGATCTGGACACTATGGGCGCTCGAACGGAGGCAATGCGGGTGCCGAAGACGAAGCCGTGATTCTTTCCAAAGAGCTAGGCAAACCCGTCCGAGTGCAATGGATGCGCAATGACGAGATGCAGTGGTCGACGCAATCGCCCATTGCCTTCTCTGATGTAAGGATCGGTCTCGATGCCAATGGGAAGATCGCCGGCTACGAAATCGATCACTTCATGCCAGCCTTTCAGGATGACCGCATGATCGGCGCTGTCATTGCGGGCTTGCCCACCATGGACGCGCCAAGCGAGAAGGGCCGGATCCTCAACTCGATCAGCAATGGCGCTTCCGATATATGGCTTTACGACACCGTGGCTAATCTGGATGAGCGTGCGCACGGCACATATCAGATCGGGCAGAAAAGTTCGCCGATGGCGATTGGACTTCGCGATCACTCGATGCGAACGCCTGGGCAGTTTCAGCAGAACTTTCCACGCGAGATGGCCCTGTCAGAGGCTGCGGCATTGGCCAGCGCCGATCCTCTGCAGTTCCGTATCGATCATGCAAAGGATGAGCGGCTGATCACGGTTCTCAAGCGTCTCAAGCAAGAGTCCGCATGGGAGACACGTCCCACGCCGGCACCAAAGGCGACGGGAAGCAGCACCGGGGTAGTGCGCGGTCATGGTGTGTCGGCGATGCTCCGCTCGGGCACCTACTGGGGCTGCGCATGTGAGGTTTCGGTGACGCCGGCGACGGGTGCAGTCAAGGTGGACAAGTACACGATCGTTGTCGATCCTGGGATCGTGGTCAATCCCGAGCAGTTGAAGCGGCAGGTAGAAGGCGGTGCAATGATGGGTCTCAGCATCGCCTTGCACGAAGAGGTGCCATTCAACGAGAGTGCCATTACGGCACAGGATTGGCTGTCCTACCCAATTCTCACCATGGCCGAAATCCCAGAGTTCAAGGTCGTCTTGCTGCACAATCCTGAAGTGGGCACCATGGGGCAAGGTTCAGAAGCCGCGAACGCACTTGGCGCCTCTGCAGTTGCGTCCGCGGTATTTGATGCGACAGGCAAGCCCATGCGCCAGATCCCGCTCCGGCCTGCCTACGTAAAGAAGATGCTGGACGCCCGGAATTCAGATACCAACAAGGTTCCACCGAACCACGACGAATACAACGACTCAACGAAACCGAAGACCGGGACACCGGCGCCAAGCGATGTCTGAAGCGGTAGCTTGGAGGTATTCGAAACGAAAAGGACAATAAGGATGTCAACCTAGCTTGAAGTCTTCTGCCGCGAAAATCGGCCCCGGCACGCACGGACCATGGAGCTCTTCCCACAACCTCCGTCTCGAGACATCTGCCGCTAATCGTTCCAGCACGTTCGCCGTCAAGCGCCAGAAGGCGCGCTCCAGGCTTCCTTTATGAAGATCCGTCCGTTGCGACCAACGTTACCAGAACGCCCGCTTGTCGCTCATCTCGAGACGCCATCTCGACGATCTGCTCTCGCTCCGCCCATGCCTCATTCTCCCTCTTTATGCCGGCAATACGCCATTTATCTGTTTTGGATGCGCCGCATAACGCCACAGGGGATCAGAACCAAAAAGGGTGGCAATCTCTACAGAGTTTGGGATAGGCGAGCAGATCGTCGACCCCAGTTTTGTTCAGTGTGGTAAAAGCGGGCATCTTGCCTCTTCCTTGCCGAATGGTTGAACATACGGTGGCATCGGCCGGGCGTGGCTCTTGGCGATAGTAGTTCTTCAATTCCGGGCCGGTCTTTGAGGCGCTGCCGAGAGTGTCGTGGCAAGCAGCAACGGACTGATTGAACCGGTGCTTACCATTTGTCGCGGCTTCCGGCACGGATTGTTGGGACATTACAAACCGCGGAATCGCAATAGCGAGGAAAAGCGATGCGAAAAACGTGGCCTGTTTCACCGCGGCACCTCATCCAGTTGAAAAGGAAGCTTGCGCAGGCGTTTTCCAGTAGCGGCGAATATCGCATTACCCACGCTTGGGGCGATGAGCGCGAGAGGAGGTTCGCCGATGCCTCCAGGGGGACGGCCACTCTCGACCAAGTAGGTCTCGAGGTGCGGCGCATCGGGCATACGCAACAGATCGTAGCCATTGAAATTCTGCTGCTGAATCATGCCGTTGTTGACCGTGATTCGTTCCTTGAGGGCGGCGCTCAGGCCCATCAGAATAGCGCCCTCGATCTGCGCGCGAATGCCATTCAAATTAATAACCGTGCCCGGATCGACGAACGTGACCACGCGATCAACCTTTATGTTGCCGCCTTTAACGGTGACTTCAGCGACTTGGGCGAGATAAGTGGTCTTTGAAAAGAAGCAGGAAATTCCTCGGCCGCGATGAGGACCGAGAGGTTTACCCCAACCGGCCTTCTCCGTAGCAAGGTCGAGCATGCGGATCATAGGCATTGGATCCGCCGGCCTACCATCGGAGTTGGAGCGGGGCGCAATGGGATGAGCGGCCCCAGTCTCAAGCAGTCGACGACGATAGAGGTAAGGATCGTGGCCGGCGAGGTGAGCCAGTTCGTCGACGAAACTCTCGACAGAAAAGACGTTGAAGGATATCTCTACTCCGCGCCAGGCCCCGCGGGTGACTCCACTCTCCACAGGCACGTAAGACATACGGAAGTGCGGTGCCGGGTAGGGCTGATCAATCGCACCCCCAAGTTCGAAAAGCTGCGCCTGTTTTGGATCGCTTTGACCGATGATCGTGGTGTCGACCAGGCGATCTGTCCACGAAACCAGTTTTCCGGTTGCATCGATGCCCGCGCGTAGCCTATGCATCCCCGCTGGTCGGTATTGATCATGTGTGAAGTCGTCTTCCCGGGTCCAGACCAGTTGAACGGGGCGCCGGATGCGACGTGCAATCTGGATAGCCTGATGATCGAAAGGGAGTCCAAAGCGACGGCCGAAGCCGCCACCCATGAATGTGACATGGACCGTGACTTTGTCTATGTCCATTCCGAGAAGTTTCGCGGCGGTCTTCTGTGTTCCTGCGCCAGCCTGGGTTGGCGACCAAATCTCGCAGCGGTCGTCTTCGAGCTTGACCGTAATGTTCATCGGCTCCATCGACGCGTGGGCCAGGTATGGAAATTCGTAGACGCTCTCCCACCGTTTTGCAGCGGGGACATCATCCGGGTTGACTGACGTGTTCGTAGAGTTCCAATATTCCTGAGCGTCCAGTGCTGCGCGTAACTGCGCGTTGAGCGACGCAGTAGATTCGTTATGATACTGGCCGGCTTTCCACTCGATGCCCAGCGCATTGCGACCTTGGATGGCTGTCCAGGTATTTGTCGCGACGACGGCAACCTCTCGGGTGTTCTTGTTCGCTGAGTTTGGATCGGTGGGAATTTCGAAGACTTCGAGGACGCCGGGGATCGCTTTGGCCTTAGCCGCGTCGACGCGAACGAGATCGCCACGGAAGTAGGGGCATTGCGCGACTACGGCGTAGACCATCCCGTGTAGGCGAACGTCGAGTCCGAACCGAGCCGATCCTCTCACCTTATCGGGGATGTCGAGGTGAGGAACGGAGCGGCCAAGCAAAGTAAAGTCTTTGGGATCCTTCAATGCAACAGTCTTGGGGTCGGGAAGTGGGAGTCGACGGGCATCTTCGACGAGAGCCGCGTAGGACAGCGTGCGTCCAGAAGCAGTATGGATAACTTGACTGTTGCTCGCACGACACTCAGAAGACTCAACGCTCCATTGCCGCGCGGCAGCCAAAATCATGACGACACGAACCTGTGCACCAGCCCGGCGGAGCGGGTTGTAACCTCCCCGTACTGAGCCGCTGCCGCCCGTGCCATCCGCGTTGTCTGCCTGCACCACCGTGATTCGGGAAAAATCGATCTCGGCTTCTTCACCAAGGATCATTGGCAACGCAGTGAAGACTCCCTGGCCCATTTCAGATTTATTGAGAACAAGTTGGATCTCGCCATCCGGATGGATATGAATCCAAGCATTAAAGGGATCCTTGGCATCATCCTGCGGGCTATGGGGAAATCGGCCGCGGAAGGTGAGGCCTACGGCCAAGGCTCCGCCTGCTACGGCGGACGTTGCGAGGAAAGTACGGCGTGAAATGCTGCCGCTCCCTTTAACAGGTGTAGGTGTTGTACTCACGAGGTCGACGCTCCAGCGGCGTGATGGATGGCATTACGGATCCGAAAGTAGGTGGCACAACGGCAGAGGTTACCACCCATCGCATCGTCGATCTCGGAGTCTGTGGGGTGAGGTTTTTCACCGAGTAACGCGGCGGCGGACATGATCTGCCCGGGTTGGCAAAAGCCACATTGCGGCACCTGTTCCGCAATCCAGGCTTCCTGGATCGGATGTAGACCACTCGCTCCAAGCCCTTCGATAGTGACAATCTTCTTGTCTACCATGGTTGCAATCGGAGCTTGACACGCGCGGATCGCAGCGCCGTCGGCGTGGATAGTGCAGGCCCCACAAAGCCCCATGCCACAACCGTATTTTGTCCCGGTCATATCGAGCAGATCTCGGAGCACCCAGAGCAAAGGCATCTGTGGATCTGCATCTACGGTCTGTTGACGATTGTTAATCTCTAGCGTGAACCGGGCCATTGTGTGCTCCGGCTTCAAGGTTCAACGATCCTAGAACGCATTGCTAGCGATTTGCAGGAAAGGATGCGAAAAATGCGGGTAAACGTTCATATCGTGCAGCGAATACCCGGCTACTTCATGTCATCCACCATGCTTGGTGTCCTGCCTCTCCCTGATTTCAGGTAGCTCGATCAAGCGATGCTCATCTTGGCTGTTGGGAGTAGATCTTCGATGCGCACCGGTAGATCACGAACAAGAATCCCCGTCGCGTGGTAAACCGCACTGCTGAACACCCGTAACTATCTGGCCTTGGCGTTGGAAAGTAAGGGCGATTTTGTCGCTGAGCCTCAGTTTGCTGGCCCGGCATCAAGCGAAGGAAGCCGAGCAATTGTTGACGAAGAGCGCCTCCGACCTGAAAGATCCTCCTCGTCCCGTGCCTTCCGTGGAAGCGCGCTGCGGGGGTTTGGAAACACGTTAGTTAGGCGGATAGGCCGATTGACCCAATCGAAACACTAAGCCGCCTGGTGAAAGGCGGCTTTTTGTCTCTGTTCCCAACGGCTCGGGATCATTCTGTCACGGTGAAAATGGAAGCACTCGTCGCAGATCCTCCTTTCGTAGTGATCGTGATCTTTCCGGTGGTTGCGGTCGACGGCACGACTGCCGTCACTTCTGTGTCGGAGTAGACGGTGAAGCTGGCCGCCGGCACGCCGTTAAAGCTGACCCCGGTGGTTTGCGTAAGGCTGACTCCGGTGATCGTCACGCGTGTCTCCGCCTTGCCGCTGGAGGGCGTGAAGCTGATGAGCTGCGGCGTTACCCGGAAGACGGTGTTGCTCTTGAGCTTGCCAGAGCTGGGTGTCGTCACTTGCAACGTCCCAGTGGTCGCGCCGAATGGCACCGTGGTAGTGATTTCGGAGCCGGAGACGACCGTAAACTGAGCCGACATCCCGTTGAACGTAACGCTGGTCGCACCCGTCAGATTAGTTCCGAGAATAACGACCTCCCCTCCGGCCTTGCAGGAGTTTGTTTGCGCTTCCACGAACGGATGCAGCCCCTCGGCCAGACTGAAGACCGTGCCACATCCCGGGGCTCCAGCGCAGTCTTCGGTGTTCCCCCCGGTCGTGGTTGATCCGTAGAACGTGCCGCTGGTGTCCTGCATCAGTCCTCCCACGGTTAACGATCCGTCAGTCGCCTCGAAAGTGTGTAGCGTAGTCAACCCGAGGCCGGGAGTCATCTTGAACAGCGTTCCACAACCGTTGCCGCCGCAAAGGTTGTTCCCACCCTGGATCGTTGATCCGTAGAAGCTTCCGTCGTTGCCCTGCACCAGCCCGGCATAGGGCTCCGAGCCGTCGGTGCAGTTCGTTTGCGAGCAGAAACTGTAGAGTGTAGTTAGCGTGCCGGCGGGGGTAATTTTGAAGATGGTGCCGGGGTAAAGGAACGTAGTCCCATAGTAGTCTCCGTCCGCGCCCGGCACCAGGTTTCCGATAGGGAACTCTCCATCGGTGCAGTTCGCATCGGAGCAGAAGCTGTGGAGGGTGGTCAGCGTGCCGGCAGGAGTAATTTTGAAGACCGTGCCGTTGCCGTAGGTCCCGCCTTCAGACGTTGTCCCGTAGAAATCCCCGCCCGTGCCTTGCACCAAGCCTCCGAGAGGGAATTGGCCATCGGCGCAGCTCGCCTGGGAGCAGAAACTGTAGAGCGTGGTCAGCTTACCGGTGGTGGTCAACTTGAAGACGGTACCTTGGCCGGACGCCCCGCCCTCATCAGTTGTGCCGTATAGGTTCCCGTCGGTGCCCTGAACCAGTCCTGCCTCGGGAAATTCGCCGTCGGCACACTTCGCTTGGGTGCAGAAGTTGTAAAGAGTAGTCAGCGTGCCGGTTGGGGTGATTTGGAAGACGGTGCCGGGAAGGCCGTTGTTCTTGGCTCCGCCTGTAAAGGTTGTCCCGTAAAGATTCCCGTTCGTGCCTTCGATGAGCCCGCCCACGGGCCCCCCACCGTCGGCGCAGTTTGCTTCGCTGCAGAAGTTGTAAAGCGTGCTCAGCGTGCCCGCTGGCGTGACTTGGAAGATCGTACCACCCTGGCCATTGGCCCCTCCTTGGGAGGTAGTGCCGTATAGGTTCCCGTTGGTCGCCTGAACCAGGTTTGCTTCAGGGGACGCGCCGTTTGTGTTGTCGAAATCTAGCAGCGTGGTGAAGGTCTGCGCCGGCGCGGCAATCGCCGTAGCGGCACAGAACGCAAAGACAATCATTGTCGTGGTGGCGAAGCTGGTCGTCGCGTGAGCGAAAAGACGCTGCACGGCGGATGGGATAGTAGGTGCGAAGCTATTCACAGATCTCATGGCGATTTTTCTCCTGATTGGGTGTTTCGAAATTTGAGAGCCGTTGAAACCGGGTCTCACTCTGGAATGTGCTGTTCTGGGAAGAATTCCCTCATTCAGAGAAAGAAAAGTTGGACCTTCCAGAGGACTGGCAGTGGGTTTCCTTGAACAAGAAACAGGCTGGGCAAGGTGAGCGACCCGTCTCCTACGGCAGCCTCAGGGTCTGCCAAACGTGACGCGACGATTTTCTGGAGGGGAATTTCCTCATCCCGGCCAGCAATTGGCAGCGGTCCGAGAGCCTGATAACGGAGCAGCGGTGAAAAATGGCGGGTCAAGCCGCAGGAAAAAAGGCGCTCTTTCGTATCAGGCCCAAATAGCTTGATCCGAAAAGAGCGCCGCGCACTGGTTCGTGCTAATTTACCGGGATGAGCATAAATACCTGACTGGCCGATCCATTGGCCGGCCATTGAATCACTTGCCCGCCGGCGCTGGTTGAATTGCCTGCAATCGCCATCTGCAATCCGGACTTGACGTCCGTTATGAGCCAATTGGGAGCCACTCGGAGTGAACCGCCACTCCTGGTCAGGACTGCCATTCATCGGCCATTGGACCAGCGGAGCGCCTTGGCTGATCGAGGCACTTGACACTCCGATGACATCCCCGCTTTTGACATCGCTAATCAGATAGGCGCCATTGCTCTGCAAAGCCAGAATCCATCCCTGATCCGGGGATCCGTTGTTGGTCCACTGCACAATGTCCGCTCCTTCCGCCGTTGACGCTCCCGCCACGCCCAGAACAAGGCCACTGTTCAGGTTCTGGATCATGTATGTCCCCGCCAGCCCGGTTGACGGCAATACCGCCAGAGTCCCGTCGACGAAAGTAATCTTATAGTTCGTCGAAGTGAGGCCGCTCGGAACGATAGGGTAAGTTCCTGCCGCGCTCGTAGTCGTGGCGGTAGTGGTGATTTTCAGCGTGCCGGTCAGCGCCGTCTGTCCGTCGACAAAGCCAGCTTAGCTGACTGTCAGTTGTGGGAACGTCTCCCCCTGCAGGAAGACGGCACCATTGGCTGTGACAGTCAACGGTGCCCGGTCAATGGTAAGCTCACCCGTACCAATCGCGTTTCCGTAATACGGGTTCGAGCTCGTAAAGCTCGCAGTAACCGTGTAACTGCCGGCATTGATCGGAGCACTGTCGCTACCGTTGTAAGTGAACGTGCAGGAACCGGGTACGGAAACTCCGCCCGTACCCGTCGCCGCGCAGGATGCGGCTTCAGCCACGCTTGTAAACGAACGTTCCGCCAGTCGTGTGCACAACCGGAGTGAGCAGAGCCTCTCCCGTGCCCTTCAGGGTGATGGTTTGCGTTGCCGCAGTCGCGTTCAGAGCATTGTCGGTGAGCACCGCCTTACCTTTGAAACTGCCGACAGTCGGCGGCGTAAAGGCGAGGCTCAGGTTGCCGCTTGCGCCTGTTGCCAGCGACAACGTGGCTGTGCAGTCGGAGGGCATGCCGGTCCCTGGAACTTGTTTGAAATCGGTGGCGATACTTAAGCCCGGCGTCGCAGCATTCAAGGACTGATTGCCGACGTTCTGGACCGTAACCGACTGGCTGTAGCTGGCACTGCCCACCCCCGAGGTAAAGGTCAAGGTTGTCCGCGACGAAGATATCGCCTTTTCCATTCGCGGCCACACCAAGAGTGTTAACCAGTGGGCTGTAAAGAGTGATCGGGGCGCCTCCACCGGCAGGAATCTCTGCCACTCGTTGATTGTAAGTATCCGCAATGATGACATCGCCGGCAGCATCCACAGCCACGCCCGAGGGAAGATTCAATCCGCTGGCAACGGTGATCTGGGCGCCACCACCGGCTGGAACTTCCACCACGTCGTCATTGTAGGTATCTACGATGAAGACATCGCCCGCTCCATCCACCGCCACGCCAGCCGGAAAGCCGAATCCCCTGGCTACAGTGAACTGGGAGCCACCACCAACCGGAACCTCTACTACGCGGCCGTTGCCGGTATCGGCGATGAAGATATTCCCGGCTCCATCCACCGCCAAACCATAGGGCTGGTTCAGTCCGTTGCCTACGGCGATCTGAGCACCGCTGCTCGACGGAACTTCCACCACGTCGTTATTGTAGGCATCGGCGATGAAGACATCGCCGGCTCCATCCACGGCGACACCGGAGGGGCCGTTCAGTCCGCTGCCAATCGTGGTTTGAGCCCCACCGCCGGCCGGAACTTCCACCACGCGATTATTGCCAGTATCGGCGATGAAGACATCTCCTTTTGCATCCACCGCAACTGCAAAGGGAAGGTTCAGTCCGTTGCCCACAGCGCTCTGGGTGCGAAATGGCTCCTCGCCAGTGACGAATGAGGCCAGGACATGGAACCTTCCCAACTCTTGGATCACTGGCAACGGATCGAAGAGGTTTTTTATACCGCCCTTGAGTTAGATCCAGAGTCGCGTCCGGCATTTCTTCAACAAGTCTGCGGTGCCAACCTCGAGCTGCAAAGAGAGGTTGAGTCTCTCCTCGATTCTTCGCAAAAAACGGTAGGAAAATATGTCCGCGAAGCAGTCTTAAGAGTAGCCCGGCAGCAAACCACGGGCCTGCAGCCGTCGGGGAAGCGCGTGGGTGCATACCAACTCCTGACCGTGATAGGCGAAGGCGGAATGGGATCCGTATACCTGGCGACGCGCGCGGACGAATCCTATCATCAGCAAGTTGCGATCAAGCTGATGCACCCGGGTTTCGGCCCATCCCAAGGCGTGTTGGTTCGGTTCAGCGCCGAACGTCAAATTCTAGCCAGTCTGAACCACCCCAACATCGCGCGTCTTTTGGACGGAGGCATGACCACCGACGGCATGCCCTACCTCGTGATGGAGTATGTGGAGGGCGTGGCGATCGACGAGTACTGCCGGCAAAACGCTCTTTCCATTGATGGCCGTCTCCAGCTCTTCCGCACGGTTTGCGCCGCGGTGGAATATGCGCACAAGCATCTCGTGGTTCATCGCGACATCAAGCCGGCCAACATCCTTGTAACTTCCGAAGGCGTGCCCAAGCTCTTGGACTTTGGCATTGCAAAACTGCTCGATCCGCAAGCGGGAAGCGCTGCTCTTACCCGAACCGGCGAGCGGCTTATGACACCGGAGTACGCCACTCCCGAACAAATACTTGGCAATCCGATCACGACCGCTACGGACGTTTACGCGCTCGGGGTGCTGTTGTTCGAGTTGCTGGTTGGAGAACGTCCATTTGACCTGCGAATGAAAAGACCGCTGGAGATCGCGCAGATCATCTCGGAACAAGATCCGGAGCCACCCAGCAAGATGGTCGGAAAAAGCCCAGGCGGCCATGCGACGGATGCAACTCGAAAGTTGAAGGGCGATCTTGATCACATTGTGCTTATGGCAATGCGGAAAGAGCCGTCGCGCCGATATACCTCCGTCGCCGCGTTCTCCGCAGACGTGCACGCGTACCTCACCGGATTTTCCGTTCAGGCACACACCGATACGTGGCGATACCGTGGAGGCAAGTTTGTTCGACGTCACAAGGTTGCTGTGCCGATGGCGATTCTGTCGCTAGTGGCCTTGATTGGGTTCGGCGTTGGCTTGGCGCTGCTCGCCAAACGTGCGGATCAGCAGCGCCTGGCAGCGCAGCGCGAGGCGGAATTCCTGGGCAGCATCTTCGATGCCGCCACACCACAGACGGCTAAGGGCAACACGATCACGGCTCGCCAGTTGCTCGATCAAGGGGCGAAGCGCATTGACGGTGAGCTGGCCGCTACTCCGGACGTGCAAGCGACCGCGCTCTTCAATCTCGGCACCGCCTATCGCCAGCTTGGAGCGACAGAGCAGGCCGAAGCATTGCTGCAGCGGGCTTACGAGCTGCGCAGAAAGCTTTACGGCGAAGGCAATCTGGATGTCGCCGACACGGCAAGTGCCCTCGCCGAGGTGTACCGCCTGGAGGCACAATATGCCAAGGCAGAGCTGCTCTACCGCCAGGCGCTGGCAGCCGCGCAAGAAGCACCAGGGGAAAACACCAGAATTGTCTCTGAAATCTTTGCGAGATTGGGATTTTGTCTGTACCTGGACAGTCAGGATGCTGAAGCCGAGTCGGCGCTCAGGAAATCGCTCACTCTCAGTCCTAAAGATACTTACGCAGCCTTCAGGCAAAGCGAATTGGCTCTGGTTCTGGACCGCAAGGGAGATATTACCGGTGCTTGGCAGATAGGAACCCTGGCCATAGACACCCTGGAACGACACGAAGGTCCAAACAGTCCCAATCTCATAGGAGCACGCAACAATCTCAACGAAGTCCTTCGAGACTCGGGAAACCTGAAGGAGGCCGAAAAAGTCGAAAGGGAGATACTCGCACTTTGGCGCAGGATCGCCGGGAACCACGTAGACGTGGCGTGGGGCCTGAACAACTTGGGAGTCATCTTCCTTGCCGAAGGTAACTGGAAGGAAGCTCAATCGGTGCTCTGGGAAGCTCTGTCCGTTCGCCAGGAACAGCTGGGCGGGAACAATTCATTAGTTGCTGCATCGTTGTTGAATTGCGGTCGCGTGTTACAGGCAAAGGGCGATTACCCGGGAGCGGAGAAGTATTTCCGTCAATCACTTGACATGTTGCGCGAAACCATTGGCCCCCAGAATTGGAGTGTTGAATCTGCATTGAAGAGTTTCGCGCTGCTGCAGCTTGATCGGGGAGACTATGCCGGCGCGGAACCTTACGCCGAACAGGCTTTAGAAATGAGTCGCAAGCTGGGGGGCGATATAAATCCCGAGGTCGCTACAATCCTCACCATTACTGGAGTAGGTCGAGAATTGCGAGGCGACGTGGCCGGAGCTGAACCTCTGCTGCGTTCCGCCTTGGAGATTCGCAAAGCTCTGTTCTCCCCCGGACATCCCGCGATTGTGTCGGCTGAGACGCGACTGGGAGAAGCTCTTACGAGTGAAGGCGAGCTCCAACTCGCCGAGCCAATCCTGCGAGAAGCTGTAAACACCGCCCACACGGCGCCCTTTCCACTATTGCCGTGGCAGGTTGCCGAACCGGAACACGCTCTGGGAATCTGTTTGGGCGAACTCGGTCACGCGGCGGAGGCAGAGAGCTTGTTACGGAACAGCCGAACTTCTCTTACGTCCTATCCCGTGCCAGCTTTGCGACGATTGATGCTGGAGCGTAGAGAGCGTCCATAGTTCACGGAGACTTGGAAAATTTTCGAGAGACATCCTTTATTTGGTTTTTTGCCCCTCGCGGGACGCCGACAGCGACGATTCCATTACCAGCTTTCCCTCGCCGGTCATCACTAGAGTCCTCGCGCCCGCAACTTTTTTCTTGCAGTCGGACGGCGGACCACTTGAAAGTGGGCTGATTTTCTCGGGGTCGCTCTCGATTGGAATGCGAACATCCATGAATACGTGAAATAGCATGCTTTTCCTTCTTGGTAGATTGGTGGGTTGACGTTCACACGGTTGAGACAGGGCTGTGGCCGGTCATCAGGTGTAGCATTGCCAGCGCATACTCCGAGGCCGCGGACTGGTCCTGGCCGGTAATCAACCTGCAATCGATGATGACTTTGGGCGTATACGACTGCTAAAGATCGCGCCAGTTTCTTCGAGCACTTTCTGGGGATAGTGGAGAATGAAGAAGGTGCTGCCGAACATGTTTTGCAGCTGCTTGTCAGCCTCGTAGGTAAAGCCGGTCACGTGCCGTCCACAAATACGATCGGGAATGTTTCCAAGAGCAACGGCGCCGTGGCAGATCGCTCCGACAACCTTGTCCTGGACCCAGAAAAACTCCAGCGCCTTGGCCACGTCTTGATTGGGAAACAAATCGAAGCTGGCGCCGCGCCGGCCGGCAATGTGGATGCCGTCATATAAGCTCAAATCAACCTCGCTCAACTTCAAAGTTGTCTCCAGCTTCGCGACCGACTTCTCATCGGACAAGAAGCCTTTGCTCACCAGATCATTGGGCTCGAGCGATTTCTCAAAATGCGGATCGCTGCAGGGATCGTAGACAACCTTGCCGCCCCGTGGGCTGGCGAAATCGACTCCAACGTCGCGTTCGGTGAGATGCCAATATGGATGCGTCACTTCCGATAGCCAGAACGCGGTCTCAGAACTGCTGATAACGAAGAGTACTTTCATTGCTTGTCTCCCCTGAAGTCTAGCTAAGCTAGTTGTGAATTGCCGAGCGTCGCTCGATACTTTTGGCAAATTTCGGCGACTCTTCCTGATTGTGCACATGTGACGCCTTCTGGCGTGAACGACAATCTGGGGTTGTAATATCCATGCCTATTGTTTCCCTGCACTTGAAAAGGGGGAGTAGGATCTCAGGGTTCAAGGAATGCACCCGAATCAAAGCAATGGGAATATATTTCCCAGTCAAGACAAGGACATGCTGATATAACCGACGACGTCGAGAACCATTGATTCTCAAAACACCACGCCAGATAACTTTGAAAGTGACAATCCAGACTGATCGCCGCTGCCGTCATGCCGATGTACCATTGCAGCGGCCGAGCTCAACAACCGGCTCAGTCAGTACGAGCGCATCCCAGTCAATTCAGACGATCCCCCCAAAATGCGGCAACGCCCTGAGGATTGGGGGCGGAAGCCGCGAATCGACCGAGTCATCGGCAATGCTTCAGAACATTGATTGATAACCGGTCCATTGACGGTTCAACTTGGCCATGAAGTTGAGGTAGCGGGCATTTTGCCGAATATTATCCAAATTGGGATCGTTCTCGAATAGCGGATAGCATGGAAAACCGTCTCTGGCAGCGAATTCCAACCACTCCACGGACTGCTCTGCCTTGTTCATAAGAGCGAACGCTATAGCGATGTGGTAAGCGGCGTGATGGAAGTGACCAAATCCCTTCCCTGTTTGTATGGCCAACTCAACACTCGCTTGGGCCTTTCTTTGGTCGGCCGCTGAAGCTGCCAATACGGCCTGCATGCTGATAAACAAAGCGCCGTCGTCGTCCGGGTAATCCGCCAGCAATTGGTCGATCATGGCTGAAGCCTCTTCGCTCCTCCCGAGATTGAAGAGAACCCAAGCTGTTTGGTAGCCGATCAGTGACGGGTTTATGTCCTGGGGAATCGTCTGCAGGACCGTCAGGGCCTGCTCATGCCTCCCTTGAAATACAAGCGTCTGCGCGGTCCGGTAGACTGCGAGATGATTATTCGGGTTGGTAAAGGCCGCTTCCTGCGATTCGCGCAGTGCCTCCTCAAAATATCCAATGTGGCAGTAGATGAGGGCAAGCTGATTTCGCGCCTCGTCCAAGCTCGGATTTAGAGCAAGAGCCCGGCGATATTCCCGAATAGCTTTTACGTGGGGAAACTTGTTGACTGGCGTCCACAGCAGTCGACCGCGGGCGAGGTGAGCCACGGCCAAGTACGCGTCTAACGAAAGGGCCTTCTCCACAGCCACAAAGGCCTTCTCTTCCCACTGCCTCTCGTGCGGCGCAAACAAGAACAGCTTCCAGACATAAGCTTGGGCCAACTCTGCATAAGCCAAGGCGAAAGTTGGATCGATGGCGATTGCCCTCTCTAAAGCCAATATTGCGGTTTCATTGTCGCCTCTATTTTGGCGTTGGACATAGAATCGCCCACGCAGATAGCAATCGTAGGCCTCCGGCTTCACCAGACGGGCAGAGCTAAATTGCAGCCGCTCGTGGGGCGTCAGGTCAGCCCGAACCTGAGCCGCGATAGTAGACGCTACTTCCTTTTGCACGGCCAATATCTCGCTAAGATCGCGATCATAGCTTTGCGACCACACCTCCGATTCAGTTGGTAGATGAATCGCCGTCAAGGTGATCCGCACTTGGTCGCTCAGCCGCATCACCGATCCCTCGATGAGCACATCGATGGGCAATTCACCCGTCAGCTTGCAAAGATCTTTGCCCGGGCTCCGATGCTTCGACACGACGGAGGAGTGAAACACTTTCAATTTATGGATCCGCGCAAGCTCGCTGATCAATGCTTCGGTTAGCATCTCGGCAAAATAGTCCTGTGAATCGTTTCCGGAAGCATTTTCAAGTGGCGCTACCGCGATCGACTGGATCGGGGATGAGGGGTCGATTTCACGGTGTTTCCACCAGACCAGAGCCGGTTGCTGCGGCCGAACTAAAGGAAAGGGGCTCTCGGTAGAGGCCTGAATCGTTCCTTGGCTGCCGCGGGATACCGAAGAGGCGAAGAGGACTGCACCCATAACCGGTCCTTGGGTGGCGGTCGCTCGGAGAACCTGAACGGCGAAGCGGTACCCGCGCTTGGGAATAGTAGTGATGAACTTTTGATCGGGGCTCTCGCCCAACACCTTCCGCAGCGTCGAGATGTTCCGGGTGAGACTGCCTTCTTCGACGAAAGAGTCGGGCCACAGGCTCTTTAGCAGGGTCTCTTTTTCCAGAATTCGACCGCCACTCTCCGCCAGCAGGGAGAGCAAGTCGAACACCTTGGGTGCCAGTGAAATAATGGCGGATCCCTTGGTCAGAAGCCGTTGCTCCCGATCGATCCTGTAGGGTCCGAATTCTAAGACTTCCAGCGATTCCGGTTTCATAGGTTCATCAGGTTTTTATCAGAATTTTATCCGATTAAGCGAAGGACATTTGCCTACCGCAGGCCCCAGTCTCAATACCACCGAGGGCAGGCAACACGAGGATCTCGGTAAATTTCAGGTGAACCACGGTTGTCCGAGAATCGGCCCGATACGGGACGTGAGCTTGGTTCGGGCTCGCCCCGGACCGACGGCGCAGATGGTGGTACCTTGAGGCGGTGCATCAATGATAGCCCGTGCATCTCCGGCAGCCCCGAAATCGTTCGCGGTGTTCGTTACCGATCCGAACGATTATAGAACTGCCACAGCCCCGTAGACTTCTTTGGCCAAACGTGAACCTGTTCTGCTCCTTTTGTCACTCCATCATTGGCGGCGAACTTGATCCGACAAAACGAAGATTCGTCAAACGACAGAGTCGGTTCCGACTCGATGCCTCGACAGTCGAACGCCTCGAACTCGCCGCATGCGATGCAATTGCCTACTCTGAATCTCCCCAAAGGTGGAGGCGCGATCAAAGGGATGGGCGAGAAGTTCGCTGCCAATCCAGTCACGGGTACGGGGTTTCTCAGCCTCCCGATTTATACCAGCCCCGGCCGTTCGGGGTTCGGACCGCAACTCTCGCTCTCCTACGATTCGGGTTCAGGAAACGGCCCGTTTGGATTCGGATGGTCACTGAGATTGCCGGCAGTAGCCCGCAAGACTGACAAGGGCTTGCCGCAATACGAAGATGCTCAGGAATCCGACATCTTTATTTTGTCCGGCGTCGAGGATCTGGTCCCTTCTCTTGACGAAGCCGACGACCAGTGGATCCGAGATATTACCCCCGTCAGATCGGTCTACGGCAATCAATACGCCGTTCATCGTTATCGACCGAGAGTGGAGGGCCTGTTCGCGCGTATCGAACGCTGGATCAATCTGATCGATTCGCAGGACACCTTCTGGCGTTCCATAAGCAAGGACAATGTCACCACATGGTACGGTAAAACGCCCGAAAGCCGGATTTCCGATCCCGCAGATCCCAGCCATGTATTCAGTTGGTTGATCAGTGAGAGCTATGACGACAGAGGAAACGTAATTGCCTACGAGTACAAGCAGGAAGACTCCACTGGCGTCGACCTCTCCCAGGTTAGCGAACGCAATCGCACCGATGTGACTCGCGCTGCAAATCGCTACCTGAAACACGTTTTCTACGGCAACCGGGTTCCTTATTTCCCAGACTTGACGGCCGCGACCGCAGTTCCTTTGCCCACAGACTGGTGTTTCGAACTCGTTTTGGACTATGGCGAGCATGATCTTCTGAATCCTTCGCCGCAAGAGAACGGAATGCCGTGGAACGGTCGCCAGGATCCATTTTCGACCTATCGTCCCACCTTTGAACTGCGTACTTATCGGTTGTGCCGACGCGCACTGATGTTTCATCATTTCCAGAATGAGGCGAACGTCGGGCTCAACTGTCTGGTTCGTTCGACCGACCTGTTGCATCTTCTCCCCTCCGCGACGGATCCGAGCCAGCCATTTTATTCCTACCTTCTCGCGGCAACACAAACGAGTTATAGCCGCAACGGTACATCCGGCTACTTCTCGAAATCACTGCCGCCTGTTGAGTTCGAATACACCCTGGCCACGATCGATGAGACCGTCCGCGACATAGATACTGATAGCCTGAGAAACCTGCCCTATGGCCTTGACGGGGCGCATTACCGATGGGCAGACATCGACGGGGAGGGCGTGTCGGGAATCCTGACGGAACAGGCGGGAGCCTGGTTTTACAAAGCCAACCTGAGCCCGGCGTTCACTTCCGCCCGCTTCGCTCCTGTGGAATTAGTCCGACGCCATCCCTCCACCGCTGCGCTGAACAGCGGCCGCCAGCAATTGCTGGATATTGCCGGGGATGGCCAACTTGCTTTGGTGGACTTCTCGGGCCCGGCGCCTGGGTATTTCGAAAGGACCGAAGATGCGGACTGGCAGCCTTTCGTTAGATTTCAATCTTTGCCAGTGGTGGACTGGAGCAATCCGGAACTCAAGTTCGTCGATCTCACGGGCGATGGTTTCGCTGATCTGTTAATCAATGAAGGAAACGTCTTCCGATGGTACAAATCGCTTTCAATCATGGGCTTCGCCGCCGAGCAGCGCTCGGCCCAGTCTCAGGACGAGGAGAGGGGGCCGAAACTTGTCTTCTCGGACAGCACCGAATCCATTTTCCTCTCGGATCTTTCTGGCGACGGACTCACCGATCTCGTTCGCATTCGCAACGGTGAAGCGTGTTACTGGCCCAACCTGGGCTACGGGCACTTTGGAGCCAAGGTCGCCATGGATAACGCGCCCGTGTTCGATCGGCCCGACCTCTTCGACGGACGCCGTATCCGTCTGGCCGACATCGACGGCTCGGGAACTGTCGACATCCTCTATTTCGGCAGCGGAGCAATTCAGCTCTACTTTAATCAATCGGGAAATGCCTGGGGCACGGCGCGGATTTTGGAGCAATTCCCTCCGGTAGACGGTTCGTCATCAGCGACCGTTGTGGATCTTCTCGGCAATGGAACCGCGTGTCTCGTCTGGTCGTCGCCTTTGGCGGCCAATGCTCAGAGTCCGATGCGCTACATCGACTTAATGGGCGGACAGAAGCCTCACTTGCTGGTGCGCGTGACAAATAACCTGGGTGCGGAGACCGTGATTCAATATGCGCCCTCCACAAAGTTCTACGTTGAAGACAAACTCGCCGGCACACCGTGGGTCACTCGTCTTCCATTCCCGGTACATGTTGTCGAGCGTGTGCAACGTTATGACTATGTGGGGCGCAACTTGCTGATGACGCGATATGCCTATCATCACGGGTACTTCGATGGGGTGGAGCGCGAGTTTCGCGGCTTTGGTCGTGTGGATCAGTGGGACACGGAAGAATTGGCAGCATTGACAGGCTCTGCCGACTTTCCCGAGCCCGTCAACCTGGACGCCGCCTTCAACGTGCCGCCAGCATTTACGAGAACGTGGTTTCACACTGGCGCCTACCTCGAATCGGGAAAGATATCCAAATGTTTCGAGCAAGAGTATTACCGGGAAGGAGATTCTGCAGACCATATCGCTGGTCTTACCAACCCGCAAGTCGAGGCCATGCTCCTCGACGATACGATTTTGCCTGCAGGCATCATGCTTCCCAACGGGACTCGCCTGTCCTACAGCCTTTCTGCCGAGGAGTTGCGGGAAGCGTGTCGAGCATTGCGCGGGTCGATTTTGCGTCAAGAGGTTTATGCACTCGATGGTACGGGCGCCGCCGATCGTCCTTACAGCGTATCCGAACGCAATTACACAATTGAGGCTCTGCAGCCGCAGGGTCCGAACCAATATAGCGTATTCTTTGCCCACCCCCGGGAGACTATCGACTTCCACTACGAGCGAAAACTTTTCAAAGTCCTGGGCAATGCGCTCGTGGACCCCGCTGCGCCCCCGCCAGCTAAGGATGCGGCCGATCCGAGGGTCACCCATAGTTTTACCTTGTCTGTCGATTGGTTTGGAAACGTGCTGCAATCCGCCGCGGTTGGTTACGGGCGGCGATACCTGGACCCGGACCTCACGCCCGCAGATCAAGCGAAGCAAAGCGTCACGGTCAGTACCTGCGTGGAGACAACCTACACCAGTGTTGTGGCCTCAGATGATGCGCTCCGAGGCCCACTGCCTGCTCAATCGACCACCTACGAGTTGATTCAGGTCCAACCCGACGCCACTCAATCGGATGTGACCAACCTCTTTGACTTCGACGAAATTGCCACCAAAATTCAGGCTGCCGGTGACGGGTCCCATGACATCGCGTATGAAAATCTCAACCCCACCACCCTCACCCCTGGACAGCCATACCGTCGGTTGTTGAAATGCGCCCGCACGCTTTACAGGCCTGACGATATGGGTGCGAGCGCCGGGGACGCAGGGACCTTACTGCCTCTGGGGTCCCTCGAATCGCTGGCGCTCCCTGGCAACAGCTACGCCCTCGCTTCGACTCCTGGTTTGATCCTTCAGGTGTATCAGCGCGCCGGGACCGCTCTGGTCCCTGATCCCGAGACGGTTTTCGGCGGCGTCGGCTCAGACCTCGGCGGCTATGTCGATCTCGACGGAAACGGCAACTGGTGGATCCCGTCGGGACGGTCTTATTACCTGCCTGTGCCGGCTTCTCCGCAAGATGAGCTCATGCAGGCTCTGCAGCACTTCTTCCTGCCCCGAAGAGCCGAAGATCCGTTCGGAAATGCAGCGTCGGTTGACTATGATGATCCCAACGATCTGCTCGTCGTAACCGCGCGCGATCCGTTGCTCAATACCACGACGGCAATCAACGACTACCGGATTCTCGCACCATCGCTCGTCACAGACCCCAATAGCAACCGTGTGGCTGTCTGTTTTGACATTCTCGGCATGGTGGCAGGCTCGGCGGTAATGAGT
>Ga0302324_100009553_pt1 | contig 20241 bp, 19 predicted proteins | sample Palsa_T0_1_FD_201949 | JGI IMG/M metagenome (GOLD analysis project Ga0302324, IMG submission 201949) | Peat permafrost microbial communities from Stordalen Mire near Abisko, Sweden - Palsa_T0_1 | ecosystem: Environmental > Terrestrial > Soil > Palsa > Peat permafrost | place: Sweden: Abisko...
GGCACGGGACGGCGCGCGCTGGTGCTCGGCCGCACCGACCTTGCCGGCAAGACGGGCACGACCAATGAATCCAAGGACACGTGGTTCAACGGCTTTACGCGCGATCTGGTCGTCACGGTATGGGTCGGCTACGACCAGGAACGCCCCCTCGGTGAGAGCGAGGAGGGCGCGAAGACCGCGCTGCCGATCTGGATTCAATTCATGCGCGAGGCGCTGCGCGGCGTGCCCGAGCGGCGCCGCGCCATGCCCGACGGGCTCATTCAGCTGCGCATCTCGCCCGAGACGGGGATGCTGGCGAGCGCCGAGAATCGCGATGCGATACCGGAGACATTCATGGTGGATCATCTGCCCACGGGCAGCGCACCCAGCGAGGAAGGGATAACTCCGGCAAGCGCAGAAGGATCCGGCCAGGCCGAGCCCATTTTCTAGAGCGAGCGAAACGCAGCGATGAACAAGCGACGTGCGGTGCGTAGCGAGAATCTCCGGCTGGCGCTTGCGCAGGAGGCCGCACGCGTGATGGCGGAGCATGGCATCCGCGACTTTCTGGCGGCAAAGCGCAAAGCGGCCGAGCGCTTCGGGGTCGTCGACAGCGCGGTGCTGCCGAAAAACACCGAGATCGAGGCCGCGCTCGCCCAGTACCAGCGGTTATTTGCTGCGGAATCCCACGCCGAGTCGCTTCTCACCCAGCGCTATGCGGCGCTGCATGCCATGCGCTGCCTGGCGGATTTCGCGCCGCGCCTCGTGGGCTCGGTGCTGAGCGGCACCGCGACCGCCCACTGCGACGTGCAGCTGCACCTCTTTGCCGACAGCGCGGAAGCGGTGCTGATCAATCTGATGGACCGTTCGATCCCGCACGAAGTGACCGAGCGGCGCGTGAAAATGAGTGTCGAGCGAGTCCTCGCCTATCCGGCAGTGCGCTTCACGATCGACGACCAGGCCATCGATGCCACCGTGTTTCCGGCCGACGGAATCCGCCAGGCGCCGGTCAGCCCCGTGGACGGCAAGCCGATGCGGCGCGCAAACCTCGGCGAGGTAGAGCAGCTGATCGAAGACTCAGCCGCGCTCTGACATGGCGACGTAGTCGCGGCGTGTGGCCCCGGTGTAGAGCTGCCGCGGCCGTCCAATGCGCATCGCGGGATCCGAAATCATCTCCTGCCAGTGGGCAACCCAACCGACGGTGCGCGCGATCGCGAACATCACGGTGAACATCGAGCGGGGGATCCCGATCGCGCTGTAGATGATGCCGGAATAGAAATCGACATTGGGATAGAGCTTGCGGGAGATGAAGTAATCGTCCTGCAGCGCGATCTCTTCAAGTCGCAGCGCGAGCTCGAAAAGGGGGTTATCCGAGCGTCCGAGCGCCGCCAGCACCTTGTGGCACATCTCACGGATGATCTTGGCGCGCGGATCGAAGTTCTTGTAGACGCGATGGCCGAAGCCCATCAGGCGAAAATGACTCGATTTGTCCTTCGCCATGGCGAGAAACTTCGGAATGTGATCGACCGTGCCGATCTGCTCGAGCATGGCGAGCACGGCCTCGTTGGCGCCGCCGTGCGCCGGACCCCACAAGGCAGAAACCCCGGCGGAAATGGCTGCGTAGGGATTTGCACCGGTGCTGCCGGCGAGACGCACGGTCGAGGTGCTCGCATTCTGCTCGTGGTCCGCGTGCAGAATGAACAGCAGGTCGAGCGCCTGCGCGGCCACCGGGTCAACCTTGTACGCCTCGCACGGCACGGCAAAGAACATGTGCAGCAGATTGCTGCCGTAGTCGAGGTCATTGCGCGGATAGACGAAAGGCTGCCCGAGGGAGTGCTTGTGGGCGGCGGCGGCGATGGTCGGGATCTTCGCCACTATGCGGTGCGAGAAGATCTCCCGATGGCGCGGGTTATAGATATCCATCGTGTCGTGGTAGAACGCGGACATCGATGACACCACGGCCGAGACCATCGCCATCGGGTGTGCGTTGTGGTGAAACCCGTTGAAAAACCGCAACAGGGTCTCGTTGATCATCGTGTGGTAACGGATGTTGCCGGTGAACTCGTCGAGCTGCTTTTTGTTCGGCAGATCCCCGTGCAGCACGAGGTACGCGACCTCCATGAAAGTGCTTTTCTTGGCGAGCTGTTCGACCGGATAGCCGCGGTACAGGAGCACTCCGGCCTCGCCGTCAATGTAGGTGATACGGCTATCGGTGCAGGCCGTCATGCCGAATCCAGGATCGAAGGTAAAGACACCCAGATCGCGTTGAATCGTGGATATGTCGACGACGGCTGGACCGATGGTGCCGGAGAGGACCGGAAGCTCGGATTTTTTGCCGGACTCCTCGTCGCGAAGCTCGAATTTCGCCGCGGTCATGACTGCTGCTGCATCCTGGTGAAGGCTCGCGATGGATCACGAACCCAAAGGCAAGTAACGATCAGGGATACAGGGTCCGCAGAACGAAATCAAGGCGCGCGCGCGCCACCCGATGGCCAGTCAAATGGCCGCAGCGCAGGCGCGCGCTCTAAAAATCAGCGCGCGGCGCTGGGCGCGTATTTCTTGCGGAACTTGTCGACGCGGCCGGCGGTATCGACGATCTTCTGCTTGCCCGTATAGAAAGGATGGCAGTTGGAGCAGACCTCGATTTGCAGATCATGGCCGAGCGTCGAACGCGTCGTGAACGCGTTTCCGCAGGCGCAGGTCACCGCCATTTCCTTATATTCCGGATGAATCGCGGCTTTCATAGGCTGCTCACAAAGGTGGGGCACGCAAAAGGGCGCGCAAGTCTAGCGGCACATTCGCCGCATCTCAAGCGCTCGTCGAAGGGTTTGTCGCTCGCACGCAGGGCAGTCATTTTCCGGCGATCCTTTATCCACAGAAGCTGTGGATAAGTCTGTGGACTTATACGATTTTCAAGGCCCGAATTCCGGGCATAATTGCATTTTTATTACATTGGCTAATTATTGACCAATGCATTTCAGCAAGTCTTTTCAATAGGTTGCAAGCTTCTTATTCAGCGACTTGATCGGTTTAGCACGTAATGCGCTCATTTGTGGGAGCCCCGTGCCCGGGCTGTGCATAAAGACTGCCGTTTGCCCCCTTCGGACTGCCCTAGGAGGCGGTTGACATTGCCGAAAGCTCGGTCGCTGCCGCGCTTTCCGGCACAAATGCGAGCAGTGCATCGTTCAGGAAACTCAAGCCAAGCGCGGTCGGCCGGCAGCGCTCGCCATTCGCCTCGATGAGCCCGCGCCGCACGAGGCCGGCGACCTCATCCGCCACCGTGCGCCAGGGTAGTCCGGTGCGCGCCTCGAACGAGTCGATCTCAAAACCATCAACCAGGCGCAGGGCATTCAACATGAACTCAAAGGGCAGATCGCGTGCGGCGACTTGAGAATGCGTTTGCGCGACCGGCGCTGCGCTCATGTAGCGCCGCGGCTCGCGCCACTGCGCGGTGCGCGTGATTGCTGCGCCCGATCCGCGGGTGATCTTGCCGTGCGCGCCTGCGCCCACGCCGAGGTAATCGCCAAATCTCCAATAATTGAGATTGTGGCGGCACTCAAAGCCTGCGCGCGCATAGGCGGAGACCTCGTAGCGCGCGAAGTGCGCCTCGGTGAGCCGGCGCTGACACGCCTCGAGGATTTGCGCTGCGGCGTCATCAGCGGGCAGCGCCGGAGGATTGGCTGCCAGAGCCGTCCCCGCCTCGATGGTCAGTTGATAATGAGACAGGTGCGCTGGTGCGAGTGCGAGTGCCTGCTCAACGTCAATCAGCGCCGCGGCCGCATCCTGCCCCGGCAGCGCGTACATAAGATCAATATTGAAGTTCGTGAGGCCGGCAGCGTGCAGCTCGGCCGCCGCACGCTGCGTCTCGGCCGGCGAGTGGATCCGGCCGAGTGCCTTCAATTGGCGCGCATCGAAGCTCTGTCCGCCGAGTGACACGCGGTTGACTCCGGCGGCGCGGTATTCAGCAAAGCGTCCGCGTTCGACGGTGCCGGGGTTCGCCTCGAGCGTCACTTCTGCATCGGCTGCGATGTTCAAATGCCGGTGAGCGGCGCTCAGCACCCGCGCGATGGCGCTTGCGGAGAAAAGGCTCGGCGTGCCGCCGCCCAGGAACACGCTCAGGATGGGGCGCGCACCGGCGAGCTCGCTCTGGAACGCAAGATCCCGCTCCAGAGCTTCGATGTATTGGGACTCGGGAAGCTCCTCGCGCAGTGCGTGAGAGTTGAAATCGCAGTAGGGACACTTGGCCACGCACCACGGAAAGTGCACGTAGAGCGAAAGCGGCGGCAGGATCATGCTGACGTGCCGCTTCAACTAGGCAGCGCGCAACTGCGCGACGAGCGCCTTGAGTGCATGCGCGCGGTGGCTTACGGTGTTTTTTTCGCTGGCTGTAAGTTCGGCGGCAGTGCGCGCATCGCCGGCGGGCACAAATATCGGGTCATAACCGAAACCGCCTGCGCCGCGCGCAACTTCCGCAATGCTTCCCTCCCATGCTCCTTCAGCAATGATGGGATTCGCATCCGCCGCATTGCGCACGAATGCGATGACGCAGCGATAGCGTGCGCCGCGGCGAGCGGCAGGTATATCGCGCATCTGGGCGAGAAGCTTATGCAGATTTTCTTTATCCGCGGCGTGCTCACCTGCGAAGCGCGCGGAGCGCACTCCAGGGGCCTTTGCGAGGGCATCGACCTCGATCCCGGAGTCATCCGCTATGGCGGGAAGACCGCGCCGTCCTGCCGCATGGCGCGCCTTGAGCAACGCGTTATCGAGAAAGGTCTCGCCGGTCTCCGGCGGCGACTCGATGCCAAGCTCTTGCTGCGGCGTCAAATCAAAGCCAAGCGGCGCGAGGAGCGCTGTGAGCTCCGCGAGCTTGCCGGCATTGGAGCTCGCCAGTATCACGCGCCGCTCCTTCACGGCAGCGGCGCATCCAGGCTCTGCGTCTGCAGCGCAAACAACTGGCCGATGCCGCTCGCCGCGAGATTCAACAGCGCATCGAGCTCATGCCGCCGGAATGCGTGACCTTCGGCCGTGCCCTGGACTTCGATGAAAGCGCCGCCGTTGTTCATGACGACGTTCATGTCGGTCTCAGCCTGCGAGTCCTCTGCATAGTCGAGATCGAGCGCGCACGCACCGCCGACGATGCCAACCGATATGGCGGCGACCTGTCCGTGCAGGGGGCTGGCGGCAATGACGTGCCGGCGCACGAGGCGCTCGCACGCCTGCGCCAGCGCCACGTAGGCGCCCGTGATCGCCGCGGTGCGCGTTCCGCCGTCCGCCTGCAGCACGTCGCAATCGAGTGTAACGGTGCGCTCACCGAGGGCTTTGAGATCAACGACCGCGCGCAGCGCGCGCCCGATGAGGCGTTGAATCTCCTGAGTCCGGCCGCTCTGCTTGCCCCGGGCCGCCTCGCGCGGACTTCTCGAATGGGTGGCGCGCGGCAACATGCCGTACTCCGCGGTCACCCAGCCCTGAGCCTTGCCGCGCAGGAAGTGCGGCACGCCCTCCTCGACGCTCGCGGTGCACAGCACGTGAGTGTCGCCGCATTCGATAAGCACGGAGCCCTCCGCATGCTTGCCGAAGCGGCGCGTCAGCTGCACGGGTCGCAGCTGATCGGCTGCACGTCCATTGGGCCGCAGGCTCATGAACTCACAGGCCCCATAGCGTTCAATCGCCGAGCCAGCGCAGTGCGGCGGCGGAGGTGTTGTCGCTGCCCGCACCGCCGCGCGCAATCGACAGCTCCCCCAGCGCGAGCAGAGTCTCGCGCAATCCTGCCCCGGGAGCCTCAAGCCGATCCGCAATCTCAGCGTCGCGCAGTGCACCCCAGAACCCATCCGTGCACGCAAGGAACACATCGCCAGGCTCGATCTCCTGACGCGCGGTGATCGACATCTCCGGCAGAATCGGATCCCCGCCAAGACAGGATTCGACGAAATTGCGCATCGGATGCATCTGCACCTGTTCGACCGTGATGAGCCCCTCACGCAACAGCAATTCCACGTGACTGTGATCGCGCGTGCGCGCGATGAAGGCGCCATTGCGCATATGGTAGATACGGCTGTCGCCGACGTGCGCCCACCACGCCGAGCGCTGCTGCACAAGACAAACAGCGCAGGTTGCCCGCGGGCGTTGCTCGAGGGGCAAATGCATGCCGATTCTGACCACTTCCTCGTGCGCGCGGCCGAGAGTCATGTGCAAAAACCCGAGTGGGTCGAAGAGCGGCTGCGGGGTGTGCCAGAAGCTCTCGACGAGGACTCGCTGCGTCACCTCGGCGGCGCGAGCGCCGTCCGCATGCCCGCCCATGCCGTCGACCACCAGCAGGAGCGCCGCGTGTTCAGCCACCGCAGCCGTTACCCTGTCCTGGTTCTCTTCACGGGCCCCGAGAAGGCTAATATCGGAATACTCGACCTTCAAGAAGCCGCCTTTGCATCTGGTAGACTGGATTGGAGTCTATATCCCCCGGCACATGAGCGTAAGCCGTAGAACAGCGCCCGCCGTGCGCGCGTTAAGATCCCCGCAATGATCACCAGCATGACCGGATTTGCGCGGCGCGAAGCCGCAGGGCCCTGGGGCACTCTGGTCTGCGAGCTGCGCAGCGTAAACCATCGCTTCCTCGAAAGCGGTTTCCGGCTGCCCGATGAACTGCGCGCGGCGGAGCCGGAGCTGCGCCAGTGCCTGATGCGCGAGGTCAAGCGCGGCAAGGTCGATTGCACGCTCAGTCTGCGTTCGGCGCAGGGTGCGCAGAGCGCACTCGAGCTCGACGCCGACGCGCTCAAGCGTCTGCTCGAACGCGTGCGCGAGCTTGCGAGCGAATTTCCCGCCGACCACACCGTGAACCTCCTCGACGTGCTGCGCTGGCCGGGAGTCATCCGCGACAACAGCACCGCCGGCGAAGAGCTGCACGGTGTCGCCAAAGCCCTGGTAGGAGAGACGCTCGCGGAGCTCGTCGCCGCGCGCACCCGCGAGGGCGAGCGGCTGCGTGAGCTCATTGATCAACGCTGTGCGGGCCTCGCAACTCTGGTCGCCCAAGTGCGTGTGCGTTTGCCCGAAGTGCAGCAGCGGGTGCGCACGAGGCTTGAAGAGCGCATCGCGGAGTTGGCAGTGCAGGTTGACCGGGAGCGTCTCGAGCAGGAACTTGCAATTCTGCTGCAGCGGCTCGATGTGGAAGAGGAACTTGACCGGCTTTGTGGCCACATCGATGAGATCCGCCGTGCGACAGCTGGATCAGAACCTGCCGGGCGGCGCCTTGATTTCCTCATGCAGGAACTGAATCGCGAAGCCAATACTCTGTCGTCGAAGTCGCAGGATCTGGAGACGACGCGCGCTGCCGTGGAGATGAAGGTGATCATCGAGCAGATGCGCGAGCAGGTGCAAAACGTCGAGTGACGTGTCACCCCATGTCTTGAAGTCTCATGCCTGGTACAAGAACCGGGTAACAGCGCCTTTTTCCGCATCAGGACATTGCACTCCGATTCACTGAAGCGCAAAATTCTTATGTACCCGCTCGTGTACCCGCAGCCATTCTGGGACGATTTTACGGGTACACACGAAGGCGTACTTGCATGGGCAATCTGACAGACATCCAGATCCGCGGTTGGATCAAAGCTGGCGAGCGGTTTGAGGCGCGTGGCGACGGCCGTGGCTTGGCACTGACATTCCGAAAGGACTATGCCGTCCCGATGTGGCGCTTTCGATATCGATTTGCAGGGAAGGCCCGCGTGATGAATCTCGGCAGCTATCGAGAGGTTTCCCTTGCCGACGCCCGCAAGACCGTCAAAGAGCTGCGTGCGCGTGTATCGCTCGGCCACGATGTAGCCGGTGAGAAGAAGGCACGTAAACGGGACGCGGTCGCCAAAATCGAAGCCCAAAAGAACGCAATCACAGTTGCGGTGCTAGCCGATGAATACTTTGAACGGAATATTTTGGGCCGCTGGAAGCATCCCAATATCGTGCGCAGCCGAATTGAAAAATGCATTAAGCCCAACATCGGTGGCTTGCTCGTGGCGGATGTTAAGCCCGCCCATATCGACACCATGCTGCAAACAATCGTCAAGCGCGGCGCACCCACAATTGCCAATGACGTGCTGAGGTGGATTCGGCGAATCTTCGATTACGCCGTCAAGCGCCACATGGTGGAGTACAACCCGGCATCGGCATTTGGTCTATCGGACGCCGGTGGCAAAGAGGATGCCCGCACTCGCGCGCTTTCACGCGATGAACTCGTGAAGCTTTTCGAGGCGATGCGCAATGCATCGGGCGTTTCCGTGGAAAACGCGCTGTCCTTCAAGCTGCTCTTATTGTTGGCCGTGCGGAAAAGTGAACTTACGGGCGCGCGACTTGAAGAATTTGACTTGGACAGGGCCGTCTGGAAGCTCCCCGCGGAGCGCACCAAGACCGGCGCGGCAATCGACATACCACTGTCGGCGCAGGCAGTGGACTCGCTGCGAGAGCTGGCTCGGTTAGCGGGCGGCAGTGAGTACTTGCTGCCGGCGCGCAAGCGGCAAGAAAGGATGCTCCCGCACATTCATGAGAATACATTAAACGTGGGGTTATCGAAGGTGCGTCGCCTGATGGTCGGCGTTGAGCGCTTCAACATTCACGATTTCCGGCGCACAGCTCGAACCCATCTGGCGGCGCTTGGCGTGGACCCTCACATTGCAGAGCGCTGCCTCAATCACAAAATTAAAGGCATCGAAGGCATCTACAACCGCCACGACTACTTCCCGGAGCGCCGCGATGCTTTGGCTAAGTGGGCGCAGCTAGTTGAGAGTTGCGAGACTGGAAAGCACTTGAACGTCGTGCCGATCAAGCGCGCCGCGCGAAGGTGATCTGTGTGGAAATCAGCAGCATACTTGTATTTCTCGATGAACAGATGGCCGAGCAAAAGGCCAGCATCGGGGAGCTCAGGAATTACAAAAAAGTGGCGAGAGCCGACGAGAGTGAGTATTTAGACAAGTTACTTCTAGCCGCACGTAGAAATCTTTCCTACCTTAAAAAGCGACGAAGGACGATTGCAAATCCTGATGCAAACAGGACGGCGACGGTTGGGGAAATAGCCTCATGTTTGCATCTACACCTGCGGCGCTATTTGCCAAGAGATTTGAATCCTCAGGTATTGCTTCGTGCCGCCGAGCACGTGGCGGACGTAATAATCGTCAAGCGCAGCCGCAAAGCCGTAAGTTCCCGGCACGACAAGGCAGGTGGCTCAAGAGAAAAGACCGCAAAAGTGCGTGCAGAATTTGCCACGGGCACCTATACCTCTAAGATTTCTTGCGCAATGTGGGCAGTAAAGGCCCTGGGCATGACGTATGGCACCGCATTAAAGGCCCTTGCAAACCAGCCAAATCCATCAAGCAAGAACAAGCGTCTACACGTATAAGCGCTTTTGGGTATTCGCCATGAGGCATCGTAAGGCTCCGATTCAACTCGCGTTGGAGCATTACAATGCAAAATTCGTCACGACGTTTCCACCGGGCAATACCTGCCGAAAGGCCGGCAATTTCAGAGGCCCTGCGGAACTGGGACGCCCTACCGGATAGCGCTCATGTTCGCGAACCCGTGGTACGGGCGCTATTCGCTTGCTCATCGGCTACTGTGTGGCGGCGTGTCAAACAGGGTGTGATACCGAAACCCTACAAGCACTCGGCAAGAATCACCGCCTGGCGCGTCGGTGATTTGCGAGCTGCACTCGATGGCTTGAAAAGTATTAGTGCAGAACAGCGAAGCAAAGGTGATTACGCCAGACCAGCGGAAGTTGCGTGAACCGCGCCAACTCCCTTCGGTTCGCCGCTACCGGGCGGCAGGCCGACGTTGCGTAGGCGCGTGCCGTGCCTCAACGAGTCGATCTAATGAAATGGCGGCGTGCGATACGCCACCCATTTGGGCCGAAAGGCTCGACGGTCCGTCATGTATTACTCACGCTTTCGACATGGGGCGATTCTGATGGTGGCAGCATGTTCCCGTCGATCGAGACGCTATCTGTCGGGACCGACAAACATCGTGAAACTGTTCGTCGTGCCCTAGAAAAGGCCGCGCGCACGGGGTGGGTGGAACGCGCACTCCGCGGGCGACAGCCTGCCCTGGGCCGCGGCTGGAAGCGCTACACGTACATCGCCACGATACCCGACGGGTGGGTACACCTCGATGATATTGATTATCCCTGGGAACGTGACCCTACATGGACGTCAGAACGCGCCCGTACGGGAGCACCTCGCAAGGCAAAGCCGAGCCGTGACGTCCCTGTGTGCGACAGGGACGTTAAAGTTGGCAACGGAGTGGGTGTGCCTGTGCCAGTTGACCACGTCCCCGCCTTGGGTCGGGCACGTCCCTGTCCTTCGCGGACGACGTCCCAGTGCCACGCGAACGACGTCCCTGTCCCAGACAGTATGACCTCTTCATCGACCCATTCAGAAACCTCTTCACATGAAGGTGCGCTTTCAAGCACTCAGATTTCAGATTCCGACTTGAAAGCAAAGATCGTGAAGCTCCGAAGTATCAGATTCACCGAGGGCGAAATCGTGAAGGCGCTCGCACAGTTCAATGTTTCGATCGAGAGGGTTCGACGAGTGGAAGCAACGCTGCCAGACCCGGAAAAGCGGGAGCTAGCTGTATGAAGTGCGTCAGTCGAATTGCAGCGCTTACGGTCAATGATGTGTCGGTGACCCCGGATGCTTTCACGACCTGCGGCGGACCGTGCGACCACTCGGTTTGACCGCGCCACGACCGCGGCTCCCGCGCAGGATGACGGCTTTTCTAAAGTAGACCCGAATAGATATGGCGCGAGGCTATAAGACCGGAGGCAGGCAACGAGGTACGCCTAACCGCGCGAGCCGTGACGTTAGCGAGCGCCTTCAGGCTCTTGGCTGCGACCCCGTCGCGGGCATGGCCCGCCTTGCAATGGACGCGGGCAATTCCGCCGAGTTGCGTCTACGGGCATACGCCGAACTCGCGGCTTACTGTTTTCCAAGATTGCGGGCAATTGAGGTCAAACCGGACGTTGAGCTTGCGCCCCGGCCGCCGCCAAGGCGTATCACGCTTGAGGAAGCCGAACGCTCGTATAAGAACATGAAGCGGGAAGTCGAACTACGGTTGCAGCACGAAGACCCAATGACGGAAGAGGATGCGCGCAACGCATATTTTGAGGCCATTCGACGGCGCTAGCCAAAGCACATGATCTGAACTCCCCACCATCTGGGCCGTCGTGGGCCGTAGTCGCTTTCCCGATCAGGAACGCAATACAACCTTGCCAAAAGGCTTACTGGCCTTTATGGCGGCATCCTCGGCAAGGGTGCTCTTAAGCATCGATTTTGGCAGGATGGCGCGCCGCAGCGCTCCTCAACAAGCGTTACGTTGTTTCGATCCATGGTCAAGGAGTGGGCCGGCTGGCGGGCACACCTAGGAGTCCGTTCACGAGCTAATCGAAGTGTCACGCGCGTTCTTCGTGTTTCTTACCTAGCATAGGTCGCAGGGCTACAAAGGGCTCTGTGACGCCGCGCACAGTTGCAATTTCGCCCGGCGCACCTATATCAAGACCGTGAGTAGGCATGGAAATTGCTCAGGCGGTCCGGTGGCGGTACATCGACACGATTCCGTCAATCGATCGCGCGCCAAGCATTTGTTTAGGCTAGTATTCCCGCGCCGCAAGCATTGCGAGGTTGGGGCGCAGCCTATGGAAGAGGATACGCAGAAGTTGGCAGCATCGTCCACGGAATCAAACCCGGCGCGAACATACACTGCTGCAGAAAACCAGCCAACGGTGACTTCCAGCGGGCAGGTATTTCGCTCGGTAAAGGACGTGCTCTTCTCGGCTAGTCGTCTAGCCGCTGCCGAAGCAATGAAGCGCTCAAAAACAGAATCTGAATAACTAAAACCCGGTGCGCTGCGCGCCACTGGACGGCGAGCATGGAAGAGGTCTCCAAGGGGCTCTATGTCAGCATAGCGTTGCTGGCTGGATACGTTTTCATTAAAACGTCCTACTACAGTAGGTTCGCAACGGAACACTTGCGGACAGATCGATTTGCATTTCACATTTTAGCCAATGCCGTAGTGTTTATCGTCATTGGCACTGCGATGGCAGAGCTGATTCCGCCGTGGACTATTCCAAGACTTCAATCCGTACCGGCTGATTTAAAAGTCCTCGGAATTACTGCCGCAAGCTTCAATGCAATACTCGCTGCGGCAATATTCGGAATATTGGACAACTTCCGTATTTTTGTCTTGATGCGCAATGATAAAGCGGTTGTCAGCGTTTCCGGCACGCCACGCTATAGGTTTTTCCGGAAACAGATGCGTATGGCCGGCGTATCGCGGTACGTTCGCAAATCCAACGATCCAGTGCTACGAACGCTGTTCAGAGCTCTCATTCTCGAAAAACGCATCATGGTTTCGCTTAAGAATAGAAAGGTATATATCGGCGATCCCGTGTTTCCCGATATAGACCCTTCAGCCATATTCACATCACTAAAAATAATTCCATTTGCGAGCGGATCACGCCATGAAGCCACAAAGAAAGTAAATCTTTCTACCCGTTACGCGGAGCTAAACAGCGCTCTAAAAGAAATTCCTGGTAACATTGGCACCGAAGATAAGACCAACCCCTTTCTATCCACAATGTACGTTCTTCAAGAATCCGAAAAGATCGCCGCGCCTGTAGATATAGAGGATATTGGCGTAGTTATTTCGTGGGGGGAAGTTGAAAGTCTGACGCTATTTGATGAGCACATATATAACTGGTTCCAAAATCAGGGGCCTCCAGCGGCACCTGCCGAGTTGGCCGTCGTCTAGGTCTACACGATCGGCCTTTTGGGAATGACGATTAATCCCTCTCGGATATCGCCGAGAGTCTCAACATCCCGACGAAGAAGGCTTACTGCCGTTACAGCGCAAAGAGCAGCGTCCACGTAATCCGTGTTTGCAAGTTTCCCGGTATCAATCCTGCACTTTGCAAGCAGACTTCGACGCACAGCTCTCTTCTTTTTTGCTGAAACAATTTCGCCCGCCAGTGCACAAGAGATCGCGTGTGGAAACGTTTCAAAAATGATTTTTCCGACTCGTGGTCCTTCCGCACCCGAGAAAAGCTTGTAGCACCTTGCAAACGCCCGATAAATCTCCATCCCACAAAATATCCAGCCAAAATAATTGCCTCCATGTTCCAGGGCGCGAGCTTTCGTGGGAGTCGAGAAGCACCCTATTCCCCTACCCAAGAGCTCGCGCTCAACAAAGCGGGATCGACCTGCACTGCTCCACCGGCATGGCGCATCGACTCCAACCGCGCACGCTTTGAGACTCTGGCACCAGTCGAATATTTCCACAGCATCACGGGAGGAGTAATGCCCTTGATAAGAGCCGCTGCAGAGCGCAACAACATGAAATCCCTTCTTTCGTCCGCCGACATCAATTCCGACAACAGTCATAGGCTTTTCATTCATGTTCGTAAGTTCTGCGTCGGGGTTCTGACAAGTGGTGCTAGCTCCGCGTGACCTACGAAAGGCCGAATATTTTCCGCTCAAATGACGTCAGTGCGCGTTCGCTGAATCCTATTAGGACTAAAAGTCCCAGAAGAATTAAGTTGTCCGCGTTTGTGCAAGCTGCCGGCGTGGTTGATGCACAAGCGTCGAACACGTCGGGAAAGGCTTTCCCCTGCACGGAGATGGGCAAAATACCCCACTCAAGAAAAGCGGAGCCGATTAAGCTCGCAGCGGCACCAACGCCGACGCGACTTAGAATACGGCGCTTGTATGCCTCAAGTTCGCCAGAAAGACTCACATCCAGCGTGGGCATTTTTGCCATTATGCTGCAACAGCTACCAGCGATGCCCCCCATTAAAAGTGCGGGAATCAAAGTTGGTGTATATCGGATTCCAACAATTGCAAGTGCCAGCGCTAAACCCATCGCGCCAAATAGCCAACGGGTATATCGATCCATGGTCTCCTCGTAATCATCGGTGTAGGTTGCCCATGACTCATATTCCTCATACAGTAGGCGCAACGCGCCTCGCGCACTGCCAGGCGTTTGGTCATCGACCTCGATCTTCTTGGCATGTAAGGTCCGGAGTCTTGCAATTGTGGCGGTCGGGAGATTCCATTCCTCCATCTCGTCGATGAGAAAACTGCCTTCATCTGCGAGTTCTGCCTTTGGGCAAATGGACGCTTTAAAGCGGTTTTGATGTTTTGCTTGTATGAGCAGCGAGTCCAGTTCATCGATGGTCGTGTCTTGTGCGCGCGCTCGTTGTTCTATACTCGCGAAACGATCGAGGACTGGTCTCACGGATTCTTCATCCGGGGGTTCTCCCGCGTTATCTGCGCGCTGCATCATCTCGTCATAGCCGAGTTTCTGCTCATTGATGCTGATTAACGTTTCCTGGCGGTGATCCTCAAGCTTTTGGCTGGCAGACTTAAAAAACATCGAAGCCTCTTCCCGTAAATTTCCGCAACTCCGCAGGGCGTCTTTCCGCGACGCAGAACCCTATCCGTGCCAATTAGCCTACTATGCTACCCCGCATACAGGCATTACTTTGTCCAGAAGGGTCGCGCCACTGTTATTTGAGCCGGGGGCTTGCATAGCGTGGGGCTGCTGCGTTGCGACATGCGGAGCGATCACACCGCACTGTGTGAGGGTACCCGTTGTGGGCCGCCAACCCCCGGGCAGGGGTTTACGATGAAGATAAAGGCCGTTGCGCTACTACCGCCGCACGGTTGCCGGCGGCGCTTCAGGTTAGGTCGTACTACGGCCTCGAACCGAGCAAATGCTCAAATGCGCTCGACAATCGTGCAGCCTTCAACGATGAAGGAGCATGCCATCGGCGAGCCGCGTCGCTACTCGATGTTGCGGGGCGTTGACTTCATCGGCCGCCTGCCGCAGAACGTCTGTCAACGTTTGACCCGTTATAGCTCAACGTTGGTGGCGGGCCAAATGCGCCGGTGTATAGCTGCTTCGAGTTCATTCCGTAATTGCGTGCCTTCATCGCGCAGCGTTCGGGCTTGGTCGCGCTCTCGCATATCAAATTGTTTGTTCGATTCGTCCTCGATCAGTGCGCTCCAAAGCAATTGATTTAGGCGTTCCATTTTCTTTCGAAGTTCTGGTTCGACAAAGATTCCTTGCACACCAAGGTACCGCGAAGAATCTCTGCATGCGGTTTTAGCATCACCAAGCACGTGCAAAGAGTCCATCTCGTTGTATTTAGCGGTCTTGTCCTTGGCATCACGTACCTCAGCTTTCTGCCAACTCAGTAGCCGAGATTTGGCAATGAACTCATCTTGCTGCAGTTCGCCCATTCTATTTAGGTCCGGCATTTCCTTAAACGGAGCAACCAACGCACCTGCCTTCCAATATGCATCACTGAGTTTTGCCCAAGCCTCCGGAAGCACCTCGAACTCGCGCTGGTGAAGCTTGGTCGCCCTATCGAGCAACGTGGAGACCTTGAACCGCAATTGCTCTATTTCCTGTGCTTGTTCGTGCCGAAGGTTCTGAAGTCGTTCATTAAATCGAGCGTCGAGCCACTTTTCTCCCAAGCGTTTGAAAATTTGGAAAACGATAAGAGCGATGCTGCCGCCCCCGACCACGACGTAACCGATGAACGTCAATATGGGGTTAAGCGCGTCCATGAATATCCCCTGCTACGTCAATTATCGAGGTAGCCCTATGGGCTCCGCAGTCGGCTGCCTGGGTCTGACATGGTTAACATAGTCAATTTCTAAGCTGAAATTTTACTGACATATTGATGCACGCAGTCACCGGCTTTGCGTCTTCAGTGCCCGGGTTGTAGTGTCCCGCCTTTGCCAGCTGAAGTGCCCCAGCATCGAGCCGGGCGCTGCCAGAGCTTCTAACCACGGTCGGCTCGTCAAGGGCCTCGCCGTCAGGTCCGACGCACACATGGACCACCGGAGTGCCCGCTTCACGCATACGTATGGATTCCGCCGGATAGTAATTCGAAGGATTCGGAAAATCGCTCGCGGGACTCGGCTTAACCACTTCCACGCTCGGCACGATAGGCACCGAAGTGTTGCCCGAGGCGGATGCGGAATGTATGGGCGTCTGAACGAAGGATTGGTTTACCGTTTGATGCGCTGAGCTAGTAACGTTCTGGCTGTCCGTCCCATCTTTATGACCAATGGGGGCTGCTTCACTCTCTTCACGATCGCTCTCAGCGACGGTCTTATTCGTTACATCGTAAAGAATGAATTGGCCTTTTGAATTTGTAATGAGATGATAAAAATAGGTGCCAGCCGAGCATATGACGGACCATCCCCTGAGATCGAAGTAGGCCCGATCGCCTCCCAAAATCGGCTGGATGCTCGCCACCGAGCCGCACGGCAAACTCTGTGCTCTGATTTCAGCGACGATCTTTCCTGCTATTTCCGTTGATAGCGGCCATACATAGTCGCCGAGATTGACTAAATCTGGAGTCTCCAGCGCGTGTGGGCCTTCTAACCTCACGGTCACGGGTGCCACTTGAAATTGAGCATCGAAAGCCTTTTCTATCAGCATTTCAGCATCAGCAAAATTAGTCGCATGCGCTCGATTCGCAGATGCAAGCGGTGCACTCGCTACAGCCGTCGAGGAGAAAGCGCCGGTATGGTAGTCGATCATGGCAATGACAGGACCATTGGCGCTGGCTAGAATCTTGTAGACAAATTCGTCGCCGTGATCTTCGCAGGTCACGACATCTTGGCCCGCATCGGCCGTCTTGGCCCCAAGTACGGACTCGCACTTCATCTTCTGCTGCCGAATCATGTCCCTATATCTGAGCTTATCGGAATTGGGTTTTAACGATGAAGACTGAGCTTCTTCTTCCGTAGGTATCGCGGCGTGTTCAGGCGCACCAGTCAGCGTTGCAGGGCGCGCGGGTGCCGACGCGGGAACGAGGGCAGTAGAGGTATCTTGTACCGCAGGTAAAATGCTCTTAAATGCAAAACCAAACTCTGGATTCGTCATGCTGCCACGTTCTGTGAGGCTTTTTTCATCGATGTAATCGATTGCGTCCTCTCCCGGTAAAATCTCAAAGGCACCGCTGAGTACAATCTTGCTATCCGGTTTGAGCCCAATAAGCGCCGAATAGACAGCTGTTCCTTGAGGAATCCCCTGCTTGCTGAACAACTCAACCTGTGAACCAAGCTCGGAGCCGCAGGATAACCGCACTGATAAGTGTCCCGTTCCGTCAGAATCTGTCGTGATTTGCTTCACTAGACCGGTCCAGCCGGCTATCTGTCCGTTGTTCATAATCGAGCTGAGTGATTGTTTTCGGTTGTAGCGGAGCTGTGACAAGGCTGCTTCGTTTGCTCCCGTCTTCTCTGCCTCCAGGTAATCGCGAATATAGCCCTGCACTACGTCACAAAAGCGATCCTGCGAAGGACCAGGCACCGCATTAGGCGTCAAGTACAGCTTTCCGACTAGAAATACGGTGCCGACAACCGCTAGCACTTTGGCTGTTACTTTCCAAGCTGGATCATTTGGTATGCCGGCAGCATTGGGCATCATCGTTCCTCCCTGTCGTCGCTTTACGATTAAACATCGCTGCGTCTGTTGATCTACTCATTTCGCGCGGACTGTGCGCGTGCACGCCCGCTTCGCAGCTTTCGGCCCCTTAATTTAAGATCCTGGCCGGGTACGTGCCGAGGTTTTCGTCCACGCGCGATCTGGGGAATGGGCTACTCTCAATCGACGGCAGCCGACTGACTAAAAATGTGTACCCAGCTGTGTACCTGTTCGCACGAGCACATCGTCCGTGTGGTTAACAATCAATCTGTTACATGCCTAATATCAGTTCCGGTGCAACGTCGAATAGCTGGCGGCTCGCAACATCGTGTTGCTCCATTGACGGCTGATGCTGCACTACTTGATCGTATACGCGGCATGCCCGACGGCGCTGGCCGTGTATCCGCTGGCGGCGGCGATTGCCTTCAACGTCTCATTGGCCGTCACACTGATCGGACCTGAATACTGCTCGGACGATGTGGTCGGCGTCGAGCCGTCGGTGGTGTAGTAGATCAGGGCACCGCTGGTTCCATCAGTGATCGTGACCGACTGCGCAGCCCGATAAACGCCTCCGGCCGGAGTGAAGCTTGGCGTGGCCGCGTGGATTTTGTATGCAGCCGTCGCGACGGCGGTGTTCGCGTATCCGCTTGCGGCGGCGATTGCCTTCAACGTCTCATCGGCCGTCACACTGATCGGACCTGAATACTGCTCGGACGATGTGGTCGGCGTCGAGCCGTCGGTAGTGTAGTAGATGAGGGCACCGCTGGTTCCATCAGTGATCGCGACCGACTGCGCAGCCGGATAAGTGCCTGCAGCAGGAGTGAAGCTTGGCGGGGCCGCGCGGATTTTGTATGCAGCTACCGCGACCGCGCTGCTCGTGTATCCGCTTGCGGCGGCGATTGCCTTCAACGTCTCATCGGCCGTCACAGTAATCGGACCCGAATACGCCGTTGACGATTTACTCGGCGTCGAGCCGTTGGTGGTGTAGTAGATCAGGGCGCCGTTAGTTGCGTCAGTGATCGTGACTGGCTGCGCAGCCGGATAAGTACCTGCAGCAGGAGTGAAGCCAGGGGCGGCTGTTGCGGACGGCGAAGTGGGGGTTCCCACGTACGTCCAGTTCGATATGGTTAGGCTCGCCCCGGACCCATGCGTGCCAGCGGTAAAGCCGGCATAAGCTGTGTTAGCGCCGACTATCGCTGGAATATTTATTGCCGTGGAGGCGGTGAACTGCGCGCCCGAAACGGTGTCCGCAAGAGTCAGGGTAAGAGTGAATCCATCATAGGTAAGGTTCGCATGCAGCAGGTTGGGACCAAGCAGATTAACTGTTGAGCCCATGTCGACAGCGGGCATGGTCGGCGCGGCGCCGTTCGTATAGAACCCAGTAGAGTTATAGCCTTCGCCGGCATTGTCGTACACGTCAAACTTGACCGCGACGCTGGACCCGATTCCTTGATAGCCTAATCCACCACTCGCCCCGCCAACTGCCTGCAAGCCTGCGGCCGCATTCTGCAGCGTGAAAGTAAAACCGTCGGCAAAGTGCGTTGTCTCCTGGATGGAGAAGTAAAAATCCGTACTGAATGTCTGAATATTGACGGGCGTTTTATACCAAACCGCACTTGAGGTGCCGGCACTGCCCATCAATTGCAGCGAGTCGCTGCTCACCGTCGTGCCGCCGACAAGGCTCAAGGCAGCCGTTGAGGTGAAGCCTGCCGGATAGTTAACCAGAACTGTTGGAGCACTGACAATGGCGTAAGCGGCTGCTGCAATGCCACTGATCAAATAGCCGGGAGCGATTGCGACGGCCTTGATCGTTTCGCTGGCACTAACCGTAATGGGACCAGAGTAGACCGTGGAGTTGAGCGTCGGATTCGAGCCGTCGATTGTGTAATAAATCGTCGCACCGGATGTGGCATCGCTGATGGTGACTGGCTGCGGGCTCGAATAAGCCAGTGCCGCGGTCGGAAAAGTAGGTAGCGCCGTGTGCAGCTGCGTATAACTCGCCCAGGCCTGGTTGCTCATTGCCAATCCCGGAGCCACGGCGACTGCGTTAATCGTACCGCTGGACGACACGACAATGGAGCCCGTGTAAAGCGCAGATGCGGTCGTCGCCGCGGATCCATCCGTCGTGTAATAGATAGCTGCGTTTGGCGTGGCATCCGTGATCGTCACTGTTACGGAGCCGACAAATGCTTGGCCACTCGAGGTAATGATGGGTGTGCTCGTCTGAGCGCTGCTCAATAATCCGTAGACGTCGATTTGACCCACCGTTCCAACATAGACCATGCCGTTGGCAATCGCCGGCACGACGAAGTAGGTCGCCGGACCAGGGGAATCACGAGCGGGATTGCTTGCGCTGGAGTAAAGCGTCGTTGCTACATTGCTTGCATCGTGCGCCTCCAATATCGCCGGGCCGCCAGTGTTTTGCGCATGGGCATCAATGGTCCAGACTATTCCTTGAGTGTTGCCGTTGGCTGAAATCGATGGCGTAGCACCGGGATACCCGATTAGCTCTACAGACTGCGTGGGGGCGTCGGACAGCAGTCCGTTGACCAGTGGAAATGATTTCAGATAGTCGTTCTGGCCCCCGTAATAGATGGACCCGTTCCAGTATGCGGGGGAACTCCAGGCTCCGGCGTTGCCCACGGCGTTAGGCAGCGCCTGCACTACCTGATCTGTCGGGTTATATCCGCCCAGGCTCTCACGGTTAAGAAGATAGATGGTGCCGGACTTGCCGGCCTGAACAAGCAAATGCGGATAGGATCCTGCGGCCTGCGTCGGTAGGACCAGCACGCCGCCGGA
>Ga0302324_100009554_pt1 | contig 20239 bp, 19 predicted proteins | sample Palsa_T0_1_FD_201949 | JGI IMG/M metagenome (GOLD analysis project Ga0302324, IMG submission 201949) | Peat permafrost microbial communities from Stordalen Mire near Abisko, Sweden - Palsa_T0_1 | ecosystem: Environmental > Terrestrial > Soil > Palsa > Peat permafrost | place: Sweden: Abisko...
GGTGTCACCGAAAAGTGAAAAACAATCTGGAACGATTTCGTTAGCCAGGTTGCCTTCTCCCGCATTACTTCGTTCGCCTTCTTGTCTTCTCTGAGTCCGAGAAGGACCCCTGGATTTCTCGAACGTCCCCAAGCTCTGACGACTGCCTTTTCGACGTTAAACCTTTCTGCAAAAGCGTTTAAAAGCTCCCTGGCGCTAGGCCGCAGGAGATCACTGCTTGCGCTTTCAAGACGCTGCTTACCCTCGGCAGACAGTCTTACGTTCATCTTAGGGGAAACGGTGATTACCTTTGCCCTGGCGAGATCCGTGAAGCTCTTGGCGTCTCTTTCGCGCGCCCTGCTTATTTTCCGGATCGTCGGGAAAGCGTTTCTTATCAAACTCTCCGAAGCAACAGCCATGGCAAGGACCTGAATCTCGATTGTTGTCTGCAAGCCTTGCATTAGTAGCGAAACTCCCTTGCTGATAACATGCTCAGTCTCTCCCACGTGTCGATACAGCTTTCGATAGTAAGCCGCGGCGATTTTGTATGTGTCGCCTCGTCTTGGTGTAGAAAAGCTCAGCGGAGGGTAGTAAACGTTGCGGACAGGAGTTGAGGAATCCGGCGGCCGCAAGATCTCAATCCTTTTTCCGTTTGAGTAGATTTGGGTCACGCACGGCCAGATCGGTTGGCCAAGCGCAAATCCTAATGCCTCTTGCCATTGCTCCACGTATACTGACCTAGAGGCTATCGCTACTTTCAAAACTGAATTAACGTGACCATATCGCTGATCGCTCCATCGAGCGCGCCGCCGTGCACGGTTTGACACAGGCCACTTTCACCCCGTTGCAGCGGGCGTCGCCACACCAGTAGGTTGGCACGCTTTGATTGCGATGCGAGCGGTTAGACACTGGTCGCGCACCCTCGCCCAAGCACAAGTACCGCTTGGACATTTTTTCAAATCGCTTAGACAGATTCAAAATCTCGACCCCGAAGCATTTGATGTCCGGATCGAAATCAGGTAACTCCGTGGTCTCTGGATACCCGTCCAGCTCCGATTTTGCCCATTCCGCAGGCGCTTGGTTTTTAGTCTCGGATGCCAGTGGGCAATTTCTCAGTAGCCGTCGCCAGGTCGGAACTGCCCTCGACAGCTGTGTCGCGAATGGCGGGAATTCGATTCACGAGTCCATTTTACAGACGACCTCCTCAAATGCGAGAACTCGCGAAAATTAGCGCGGGGCATCCGTCGCGTGCCGAACCGGGTCCATGCAGCGCGACAGCTCTTCCTAGCCCCGGTTTGGGGAAAACCCATTACTTCTAGAAGGAAAATGAGAACGTGCAGTTATATCCCATTTTACGCAGATAAAATGCACAAATATTGACAAAGCTACCCTAGAATGCGTTTTTACGGGGTGATCATTGATTTCAGCATCAAGAATTTTCGCTCCTTCAAGTCCGAGCAGCGACTGAGTTTTGTAGCAAGCAATTACGACAAAACTTTGCCGGAGAATCTTATTGATCCCGGACTTCAGGGTGAATTGGAAGAGATGCAGCTGTTAAAGGGCATTGCGATCTATGGGGCGAACGCGGCAGGTAAGTCGAATGTTCTTTTCGCGCTTGATTTCCTGCGAACCATGATTGAGGACTCTGCTACTTCATCGAACGAGGGAGACTCAATCGATGTTGAACCGTTTTCTCTTGATCCAGAAACGCCCCGCGCGCCCACAGAATTCATTCTGCGTTTTGTGTTGGACAAGGTCCGGTACCATTTTGTGCTGGTTCTGGATTCTAAGCGGGTTCTGTTTGAGTCGCTGTCATCGTTTCCAAAGGGTCGAGAACAGGTATGGTATGCCCGAACATGGGACGACGAAAAGGCCGGTTATGACTGGGAACCGGCGCGACCTGCGGAATATAAACGAGCACCGCATCGAGTCGAGTCTACCCGTCAAAACGCGCTCTACCTATCGACGGCCGTCAATTTGGCGGACGAGCAATTGAGGCCGATTTACCTTTGGTTTAAGAACGATTGGCGGCTGTTGAGATTAACAGCTGATTTCCCGGCGCTTAGTTCTGGATTCACCGCGAGAAAGATGTTGGAAAGTGCAAACCGCAAAAACACCCTGCTTGGTCTTTTGCGTCATGCGGATATAGGTGTGCTCTCCGCTTCGATAAGCGAGAAAGAGGTTGCTCGTGATGAACTGCCTGACGATATACCTGAAGAAGTAGCTAAGCGTTTGGTGGCTCGAAAACGTTTGCAAATCTCTCTAGGGCACCGAGGCACGAAAGGACGAGAGTATCCTTTGGATTGGAATGAACAATCCATCGGCACACGAAAGTTTTTTTGTCTAGCCGGCCCATGGTTGGATATCATTGAAAGTGGGCGGTTTGCCGCGATCGACGAGCTTGAATCCAGCATGCATCCATCCATGGTGATCGAATTGTTGAAGTTGATGTTCAGCAGTAAGAACAAAAACTCGCAAATTGTATTTACGACGCATAATCCTCTTTTTCTCGATCCGACCCTGATTCGCAGAGACCAAGTCTGGTTCGCAGATAAGGATGAGGAAGGCACAACACATCTGTACGGGCTCAGCGATTATAAGCCGCGCAAAAATGAGTCATTGGTACGTGGATACATGGCAGGCCGCTATGGAGCGGTACCGTTTATTCCGGACGGACTTTTTGGCGCGGACACGGCCGACTAGCGATGCCCAGTAAGAAGTATCAACGCGTTGTTGATTCCGACGCCGCGTCATTTCGCCGCGCTCACGGAATGTCGAGCGACGCGGGGAAGGCGATCTTGATCGTTACGGAAGGCGTCGTCACAGAGCCCGTATATTTTGAGGGAATTCGGCGAAGACTCGCTTCTCTTACTGTCGAATTGGTAACGTACGGTGCAGGTGCGGGACCGTTTCGGAAACCGCCAAAACTAGGGCGCTCCAGAATGGCCGCACACGCGTTTATTGACCGGCTGCGGTGTTGAACTCCCCGTAAATCGCCGTTGTGACCAGGTGAGTCGTTCCGATCATGCCGGGAGCGGCATGATGCAGAGGATTTTTAGGTCAGCGTCGCGGCGGGAACGGTTGGAAAACATGGGAAGGGTGGTCGCCGCGACGGTGGGCTAAAAATCGATAGGACAAAACCGCCGCCCAGAGCGTGGCCTATGTGTATTGGTTGCCGGCTGGATCTCTGGCGAGGATCTGAAGGGGGTGGAAGCGGTCAGCGTTGGGGATTGCGGAGTAGCTCGGTGTGGCTCCGGTGGGCTATGACACAGCTCGGGGGACGGCATCTGCTCCTTGGAAAATCTTCCGAATGAGCAGCGTGGCAGCACTCGTCCTGTTGCTTGGCCTGGACAAGCTTGTGCGGCGCGATTTGGTTTACATCCGAAAATTGTTCTGTTCATCATGAGGTATCCGTAACCGCGATTTTCCTGTGTGGGCTGCGGGACAAGACCGCAATCACAAGCATGTGACCTTGGTGACAGATTGGGCATTGTGACAACGAAGAGCCGGTGAGTTCTTCATAGCGCTGGCGATAATCATTAGCAGCTTCGGGGGCAGGTGGTTCTTGCGTCGGCATGTCCAACAATTCTCGGCAGAGTGCTAGTTTCTGCTCTCGGTACCGATTGGCTAGGAAGCCGTAGTAGCGGATGCGCTGGAAGCCTTCAGGGAGCACGTGTAATAGGAAACGGCGGATAAACTCTTCGACCTCCAGTGTCATCGTCTTTTGCTGGGCGTCATGACGATAATCCTTGTAACGGAAGCTCACCTTGTCCTCCGTAATATCCAACAGACGATTATTGGAGATCGCCACGCGATGAGTGTAGCGCCCGACGTAGTCCAACACCTGCTCGGGCCCGGCGAAAGGCCGCTTGGCGTAGACTACCCATTCGGCTTCGCGCAGCGGAGCCAAGTAATCCAGGAATGAAGACCGATCCCGGAGTGATTCCAGCGAGGAGAAAAACTCCGGTTGGCCGGCATCGAAGGCTTTGAGCAAATATTCCAGAAACAGACGACGAAACAGCCTTGAGAGCACGCTCCTTGGTGATGTGGTTGCCAACTCGATCACCTGGGAAGAGCCACTGCTTGGGCTTGTGCACCGGCCACCAGGCGCGCAGGACTTCCAGCAACTTTGGGGAGAGCATGACATAGCGATCTTTCTGCCCCTTCCCACGCTCGACACGAATGACCATCCTTTTGCTATCGATATCGGCGACTTTGAGGCCGATAGCCTCGGAAATGCGTAAGCCGGCAGCATAGCAAATCGTCAGGATCGTGCGATGCTTCATGCTCTGCACGCAGCTTAAGAACTGCAGGACTTCTTCGGGACTCAAGACAATGGGCAACTTTTGCGGCTTCTTGGGCGCCGGGATGATGTCCTCCAAACACCAATCCCGATGAAGTGTCACTTTATAAAGGAAACGCAGGGCGGATATGGCGATGAGGATGGAACCGGTAGCCAGCTTCCTTTCGTTTGTCAGGTAGATTTGGTAAGAGCGAATTTCCTCAGGGCCCAGGACTTCCGGTGATTTACCGAAATGGCGTGCAAACAGCGAGACTTGTTGCACGTAAGAGTTTTGGGTATGCGGTGAGAGATTCCTCACCTGCATGTCCTCAGTCATGCGTCGTCGAAGGAATGTCATAGAATGGTAAGATCCTTTCGAGACGAAATTTGCCGCAACCAGCTTTCCAGCGCGCCCGCAACGACGTTTGCGTGGCAAGAGACTTCACTTCAGATCCCTGCGCGAGTGCTGGCTGCGATCCGAAAGCGTGACCTACCGCATACCGCGTAGCGGTTTAGTCCGATCGTCACTATCTACCCTTCCGGACTATGTCGGGTACCGGTACGCCAGCCCAGTATTGCCGGCAAATGCGCGAAGCCGCACACGACATAGTATTGACTCCATCCATCAGCCCCATGCAGGGGAAAGGAGTCTACCGTGAAGTGTATTATCGATTGCCAAGTAGTTCTTTCGCGAGCGCCGGAAGGCCCTCTCGCGTCACATATCGGCCCGTTTGCGAGGTCACTGAGTAAGCAGGGATTTTCCCTCTACTCGATTCACCAACAGGTTCGGCTCGCTGCGTGCTTTAGCCGATGGCTTAAACAGCAGGGAGTCGGATTGCGCAGTATCACCTCCGATCATCCGCCGCGGTATTTGCGATATCGCGCTCGGCATGCAAGACCAAGTCAGGGCGATGCTGCCGCGCTTAGGCACCTGCTCGAGTTTCTGCGCTTGGAGGGCGTCATTCCCGCCGAGAAGATCTCAGCGTGCCCACTGACCCCGGCGGAACGCTGTACACAGGGATACGAGCATCACCTACGGGAAGCTCGCGGCCTGGCTAAAGCAACGATCACCAACTACGTATCGTTCGTCCGTAGTTTTCTCGAGGATCGTTTCGGCGACGGAGCCGTCCAACTATCGCATCTGTGCGCCGGTAACGTCATGAGATTTGTACAGCGTCAGGCGCCGCGTTTGCACCAGAAACGAGCGAAGCTCTTGACCACTGCCTTGCGCTCCTTCCTTCAGTACGCGCGTTATCTCGGTAAGACAAAGCTGGATTTAGCTGCTGCCGTGCCAGCCGTGGCCAACTGGTCGATGTCGTCGATTCCCCGAGCGATTGCGGCCGACCAAGTCCGTCAGTTGCCGGCCAGCATCGATCGGTGCACCGCGATAGGGTGTCGCGACTATGCCATTTTGCTCCTGCTCGCACGACTGGGTTTGCGTTCTGGTGAAGTGACGTTTCTCGAGCTCGATGACATCGACTGGAACCTGGGAAAATTGAGCGTGCGCGGCAAGAGTGGTCAGCGCAGCGATTTACCATTATCCACGGAAGTTGGCGAAGCAATCGCCGCGTATCTGCGGCATGGACGGCCGCAAAGCACCAGTCGCCGCGTATTTCTACGCGCCAAAGCTCCCATCCGCGGCTTTCTAGGTCAAAGTGGCGTTGGATCGATCGTTCGGCATCGCCTCCTGCGCGCTGGCCTTGACGCTCCCACTTATGGAGCACACCAGTTTCGCCATGGATTGGCCACCGAACTGTTGCGACAGGGAGCCTCGCTTAGTGAGATCGGCGAGTTATTAGGGCACCGCAGTCCCGAGACCACCAAGATCTACATCAAAGTGGATCTTGAGGCACTGCGGACACTCGCCTTGCCGTGGCCGGGAGGTGTGCGATGAACACTCTCCGCGAAGCTGTTGGGGAGTACTTAAAGATGCGACGCGGCTTGGGATTCAAGCTGCAGGAGGCGGGCAAAGGCTTGATCGATTTCGTCACGTTCCTGGAGCAGCACAATGCTTCCTACATCACTCAGGCGTTGGCGCTGGCCTGGGCTCAACAACCATCTAACATTCAACCGGCGTATTCGGCTCAACGGCTGAGTTTCGTCCGCGAATTCGCACGTTATCGCAGTGCCGCTGATCCGCGGACGCAGATTCCGCTCCAGGGCTTGTTACCCTTCCAACCGAAGCGGGCGCGACCTTATCTGTACTCCGAAGAAGAGATCCGCAGCTTACTGCGCGCCGCTCTCAAGATGCCCTGTCGCTTTGAACGCGGTAAGTTGCGGCCGTGGGTTTATTACTGTCTATTCGGACTGCTGAGCGTTTCGGGTCTGCGCCTCGGCGAAGCACGCAACCTCGAACTTCAAGATGCCGATCTGAAGGCGGCGGTGTTGACGATTCGCGGCACAAAGTTCGGCAAGACTCGTCTGGTGCCTTTGCATGCATCCACCTGCACGGTGCTTGCAGACTACATCGCCAGACGTCAGCGACATTGGGCAGGACGAGCGGTGTCTTCCTATTTGTTCGTCTCCAGCTGGGGCAATCGTTTGGATGAGGGAGATATACATCGAACGTTCTACGCGTTGTCTCGGAAGATCGGCCTGCGAGGCACATCCGACAGTCGGGGCCCTCGTCTGCACGACATGCGCCACCGATTCGCGACAAACACCCTCGTGCAATGGTATCGGTCCGGTCAGGATCCCGAAAGGCGATTGCCTTTATTGTCCACCTATCTTGGTCATGTACGCGTCTCCGATACGCAGTGGTATTTGGAGGGTTCTCCTGAGCTCATGCGCGAGGCGATGCAACGGCTGCAGCAGCGCTGGGAGGATCGGTCATGAGCACCCCCGTCGTCAGTCTGGCGGCACTGCTGGAGCGTTTCTTTACTCAGCGTCTGATGCAGCAGCGCCAGGCTAGTCCTCACACCATCAGTTCTTATCGGGACACCTTCCATCAGTTCCTGAAGTTTACCGAGCAGCGATTACGTAAGGAGCCTTCACGGCTGGTTTTCCAGGAGATCGATGCACCGTTGATCGCGGCGTTTCTGGATCACTTGGAAAAGCATCAGGGTCTCAGCACTCGCAGCCGCAATCTACGCTTGACCGCTCTGCGCTCGTTCTTTCGTTTCGCAGCTTTCGAGGCACCGGCTCATTCCACACAGATCCAACGGGTGCTTGCCATCCCCAGCAAACGTTTTACCGGACCTTGGTCCAATTTCTCACACGTGCCGAAGTCGATGCCTTGCTGGCCGCTCCGGATCAGCGCACATGGTCCGGCCGGCGTGATCACGCCTTCATCTTGCTGGCGGTGCAGACAGGTCTGCGCTTATCCGAGATGACCGGGCTCAAACGTGAGGATATCATCCTTGGAGCCGGCGCTCACGTGCGGCTTATTGGTAAGGGGCGCAAGGAACGCTGTACGCCGATCGCTAGATCCACACTCGCCGTGTTGAGAGCCTGGTTGCGTGAGCCGCAACGAGGTGACGAACAGGTGCTGTTCCCCAACGCCAAAGGTGAACGTCTCAGCGTCCACGGCGTGCAGTACTTATTGGACAAGCATCGGGTGACTGCTTCCAACCTGTGCCCTTCGTTGAAACACAAACGTGTCACCGTGCACCGCTTGAGGCACACCATGGCCATGGACACCTTTAATCGATTGCCATCGAAGGATTGGAGACTAAACGGCGTAGAAAGGGTCGGATCTTTCCAAGGGTCTAAGGATGATACAACATCTAAGCTACTTCAGTTGACGTGGGATTGGTCCTTCGAATTCCGTCACCAGCCATTTGATCTCTTGGCGGTTTCGCCGTTCCGAGACCGCCCCCGATTACGAAGCTTCCGGTCTATTCAATCGAAGAATGTCCTCAACCACGGACGCCTCAGAACGACCCTCGGGCACCTTTAGCACACTTTTCCGGAGATGCACATACGTGGAAATTGGTGGACCTGTTACCATCAACGTAGGCAGATTGTTACCAGCACTCCTGCGGTTTACCTTTCAATTTTTAATATAAAACTTTGATAATTAGGGTCTTATATATACCTGGCGGAGGGAGTGGGATTCGAACCCACGGATCCTTTCGGATCCCCGGTTTTCAAGACCGGTGCTTTAAACCGCTCAGCCATCCCTCCTCTTTCGGCTTCCAGACTCGATTCGATAGCTTTTCGATGACTCCAGGTCAGCCTATTCGCTTTCTCCTGTTGCCAGTTTTTGCCAAAATTTGGAAAATGTGACAATAACGGCGCATGGCGCGCCGAACATTGCGGATACTTCCGTATCAGGGGCAACCGCGATTACCATTATTACCTCGATGGGCTCAAGGTCAACGGAAAGCGAAAGCGCCTTTTTTCACAACCGAAGCTGAAGCCAAAGAGGAACTGAAGAAATGGGCGCTCGAGAGATTTTCGCGCTAAAGAGGCAGTCGAAATCCACGTCCTCCTGACGCATTCGCTTTTTGCCTGCGATATTCTGTGTAAGTTGCTTCTGCCCGCTCCGCCAGCGAAATCGACTTCTGCTGCCGTGCGGTGCTGATGGCTGCGCAGAGCGAAGCTTCAATTTGCGACTCATCAGCACCGATACTCGCGAGAAACACGCCGCGTAGCCGGCGTAGTTCGGCCAAGCAATAGTGATGCTCAAATCTTTCAGCCAGTGCTTGCGCCTCGTTCATTACCTCAAGCGCTTCGGAGGTACGATCCGCCAGATGTAACGCTTCAGCCTTTTGTGCCATGTAAAGCGGCATGCCCAGCACCGAACCGGTTGCCCGAAAGTCTCTGATTCCGTGCCCGATCCACGGAATAGCTTCCGCGGTGTCACCGGAAACACTGCGCGCCCATGCGCGCCAAATGGCTCCGACATTCAGGAAATACACAAGATTGTGACGCGTGGAGAGTTCAATCATGTCCGACACCAAGCGTTCCACTTCAGCAGGATTGCGCTCAAATTGAGCGAGATTCGCTGCCCAATTTAGCGCCAAGGCTAATGCGTTCGTATCATTCAGCTCCTTTGCTAGTGAGATCGCCTCGTCCAGGTTCACTCGGCTAGAGGCGATCTCGCCGAGATGCCACGCGGCTAGCGCCCCATAGCCCAGGCAGCCGACAGCGGGCGTATAGAGGTCTTCCGCAGAAGACTGTACGCTTCCCGAGTCCCAGATCTGAAGACCGTGTTTAGCGTGTTGTCGCGCGGACTCGAAATCTCCCAAATAGTACAACGTGGCCGCCAAAGCGTTGTAAGCCCCAATCATTAGCGCAGGGTCATCTTGCTCCTGCGCCAGCGAGTGGACTCGCTCGGCAATCTGCATTGCAGCAGACACTTTGTCAGTCATCAGTGTATAGCGCCACTGACCTATGAGTGCCACATAGAGGAGAAGCGGACGACCAAGCGAGTGACACAAGGACTCGGCACGCTCGCAACAGATGCGGGACTCTGGCGCTCCCAATCCTCGCGTGGCCGTTAGGTATGGCGACGCCTGCATGAGGATGAAGAGCTGATCTTCCCCAGTGAGACTCTGCCCCTCAACAGCCGTTTCAACGGGTGATCCCCAGCGTCCATGTTCGAAGAAATGAACTAAAACAGATAGCAATGGTCCTCTCGCTCCAAGAATGTTAGCCGCAAAATAGGTATTCCCCCGCTGAATCCGCGGAAGGTAAACTTCATGCAGCGCCTCTCGAAACAGCAGCGTCGAGGAATTCATCTGCAGACGAAGTGTCCCCACTGCTGCCCTGTCTGTAAAAGGACCAGCCAAAAACAAGCTCCGCAGAGCGATAATGTTTAGCAGCCATCCGTCGGAGCCAATGGTTGACGAGTGTCGACTTTCCGACCCCAGCCCAGGCAACGATTGTAACGACATTTACGTGCTGGTTTGCCCATGCATTATCCAGCAAAGCGATATCCTAGGCCGTTGGTAATTGAGGATATCTCGATACCAATGGCGGGTGCCGGAGAAATCGTCGTTAAATTCGAGACTAACGCGTTATGCCATTCGGACGTCCAATGCTAAAGCCGCAGATCCGCCCTCCGGAACGTAGTATTTGGCCAGCGCAGACGTGTCGCAAAAAATCACCGTTCACCTCTCACCGCGTCCAGATCTTCAAGCACATCGTCTGATAGTGGCCCCTCAAGAATCAGTTTGACGTACTCAGGCACTCGCTTAGCCCGTTTCCTCAAAGGGACTGCATCAGGACCAACCAGAACGGCTACGACTTCGCCGCGATCGGTCACCGGTACGGACACGCTTGACGCACCGGCCCGACGCACCAACTCGCCAGTTTTCTCGTGCAGCTCTCTGATTGAGACTGAACCCTTACCTCTCTTCGCCATGTGACATATTGTGGCTCTTTTTCAAGCTTTCCAGATGTAATTTACAGTTTGCAATGCGATGAAAGCATATTTCGGAACAAAATTCCTGAAACTCTGAAACCGGGCTGCCTTTGTAACGGGATGAAACGATTCGTGCCGAATCAGAAGAGGTTACGCTAAGAGCACGCATCAGAGAATTACTCGCAGCCTGAATGATTTGGAGAAAACTTATGAACGACAAACATCAAGAGAGGAATGTCATGCGTAAACTTGTGACGGCTGCGCTCTTCGCACTGCCGATGTTCGCCGCGCCGGCCATGACCCAAGATACTCTCAAAATCGGCTGGATCGACCCATTGTCGGGTGGCGGTGCCAGCGTTGGCGAAAGAGGCTTGAAAACTTTTCAGTTCCTCGCCGACGAACTGAATGCCAAGGGCGGGATTCTGGGCAAGCAGGTCGAAATCGTGCCGTTCGACAACAAGGTCAACCCCCAGGAGAGTCTGATCCAGGCGCAGAAAGCGATCGATGCCGGAATCCGTATCCTGACCCAAGGCAACGGCTCGTCGGTTGCCGGCGCGCTGACGGATTTCGTCACCAAGTACAACGAGCGCAACCCTGGTAAGGAGGTCCTGTACTTCAACTATGCGGCGATCGATCCGGTGCTCACGAACGACAAGTGCAGCTTCTGGCATTTCCGCTGGGACGCGAATTCCGATATGAAGATGGAGGCCCTCACGAACTACATGAAAGGCGTTCCGTCGATCAAGAAACTTTACCTGATCAATCAGGACTATTCATTCGGCGAATCCGTTCGCACGCAGGCAAAGGCGATGCTGGCGGCCAAGCGCCCCGACATCCAGATCGTCGGCGATGAGCTGCATCCACTGCTGAAAGTCACCGACTTTGCACCCTATATTGCCAAGATCAAGGCCTCGGGTGCAGATAGTGTTATAACCGGCAACTGGGGGCAGGACTTCGCGCTGCTTCTGAAAGCCGCCGCCGACGCAGGATTGAAGGTGAACTGGTATACCTATTACGCATACAGTCCGGGTGGCCCGACCGCCATCAAAGAGGGCAACCTGAACAATCAGGTTTTCGTTGTCGCCCAAGGTTTTTCGAACATCGACCATGCGCCGTCGCAAGCTTTTGAAAAGGCGTTGCGATCAAAGTACGGTTTCGGCATGCTCTATCCAGCCGCAGCCAACGAAATGCGGATGCTTGCGGCAGCGGCGGAGAAGGCCAAGTCGCTTGAACCCGTGAAGATCGCGTTGGCCCTCAAAGGCATGGAATTTGAAGTCTACGACGGCGGCAGGGGCTACATGAGGAAGGACGATCACCAGTTCTTCCAGCCGATGTACATCGCGTCGTTCGGCGAATTGACCAAAGTCGAGCCGTTCGACGAGGAAAATACCGGTCGGGGCTGGAAGGTGATTGCGACGATCGAGACTGCGCAGACCGTCCTGCCGACCACCTGCCAGATGAGCCGGCCGAACTGATCGTCTGCGTCTCCTGGCCACTAACGAAGCAACCGGTATTCATTTTTGTTGAATGCCTTCTGATCATCACACAATCTGTGGTTTGCACCGACAACTGCCGGGGCAAACGCGGCTCTTACCTTCCCAGGATGGTATGTCGTGCTTGAACTGATCGTTATATCCACGCTCAACGGCGTGCTGTACGGAATGCTGCTGTTTCTGATGGCGAGCGGTCTGACCGTCATCTTCAGCATGCTTGGAGTGCTCAACTTTGCGCACGCGAGCTTCTACATGCTCGGTGCATTCTTCGGATTTCAGATCAGCCGATGGTTCGGCTTCTGGCCCGCGCTGCTGGTCGCCCCCCTCCTGGCAGGGCTCATCGGGGCCGCCGTCGAACGCTACGGTCTTCGCCATGTCCATAAGAACGGCCACGTCGCGGAGCTGCTGTTCACGTTCGGTCTGGCATTCGCGATCGAGGAAGTGGTGCAGATCATCTGGGGCAAAAGCCCTGTGGATTATCGTGTTCCGCGGCTGCTCGACTTTCCTGCCTTCACCATCTTCTCCACCAATTATCCCGCATTCAAGATGTTCATGCTGCTGGTGTCCATCGCCATCTTCCTGACGCTGCTGACCGCCCTCAAGAAAACGCGGGTGGGCTTAATCGTGCAGGCGGCATTAACGCATCCGCACATGGTCGGGCACCTCGGACACAATGTTGACCGCATTTTCACGACGGTTTTTGGCCTTGGCACCGCCCTCGCCGCGCTCGCCGGTGTAATCGCCGGGCCCGCTCTGCAGACGCAATCCAACATGGCGGAGCTGTTGGGACCAATCCTGTTCGTGGTCGTGGTCGTCGGCGGTCTCGGCTCGGTCCCGGGAGCATTTGTCGCGTCGCTGCTGATCGGGCTGCTTCAAACCTTCGCCGTGTCGATGAACGGATCGCTCGCCAGCATTTTCGGACCGCTTGGGCCGGGCAACAGACAGCCATTCCTCGCTGACATCTGGAGCGTGACCATCGCCCAGATCGCGCCGATCATCCCCTACCTGTTGATGGTCGTGATCCTGCTCTTCCGCCCGATGGGCCTTTGGGGGACGCGTGAGTCATGAGCAATCCTTCTATGATGACCGCTCGTCCCCGGTCGGTCAGCTCGAACAAGCTCCGTTTCCATGGTTCATGGATCGCAACGGCGATCGCGCTGCTGGTGCTGCCTTGTATTTTCAGCTCAGGCGGATCGCTCACGACCTTCAGCCTGATCGGTATCTCGATCATTTTTTCACTCTCTTACAACATCCTGCTCGGCCAAACGGGTCTGTTGTCGTTCGGTCACGCGGTGTATTACGGCCTGGGCGGATTTCTGGCGATTCACAGCATGAACCTGATCGCTAGCTCGAGACTCCCTGTACCGCTGCCGCTGGTGCCTTTGATTGGCGGGATAACCGGCTCGTTCTTTGCCGCGATTCTCGGATGGGTTCCAACCCGTCGCAGCGGCACCGCGTTCGCAATGATTTCGCTTGGCCTCGCCGAACTAGTCGCCTCCTGATCGCTCATCCTGCGCAGCTTCTTCGGCGGTGAGGCGGGCATCTCCGCGAACCGCACCAAGCTCTTGCGCGTGTTCGAATGGAACTTCGGGCCGCAGATTCAGATCTATTACCTGGTTGCATGCTGGACCTTGCTCGCCGTGATCGCGATGTATGCCCTGACGCGTACGCCGTTTGGCCGTATGTGCAATGCCGTTCGCGACAATCCCGAGCGCGCGCAATTCGTGGGCTACGATCCGCATGTGATTCGCTATCTGGCTTTTTGTTTTGCCGGTTTCTTCGCCGGAGTCGCGGGCGCGCTGGCTGCGATCAATTTCGAGATCGCGAATTCCGCCTATCTTGGCGCAGCCGAATCCGGCGTCGTTTTGTTTGCGACCTATATCGGCGGGGTCGAATTTTTCATCGGCCCAATCGTTGGGGCGATTTTTGTGACCTACTTTTCGCTGGTGCTGAGCGACCTCACCGCTGTTTGGCAGCTTTATTTCGGCCTGTTCTTCATCGGGATCGTGATGTTTGCGCCCGGAGGCATCACCGGGCTTCTGATGAACCATCGCCCGCTGATCCGAGCTGGAACCCTGGTTACGGTGTTGCGGGCCTATCTGGTGGCACTGGTCCCGACATTGACCTTGATCGCCGGGCTCATTCTGACGATCGAGATCGTCGTGCAACACACGGTCAACGCGGGCGAAGATCCCCACACCAAGGCGTTTGGGGTGCATTTCAATGCCGCCAGTCCGTTGATCTGGCTTCTCGCTATGGGGCTCATCATCGGCGGATTTGGTGTCGCGCGCCGGACCTGGACCCGGGTCGCGAACGCCTGGGATGAGGCCCTCATCACCGCACGCGAAAAAGGATTTCACGCATGACGGCGCTTGCAGTCGAGTTGCGCGGTGTGCAGAAGACCTTCGGCAATACTTCGGTGATTCGCGACGTCGATCTGACTGTCGCAATGGGCGAGCGCCACGCCTTGATCGGACCGAATGGCGCGGGCAAATCGACTCTGTTCAATCTGATCAGCGGATACACGATTCCGACGGTCGGCAGCATTCTTTTGAAGGGCGAGATTGTCTCGGGTCTGCCGCCTTACCAGATCAATCGCCGGGGTCTGTCTCGCAGCTTTCAAGTTTCCAATGTCTTTGGGAATATGAGCGTCTGGGAGAATATTCGCTGCGCCCTTCTTTGGGCGACCGGCCACCGTTATGCATTCTGGAAAGACATCGACAACCTGCCGGAGGTGCGCGAGCGCACCGCCCAGATTCTTCAGGACATCAATCTGATCTCCAGGCGTAACATCACGGCCGGTCTCCTCGCTTATGCCGAACAGCGTACTCTCGAGATCGGCATCACGATTGCAGGCGGCGCGGACGTTATTCTGCTTGACGAGCCGACCGCGGGAATGAGTCGCGCCGAAACCGAGCGCGCGGTCGCGCTGATCCGGCGCCTGACCGAGGGCCGCACGCTTCTGATTGTTGAGCACGATATGAGCGTCGTCTTCGGATTAGCTGATCGCATTTCGGTGCTGGTGTACGGCCGGATCATCGCTTCCGGAACGCCTGAGGAGATCCGTGGCAATCCGAAGGTCAAGGAAGCCTATCTCGGCCAGGAGGCGCCGTGATGCTGGAGGTCCAGGATCTGCATGCCTATTATGGCAAGAGCCATATTCTGCAGGGCGTCGATCTGTCGATCGACGCTGGCGAGGTCGTCAGCCTGTTGGGACGCAACGGTGTCGGACGCTCCACCATCGTCAAAGCCATCATGGGAGAGGTGACCCCACGCGGCTCGATAAAATTCAAGGGCCATCCCATTGCCGGATTGCCGAGCTATCGGATCGCCCGTTTGGGCCTTGGTTACGTTCCCGAGAACCGGGATATCTTTCCGGGCCTGACGGTGCGGCAAAACCTGATCCTTGGCATCAAGGATATCAGGCGTCCGGGGAAATGGCAGCTCGAGGAGATGCTGCAGATGTTTCCAAATCTCGCCGCGCGTGCCGATACCGCCGCGGGTGTGCTCTCGAGCGGCGAAAAGCAGATGCTGACAATTTGCCGCACACTCATGGGCGACCCCGAACTTGTGATGATCGACGAGCCCACTGAAGGGCTGGCTCCGCTCATTGTTCAGCAGGTCGGCGACCTGATCGCCGACATTGCCCGGCGCGGCGTCGCGATCCTCCTGGTCGAACAGAAGTTGTCGATCGCCATGCGGATATCGCGCCGCATCTATGTGATGGGCCATGGCCGGATCGTATTCGAGGGTCCGCCCGCCGAACTCGAGGCCAGCCACGCGGTGCGCCGCGAATGGCTCGAAGTTTGAGAGGATTCGCGGGGTGCGATTGTCAATATCGCTTTTGCTATTGGACGTGGCCTCAACGCCGAATTTGAAACCACAGATTTTACAGATGACACCGATTGCAGGAGTTAGGGTCGAAAACGTCAGAGCAGTTCACGATCTCAATATGATTCGGGTTTGCGAGACCACGCCCCGATCAGGCATGGCGTCGCGCAGACCGTTCCTGCAGCGGTCATTTCCGTCCTGAGGCGGTCGGCGAGGTTATCGACCATCACTTCTTCTGCCGTAGCAATTCCATACTGTTCCATCATTGGGAGCAGGCTGCGCACTGTTTCTGCTATGTGTTTGTACATGGGTGAGTCCGGCCCCCCGCCGACGGGCGAGCCCAAAAGCATTTCAGGACAAGGTAAGCCGGCTCGCTGGAAGGTAGCGAAAAGCTTCCAGCCCATGTCGACGTCTGCGCCTGCCTGAACGAACGTGTCGTGAATCCATTCGCGACATCTCTCCGCGAGACCGCAGGACGGCTCGGATCGGCACATACTAAGGACGAGCTCCTGAAACACGATTAGCCCGCCCGGCCGAACTTGTAGGGCAAAATGGCTGAGAACAGCCGCAGGGTCTTGCAGGTACATCAAAATGAGTCTTCCGACGACGGCATCAACGGGTGTGCGCGGCCTGAAGACGGCTAGATCGTCAACAACTTCAAATGAAACATTCCGCAACCCGGCTTCTGCTGCCCTTTCTCGCGCCCGGTCAATCGCTGCAACAGATCGGTCGATCCCGACAACGTGCCCCGCAGACCCGATAAGTCTTGCAGTCAGAAACGAGACGTCCCCGACACCGCACCCACAATCAAGTACGCTCATACCCGGCTTGATCCCCGCTCGCAGCATAACTTCTTCGGTGATATCGCCAAGAAGCCGTGATTGGCTGGCCAAGCGACGCAGCTCGCATTCTGCGTCTCCCAAGACATACTCCTGGCGTGGTGCCGCGGGTTCTTTTTCAATACCAAACGGTCGCTGGCTAAAGAGAGAATTTTGCTGCTTCATAAGTTTGAATCGTAGAGGTCTTCTTTCCGTTACAAAGGCAGCCTGGTCCTGGAGTTTCAGGAATTTTGTCCCTACGCATGCTTTCACCCGCTGCGCCCCGACGAAGGGGCAAGAAAGCCCAGTGTTTGTATCTGTTTAGCGCCGTGTAGCGCCAATCGTCCTCGTCGTCGTCCGTTCTCGATCTCGATCTTTCAACGTCGTTGGCAATCGGCGCGATTCCCGCATCCACAGAAGTCGAGGACGAGAACGACGACGACGACGACGATTCAGGAGGTACCAATAACGTGCTAAACACATACCAGGGTAAACCCTGGGCTGAGTTTATCCTGGGCGCTCCCGGAGCCCCGTGCTCACGGACCTAACCGTCCTTCGGATGCGATTAAAGCCTCGCAAAGGGCATGGATTTCCTCGTCGACCTCAGCCGGATCTGACACCGTGCGGCCGATCTCTTCTCGCAAAAGTGCGGCGTACCGCTTTCGCAAGCGATGGATCAGTGTTTTGACCGCGCCGGTGGGGATCTGAAGCCGATTCGCCACCGCGTCGTAGGAGGGAAGAGCTGTACTGTTGCCGGGATCCAGGAAAGTTTTTAGCGCTTCGAATGTGGATGCTTTTCCCGCGGCGGTATATTCCTGACGGAGCCGTTGGAGCGCTTCTCCCAGTGCCGTCATCGCCCACCGGGCATCGAAGATCTTCTCTGGCGTCAAAATCTCGACCGGCTCGAGTCGATAGCGTTCTTCGGCGTCTTCAGCATCCAGCGGGACAAATTCCATGCCCCCTCCTCTTTTCAGCCGGCGGGCGCGGTCGCCTGCATCCGAGAGGTGGTTCTGGAAAGAGGCTAGCAAGAACGACCGGAATTTACCTTTAAGCCGGTTAACTCCCGTCAACGCCCGGTGTTCCACCACGTGCAGGAAGAAACCTTGGGTCAAGTCCTTGGCATCGTCCGGCGAATGACCGCGGCGCCGGGCAAAAATGTAGAGCGGATACCAGTAGAGCCGACACAACTCGGCTAAGGCGGATTGCCCACCTTGCGCCTGGCTGTGTGCCGCCCTCATGACGATCGTCCAGCGTGTGGTATGAAAGCTCGCCGCGCCCTCCGCCGGCGGACTATGGTCGCGTTCCACAAAAGATTCCGGGTTTCACCGACCATAGAGGCTGAAAGCATCTTTAGGAACAAAATTCCTGACACTCGGAAAACCAGCGCCTTTAAAACGTACGAAATTGCGGACTGACGACGGCATTTCGCCCCGGCTTCCAGTAGGGATCTCCAGTTGCCTCCAGCAGATGTCCACGATCCGTCAAGCGATCCGCGGCGGCCCTTACGACAGATTCACTCTCGAATACCTGACCCCACTTCTCCAACGGGACCGTCGTCGTGATCACCAAGCTCATCCGTTCGTACCCTGACCTGAGCACCTCGAAAAGTAAGTAGGTTCCAAGTTCAGAGAAACGTCCATATCCCATTTCGTCGACAATCAGCAAGTCAAGCCGATTTAGCCGCCGGTAGAAACGACGAAGACGCCGCCTCTCGTGGCTATCGATCAACTCGGAAACCAGTGCGGAGGCCGTGGTGAACAATACCCGCTTTCTCTGAAAACAGGCGGCATAGCCGAACGCCGCCGCGAGGTGAGTTTTGCCGGTCCCAGATTTTCCAACGATGACAATGTTTTCCCGACGATCAATGTATTTGCCTTGGAGCAACGTTCGAACAATGCCCTCGTCGATGGACGGCTGGGCGACAAAGTTAAAGCTCTCGATTGTCTTGACGACCGGAAAACACGCCTTCCGGACTTGGTCCTCTCCGACGCAGCTCCTCAGATTGTGCCGGATGACGATGCTCAGATCGACAACAAAGAGAAAGACAACAACGTCGTCAATAAACGAAATCAAAGCCTGATCGTTCAGGAACTGCTCCAACCCCCACAGCACAAATGCCAATCCAATCGAAATCCCGACAAGACGTTGACCTGGCGTCCGCCGCAAAGTGATGATGAGGATGAAATAAGAGATCCCAATTGCGATCAGAGGGACGGCGGATTTCAAAGCAACCGGCGATTGCGATCCGGGGATCAACGGCAGGGTATGGCGAACCATCAGGAAGCTCGCGGACAGGATTGCCACCCAAAGCGCGCCGAAACTCAGACCACGGAACCCGGATTGCACCCAAAGCGCTAGAACTCCGCGCCGAAACGCGGGTGCGCTCCAGCTTGGACGTTCAAATTCATCAAAGGGTGTCGAGAATTCGCCCACGAGACTGTTACGTGGAAAGCATTTCCTCTAGCGAGAAGAGCTACTCTCGTGCCAACCGCCCTTAAGGATCATCGGAGGATTTCCCGTTCACGACTGCCGAGGTAAATCCGGAATTATGAGAATCGGCAGCGAAAGGCAATCACTCGCACAATGCGAGAGTGAGATAGATGGAGACTCGCAGAATGCGATCACCGCGGCCACAGCGTTCATCTATTGTTGTTCGGGGGCACCTTGGAGCGGAACAGTTCCTTTTTTAGTGGCCGCAAGCGCTTTAATCCGTTGGTCCTTCGCAAAGCGCCTTTTCCTTTGCCTGAGCTTCACACGACCTTTGTAATCTCCCATAATGTTTGTAATTTTAGGTCCCATTCCTGAAAGACGCCCCTTGCGGCGCCTTTGAACGGAGACGCCTTCAACTTCCCGCGACCTTGTGATTACAGCAAGAAGGTTTGGGAGGTTTTATGCCTGGATGCCGAAGAATCCGCATCAACTTGAGCGATCGGTGCAGGGTGCTATTGAGCCATCGCTACGATATCTTCGGTTTCGTCAATTCTGGCATAGTCGACCGTCCAATCCCCTTCCTCGTTCTCCGCATAGATCTCGACGAAACGCCGATTCCACTCGATCTGATCGTAATTGTAGTCCCTGAGACTTTGGACTGGAGCGACAATCACGGTGTCGACGCCAACAATCGATGCCACGATGCGGACGTCCTGTTTCTGGAAATCTTCCGGAGTCATCCCGAAAAGCGGGCTCTTTTCATCAATCCGGTGCCGTACTGTTAAAACGGCGGGAAACGCGATCAAATGTTCAAATTCCAGTTTGAGTAAACGAAAGCGCCGCACATCGTCTCCTTCGGCGGTGATGGTGTCTCGATTCACGATCATACGGAACTCGGGCTCGACCATGGCTTGATGCCGCAGATTGGCCACGCGAATCATCAACGTGGGCACTCCGTCAAACGGCGCAATGACCGCGACGTTACTAAAATGTAGTCGCGCTGTGGGACGAGAAAAGCGCACAAAAATCAAACCGGTGATCACCGCCAGCCCAAACATGCCAACCATGATCTCGAGCATGGCGATCAGGTGTCCGT
>Ga0302324_100009556_pt1 | contig 20237 bp, 10 predicted proteins | sample Palsa_T0_1_FD_201949 | JGI IMG/M metagenome (GOLD analysis project Ga0302324, IMG submission 201949) | Peat permafrost microbial communities from Stordalen Mire near Abisko, Sweden - Palsa_T0_1 | ecosystem: Environmental > Terrestrial > Soil > Palsa > Peat permafrost | place: Sweden: Abisko...
CGAACACGACTATCCTGCAGATCCTGCAGAGCCTGAACGGTCGCGTGGTCCGGTCCGTCAACAACCACCACGACCTCTACCCTCGGATAGGTCTGTCCCAACGCACTGTTGACCGCCCGGAGAACTAGGTTCGGACGGTTTCGCGTAGGAATGACTGCGCTGATAAGAATGTCCTGCTTCATGTTTTCCCTCGCGTTGAGTAAGATCCAGGAACGAAAAGCGCATAACTTGACGGATGGCGGAATCGGGAGTCAAGGACTGTTGTCTCAGGAACAATTTTTCCATGCCGACGCGCCAAGGGAGCGCGCTGCGCACTCCCTCGGCCCCCTAGCGGCCGGTATAAATCGCAGCGGAGGAAGCAGCACCTGTAATGCCCGACGAACTCGTGATCACCAGGTTCTTTGCGTAGCTGAAGGGAACATAGAGGATATCTCCCGGCGCCATGGGAAAGTCTGGTTGTTTTCCCTTCTCGATGTCTCCCAGAGAGATCTGCGTCTCACTATGGTCGGCCTTGCTGATCAATCGCGCATGGCCCAACTTGGCCGTCTTGGCCGCTCCGCCAGCTATCGATAGAGCTTCCAACAGAGACACCCTCGATTCGTTATCGGTCATCGTGTACCCACCTGGGCGGTTTACGTCCCCAAGCACGTAAACGATGCCTGCCTTTGGCACCACGACGGTGTCTCCGGGATTCACCATTACCTGCTCTTTGATCGCTTGCTCAGCGTCGTTATTCACCTTGTAGTGGATGGGATGGCTTTGATCTCCATGCCGTTCCACCAGTATGTTGCGATCGGCTATTTCGTCCAGGCCCCCACCCAGCGCGATGACATCGAGGATGGGCCGTGGGGTTGACACCGCGTAGGCACCGGGCGAGCGCACCTCGCCAATGACGGTCACGTTTTGTGTGGCGTATTGGTCTACGACTACCGATACCTGCGGATGATTCAGGTAGTGCGCACTCACCAGCGCGTGGTTGATTGCCGTTGCCGCCTCGGCGGGAGTCATACCCGCAACGCGCACGCTGGCAATGCCCTGCACCGGCATCTCGCCTGCATCCGTAACCCGCGCGCGCTGGTCCATTTCCGGCATGTCCAGAATGGAAATGTGGAGATTGTCCCCGGAGTTGATTAACAGGCTGTTGCTGGAAGATGACTGTGCCACAGCGACCCCGGCCATGGTCAGGAACAAAGCAATAGCGCGTATCGAGAAAGTTTTCACGTTATGCCTCACTGTAGTAACGCGTTCCGTTGTAGCCATAGAACTCGCTGAACGATGCCGAGTCGCGATGCACACCATTCACCACGATGCCGACATTGCGACCTTCGACATCGTGCAGCGTTTGATAGGCGCGCTCCAGGCTCTTTTGCGTACTGCAGCCATGCCTGGCGATCAGGAGTGTTGTATCCGCGAGACGCCCCAGGATATGGGCGTCCGTCACCGCAAGGACCGGCGGACTATCCATCAGTACATAGTCGTAACTGGCCGACCATTTGCTGACGAGCGCTTGCATGTGCTCTGACCCAAGTAACTCCGCTGGATAGGCCGGAGAAGATCCCGCGAGGATCGCCGACAGTTTCGGCAGTTCGGGAAACGGCGTGACCACCCCCGGATCGGCGAAACCGCTGAGTGCCTCGCTCAGACCCCTAACAGCCTGGTCACCGAGTACACCCGTCTTCCGTGGGAAGCCCATATAACTCGATAGCCCTGCGCCCCGCATGTCCGCGTCGACCAATAAGACTCGCGATCCATTCAGTGCCAGCACCGCAGCAAGATTCAAGCTCACTGTGCTCTTGCCTTCCTGCTCGGCTGCGCTGGTGATCAGGATCGCCTTCGGCGGCGCCGCGTCCCGTGAAAGCAGGAGCGACGTGCGCAGCCCGCGCAACGCTTCGACATAGGCCGTGTTCGGACCATCCAGGAAGGCGGCTTTGCCTGCTTCCGCTTCCTGGTTGCTGCTCGCGAGTCTCCGGCGAACCCTGGACCCAAGGCCGGCCAGGACGCCCGCGGAGGCGCTTGACTGAATCATTGGCAGGATGGCCAGAATCCTGGTGTGAAGCGCGCTCTCGATGGTTTCCATGACCTCCACCCGGTCATCGGTGGCTTCCGCAAACACCGCTCCCCCAACGCCGACGAAGCAGCCGCACACCAGCGAGAGCGCGAGAACAATGGGGATATCCGGGACCGGCTTGGATGGGGTTCGTCCCGCGTCTACGACTTCTACGTTGGACGAACGCAGCCCTTCGATCACGCCGGCTTCCTTTAAATGGGAGAACAGCGTTTGATATAAAGTTCGCGCATCGGTGGCTTCCTGCCGCGCTATGAGAAGCTCGATCGCTTTATCGTTCAGATTGTCGGCGGATTTGCGCTGCTGTTCGTAAACCGCACGCATGTTGTCTTCCACCACCTGCGACGCCTGATAGTCGTTGGCTGCGCGTTCTCCGATCCTGCCCACCTCAGACTTGATCTCCCCGTTGATCGAGTCCAGACTGGCCTTGTCGTCTTCCAACTTCGGATTAGCTGAGCCGTATTTGGATTGGTCACCCGCAATCTGACTCGCCAGCGTTGCCTGTTGGGTTCGTAGACTCTGCAGTAGCTGGAAAGAGTTGTTTACCGCCGGAGAAGCGCCCGCAAGCGTAGAACCGGCCAGCCCGGAAATCAACTCCGGGTCGCCGTTCTGTACTGTCTTGTACAAGGCGCCCTTCAGGATCCGGCTCGAAGTAGCCGTTGACAACTCCTGGGTCGATTGCTGCAAACGATCCAGAGTCGAGCTGTAAGCAATCTCCTTGCCCTGGTTGTCCGAAATTCCCAGGCTATATATACCCGACTCCCGCTGCAGACGCTCCACCTTCCCTTGAAGATCTTCTGCTTGCTTCTTAATGTCGCTCAACTGTCCAGCCAGCCAGCCGGAAACCTGGCTCGTGGCCGCGTAGCGGTTCTGCAGCGTCTCATCGACGAGCGATTTCGCCACGTCGTTGACGACTGCAGCCGCCGTCTCCGGATCAGAGCTGGTGTACTGTATATCGATCAGACGCGTTCCCGGCACTGGTGTGATTTTTAAACGCCCCTGGAATATTTTGATGACCTGCTCTCTGCGGTGCGGAGCATTTTCCAGCGACGTGCTCGGCGGATCTTTTCTTCCGCTCGGCGTAAGCGTTCCCACCAGCCAACCGATCGGGTTAAACATAGGCTTGAAGTCTTCTGTTTTGTCGAGATTCAAATTCTCGATCACCTTCAGGGCCAGGCTGTTGGACTCGAGGAGTTGTGCCTGCGTTTGCAGATCGATCGTAGCGTCTAACGCATCCGAGGCCTCATCCTCATGTCCCGTCAGGTTCTGTAAGCCTAAGCTGTCTGTCGCAGACTTTTGCACCTCTATCTCGCCTAGTCCCCGATAACGGGGTTTCATGAAGAGGCAAGCGCTCAGCCCAAGCAGGAAGCAGATTGACACCGCCCACAGGATCACACTGCGCCGTCTTTTCAACATCAGCATCAAACCCGAGATGGTTAACTCATTGTTCATCGCTACCCCTTCCATTCGGTAAGATCGATCGGTGAATTTGGAAATGTGTTCCACAGTAATACCTCCATTTTCCACATGGCTTACCCCGACAAATACCCGCGCATCGTCGGCCCTTCATTGTCCGCTGCCCGCAAAGACCACTGCGATGGTCTTGTACAAAATCTTGAGATCCATCGCCAGGTGCCAACGTTCCACGTACTGCACGTCGAGCGAGATATAGCTGGCGAAGGAAGGGTCACGGCGCGACTCGACCTGCCACAATCCAGTAATGCCTGGTAACACGTCCAACCGGCGGAGATGCTCCAATTCATAGCGCTGAACTTCATCTGCCAGGGGCGGCCGGGGACCAACCATGCTCATGTCGCCTTTGAGGACATTCCAGAATTGGGGCAGCTCGTCCAAACTGTATTTGCGCAAGATGCGCCCGATCCGGGTCGTCCGCGGATCGTTGCTAATCTTGAATAACACTCCGTCGCGCTCGTTCAGATGCTGCAGAGACGCTTTCAATGCCTCAGCATTGGTGACCATGGTGCGAAACTTATAGCAGCGGAATGTTCTGCCCTTCCTCCCGATGCGAGTCGATGCGTAGATCACCGGCCCGCGAGAATCCAGCTTGATCGCTAGCGCGAGCAGCACCAACAGCGGCAATCCTGCGAGCAGCGCCGCCATCGAACACACTTGGTCCAGCCAACGCTTCAGCATTAACTCTATGACCGGCTTCGACCGGTGAGGCAGGTATAGGGTCGGAAAGCGGCCCAGGTGCTCGACCGGCGCTCCCCACGCCAACCCGTCATACAAATCGGGGATAATATGCACTCCCAGCCCGCACATCTGCGCCTCATCGACAACCCGCTTTACGATTTCGCGGTCAGGGTGACATACGAAAATCTCGTCAATGAAATTCCCCCGCAGGACTGTTTGCAGGTTTTCAAGGGAACCGAGTAACCTGGCCGAGTCCAGGCGAAACAGCTGCCCTTCGGAATATCCCAGGATGCCTTTGAGGACGTAACCAAAATGCGGGTTCTCTTTTAGCTCATCCCGCAATGCTTGCGCCTGATCTCCCTGGCCGACAATCACCACATTGCGGCAGTCCAACGCCAAACTCGTCTGCAAACGGCGCCCTCGAATGCGCCTCCACGCCACCAGCGCAAGAAAACTTCCGGCCATGGTGAAAACAATTACGAAGTAGGAGATGAACTTTAGACCCGACAAATAAATACAGCCCAACTGCAGCGCAGTTGCCAGCCCAACTGCCTTCCCAATGTCCCAGGTTTCCTCGCGCGCGGATTTGGCCGACACGCTGCAATAGAGCCGCTGCGTGTTGCAGAACAGTACGATCAGACCTGAGTACAAAAGGAGGACGCCGATGTGCCCCTCAGTCGTCTTGTTGGGAAAAGTCCATAGCCCTGGCCCTTTAAACAACACACTGGAGAAGCGCAGAGATAAGGCCACCGATGCGCTCAGCCAGACCGCCATCAAGTCCGTGACGACGAAGCACACTTGCCTCATGCGACGTTCGCCGCTGGGCTTCGAAGCGGGCACGGCTTTGTCTTCGAAACGCTGGAAATCGAGTGGGGCGGGAGTACGAATTCTCGGTGTCGCCATAGATGGACGGATCCTTAAGACCTAGGACGGCAGTGGATCAGCAAAGACTTCGCCGGAAACGGGTGCGATCCCGCCTAACCGGTTGCCAGCTTAGCGTCAACCACGATTGAGTTCGTTTGGGAAGTTAGAACTTGCTCTGGAACGCCTCGGTGGGCAGCGGCGCCAACCGCGATTGCGCCTGCCACTGGGGTTCACGGCGAAGAGGCTCAACGTCGGATGCAGCGACGCTGACAGAAACCGACCGTTGAATCATCTCGACGGAGATGACGAGCTTGGACTCTGTACCGCAACGGCTCAAGGTGCCCTCGACTCCGGCCAAAACTCCTCGCACCACGCGTACGCGGCATCCGGCCTTGAGAAATGGGTGCGGGGAACACCCGACACCTTGTAAAACCACCGCTCGAACGCTCTCTATGTCGCACTCTGGAATAGCCAATGGACCTTTCCGGTTGCCCACGAAGTCGACAATCCCGGGAACCTTAAGGACGCGAAGCTGCAGTTCATGAGATCGAGTGATCTTCACGAACACGTAGCCCGGGAACAGCGGTAGGGTGACCATCTGCTTCCGGTCACTCCATTGCCGCTCTTCATTGAACAGCGGGAGGAAGTGCGCAATCGCCAGGTTCTCCAACATGGATGCTGCAACCTTCTCCTGACGCGAGCGGGTTGAGACCGCATACCAGGATGGTTCGTCATGATGTGTGGTGATTTCCATGCAGACTCCGCTACTTTGTGTTTTTCGAGCCTGAAAGATAGCTCCGCCCTTTCGGTCCCGGCGGAACTCTTTGGATAGGAGCGGCTATTTCTCGCTTAAGCTTGCGTGCGTTCCTCAGCGTGAAGCGAATTACGTTGGAAACTTTTCAGATGAAGCGGATCAGCCAATTTAGGTACGGAAGGAACTAACGAAAGCGTAGCGGATCGACAACTGGAGGTCTATGGCAGGATCCTGCCATCAGAGCCTTCGCAGCCAACAACTGCAGTGCTCTCCCAGTGGACCGGCGTTGCTGTGCGCGAGCGAGCATACCACCATGGAACAATTACAGTTCGCGATGTAAGTTTCGCTCAGTCGGCTATTTCTGGCTCTTAAGTCTTGCGCGCCCCTTACAGTAAACCAAGTAACAATCGCGCAGGCCCACGTTATCAGCGGACGCAAGCGGGTTCAGTTTCTTCTCGGCAGTGCCATAGAGTCCTCCACGGCTCTAAACCACCAATGAATGGCCCTTTTCGTCCCGCGTTGGAATTCTGTAAAAATTACCAACGAATACCACCGAAACTCTATCTAAATAGGTGCAAGCACGCATAGCTAAAGCCGCAAACACAAGTTGCTCAACAGAAAGGTCTGCAAATTAATTTTAAAATTGTGAGCACCCGGGTGAAACAAAGACTTAGCCGGCAATCAAAGCGGCAGCAAATTCGCGGATGAGTCGAATTGCATATCTCGAGGTGCTCCAGCGGTCGTTACGCCCGGGTGCCCGTTGGTCGCCCCGACGCAGGCCTCCGAGACCTGAAAGCGCTCCAGGTTGAGCGTATCGGCAATCCGCACCACCCGCACCTTCTCGGGGTCCGGAGCCGCGAGGGAAGCCAATGCTGCCTGGATCGCGTCGCGGTCACTATCAAAGTAGATGGGAATCTTCGCCCCCAGCATCCCAAGCGAAGTCAGCGCATTCATGTAGGTGTATTGCAAATTGAGCGACTTCACAAAACGCGCCGTAGTGAAGTCCGCCATGCCAATCCCGATGCCGTTGCCATTGCTCGCCGGGGTCAGGTCGCGGACGAAGATACGGGAGACGCGCGGCGTCACCGTGTTCGAGGAGTGCAGCGTGGACTTGTATCCATCAATGTCGCGGCCAATCACATTGGTGTCCATGCCCGACCCGCTGATGTCTTTGCCGATGCGGTCAATGATCAGCAAATCAATTTCATCGAAGGGCAAGCGTGCCAGCAGTGACTCCGCCTTCTTGAACAGCCGGCCCTCTTCGCGCACGATATTCTCCGGCCGCAACACTTCGATCTCAGCCGTCTGATGATGCTGATCCTCCACCAGGGCGATGGCGCAGAAAATTGGCGCCGCGCCCAGGATCATCTGGGCAATCTCCCGCAGCACCACCTCATAACCCATATGAGCAGCAGCCCGATGCGCGTTGTTAGCTCCCACTTGTTTGCCAAAGCCAATCACCATCATTTTCTGGATGCCGCTACCCAGGGTCCCGCGGAAATCGGTATGCGGCTTGACGCGGTTCAGCACCACCACGCCATCCGCCTCCAACGCCGGGACACTGAAGACCACGTCGACCACGTCGAACGCCGTGCCAATCTTCTTTACCGCCATGCTGGCTTCGATCGGGACGCCCATGGTCTCTGGCGTGACTCCGTACTCCGCCAGAACCTGGATCTGGCCTTCCGCTGTGGCTCCCCCGTGACTGCCCATCGCCGGCACAATAAAAGGCCGGGCTCCCGCTTCGGTCAGGACGCCCAGCGCGGCCTTCACAATCTCTGTCAGGTTGGTGATGCCGCGGCTGCCCACACCCAGGGCAATCCTCATGCCTGGCTTGATCTTTTCCCGCAGCCCTTGCTGCGCGAACTGCTCTCTTATAACGTGGGAAAAATCCAGCTTCGGGGAGGGCGGATAGCTCTGCCCCATTTCAAGCATCTTGGGAATTTGATTGGACATGTCCATCGCGAGAAAGCTCCACCGTCGATCTTATGCGAAACTGCTCCCTCACGCCGAGCCCGAGCCTTACTCGATAATTCTTCAGAACTGAATGCGCCCAGCGAACTGCAATTGACGGGATGAACCGGCATCGCCAACCGCTGTGCGGGTCGAGGAGATCTGCCCGAAGGTGCTGGTCGCCACTCCGGTCGCGCTGAGGTTGGGATTGCCGAAGTTGGCGTGGTTGAGAAGGTCGAAGGCGTCCGCACGTAGCACCAGTGCAATCCTCTCGGTAATCTGCGTCGTCTTCTCCAGGGAAACATCGGTATCGGCAAAGCCCGGGCCGGTGAACGCATTCCGGCCCAGGTCACCGAATCCCGCAGGTTGAGCATAGAACGCGCACCCCGGAGTGGTCTTCGTCGTGCACGCCGTACCATGAATGAAAGACACGTTGCCGTTTGCCAGAACCGCCCCTCGCCCGGTGCTGTAGCTGCCAATGAGCGTCGGCCGGATGGTGCCCGAGACGGCGTTGTAGGTCGACGTCGTCACCACATTCAGCGGATTGCCGCTCTGCAACTGCGTAATGTTAGCCAGCAACCAGCCCTCGATGAGCCGATTGCCGTGGAATGGAAGATTCCAGGTGCCGGAAAAAACGAAGTGCTGCCGCGCATCATAATCCGATAAGCCATAGTCACCTTTTGGATCGAAGTTGTTCTGCAGCGAATAGGTTCCTTGCGAACCAAGTGAATTCAGGTCTTGCGACTTCGACCACGTATAAGTCGAGTTGAACTGAACCCCATGCGAGTAGACCTTGCGCATCGTGAACCACAGCGCGTTGTAGTTCGAAAGAGAATCGGAATCGATATAAGCGATGTTGCCCAGCCCCGAGCCAGGCCGGATGGGGCTGGTGACAGAAAGTGTGGGAATGGGCCGGATCGCCTTCGTTCCAGGATAGATATATTGATTAAGATTGCGCTGAATGCGGAGGTGTTTACCCTCGGAGCCGATGTAGCCCAGCTCCATGACCATGCCTTGCGGCAGCTGCTGCTGCAGGTTCAGGTTGTAGCTCTCAACATAAGCATTGCTCAACAAAGGGTTGACCGCACTGGGTGCAAGCGAGGCAAGGGCAGCGCTGCTGTACAGCGTTCCCACCGATAACGATCCCGTTTCGGCCACCGGGTTTGCATTGGGCGGGTTCCCGGCGAGGCCAGTCACGGCATCGGTTACCGGCTCGTCTGCCATCAGGCCATACCCCGCACGCAGAATGGTGCGGTCGTTGCCGAAGACGTCAAAAATAAAGCCGACCCGCGGCTCATAGTTGTAGTTCTGATGGAAAGGCTGGCTCACCCGCTCTAACGAGTCGGCGCCCTGGTTGAAATTAACAAAGCGGCTGCCGCCTTCTGTCGGCGTACCGTTCCATTCAAACCGGAAACCGAGTTCCGCTTGAAAACGGGGAGTGAGTTTGTAGTTATCGGAAATAAAGCCCGCGGCTGAGTTCTCGAACACACGGCTATTCACCTGCGTCGGCGTCACGCTGAACGAGCTGGCGGTCCCATTAATAAAGTTGGTAGTCGACGAGAAGGTGAGTACACCGGGAGTCTGTGCGTATGAGTCGCTGATAAAGCGCCGAAACTCCCCTCCCGTTTTGATCGTGTGCTTACCCCGCGTCCACGAGAGCGTATCGGAAAAAACGCCCGTGGTGTCGAAGCGCCCTTGAGGAAACCCGGAGGGGCCGCCGAAGTTCAGGCCGATATCCTGCACCGTGATCTGTGGCAAGGCATTGTTGTACGTGACCCCGTTCTGGATTCCATAGGAGAGCGGATTCTCCGGCGTGTTGGGCACAAAGGAAATCGCAATGCGGTTGAAGCCAAGACGAGCTTCGTTCACCAGGGCGGAGGAGAAGATATGCACTTCGTTGATCGTGCCGATTTGCCGGTGGGCTGTGCGATGATCTCCGAAACCAGGAATGGTGTTGCCCTGAAGATTGGGTTCCGTGCGCGCATCCTGTTGCCAGGCATAGTAGAGGTGGACGTTATCCGTGGCCGAGAAGGTGTTGAACAGGTCCCCTGAAAACTGGTCGATCTTCACCGGTCCTGACTCAGAGCCCTGGAATACGGTGCCGGTGGAATTGTTACCCGCGGGAATCAAGTTGATCAGGTGACCGTAGTCGGAGCCTGCAGGGCTGTTTTGCAATGCCGTTCGCTGGGTAGGGCTCAGAACAGTCTGGTTGAACAGCAGGTTTTGATGCTGCCGGAGACCCTCATAGCTGAGGAAGAAGAAGGTCTTGTCTTTCCAGATAGGCCCCCCGAGATCGCCGCCGAAGTTGTTACGTATAAATGAGTTCTGCGCGGTCGGCTTGCGATTGAAGTAGTTGCGCGCGTCAAAATAATTATTGCGTAGATAGTCGAACCCTTCCCCATGGATGGTGTTGGTGCCCGAACGCGTCGCCACGTTGACGATGGAACCTGACGAGCGGCCGTACTCTGCCGAATAGGTGGAGTTCGAGATCTTGAACTCGGATGTCGTGTTTATCGAAGGCTGGAAGGTGATCTGGTTCTGGCTGGCATCGTTCAGGTTGATGCCGTTGATCATGAAGTTGGCCGAGTCTTCGCGCTGTCCAGCCGTGACGTAGGAGTTGGCCCCCAAGCCGCGGCTGGCGCTGGTGAGGCTGCCTGTGACCGGCGGCACCACTGTGCCCGGCGCCAGGTTGGTCAGGTCCAGAAAGTGACGCCCATTCAGCGGGATCTCCTGCACCGTCTTCTGATCGATGACTTGACCCACGGTCATCGTCGCCGCATCCAGAATAGGCGCCGCCCCCTGGACCTGAACCACCTCACCAGTAGAAGCGATGCCCAGCTTTGCATTGGCCGTAACCGATTGATCGACCTGCAAAGTTATGCTGGGCAACTTGTAAGCCGCGAAGCCCGCAGCCTCGATGCTGAGGCTGTAGTTGCCGGGTTGCAGCGAGGGTACGGCGTAATAACCGGCAGCATCGGACCCCACCGCTCGTTCCACGCCGGTGGAAAGATTCCGGACACTCACATGCGCCTGTGGAACAACGGCGCCCGAAGGATCCGTGACCGTGCCGGACAAGGTAGCTGTCGACTGCGCGTGGCCGGCGGTAGCGCCGGCCAAAAGGACAAATAGAGACAGAACAAGGATCCGCTTGTGATACATCATCACAGTGCCTCCCGAGAAACGAGAAACGAAGATGAGCCGTCCCACGGAGCTGAAAAGGGCGCCACTCGCAACCGTTCGCGGAAGGGGGCTCTGTCTGTGAGGCTTAGCTTCCAGGCTGGACCCGCAATGATCCTGGAGCTTTAATACCATCATAGTAACGAGCCATTAAGCTTTCTTCAAGGGATGGAAATACGGCGGAAATGATACCCATTCACCGGTCGCGACCAACTGGATTTGCTGCAACAGGTATATGCGACGAATGTCGACACCCGGTTTGCGTCCATCAAAGCTAGGGGAGAGATAAAGGAACAGCTGTACATATTGCAGCAATTCCGGGGGATAGTGGACAGATTTTGTCTCTGCTGCGGCTTGTTGATTTCGCTTGCTTCTTGACACGGACGGGAAGCAGCGCCTGATAATGTTACAGAGCCAGACTTTGATTTTTGCGAATCCTCTGCTGGCCACCGTGGAGTGAACAGATGCTCACCAAATTGACTATCAACAACGTGGCCGCGACGGTGGACGTGCCGCCGGATATGCCCCTCCTGTGGGTGCTGCGCGATGTATTGAACATCAAAGGCCCCAAGTTCGGCTGCGGTGTCGGGCTTTGCGGGGCCTGCACGGTAATCGTTGGCGGCGAGGCGGTGCGCTCCTGCCAGACGGCCGTGAGCAGTGTCAGTAGCCAACCGGTGACTACCATTGAAGGGCTTTCGCCGGACGGCCAGCACCCGGTACAGGTGGCTTGGGAAGCAATCGACGTGCCCCAGTGCGGCTACTGCCAGGCAGGCCAGATCATGTCGGCCGCCGCCCTGCTGCATCGTACCCCGCACCCTACCGATGCAGAAATCGATGCAGCGATGAGTGGGAACATCTGCCGTTGCGGAACGTATACACGCATTCGCCAGGCAATCCATCAAGCAGCACAAACAGGCACGGTAGCAAGCAAACAGTAAAGGACGGGCATACTTATGCGCATGCACCGGAGATCGTTTCTGCAGTTGACAGCCCTTGCGGGCGGCGGCCTTGCCCTGAGTCTTTATCGCTCTCCAATGGCTATAGCCCAGGGTCCGGAGAAGGCGCCGGAACTGACCCCGCAGGCCTTCATTCACATCGCCCCGGATGGCGCGGTCACTATCCTGGCGCGCGCCTCCGAATCAGGCCAAGGCATGCGCAACATGCTGCCGATGCTGATTGCCGAGGAACTGGATGTCGACTGGAAGGACGTCCGAGTCCAACAGGCCGACCTGAACGAGAAGATATACGGCCGGCAGTTTTCCGGAGGCTCAGCGAACACGCCGATGGGCTGGGAGCCGATGCGCCGCGTCGGCGCAGCCGGACGTCAGTTGCTAGTCACGGCTGCTGCGCAAACCTGGGCCGTGCCCGCGGCTGAATGCACTACTCAATCCGGCCGAGTAATGCACGCTGCCTCGGGCCGCTCCGCGAGCTATGGAGAATTTGCCGCCAAGGCTGCCGCGTTGCCCGCCCCCGACCTGGCTAGCGTAAAACTCAAGGATCCCAAGGACTACTGCATCATCGGCCATTCGCAGCAGGGCGTCGACACTCGTAAGATTGTCACCGGCAAGCCGCTCTTCGGCATCGATGTCCAACTGCCTGGAATGTTGTACGCAAGCATTGAAAAGGCCCCCGTATTTGCCGGCAAGGTCAAGAGCGCTAACCTCGATGAGATCAAAGCGCTGCCTGGCGTACGCCATGTCTTGGTGATCGATGGCGGCATCGTTCCTGCAGCCTATACGCCCTGGGAGCCAGGCATGGAACCTGGCATCGCCATCGTTGCCGACACCTGGTGGCAAGCACAGCAGGCACGCAAGAAGCTCAAGGTCGACTGGGACCTTGGCCCCGCAGCGGCGCAGAGCAGTCAAGGATTCGCAACCAAGGCAGCTGATTTGCTGACCGCGCCGCCACAAAGCACTGTGCGCCGATACGGAGATGTGGATGCGGCGCTCAAATCATCGCCGAAGGTTGTCGAGGCGACTTACGAATTCCCATTCATCGCTCATGTCACCCTTGAGCCTCAGGGCGCCACTGCGCACTGGAAAGACGGCAAGCTTGAGATGTGGTCGACCAGCACGCTGCCGGGTGATGGTTGCGCACTGGTGGCCAAGACACTGGGCATCCAGGAGAGCGACATAACGACGCACATGGTGCGCTCAGGAGGCAGCTTCGGCCGAAGACTGCAGAACGACTATCTGGTCGAGGCCGCCTGGATCGCGAAACGCGTGGACGCTCCCGTCAAGCTGCTCTGGTCGCGCGAAGATGACATCGCCCATGACCCCTTTCGTCCAGGTGGGACGTTTGGCCTGAAAGCAGGCCTTGACGCGCAAGGAAAGATGACTGCCTGGCGCCAGCATTTCGTCACTTTTGGAGACGGCAAGCACGCAACATCCGGCGGGGGCATCGGACAGGACGCCTATCCAGCCGGCTTCCCTCCAGCCTATGCGCTCTACTCCTCCATGCAGCCCCTCATGCTGCGAACGGGAGCGATGCGCGCGCCCGGCGACAATGCCTATTGCTGGGTGGTCCAGTCCTTCCTCGACGAGGTGGCTCATGCTGCCGGGTGCGATCCACTCGACTTCCAGCTCGGCTTGCTAGGTAACAAGCAAATGCCCTGGTCTTCAGGGGAACATGACGCCGTGGGCGATCACGAACCGACGGGAGCGTCTGTTCTTATCCCGGAACGGTACATAGGCGTGTTGCAGTTAGTCGCAGAAAAGTCAGGCTGGGCGAACCGGACGAAGGCACCAGGACGCGGCATGGGAATAGCCGCGTGGTTTTGCCACTTGGGCTACTTCGCCGAGGTTGCCGATGTCAGCGTTGATAAACAGAACCGGGTAACCGTGCATCAGGTCTGGGCCGCTGGAGATGTGGGCAGCCAGATCATCAATCCCAACGCGGCCGAGAGCATGGCGCAAGGCGGAATCATGGAAGGCATGGGTCACATGGCCCAGGAAATCACGCTGAAGGGCGGCCAGATACAGCAGTCAAACTTTTATAACTTCCCACTTATGCGCATGAGGCAAGTACCAAAAATCGAAGTTTATTGGCGCAAGACTGACTACGCACCGACCGGGCTTGGCGAACCGACTCTGCCGCCTATTCTCCCCGCGGTGGGAAACGCCATCTTTGCCGCTACCGGCAAGAGAATACGCACCTTGCCGCTTCAGCGCAGCGGGTTCAGTTGGGCTTAGATCGGTGCCAACTCTCCTTCATCGCTGCGTTGCCTTGGATGGCCTCACGCAAAGCGGCAACCTCATGAATGACCAGACAATGCGGGAGCGACTTCGTGTGTCATTCATCTGCCTCGGCTTTGGTGGGTAGGGTGAAACAAAAACTTGCGCCGCGCAGAGAGTTGTCGGCAACCCACAAGCGGCCACCATGCGATTCGACAATCGAGCGGCTGATGCGAAGTCCCATGCCGGTGCCGTGAGTCTTGGTGGTAAAGAAGGCGTTAAAGATCTCACCTGCCTGGTGCCGGGGCAGTCCCATGCCGGTATCGCTGACCGACAGCAGCAGTTCATTGTTTTCGGCTGGCTGCGACTTGATGGTTAGCTCACGCGGCCCATCCACGTCGTGCATCGCCTCGACGCCATTCACGATGAGGTTCATCAGCACCTGCTGCAATTGCACGCGATCTCCTATGACATGGGGAAGATCTTCCGCCAGCTCTGTTCGAATTGATATGAAGTGCCGCGATGCCTCGTCTCCCAGGAGGACGATCATCTCTCGAGCAACTTCGTTTACGTCAACCAACTCCCGTTGCGGAGTACCCTTCTTGAACAGCAGGCGGACCCGGTTGATGATTTCCGAGGCACGCTTTGCGTCTTTGACAATTCTCCACGCAGCCTCGCGCGCCTCTTTCAGATCGGGTTCATCGCGCGTAATCCAGCGCACGCAGGTATTGGCGTCTGTGACTATTGCGGCGATCGGTTGTTTCACTTCGTGCGCCAGAGAGGCAGTGAACTCTCCCATGGTGGTCAGCCTGCTGGCGTGCGCGAGATCCGTCTGCGCCTGACGCAGCGCTTCTTCGGCACGTTTGCGTTCGGTTATGTCCCGCGCCAGTTTCGATGCCCCAACCACGCGGCCCGAGGCATCTTTCATCGGGGAAATCGTCAGGGAAACGTCGAGCAGGCTGCCGTCCTTGCGCATGCGCACCGTCTCGAGGTGGTCGACCCGCTCGCCTCGCGTGAGCTGCTCAACAATCGTTCTTTCTTCGTCACGACGCTCAGGAGGAATAATCAGTGTGATGTTCTGGCCAACCGCTTCTTCCGCAGCGTAGCCGAACAGCCGTTCTGCGCCCTTATTCCAACTGGTAATGACGCCATCCAGACTTTTGCTCACAATTGCATCGTGCGACGATTCCACAATCGCAGCCAGCAAACGGGTCGCCTGCTCTGCCCGCTTGCGCTCGGTGATGTCCGTCGAGCTACCCACAAATTGCACTAAATCTCCGGATGCGTGCAAAACAGGATGGCCGACGGTGTGGATGTGTTTGACAGAGCCGTCTGGCAGAAGGATTCGGAATTCCACTTCGTATTCCGACTTTTCAGCGATTGCTCGATCGATTGCCCCTTGCCACTTAGCTCGATCCTCCGGATGAGTGCGCTGCAGAAGTTGTTCAAAAGCCGGCGGGCCATTTTCTGGATCGAAGCCATAAATGCGGTACCATTCCTCGGATAGATGCAAGGCGTCCCTTCCCGCTACCCGCCAGGCCCAACTCCCTGTGTGCGTGAGCCTCTGCGCCTCCGCCAGGTACGCTTCGCTTCGCTGCAGCTTCTCTTCCTGCAGTTCCAAGGTCTGTGCAGCGATGCTGCATCCTATGTAACGGGGTTGTCGATGATTGTTGATGGTGGCCTGACTGCCTGGGCGCGCTAAGCCACGCAACAAGGCGCGGAAGGAAATGACCGGCCAATCACCACCGTGAATGAGACATGGCGCTCGCCCGATTTGGACATCACCTTACTCTCTGTGAACGAAGATCCTCGCACGGGTACGCGTACCAACGAAGTTACAGACCTTGATCGAGCTGAACCCGATCCAAGTGTCTTCCAGGTTCCGGAAGGGTACACACTCAAGGATCAGAATCCCGGTCAACCGCAATAGAAGAGTGAGCCGGTCATGCGCCCGCAATCCTGAACCGCGCGACATTGAAGGAACAGACGGAGACCGCCTTTCCCTTCGCTATTGCGAAGTTGCGCGGGTGTATTGCCTTGCTGTGCCGCCTTGCGAAGCCAGAAAGCCGCCTGAGCATAATCTTGTATTAAGCCCTGCCCACCGCGGGTTCGTCATGGGGTCGCAGGGGTGGGGGATGCGCTTCGGAAGGGGGGACGAGACTCAATGGTAAATGTGGATCGAAGGGCTTTTTTGCAGAGCGCTGCCGCTGCGGCGCTGACTGCCTCAATGCCGGCAGCGGCACAGGCCAAGGCTCCGCCTGCCACGACAAAAGAGAAGATGATAGGAATTCAGGTGGGAGCCGTTTCCTTTGTCGATGAAGGAGTGGACAAAGTGTTGGATGAATTTCAGCGGGACGCCGCGGTCAACACCCTTTTCCTGGCCACATTTACTTATGGACGGGGCATCGCAGGACGCCAGGTTCCTGGGCAGCCACTGCCCGATCACGGCAAGCAGGAGTATGACACAGGCACATTTTATGGCGGCAACTACGCCACCATCCACCCGCAGTACTACAAAAACACGGTCTTTCAAGGCACTCGCGCGACCGACCTGGGCGACTATGACGTGCTGCAGGCCGTTCTGCCGGCAGCCAGGAAGCGTGGCATCAAAACTATCTGTTGGTTCGAAGACGTCTTCCGCAAAGACCTGCCCAACATCGACCAGCTACAAGAAAAAGAGCTGTCCGGCCAAAACGCGGCCACGCTGTGCTTCAACAATCCCAATTACCGGAATTTTCTCTTAGGGATTGTCGACGATTGGTCCCACTCCTACGAGATCGACGGAGTGATGTGGGGATCGGAGCGCCAGGGTCCATTTTCGAACGCGCTTGGCGCGAGCGCCGGCGGCCGGACCAACAATCCTCATAACGTGACTTGCTTTTGCCGGTTTTGCGAAGCCAAGGCAAGGGAGCGCGGCATCAATCCGGAGCGGGCACGGCAAGGGTTTCTCGAGTTAGCAAAATTCGTGGATGCAGGCCGCCAAGGCCACAGGCCGGTGGATGGATACTACGTCGCCATCTGGCGGCTGATGTTGCGCTATCCCGAGCTCCTCGCCTGGGAGATGCTGTGGACCGACAGCCTCCGCGAAACCTACGCAGCCATCTACAAGCAGGTGAAGGATGTGAACCCCGGGTTGGGCGTTGGCTGGCACATCTGGCACACTAACTCCTTCAATCCTATCTATCGCGCAGAGCAGGATCTGGCGGCGATTGCGCCGGTCTCTGACTTCTTGAAGATTGTTATTTATCACAATTGCGGTGGCGAACGGATGGCCGACTACATTGAGAGTGTCCACCAGACGCTCTACGGGGATGTGCCACAGCAGGAATTGCTGGACTTCCACTACCGGGTGCTGGACTACCAGGAAAAGAGCCTGGCCGAGATCCCCTTTAAAGGATTTTCGGCCGACTATGTGTACCGCGAAACCAAACGCGCACGCGCAGGACTCGAGGGCGCTAGGACTCAGTTGTGGCCTGGAATCGACATTGATATTCCGACGGCTCCGGATCACAGCAAGTGCACTCCGGAGGGGACGAGGGATGCAGTGCTTGCGGCATTCCACGGCGGCGCCGATGGCGTCATTCTGTCACGAAAGTATTCTGAGATGAAACTGGCCAACCTCAAGGGTGCACGCTTGGCCCTGCAAGAACTTGGCTTGACCTAGATGCGCCTTCTGAAAAGCTCCTATTCCTTGCTCGACGAGGAAGTAACAGAGCGCGTCTGATTACCAAAAATACCTTCTCCCGCTCAGCTCTGGACACGCCCGACAAACCGTACTACTGTGGGGGCAAGTATCCAAACTTCGGCGCCGTCCTCACGACGGCCCTGCTCGGCCTTGCACCGGCGCTTTCTACCCGTGCATCTGCCACCAACCCCGGGAAAGCATCAGCGCTTGTCGGCGTGATGACTTGGGTGTAGCAAAGGTAATGTGACAGCAAAAGCGACGGATCACGCCTGTCCGCAGCATTCCTGCGCCCCGCGAGGGCGCCTGCGGAGAGCAACAATCACTGTGTAAGCAGGGTGCGCTCAGTGCGCTCTCTTGATTGAGCAGTTTTGACAACTTGGAAAACACCACCGGTGGGACCTTCCCAGGCCAGATGACACGGACGCTGGATGACAGACGGGACGTTAGCCAATCTGTAGTGGGTATGCAGAGATATCGTCCCGTTTGTGATGCCACGAATGAGACCCACCATCGAAGCGGGGCTCAAGTATCTGCGTGGAACTCCGACGCTGGGTAGGTCCGGGCTTCAGCCCGGACATCCATCCCGAAGAGCCATCGGCCTTCAGGCCCTGAGGTACGCTTCTCTCTCTACACCTCAGCGGAAATTCAACGAAATCCATAAAAGGGCCTAGAGGCCAAAGAACTCGCCCGGGTGATGTCCGGGCTGATCGAGGCGTCTGTGATGAAGGAAGGGTCGGCAAGCCGGCACAGGAGAAGGAGACTTTTAGCGCTTATAGCGCTTTTCGCGCATTTTTATTTGGCATCGACCCCTCTGACCTGTCGCGGCGAACGTCGCCGAAGTTCCCAGCGCGAAGCGCCCCGCCAGATTCGATCTCGACGTTCGCACTTTTAGGGATCGAAACGAAGCTGCCTCGAGGCCGGCCTTGCCTCCGCGGCCAGAAAAACACCAACCCCCTCACCCACGCAACATGATCAAATAAATTGCTTGATCATCTTGAGCATCTTCGTGAAACAAAGGACTTATTTGGCAACCTTGTCAGATCGCTCACCGCATCAGATTACGCACCTTTCGCTCTTTAGGTATAGAGACTCCACAGCGTCGCGGACTTAGTTCGCTTAGTTCGCTTTGTTCGCACATTTCTGCACAAGAACAAGAAAGACTCCGTAAAGGGCCAAACCGGGAATGGCGGTACGATTTTCTCCGAGGAGAATGCGGAAGAGTCGGAAATTACCCTAAAGGAGTTGCCGGCCGTCTGCCCGCCCGCGCCTCAGGGCCAATGGGTCTTGACCATGAGTACCCGGGCTGAATTGCAGGGCGAACCCCTTCCTAGTAAACTCTCCGCTTGTTGACTGCCAGCCCAATCAGATGGTGCCTTCACGCCCTCGCCCTCGCGGGACTGGCTCTTTTCCACGCGTCCGCCTTGGCCAGCTGCGAAGGCCTGGCGGCCCTGCAGTTGCCGCACACTACCATCACCAAGGCGGAGCTGGTGACCACCGGCACGTTCGTGCCCACAACGGGCAAACCACTGGCTGACCTCCCAGCCTTCTGCCGCGTCACGGCCACGCTAACCCCCTCCGCGGACTCCAATATCCGGGTTGAGATCTGGATGCCCGAGTCGGGCTGGAACGAGCGCTTCAATGGTACCGGCAATGGCGGCTTCGCCGGCAACATCAGCTACAACGGCCTGGCCGAAGGTTTGCGACGCGGCTACGCCGTGGCCAACACCGATATGGGCATGGCCACGCCGCCGGGCGAAACTGCGAGCATCTTCATCAATCGCCCCGAGCGCTGGATCGACTGGGGCTACCGCGCCACCCACGAAATGACCGTGGTGGCGAAACAGATCGTGCGCGCCTACTATGCGCGCGACGCCAGGCGCTCTTACTTCACCGGCTGTTCTACCGGGGGCGAGCAGGCCTTGATGGAGTCTCAGCGCTACCCGGATGACTACGACGGCATCGTCGGCGGGGCAGCAGCCAACAACCGCACCGGAGTCCACGCCAGCATCCTATGGAACTTCGCCGTCAACGAAAAGACCCCCGCTTCCTACCTGCCCCCATCGGCGCGCACCCTGCTTTCCCAGGCGGTCATGAATGCCTGCGACACCCTCGACGGCGTCAAAGACGGGGTCATCAGCGATCCAACACAATGTCGATTCGATCCCGCATCCCTCGAGTGCAAGCAAGCCGGCCAGGAAAACTGTCTGACCCCAGCCCAGGTGGAGACAGCGAAAGCAATCTACGCCGGCCCGGTCAACCCGCGCAGCGGCGAAAGCCTCTATCCAGGCCTGCCCCGCGGCAGCGAATTCGGCTGGGATGGTTTGGATAAGACCCCCGGCCCGGCCGCAATCCCTCCCTTCGCTCCCATCTTTCAATGGGTCTTTGGGCCGGACTGGAATTGGCGCCAATTCG
>Ga0302324_100009557_pt1 | contig 20236 bp, 14 predicted proteins | sample Palsa_T0_1_FD_201949 | JGI IMG/M metagenome (GOLD analysis project Ga0302324, IMG submission 201949) | Peat permafrost microbial communities from Stordalen Mire near Abisko, Sweden - Palsa_T0_1 | ecosystem: Environmental > Terrestrial > Soil > Palsa > Peat permafrost | place: Sweden: Abisko...
AATCGTGTCCTGCCGAGCAGTCGTCTGAGCTCGGACGGTCGCCAACGGCTACGAATGCGATATCGCTTGCACGCCAGTGAAATCGAACGCCGCACAACGTTTTTGCGGCAATTGAAAGAGGTGTTCGAGCCGTTTCGCAAAATGACCCTTGGGAGCGGCAAAGACAACGCGAATCTGGGCCACGTCTGCGGCACGTGCCGCTTCGGTACCGATCCCAAAACCAGCGTGCTCGACCCGCAGAACCGGGCGCACGAAGTCGACAACCTCTACGTGGTGGACACCTCGTTCTTCCCTTCCAGCGCCGGTTTGAACCCGAGTTTGACGGTCGCGGCCAACGCCTTACGGGTGGCCGCACATGTGGACCAGGCGCATTTCCCCAGCTGAGCCGATCGATCGACTCATGCTGTCTGTCGAGGTGGTGCGTCACACTTGGCGCGAATTGAGTTTGCGTTCTTAGCTATTCCGGCATCTCGAAGCCAAATCCATTATCGCGCAGGGGAACTGATCGGCAATTCCTTGACACCGACCCTACCTGGTCAACTCCCGTCTCGGCTGCCGTCGCCGACGCCGCGCGCCCGGTTCTTTCCGGGCGCGTTCGTCGTAAGCAGATACGATCGCTTACATGGATCTGTTCGTGCGCGAATACGGTCCGGTCGGGGCGCCCGCTATCGTCTTCATCCACGGCGGGAGGATGAGCGGCTGGTCCTGGGAGCCCGTGGTCCAGCGAATGCAGCAGTACCACTGTCTGGTCCCCGATCTACCTCAGTACGGTAAGAGCTTTCAGCACGGGCCCTTCGAGATGGGCCGAGCTGCCGATGCGGTGGCCGAGCTCATTCGCTCCCGGGTGGGCAGCGGTCGGGCACACGTGGTGGGCTTTTCGCTCGGGGCGCAGGTGGGGGTGCAGCTGCTGGCGACCAAGCCAAATCTCGTCGATCGGGCGGTGTTGTGCGGGACCGTCATCAACACGGCGCCGTGTGTACGTTTGACGCAGCTCCTGCTGGGGATGATCTCCCGCAACACAATTTATCGTTGGGTGGTCCGCCGCTACCGGAATGTCCGCCATATGCCAATTCCCTCGACCAAGATCGATGAATATCGCGAGGACGTACGTCTCAATACCAGCGGACAGCTCGCGGACGTCGTGGTGGCCTCCGCGGGGTTCACTCTTCCCAGGGGGCTCGACAAATCGGATTCGCCGACATTGCTTCTCACCGGCGCCAAGGAAGCGCGGCTCGTACGTCGCTGGGCTGCAGCGCTCGCGCAGGCAATGCCCAGCGGAGTCGACGGGGTCGCAACCGGTATGTTTCACGACTGGCCCTTGCGCAATCCAGATCTCTTCTCGCGCACCGTCAACGGCTGGCTCACCAATGGGGCTCTGCCTCCCGAGATCGCATTGTCGAACTCGGGTCGTCGCTGATCGCCCGCAAAGTTTCTCAGTCAACGTCTTGCAGCCAGCCTGCTGTCCGAAGTGTCAACTGGGCGAACGGATTAGAGCTACAGCTCAAGATGTTAGCCCGCGGATTCGGCTGCGGCACGGTAACCGCGGACGGCCAGTGGCCCGACTACTGCGCCCAGACCAAGAGCCCACACAACGGTCAGCAGCAGGGGCCACAGCGCGGGACCGCCTTGGGCAAGTGCCCGCATGGACTCAATCGTCGGCGACATCGGCTGCAGCGGGATCAGTGGCCGGATCCACGATGGCAACATTCCAACGGGGGGAACGCCGGAACTGGAGAACACCAAGGTGATGGACGGGACCGTCAGCCAGACAAGCAGGGCACTGCTCTTTGAACGCACCGCGATCGCTATTACTGCCATTGAGAAGACGACGGCTACCAGCACCGGAACCAGTAGGAACGGGATAACGGCGAACCAGCCGCCTTCGAATCGAAGTCCGAGTCCTACGCCTACCGCTGTGATCAGTGCGGTAGCCAGCAACGTGCGCACAGACTCGGCGAGCAGCCTGCCGGTCAGCGCGCTGGCCCGGTTGACAGGCAACATCCACAGTTGACCGAGTAGACCGCTTTCGCGTTCGGCGATGATGGTGAGACCGGCTCCAAGCGCCCCGAACATCGCACCGGCGACGGCGCACATCGGCACCAAGCCGTAAAGACTGTTCGTGCCGGTGATTCTCACTACCGACTTGCCGACCAGCAGGTTGTAGGTGATCAGGAAAAAGGTCGGGAACAGTAAAGCCTGGGTCGGCACCGTCGGCGCGCGCCGCCAATGAGTGAATAGCCGGCCAGCGAATAGCAGACTTTCGCCGGCCAGTGAGCTCCGCAGCGGTGTGTTCGCGGTCATTGCGTCCGCCGCTGCGTCCGCACCGCGAGAGCGCCGAACACCACCAGCAGCCCGAGACACCATGCCAAGCTGGTCGCCACATTGCTCACCACAACATGGCCGGTGGCGAGCCCACGCATGGTTTCTGTCACCTGTGACACAGGCTGATAGCGCACGAACGGATGCAGCCAATCGGGAAACGCGTCGGCCGGCGCCATCCCGGTGGACAGCATGACCAGCAGTAGTTGGGGAACTAAGAGCAACTGACTGGCCGCCCCGCTGCTCCCGATCTCTGCCCCTGCGATCCCAGCCCCTGCGATCCCAGCCCCGGTTGCATCGGCACCGAGTGACAGTGCCAGCGTCAACGTCAGGACAAGAACGGCAAAAGCCGCCGCGTAGAAAAACCCGCCGACCATTCGGAAGCCGAATAGGTAGCCGACTGCGATCGCGGCGAGCAGGGCAAGGGCACCACGGAACAGGCAGTACAACATGCGAGCCGTCAGGGGTACCACCGCGGATATGGGAAGTGTGCGAAGCCGAACCCCGAAGTCGGACCCTTGATCTCGGGCGGCCCGGTCGACGGTTGTCAGCGCGCCCAGCAACATCGCCTGGACGATGATGATCGGCAGGATGTATTGGGGATAGCTCATCCGCCCGGTGTCGATCACATTGCGCAGCGCGAAGTTGAAGACGACGAAGTTAGCGGCGGGGGCCAGAATCGCGAACGGTAAATCGTCGCGCATCGCGCCGAGCACCATGCGCTCGGTCAGAGCGGTAACCGCCGTCACGCGGTGACACTGCCCGTAAGCTGCAGAAACGCCTCGTCCAGTGACGGCTTCCGCAGCGATATGTCGGCCAGCTCAACGCCAAGCTGGTCGACCCGGCGAAAGACCTCACTGAGCGTCGCAACGCCATTTCCGTCGGACGCCAGCACCGACACCGTGTTCGCCTCGCGATCGACTTGGGCGCCCTCGAGATCGGCGACCACGTCGAAGATCCTGCCCAGGTCGGCCGGATTGGCAGGACTCACCGTGCAGTAGCTGAATCTCACGCGGCGCTTGAGGTCTTCGGCGGTCCCGCTGGCGATAACGCGACCTTCGTTGATGACGACGATCGAATCGCTGAGCACGTCGGCTTCTTCGAGATACTGCGTCGTCAGCAGGACCGTGACGCCCTGGGCTGACAACGATGACACCAGCTCCCACAGGTCGCGGCGGCTGCGCGGGTCCAACCCGGTTGTCGGCTCGTCGAGGAAAAGGACTTTCGGCGGAACCACCAGGGTGGCGGCGATATCGATGCGGCGCCGCATGCCAACCGAATAGGTGCCCACCCGCCGATCGGCGGCGTGCGACATGTCGAACTGATGGATCAGAGCGTCGGCTCGCAGCCGCGCAGGCTTGCGTCTCATTCCCCGCAGCCGACCGAACAGCACGAGGTTCTCCCGCCCGGTGAGCTGCCAATCGAGCGCAGCGAGCTGCCCGGTGGTCCCGATGCTTGCGCGTACCTGGGCGGGGTGTCGGATGACGTCGTACCCGGCCACAATTGCCCGGCCAGAGGTGGGCCGCAGCAACGTGGACAAGATCTTGATCGTGGTCGTCTTACCGGCGCCGTTATGTCCGAGCAGAGCGCAGATCGACCCCGTGGGAACTGAAAAGGTCACGTCTTGCAAGGCGTGTATGGTCCCGTCGAACGTCTTGGCTACGCCATCCAGCTCGATCACGAGTCAGATACTACGGTCAGTTAGACGGGTGTTGAACAGGAATTCGGCAGTCATCCGCCGTCCTCGCTCAGCCAACTCGGCGCAATCGGGCGAAATCTTCCACACGATCAGCGGCGGCCGCAACGCTTTCGGTAGGTTTAGCCATCCGGGCGGCGACCTCACGGGCTCGGGTGGCGTATTCCGAGGCCAGGATGGTGCGGAGGTCTGCGACGAGCGATTTCTCGGTAGCAGTCGAAAAGCGGCGGGCGGTGCCCACTTTCAGCCGTTTGACCGCAGCTCCCCATACCACCTGTACGTCGGCCATCCAGAGGATCAACGTGGGGACTCCGGCGCGCAGGCCTGCGGCTGTGGTGCCCGCGCCACCGTGGTGCACGACCGCGCGGCAGGCGGGAAAGACCGTCGCGTAATTCATCGTGCCGACCACCTTGACGTGGTCGAAATTCGGGACATTGCTGAAGTTGGTTGCCGCGGCACACACCAACGCTCGCTCGCCTAACCGCGCGCAGGCTGCGGCGATCATGGCGATCATGTCGGCCGGCGATGCGACCGGGATGCTGCCGAACCCGAAGCAGATCGGAGGTTTTCCCGCGGCAATCCACGACGTGACCTCGTCATCGGCGTCCGTCGGCGACTCCATCGTCAGCGTGCCGACAAAAGGCCTCTGACCGTCCCACTTGGCCCATTCGGCGGCCAGCCCGGGAAAGCACACCTCGTCGTAAGCCTGGACTTCTAGCGCTCCGCGTTCGGCGATTCGCCGGGGCGCGGGCCCGGTGGCCTTAGGTAGGCCCAGTTCACGGCGCTGTGCGTCCTCGACTTTTTTAACGCCGCGCCAAACCAGCCACTCGTAGATCGTCATCGCGAAGCGGAGCAACGGTGCCGGCAGCGTCGGGATGACGTGGCCGTTGACCCGTATCGGGAACCAGAGCAGCGTGGCCAATGCAACGTGGCGATACTCTGCGACGTTGGCGGCGAGTTCTTGGTAGCTCATGCCGGTGAGCAGCAGGTCGGCCTCGTCCGCCAGCGCGGTCAGCATCGTGCTCATCTCCGCCCAGCGCTGGGTGCCGGGTTCCCGAGCTTCGCGCAAAAACTGCCTCACATCCCGGATCCGCCAGAAGTTGCGGAAGAAGTACGCCCAGAAGTTGCGCGTCGCTTCCAGCCATTCGTGGATGTCCGGCCCGTAGGCGACTGCGGCCAGCCCGGCCGCTTCGGCGAAGCCGACCAGGTCGGGCGGGACAGCGATGCGCACGTCGTGCCCTCGCCGCAGCAGTTCACGGCCGACAGCGACGCCGGGCTCGACATCGCCGCGGGTTCCGTAGAACGCGAGTACAAATTTCATCGCGAAGTTAGGCCCAAGTCCCACGGCGGCGGTGAGCGATTGCGAGGCCTTCGAGGGCCAGCTTCACCAGAGACGGCAGCATGAACCGGTCAGCCCTGAGATAGCGGTTGGCATCCTCGAACGCCGTTCGGAAACCATGTTCGCTCACTCGATACGCGTTGAAAACGCGATCCAGTGCAGATCCGTCCCAGGGCTCGTCCCGTGCTGCCGCGCTCAGCGTTTCGTAGACCACGGCCATCCAGTCTGTGCCGAAGGGTTCTGGCACCGCGCCGCCGTGTCGGTGGTGCCGAAGATCCGGTGTGAGGAACTCATCGACTGCGCCCTCATCCTGGGTGCTCAGATCGATCTCGAGCGCCGCAGAAATCCGCTTTACTTCCCGGCGCCAGTCCTCCATCAGGTTGGCGTAATCGACGAACACGCGCGGTGCGCCGCGGGTGTCTCTCTCGGCCAGCAGGGTGTATTTCAGCCATCCGGCGCTGGTGAGCTCCGGCGAGGATCGAAAGTAAGGCTGACGCGCAGCGCGTTTTGCCAACGACCCGATGACCTCCTGCGGGTGGCGCACGGCAATCACCGCCGCGACGTCGAATCCGGCAAGACGCGCCGCCTCGAACCAGGTGCCAGACACCGCCGTTAGCTTCACTTCCTTGATCACGACGAGTGTCGCCGCCGGCAACGTGGTCAGAAAAGCCTTGATCTTGGCGATGTCGGCGGCGTTCTCTTTGGCGTCGAACGCACCGTCCTCGTGCTTCCGCAGTGTCACGTCATATCCGGAGCTGCCGTGGCGGCGCAGGATCGCTTGGTTGAGATGGATGGCCGCGCGCGGCTCCCAATAGCCGCGCATATTCTCCGCGGTGGCGCCCAACAGTCCAGCAGGGAGCGCGGCACCGCACAGCGAGAGAACTCGGGTAAGCGCCGACGTGCCGGACCGGCCAAAGCCCAACACGAATAGGGCGACGGGCTTCGCGGCAAAGCGTCGGCTGGTCGTCATGGCGTCGGCTACTCTACATGCGATGAATTGGTCCGACCCCAATAAGGGCCACGCCGTTCTGCGCGGTGTCGCCCTATCGACCCCCGTCGTCGGAGGCTGATCAGTGCCAGTCCGGAAACCACCTGCAACGGCATCCATTAACAGCCGCGCATCCAACGGTCATGCGCGGCCGGACGATCGGCTGGCGTTGCTGGACCAAGCCTTCTTCGCGGGGCATCGCGCCGTCGGCCAGAAGGAAGTGATGCAGGTCGTGTGGCTTTACGAGCACGCGATCGACTTCGATGTGCTGAGGCGGTTCTACCGCAATCTTGGCTACGGAATGTTGGGACGGCGAATCGAGCGTTCGCCGCTGCCCTTCGCCCGGTATCGCTGGGTCTTAGATCGGGGGCCGGCGGACATCGATTTCGCTGAGTCCGCCCGTCCACGTGCTGAACTCAGCGATTGGGCTGATGAACGCTCACAACTGCCTACTGATCCGGAATGGGGGCCCGGTTACCATCTCGCCGTCCAGCCCCTTTCGGACGGTTCGACCGCGGTCAGCCTGGTGGCTTCGCACTACGTGCTCGACGGCATTGGGCTCGTCGTCGCGCTCGTTGATGCGCTCCAAGGCAGCACCCGCGACCTTGGCTACGCACCGCCGCGTTCACGCACCCGATTGCGCGCGGTGGTTCAGGATCTCCGCCAAACAGTCCGCGACGCACCTGAGATTGCCCGGGCGCTTGCCGTGGCGCCAAAACTGGTCCGCCTCGGCCGGTCGGATAGTGCTCAATCATCGGTGCCGCAACCCGTCGCCCTCCCTGGCGGCGGCGACGATGAGCCTTTCATCACGCCGGGTATCTCGTTCGCCATCGATATCGACGATTGGGATGCCCGCGCGGAGGCTCTTGGCGGAACCAGTAACACGCTGGTCGCCGGGTTGGCCGCCAAACTCGGGGAGCACATGGGGCACCGACACGGCGATGACGGCGCCGTGACCGTGCAACTTGTTATGAGCGACCGCCCCGAGGGCGATGCGCGGGCGATTGCGGTGTCCTTTGCTCGCGTCCATGTCGACCCGATGCAGGTAACGACGGATCTTCGTGACGTTCGTGTCGCCATCAAGCAGGCGCTGAAAACCCTGCGGGAAACGCCACACGAGTCGTCGCATCTTTCTGCGCTTACCCCGTTCACGCCGAAATGGGCGTGGAAACGGGCGGTCGATCAAGCTTTCGCCGACCCTGATCGCCCAGTGATTTGTTCCAACCTCGGTGACATCGGCAAGATGGTGAACCGGATCGATGGCACTGACGCCGAATATTGCTACGCGCGAGGGATCAGGCAATACATCACGCGGCAGCGGTTTGACCGAATAGGCGGGCAAATCCAGCTGCTGTCTTATCGCATACCCGGCAGGATTGTCTTCACCTTCCTTGCCTATCGACCGGGCGGCGAGAACACCAAACCCGCGTTACGAGAGCTGGCTGCGCGCACGCTGGCTGAATTCGACCTGACTGGGCAGATCGAGTAACTACAGTTCCTCAGCGTCGATGGCGTCCTTGACTTTCTGCGCGTGCGCCACCTGCTGTGCGGTGTAACCGATAAGCAGCCCCACCCCGCAGAGCACGATGACCACGCCGGCCAGCCACAGCAGGCCGAAGGTGTAGCCGTGCTCCAGCGCGTGCAACTGAGCGGCGTTCATGGTCTTCACCGGCCCACTGATGCCGCCCAGTCGCAGCGTGCGCGACGTGATGACGACCTGGATAACGACCAGCACCAGCGGCCCGCCGAGGCTCTGCAGCATCACCGCGATCGCCGAGGCGGGCCCGATGCGATCGACGTCGACGCTGGCGATCATCGATAGCCCGAGCGGAACGTTGATCACGCCGAGACCGATAGCCCCGACGACCATAGGCAGCACCAGGTTGGGGAAGTACGGGATGCCGGCGCTGAGCGTCGAGACGTACAGCGTCGAGCCCAGCAACAGGATGCCGCCGGCAAGCACCATCACCCGCGGCGAGAACCACAGCACCAGCCGCGACGACACGGCCGTCGCGATGGCCATCGCGATGGCGAACGGGATGAAGCCAACAGCTGCGCGCAGCGGACTGTAGCCCATGATGTTCTGCACATACATGGCGAGCAGCACGGTCACGGTGAAGCCGATCCCACGGGACAAGAACATGGCCGCAAACATGGCCACCCGGCTGCGGTCGAAAAACAGGTTGAAAGGCACGATCGGGTTCTCAGCCGCGTGCTCCACCAGGAGAAACGTCACGAAAGCGGCCACGGCCACCAGGCCCGCACCGATCGCGCTGGCCGACAGCCAGCCCTTCTCCGGCCCCATCGTCAAACCGAAAACCGTGGCGGTACAGATCATCGTGGCCAGCAGCGCCCCAGTGGCGTCGAGCCTCGTTCGCTCCTTCTGGGTTTCGGGCAGCATGGTGCGGGCCAGGTAGATCACCAGCAGCCCGAGTGGCACATTCACCAAAAACGCCAGCCGCCACGACACGCCGGTGAGCGCCCCGCCCACCACCAGGCCCAGCACCGCGCCGAGAGCGCCCATCGCGCCGAACACCGCCGTCGCCGTATTGCGTGCCGGTCCCTTCGGGAACGTGGTCGCGACCAGCGCCACACAAGTCGGCACAACGATCGCGGCGGCCGCGCCGTGCAATAGCCGGGCCACAACCAGAGCGCCCCCGTCCCAGGCGATGCCGCAGATGGTCGAGGCGAGGGTGAATAGGGCAACCCCGGCGAGCAAAGTGCGCTTGCGACCGAAGGTGTCGCCGAGGCGGCCGCCCACCAGGATCAGGCCGCCAAAGGTCAGCGCGTATGCGGTGATGACCCAGCTGCGCCCGGCATCTGACAGGCCGAGCTCGTTTTGAATCTTGGGAAGCGCGAAGACCACGACGGGGCCATCCATCGACGCCATCAGCTGGATGCCGCCGATCGCTACAAGGATGCTGACGAATTGGCGAGGCGGCAGCCGAGTTGGGATGTGCGTCCCGTTGCGGTGCAGCGTGGCGATGTCGGCGGGTGTCGGTGTCGCGCATTCCGCGCTGTGGGTCGTCCAGTGAGGTAGCGCCCGCTCCGTGTCGTCAAGAGCCGCCATAGCGCGCCACCCTACAGTACGTGTGTACAGTAAGCCTGCGCTGTGGGGCCGCGGAGCAATCTGTGAGGTGCGTCAGAGGTTCGGACTGTCTGACCGGTGGGTCGGCCAATTTCGCCGAAACACTGGATCAAGCTTGTTGGCCATGAGTATGGTTTGGAGCTGTTCGACTCGTGTCGAACTGTGCGGTCTGCAGAACCGATGAGCATCAATCCGTTGACGGCGATTTTGGTCTGGGTCAACGGGGTGAAAGGTTGGGCGCGGTGATCGAACCTGGTGTGCGCGACGTTGACGTCGCGGAAGCCTGGTCCGATGTCGCTACGACGGACCTCCGAGACCTCGGCCGACGGCTTGGCCGCGAAGTCGCTCCTCTGCAACCTGCTCGCCAACCCTCCCTTGCATCTCAAGCGCCGGCTCGATCTCGGAAGCGTCGCCGGATTCTGGGATTTGCGATTTTCAGAGTTCTGCGACGGCTGTGGATCCCGCTCGTCATATCGGCAGTTGTCGGTGCCGGAGGGTTGACCGTGACGCGACTGCACGGCATCTTCGGCTCTGAGAAAAGCGTCTCGTATAGCGACACCAAAGTCGACACCAAGCCTATCAACCCCAAACACCTGAGGTACGAGATCTTCGGACCACCGGGGACCGTGGCCGATATCAGCTATTTCGACGTCAATGGTGACCCCCAGCATGCAGACGGAATAAGCCTGCCGTGGTCGTTGGAGTTCGTGATGACCCCGGCGACGGCCGCTGGAGACATAGCGGCCCAAGGGGATAGCGACAGCCTCGGCTGCCGGATCGTTGTGGACGGTGTGGTCAAATCCGAGAAGATCACACGCGCCGCGAGCGCCTTTACCTCCTGCATGCTCAAGGCCGATGAGTAACCATCAGCTGCGCAACAGCGCACCATTCCTAGCGCGGACGATCCGTCGATTTTCTGTGCTCATCATCTTGGCCTGGTTGGCGGTGATGGTCGGCCTGGGTATCGGCGTCCCCCCGCTGAACCAGGTCGAGAAAGAGCATTCAGTATCGCTGAATCCCGTCGATGCGCCGACGTTCAAGGCGGCAATGCGCACAAACGAGGACTTCGGGGAGTCGGATTCCGGCAGTGTCGCGATGATCGTCTTGGAAGGTCAGCAACCCCTCGGCGGGGAGGCCCACAAGTACTACGACCGCTTGATACTTCAGTTCAAACACGATCCGAAGCACGTGCGGCACATTCAGGATTTCTGGGGTGATCCACTCACGGCAGGCGCCGCGCAAAGCGCCGATGGCAAGGCCGCATATGTGCAATTGGATCTCGCCGGCAAGCCCGGCGCGAGCCTGGATACCCAATCGATCGAAGCCGTTCAGCACATCGTCGGTCAGACACCGGCGCCGCCGGGCGTCAAGGCCTATGTCACCGGGCCTGCGGCGATCGCCGCGGATATGGGCCACAGCGGCGACAGGACGGTCCTCACAATCACTGCGGTAAGCCTCGCGGTGATCTTTGTGACGTTGCTATTGGTCTACCGTTCGATTACCACCGTGATTCTGTTGTTGCTGGTGGTCGGGATACAACTACAGGTCGCCCAAGGAATCGTCGCATTCCTCGGGCATCACGAGTTCATTGGTCTTAGTACCTTCGCCGTTAACCTGCTGGTTTCTGCATGCATCGCGGCCGGAACGGACTATGGGATATTTTTCATCGGGCGGTATCAGGAGGCACGTCAGGCCGGCAAGAGTCGAGAAGCGGCGTACTACGCCGCTTACCACGGGGTCGCCAAGGTTGTCCTCGCCTCCGGGTTGACGATCGCTGGAGCGCTTTTTTGCCTGAGCTTTACCCGGCTGCCCTTTTTCCAAGTTCTGGGCGTCCCATGCGCGGTGGGCATTGGGGTCGCGGTCGCGGTCGCGCTCACGCTGATTCCGGCAGTTATCACTGTCGGAAGTCGTTTCCATCTATTCGAGCCCAAACGGAGAATCAAGGTTCACGGATGGCGACGGGTGGGCACGGCAACAGTTCGGTGGCCCGCGCCCATTCTCGTCGCGACATTGGCAGTCGCGCTGGTCGGGCTCTTGACGCTGCCGGGATACTCACCAAGCTACAACGACCAGCAGTTTCTCCCCAAGAATATCCCTGCCAATCTAGGGTACGAGGCCGCGGCGCGACATTTTCCCCAGTCGGCAATGATGTCACCCGAGATCCTGCTGGTCGAGGCCAATCACGATCTGCGCAATCCGGCAGATTTTCTGGTATTGGACAAATTGGCTAAGGCCGTTCTCGCTGTTCCGGGTATTTCCAAAGTGCAGGCTGTAACTCGCCCCGAGGGAACCCCTATCGCGCACACCACGATCCCGTGGATGCTCAGCATGCAAAACGCTGGCATGCAGCAATCTATGCATTTCCAGAAACAACGCATGAACGACATGCTCAAGCAAGCCGAGATTTTAGGGCAAACGATCGACATCATGCAACGCATGTCTGGCCTGATGCAACAGATGGTCGCCACGACTCACAACATGGTCACCCGAACGCACGAAATGCAGGAGATCACGAATGAGTTACGTGATCACATTGCGGATTTCGAGGATTTCTGGCGGCCGATTCGGAGCTACTTCTATTGGGAAAAGCATTGCCACGATATTCCTATTTGCTATTCATTGAGAAATGTATTTGATTCAATCGACGGTGTCGACGAGGTGTCCGATAAGCTGGAGGAGCTGGTAGGGGACCTGGATCAACTAGACGTGGTCATGCCGCAGCTGGTCGCCCAGTTCCCGGAGATGATCTCGATCATGCAGAGCATGCGGACCATGATGCTCACCATGCATAGCACCATGTCCGGGGTCTTCAACCAGATGGACGACAATGGCGGTAATGCGACTGCCATGGGAAAAGCGTTCGATGCGGCGAAGAACGACGATTCTTTCTACCTGCCGCCGGACGCTTTCAAGAACAAAGACTTCAAGCGGGTCGTGAAGATATTCATATCGCCGGACGGGAAGGCCGTCCGTATGTTCATTTCGCAGAAGAGCGATCCTGCGTCGCCCGAGGGCATGTCGCGGGTCGAGGCGATAAAAAGCGCGGCCGAGGAGGCGCTCAAGGGAACTCCGCTGGAAGACGCCAAGATCTATCTCGCCGGCACCGCGGCGATGGTAAAGGACCTGGTGCAGGGCTCCACCTACGATCTCGTGATCGCGGGGGTCGCCGCGCTCTGCCTTATTTTCGCCGTCATGCTGATCATCACGCGAAGTTTTGTCGCCGCGCTGGTCATCGTGGGTACGGTATTGGTTTCGCTGGGTGCGTCCTTCGGGCTATCCGTGTTCGTCTGGCAGTATCTGGTCGGCACACAAATTCACTGGGCAGTGCTCGTAATGTCTGTGATCATGCTTTTAGCCGTAGGGTCTGACTATAATTTGCTATTGGTCGCCCGGATGAAAGAAGAATTAGGCGCCGGCATAAACACCGGCATCATTCGTGCAATGGGCGGCACCGGTAAAGTAGTGACGAACGCGGGACTGGTGTTCGCGTTCACCATGGGGTCCATGGTGGTCAGCGACCTGCGCATCATCGGTCAGATAGGCACGACGATCGGTCTGGGTCTGCTGTTCGACACGCTCGTCGTCCGCGCGTTCATGACGCCAGCTATCGCCGCGCTGCTGGGGCGCTGGTTCTGGTGGCCGCTACAGGTGCGGCCACGCCCGGCCAGCACATTACTTCGGCCGACAGGACCACGGCCAGTCGTACGTGCCTTGTTGCTGACACCGCAGCAGCGGTAAGTGGCGAGACCGACAACCGTGGGAAGCATCGTGGCGCAGAGCGATAGCGACAGAATTGGCTGCCGCATCGTGGTCGACGCTGTGGTCAATGCCGAGACGATTTCCCACCAAGCGAACGCTTTTGCCTTGTGCCTTTTGAGGGCCACGTGAGCACCGAACACCCTCGAATTCCCTTCATCGCGCGGACGATCCGCAAGCTTTCGGTGCTCATCATTTTGGCGTGGGTGGCGCTGATGCTGATTGTGACTCTGGGAGTTCCGTGGCTGGAGCAGGTCGGTCGCGAGCATTCCGTGCCACTGAGTCCGAGAGACGCGCCGTCGGTGCAGGCCATGACGCGCATGGGGAAGGTCTTCAAAGAGTCCGATTCGGACAGTTTCGCGATGATCGTCCTGGAGGGCCAGCAACAGCTCGGCACCGATGCCCACACTTACTATGACCAATTGGTCCGCAAGCTAAAAGCCGACCCGAAGCATATCGAGCATGTGCAGGATTTATGGGGAGATCGACTCACGGCGGCAGGCGCGCAAAGCGCCGACGGCAAGGCTGTCTATGCGCAGTTGTATCTGGCCGGCAACCAGGGCACAACTTTAGGGCAGGAATCCGTGGCGGCGGTCCGGAACATCGTCGAGCCGATGACGCCGCCGCCTGGTGTCAAGGTCTACGTCACCGGCCCGTCAGCGCTCGTTACCGATATGCAGCGCAGTAGTGACAGATCCATTCTGAAGATGACCCTGATAGGTGCCGTGATAATCTTCGCGGTACTGCTTCTTGTCTATCGTTCGATTATGACCGTGATTCTATTGCTGGTCACGGTTGGAATCGAATTATTTGCGGCCCGGGGGATCGTCGCTTTTCTCGGCGATAAAAATATCGTCGTACTCTCAATGTTTGCCATTAATCTGCTGGTTGCCCTCGCAATGGCGGCTGGAACCGATTACGGGATATTCTTCTTCGGTCGATACCAAGAGGCCCGTCAGGCTGGCGAGGACCCGGAAACGGCCTTCTACACCACTTACCGCGGGGTCACTCCCGTTGTCCTGGGTTCCGGTTTGACAATCGCCGGAGCAATGTTGTGCCTGAGCTTTACCCGGCTGCCCATGTTTCAGACCATAGGCACGCCGTGCGCCGTCGGCATGCTTGTCGCGGTCGCGGTCGCACTCACGCTGGTTCCCGCTGTTCTGACCCTCGGAAGTCGCTTCGGTTTATTCGACCCCAAGCGCAGCATCTCGGCCCTTCGATGGCGACGGGTTGGCACGGCCATTGTCCGCTGGCCCGTACCTATCCTCGTCGCTACATTGGCAGTCGCGGTGATCGGTCTGGTCACGCTGCCGGGCTACAAGACGAGCTATAACGACAGACTCTACGTACCCCAAGATATTCCGGCGAATTTGGGATATGCGGCCGCTGACAATCATTTCTCACAGGCACGAATGATGCCGGAGATCCTGATGATCGAATCAGATCACGACATGCGTAATCCAGCAGATTTTCTCGTCCTACACAAGCTCGCCAGGGCCATTTTTCGGGTTAAAGGAGTTTCTCGCGTTCAGGGTATAACCCGGCCCGAGGGAACACCGATTGAACATACTTCGATACCCTTCCTGATCAGCATGCAGAATGCGATTCAGTTGCAAGACATGAACTATATGAAAGCCAGCACGGACGATCTGCTCAAGCAGGCCGACATGATGGCCAGACAAATCGAGCTGACAAAGCGCATGTATGAATTGCAGAAGCGCCTCACCGACGTCACTCAGCACTCAGTCGACGTGACAAAAGATGTGGCTGGTGTCGTCGATGAGTTACGAGATCACGTGTCGGACTTCGAAGATTTCTGGAGGCCGATTCGAAGCTATTTCTACTGGGAAAAACACTGCTACAACATACCGATATGCTGGTCGCTCAGATCGATATTTGACTTGCTCAATGGTGTTGATGAGCTCAGCGACAAAATGCTGGATCTGGTGAAGGATCTGGACCAGCTGAGCCAGCTGCTGCCACAGCTACTTGCGCAGTTGCCGCCGATGATCGCGAATATGGAGTCCATGCGGGTCATGCTGCTGACGATGCACAGCAGTATGGCCGGGTCTTTCAACGACATGGACAAATCGAACCAGGACGCCAACGCCATGGGGCAGGCGTTTGACGCCGCCAAAAACGACGACTCCTTCTATCTGCCTCCGGAGATTTTCCAGAACCCGGACTTTCAGCGCGCGATGAAGTCGTACCTCTCTCCCGACGGGAAAGCGGCTCGATTCATCATTTCGCATCGAGGCGATCCCGCTACCCCCGACGGCATAGCCCGGATCAATCAGATAAGGACGGCGGCGGCGGAGGCGCTCAAGACGACGCCCCTGGCGGATGCCGGGATTTATATCGCCGGCACCGCGTCGACTTACAAAGACTTCCGAGACGGCTCAAAATACGATTTACGAATCGCGCTCGTTGGCGCGCTTTGCCTTATTTTCATCATCATGCTCGTCATTACGCGAAGCTTCGTGGCGGCATTAGTTATCGTGGGTACGGTGGCACTTTCGTTAGGCGCATCGTTTGGCCTGTCGGTGCTGATCTGGCAGTATATTCTGGGCATGAAATTGCACTGGATGGTGCTCCCGATGTCCGTGATCGTCCTTTTGGCGGTGGGGTCGGATTATAATTTGCTTTTGGTATCTCGGATGAAAGAGGAAATAGCCGCGGGCATAAACACGGGCATCATCCGCGCAATGGGCGGTACCGGTAAAGTCGTCACGAACGCGGGGCTGGTGTTCGCTTTTACCATGGCCTCGATGGCGGCTAGCGATTTGCGAATTATCGGTCAGGTTGGCACCACAATCGGCCTGGGTCTGTTATTCGACACCTTGGTCGTGCGCTCGTTCATGACACCGTCGATCGCCGCGCTACTCGGGCGTTGGTTCTGGTGGCCGCTGATAGTTCGACCGCGCCCGGCAAGTTACATGCTTCGGTCTGACGGACCGCGTCCGCTGGTCCGTGCCTTGCTGTCGAGTCAGCGGGAAGTAGGAAGTGGATCCCCGGTCCAGGACACGAACGCACCCCGCGACGGCGACACGCAGCCGCTCCTCCTCGCCGGAAACGGTCATCAGCTCGCCGGAAACGGTCACCGTCAGCAAGTCCGGATGCCTGGTCGGTTTGCCGATGCTCACCGCCAGTTCGGCGAAGGCGAGTCGTAGCACCTGTTCGTCAAAACCTGAGAAGTTAGCGAAATTTCGGGGAACCGGGTTTGTATTCCACACGCGTCGAGTAGCTTCCGTAGGCGGGGGTGCGACGCCTGTATCAGCGTCGGCATCGAGTAGAAGGCTGGACGGTGGCAGGTCGGCACGCAAAATCAAGAACACGCTCACGTAACCCGAGGCTCCGCCGTCGTGCGGCAATCGGTCTGTCCACAGTCGGTCTGTCCACGACCGCCGGGGCATTTCTAGCGGCCGCGATTGGCCCCGTAGCCACCGCGCCGCAGGCCAAGGCCGACTTCGGCATCGACGATTTGATCATGAATTTGCTCGACCCTGGCGCGCTAGCCGCTGCCGCCGAGCCCGCCGCGACCTTAGATTTGAGCACTCTGCTGGTCGATCTTTTCAATGGCTCTGGAGCAACCGATACCGCTGCTCTCGCGGTTCCGGACCTGCCCGACCCCAGCTCGGTCGTGGCTGCTGTCGCCGATTCCAGTTCGGTCGCGGCTTCTGCCGACCCCGCAGCAGCCGCCGATCCCGCCGGCAGTTTCGATTTGAGCGGTCTGCTAACCGAGCTCGGCTTAATTGGCAACGGGACAACCGACAACACCGCTCTCGCGGAGACCTTCCAGGCTGACTTCTATCAGCCGGTGCACACGTTCATTGAAAACTGGATCAGCAGTCCAGATGGCCAGGTTGTCGACAACGAGCTCAATAGCTTTTTCCAGACGCCAAGCAACATTTGTGGCCTGATTTGCGACGGCGCCCCCGGAACGTTGGCAGACCCCACCGGCCAGGATGGCGGGCTCTTGGCTGGTGACGGTGGGGCCGGCTATGACGCCGCCGCCGACCCCGGCATGGCCGGTGGTGACGGCGGGGATGCCCTGGGAATCGGTGACGGCGGTGCCGGCGGTGACGGCGGGCTCGGCGCCGACGGTGGTAACGGCGGTGACGGCAGCTGGGTTATGGGCAACGGCGGGGCTGGTGGTAACGGCGGTGACGGCGGCATAGTTGATGGCAACGTTGTGGCTGCCGGCAACGGCGGCGCCGGCGGCAGCATCGGCCAGAACCCCACTAACCTCAGCGCCCTCGGCGACGGCGGGAACGGCGGCGCAGGCGGGGTCGGCACGACCGGCACGACCGGCACCGCCGGCACTGCTCCGGGCGGGGCCGGCTATACCGGCTATACCGGCTATGCAGGCGGCAACGGCGGTGCGGGGGGTAATGGCTCGTCGTTGATCGGTTATGGCGGTACCGGCGGCGCCGGTGGCGCTGGCGGGGCCGGCGGCACTGGCGGTGCCGGCGCCGACGGTGACGTAACCACCCCGATCGGTGGGCTCGGCGGGGCCGGTGGGCCTGGCGGTGGGGGCGGCACCGGCGGAGCCGGTGGCTACAGCGGCATCGGGCAGGCCGCAAACGGTGCTGCGGGCCAGACCGGTGCGATCGGTGCTTACGGTGCGAATGGCGGCAACTACGTCGCGCCCGCCGCGCCTGGGTAGGGCATTCCCCAGCGGCGCTTCGAGCTAGATTGGGTGGCAACCCGTTGGAAGGAAACACCATTGATCAAATGGCCATTGACCGGATTGGCTGCCGCGGTTGCCGGTCTGGCGTTGTCGTTGACCGTTGGCCCAGGGGTCGCGTCCGCAGATCCTGATATGGGTCCCATCGTCAACACCACCTGCAACTACTCGCAGGTGATGGCGGCGCTTAATGCCCAAAACCCAGCGGCAGCCGCGAAATTCAACTCGTCACCGATCGCACAGTCGTATTTGCGTCAGTTCCTCGCTGCGCCGCCGCCCCAACGTCAGGCGATGGCCCAGCAGGCCATGAACACGCCAGGGGCCGCTCAGCAATTTGGAATCGTCCAACAAGTGGCTGCCACCTGTAACAACTTCTGAGCTGCTTGGGTTGAGCGCCTGGCAGTCTTTGATCCTCGCGTAGCAGCAGCTTGGTCTGACAACACGACTGTGGCCTGCATTGCGACACGGTCACGAATGCGTACCCATTAAAACCTCAGAGGTTTCAACTATCACACCCGCCACTATCGTCACATAAGCCAACTGCGGACGTCAATGCGACGGCTCGTCCTTGGAAAGGTGGGATATGGCGGCGATTCGTCGAATCATTTCGGTGTCGGTGGCCTCGGCAACCGTCATCGGACTCATCGTGCCGGTCGGCGATGCACCGCCGGCGAGGGCTGCGGCATGCAGCGCCCCGGAGGCGAACATCCCGCCGCCCGCCGGGATGCCGAATATCCCCTCGCCCGGGCCGGTCGCGCCGCCGACGGGCCGCAGGCCGCGGGGTACGAACGATAACGCGCCGCTACCCAAACTGGGTCCGCTGATCTCTTCGCTGTTCAAAGCGATACCGCGACAAGGGCCCGCGCAACTCCAGGCGGCGGTAACACCCGTGCCCCCGGTACCGGGCGCAGCCGTGCCGCAGTCTCCGAACGTCAACCAGGCGGTCCCCGAAGCCGTCCCGGTTCCGCCCGCTCCGCCGGACGGCATCGCAGGTGCCCCGACGTCACTCGTCGACTTCGTGACCGGGCCGAACAGCCCGAACCGAACCCTCGAACGATTCGGTATCTCCGGCACGGATCTCGGGATTCCTTGGGACAACGGTGATCCGGCTAATCGCCAGGTGCTGATGGCGTTCGGTGACACCTTCGGCTACTGCGCCATGCACGGCCAGCAGTGGCGATACAACGTCCTGTTCCGCAGCCAGGACCATGACCTGTCGCACGGGATTCACGTGGCCGACGGCGTGCCCAACAACCCCTACTCCGGCTCACCGGTCTGGGCGCCGGGCGTTTCCAAGCAGGTGCTCAACAGCATTCACAAGGCGGGGCACGAGACCGGAATCATCCCGACGTCGGCGCTCTCGCTCGGGCGAACCCAGTACATGAGCTTCATGTCGATCAAGAACTGGGGCCGCGACGGCGAATGGACGACCAACTACTCGGGGATCGCGCGCTCGTTGGACAACGGTCAGAGCTGGGGTGTCTACCCCAGCAGCGTCCGACTGGCCGGGGCGGACACCGTGCCCGGCGGACGGTTCGTCCCCGGTAACGAGAACTTTCAGATGGGCGCGTTCATGCCCGGCAAGGACGGCTACCTGTACTCATTCGGAACCCCGCCCGGCCGCAGCGGAGCGGCGTTCCTGTCCCGAGTTCAGCCGGGCGCGTTGCCGGATCTCGGTAAGTACCAATACTGGAACGGCGAAGGCAGGGGCTGGGTCCCGGTGGACCCGGGCGCGGCGACACCGATCTTCCCCGGCCCAGTGGGCGAGATGTCGGCGCAATACAACGACTACCTGAAGCAGTATCTGGTGCTCTACACCAACGGTGGCAACAACGACGTCATCGCGCGTACGGCACCCAAACCCGAAGGACCGTGGAGTCCCGAGCAGCCGCTCGTCTCGTCGTTCCAGATGCCCGGTGGCATCTATGCGCCGATGATCCACCCCTGGTCGAACGGCAAAGATCTGTACTTCAATCTGTCGCTGTGGTCGGCCTACGACGTGATGTTGATGCACACCACGCTGCCCTGACTACGCCGGAAGGTTGAAGCTCATATCCACCGTCGTCCCCGACGGCGTGCAGTCCATCTCCAGCCAGTCGCTCACCGCGCGAATCAGCAGAAGCCCGCGTCCACGCACACCGGGCTCGACGGAGGCCGCCTTCCACGAGCCACCGTCGGTAACCTTGAGATGCACTCGCGCGCCGTCGTTTTCGCCGTCGATCCGAACTTTGCCCGGTTTACGCTCCCGGTAGCCGTGTTCGATGCTGTTGGCGCAGGCTTCGTTGACGGACAGCACGATGTCGGCGACCAGCTCGTCGGGGACTGCGGCGGACTGCAGCCACGACGCGAGTTGGTGCCGGACG
>Ga0302324_100009558_pt1 | contig 20234 bp, 17 predicted proteins | sample Palsa_T0_1_FD_201949 | JGI IMG/M metagenome (GOLD analysis project Ga0302324, IMG submission 201949) | Peat permafrost microbial communities from Stordalen Mire near Abisko, Sweden - Palsa_T0_1 | ecosystem: Environmental > Terrestrial > Soil > Palsa > Peat permafrost | place: Sweden: Abisko...
CCATACAGGAAAAGGAAATTGGCACGGTCGGCAGCACCCGGCCTGCTCTCATCAACGTTCGCATCCTGGCGGCCACCAACCGTGATTTGGAGCAAGCCGTGATGCAGGGCACATTCCGGCGCGACCTCTACATCCATCTCAACTTACTCAGCCTCCGCATCCCCCCCCTGCGTGAGCGGCGGCAGGACATTCCTCCACTCATTACGCAGTTTCTGGAACGTATTGTGCGCGATTCCGGACAGGGGAAAAGCTTCAGCGAAGAAGCCCTTAAGGCCATGATGGTCTACGACTGGCCCGGCAACGTGCGCGAACTGGAAAACTGCGTGGAGCGCACCTGCGCCTTTACCAGCGGCTCCCAGATTGAGGCCACAGATTTGCCACCGGAGATTGCGCATTTCCCAAGCCCGGAAGCCTCGAACGGAAACGGCCACGCCGGCAAGATCATTCGGATAGCAGAGCTCGAGAAGCAGACGATCCTGAGTGCCGTCGCTGAACTCAATGGCGACAAGCTGCGTGCGGCGAGACTGTTGGGTATCGGAAAAACGACGCTTTACCGTAAACTCAGGCACTATGCATCGCAGGCGTGACCCCGGTGGTCCCGCGACGAGGGAGGCAGCGCATTCACTGGCCTGCCCCCTCTAATCCAACCTGGAACGCACCCTTTTCGCCTCAGAAGGATTTTCACAGTTGAGAAAGAGGCTGTGTAGCCCAACCACCTTCGCCCGTGAAGTGACGAACCCTGACTTAAAGCACTGAAGACATCGTGGGCCTCGACTTAGTTGAGGCTCGAAGTGTCGAATCGTCTTTCTCTGACACTGTTGGACACTCCGCCACTGGGATCCCAAGGCTGTGTTTTCTATGACTTAGTTATTACCCGGACATGGACCGGTACATGCAACGCCTAATCGTAACAACACGCGTAGCGGAACAACAGTGTACTGGTGACGTTCTTTAACGCGAAATCGCCCCAGGCGGGTCAATGGATCCAGGCGCCCCATCGCGTTCAAGGAGCGAAGTCGCACACGCTTGCGCTCCCCCTTGGGAGCGCGTCGCGTCTGGTGGTCTGCAGGAATCTCTTTGGTGAGGCAGATCACCAGACGGTTTAAGAGGCGTTTCGACGAAGCGGCAGGCAGAGCTAAATCATATATTGAAAAACTATTGAAAATAAAAAGAAGCAGGCACATCTCTATTTGCTCGCGTTGTGGAATGGCTATCGAAAGTTGGCCAAAGCAAGCAACTCGACAACGAATTGAAGGGAGCCGAACTTCCGATTCTGCAGAAGCAGCCCGGCTTTGTCGAGTTTTACCCTTTCCGGCAAGAACCTCGAGTGGGTAAATGCGACAGCCCGGCACGATCAGTAGAGACGAAGCCGTGCTCAAAAGCTTATTCCGCTGCAGGGCACGACCGCGGATGGAGGAGACACCCAATGGTTGAGCGCAAGCCGGGGCGCAAGGATGGGGGCAAAATCCCGACAGGGATCAGCCTGGCTCCTATGGAGGTGCGAGAGGGCGGACTAAACTCCCGTGCCATTCCTGATATTTCAGTACGCAATCGAGACAAGGAAGCGCTGCAAGCTTCCGACGTGCGTTACCGACGGCTGTTTGAAGCTGCCCAAGATGGCATATTGATTCTCGATTTTGCGACGGGGCAAGTGCTGGATGTGAACCCGTTCTTTACCAAACTGTTGGGATATTCGCATGCCGAGTTAGTGGGGAAGGATCTCTGGGAAATCGGTCCGGTTAAGGACATTTCCGCCAGCCGTCTAAGTTTCGCCGATTTACAAACCAAAGGCGTTATCCGTTACGACGATTTGCCCCTCGAAACCAGAGACGGTCGCCGCCTTGCGGTAGAGTTTGTCAGTAATGCTTATACAGTGGGCGGAAACCGGGTGGTGCAGTGCAACTTCCGCGACGTCACCTGGTGCAAACATGCCGAGGAAGCACTGCGCAGATCGGAAGAGCAATTACAACAGGCTAGCGAACTGGAAGCCATCGGACGGCTGGCTGGCGGGGTAGCACACGACTTCAACAACCTCTTGAATGTGATTCTGGGAAGTTCGGAACTCTTGCTCGATGATCTTGGCGCCAATGACCCGCGGAGGGGATATGTCGAGGCTATCAACGCCGCGTCTAAGCGGGGCGCGCGTTTGACAAAGCAACTCCTCACTTTCAGTGGCAAGCAGCTGTCTTCGCCACTGGTGTTTGATCTCAGTTCGATAGCGAGAGAAACCGGCCGCATGCTCCCTCGAGCAATCGGAAAACCCACCGAGATTGGCATTGTTCCCCCGGCGGAGCAGGCTCCGGTTCTCGCCGATCCTACTCAAATCCAGCAGGTTCCGACGAACCAGGAGGCGAGCCCTCGTGACGCCATGCCCGAAGGAGGCAAACGAACCATCGAGGTCGCCAAACGTGAAATGAAAAAGTCGGGTGGCGAAATCGGCTGACGTGGCTCGGGGACTGCGAAGTTGGCAATTCTAGATGCATCAGGGCGGCCAGTGGCTGACAAGGAGGCTACTTTGGAAAAGGGAGATCACGTTAAGGTCATGGGAAAAGACGGATTTTATGTATTCGTGGCGGAAATTCAAGGAAATGCAATTCTTCGAGTGGGTGGCACGGAGAGTAAAGAGCATCTCACCATCGATGTTCCCATGAATCAGGTAGTTTCCCTGGAACACTAGGCTCGAGTGTTCTGGCGTTCGCGAACCCGTAATCGGAGTCAACGAGACGTATACGAGTCCCGCCGGAGAAAGGTAAAACGTTGGTTAGTCCGGAACAGTCCTTCCCGGCAGTCGGTCATGTCCCATAGGTGCATTCGCTGTCATCGTTTGCGGCATATCATGGAATCAGTGACACGATACACACCACTCGCGCGAGACGACGAAGAAGTTCGGCTGCTTGCCGTTTATGAGGCCGCCCAAATCAGGGAGCACGCCGCCGCTGGTCGATTACTATATCCCCACGACAGCTTACCTCGTTCGGCATACCTCAAACTCGTAAACGATCTCCAGATCGTCAGGAAGGACTGCAACGAAAAGATGCTTGCAGTCCATGTCCATCACAATAAAATAGTGAACTAAGCGTCGGGTCGGGAAGCAGGAATGTCTTGATCTTTGCGCTTGTTATTGCCGCACTGGCCTGCCTCGATTTTCTCCTCCACTGCTATGGGATCGCTCGCAGTTATATCCCTCGCGCCAACGCGAGATCTTCTCCCTGGCATCGGCCAGATTCTGGCAATTAACGGTAGCCACGTTCGTTGGGAAGAGGGAAAGCACCATCAGCTTGTCAGGCAGCCCGGCTCGTTCCAGTTGAGATTCAGGTCTTAAGGAATGTTGTCAGCGCCACGGTCTCTCCCAACGCGTGCCGGATTGCGGCTAAGAATTCATGATTATCTGGAGGCTTCTGGAAGAAGGCCACCGCGCCGCCGTCCAGAGCACGTTTCTTGTTGTCAGCCGGATCTCGGGCGCTGAGCACTATGACGGGTATTGCCACGAGATCTGCCAGCTCTCTCATTCGTTCCAAGACTAGGAATCCATCACCCGCCGGCAGTCCGAGATCGAGGATGATCAGATCTGGTAGCTCCTTGCGCGCAACGGTTATGGCAGAAATAGCATCGGCGGCACAGGTCACCCTATAGCCTCTTGCCCTCAACCTGGCAGACAAGCCCAGCTGGAGGTGTTGATCGTCGTCGATGATCAGAATTTTCTTCTCATTCATTGGAGTCTCTCCTTGCCCAGAAGGTGCGCTTGAACCAATTGGTCGACTCGCGCCGCGACGTCGCCTATCCGTTCTTCCCCGAACTGCCCTGGAGCTAGCGGCAATGTTGTTGACGAAATTACCGGCTTGAGTTTTGAGGCGCTGTCGAACTTCCGTAACTCCCTGGCCATGCGGCTTGCGATGACCTCAAATCCTTTGGCGTCAGTGCAGGCGATAATGAAGAAGGTCTTCACCGGCTCAGCGTCGCTCATCGAGGGCAAGAGCACATCCTGCTCTGGACGAATGCAGCGCTCAAGAACCTTTCCTACCTCCAGCAGGATATCCGATTGAACGGCTCCCTCGACCTGGGCCACGTCCACCGCAATGAGGGTCACGCAACCTGCCTCCAGGTTTGGCGCGGTTAGGATGCGCGCACACAATTTGGCCAGCGAGAATACTGGCAGGGTAAAGTAAAAAATGCTGCCTTTTCCCAGTTCGCTCTCCACCCAGATTCGACCCCCGTGCAGCGTTACCAGTTCTCTCGAAATGAACAGCCCGAGACCCAGGCCGCTGCGACTTGCTTCGCTGGTGCTTCTCACCTGGGACAGGCGGTCGAAGACCATCTCGCGGTTTTCACTGCTGATTCCACATCCCGTATCGGAGACTGAAAGACACAAGAACCCTTCGTTTTCTACGTAGGGCAGACTTGCGACGGTAACGCTTCCGTTCTGGGACGCGAACTTGATTCCATTATCGATAAGGTTGATGAGAACTTGCCGTACACGGGCCGGGTCTGCCCAAGTAAAAGGAAGGCCTGGCGCAATGTCGGAACGTAAGGTGACATTCTTCACTGCGGCATTGGTGAGACATGTGCTGAGAACGTCGTCAATCAGCTTCGCCAAGCTTAGGTGCTGGGGCTCAACCGTGAGTTTATGAGTTTCGACGCGGGTTATGTCGAGGAGATCGCTGACCATACTCTTCAGTTGTTTGACATTGTCTAGCGCTAACGTCAAGTGCTCGTGTTGGAAGGATGTCAAATCACCATATACGCCATCCAACAAATTGGTTGTGAAAATATAAATTGCCGTTAGCGGAGTGCGGAGTTCGTGCGAGACGTGAGACAGAAGCTTTTCTTGTAGGCCCTCGCGCTCCTGCCGGGCCTCTTCCAGCACGCTTGCGATTTTCTTCCGCTCGGTCACATCATGCACGATGATGGCAAAGCCGCGCGAGATCCCCGGGTCTGCTTCCAGGGCTGCAATGTTGACATTGGCCCAGAACTGCTTCCGGTCGCCCCGGACACGCCATCCCTCATCGTCCGCCCGGCCCGCCATCTGAGCCTCGTGTAGCTGTTTCTCGGGTACGCGGTTCTGAATATCTTCTCGAGTGAAAATGCAAGAGAAATTCTGACCCATGATCGCGGCCTCAACATAACCCAATAAGCGTTCGGCTCCGCCATTCCAACTGGTCACACATCCGTTTGAGTCCATGGTGAAAAGCGCGTGGTCCACAACTCCTTCTACGAGCAACCGGAAACGTCCGTTTGTCTCCGCCAGCTTTGCCTCGAGGATCGCGCTGTAGCGTTGCCGTAGAAATGCATTACCTAGGGCACATAGCAAATCGCCAGATGCTTGGAGGATAGCGCTGCTTACAGGGTGCTGCTCCCTGGCTAATTCCCAAAGTCGCTCTGTCGAAACACCTAAGTCCTTCGCCACGCGGCGCAACACTAGCGGTTCGGGATATCGATCGAACACTTGCCCCGCAACGATGGCCCCAAATCGAAGCTTGCCCAAAAGGAGTGGGACCGAGACATGGGTTAAGCCAACTTGGTCACGCACCATCACCGCCCCGCCGGTTTCGAAGGCGTCTGCAATTGCAGTACAAGGCGAATGCGTGGAGATGCAGAAGGGACATCCGGGATCCCGGCCCCCTGCAGCGTTATGAAGCAACTGCCAGACCGGCTGTGGATTGTGACAGTTTCCCAACAGTTGGCCTTCAGAGTCGGTTAATGCGACTGCCACTCTCATGGTTCGGCCATAGGTCGTCAGAATCTCGCTCCAGGCTTTGAAATCGAGCAAATCGGCTCGTAATGCGGGCGAGACCTCCATATTGCCCTTTTCATGGAGCGGGGTGCTATCGCAGGGGGGGAGTACGGGAGTCGCTGGAGGCGAATACGCGGGTGCCTCAGCTCGTCCAGACGCTTCTGAGCTCATTTTTTGCCCTCCGCTGTGGCACCATTGTCTATTCGCGTTGGGAGAGAGAACCTTGTAGGGGCCCGGCTCAAGAGACTGGAGTAGCCCTGCAGCGGCAATGCGGGGACTGGGTTCTGCTCGAGCGGCAGCAGAGAGATTCCCCCTTGTCCGATCACAAACTCGCGAGTATCGAGGGAATGTTTACTCCCCCGTGACTTGACTACCGAAATGCAGCGGTGAAGCGAGTTGTTGATTTCCACCAAGCTCAGCAGAATAAGATTATCCACGATGGAGCTGAGCGGAAAATCCGGCATATAGGACGAGATCCCGAGGAACTCTGGATTCTCATAATTGAAGAAAGTCGTCATCAAACGCTGCTTGCTGTAGGCCACCATAGCGTGGAAGAAATCGCGGTACACGCCGATTTCCCCGATCGCAGTGCTGTAGCTTGTCATTCCATCAATCACCATCCGTTGTATGTCCTGCTCCTCGATGAGTTGAACAATGCGGGCGTAGTGCGAATCAATGTCCAACTCTTGAGGACTCTCGAACAGAATTTGGATGGTTCCGTCGGCGACCTGTTCTTCCAGGTTCAGTCCGATAGTCTGAGCATTCCGTATGATTTGCGCTGGGTGCTCATCCAAGGAAATAAGTAAACCCCTCGTCTTTTGTTTCAGAGATCCTTCCCTCAGGATCTGCGTGGCCAGCACAGTCTTTCCCACTCCTGAAACCCCCACGACCATTGTGGTGGACCCATCAAAGATGCCGCCCCCAATGAGACTGTCGATAGCCTCGACCCCAATGACTGACCGCATGATGCTGGAAGTGGGCTGCTTCGATTTAGCGGGGAGAGGCGCCTGCACGCGACGGAAAATTTCCAGGCCCCGGCCCCCCGTAACGTACATCGTGTGTGCGCCACCCTCATAATCCTGGCCCCGGCTCTTCAAGATCTCCAAGCTCCGTTGTACACGCCGACCATGCCGTTCGCGGGCCAATTGAATGACCGTATCAGCAATGGAATCAATCGATTCCGCAGCAGCAGCGATCGAACCGTGCGGGTTGCAAAGTTCGAGAGAAAACATGGCGGTGAGATTCTCTCGGTTCAACGACTCGATCAATTGCTGTAACAATTCGCGGTACGTGCGGTGTACGGAGTGGCTGTCGACTAGATTATTTTTTAACAACCCGATCCCATCTACAAAAATCCTCTGCGCGCCCATTTCCTTCGCGGTTTCAAGCAGCAGGCTGTCCGGCGAACGCAGTTCCTGATCGAACACCTCCGGACTGGTAAAGATGATTTGCAGCTTCTTCTGTCGCTGCAGTTCATCCAGATTCCAGCCGAACCCAGCAGCGTCTCGGATGATTTTGTCCGGATTGGTCTCAAACACCACGATCAGCCCAGGCTCGTTATATAGGACGACCCCACGATAGATAAACTCCACGCCCATCAGGGTCTTTCCGCTTCCACTCACGCCCTGAACCAGGATCACATTGGTTCCCGGGATCCCGCCCAGTAGGATGGAATCAAGGCCCTTGATGCCGGTCTTAATCAAGCCGTCTTTGGCCATAACCGCTTGTCTTCACTTTCTGGACTTAACTCGCTTGTTCTTTCCGTCCCGAATCCGACAAGGGAGCCTTCAGTCGTTCTGCCAGCTGCAGCCGCCCGGCACGACTTTCCGACAGACTGACGAGTTGCCGGAGGTAGAGCCAATGTCGAGAATCCATCGAAGTCAGGATTCGGAAAAAACGTACTCCGCGGGAGGGCCGCGAGCATTCGATAAGCTTCTCGCGTTCCAGTCGATCGAGCACGTCACTCACGATCACGCTGGGATAGCCGATAAGACGCGCGATCTTGTCGGCACTCATGAGACTAGCTCCGTGACGGCACACGAAAATCAATACGTCCCACTCACTGAGCTGTGAAATGCCCACGCCATCTAAACACTCTTGGAGTGAGAGTTCCCGCGGCTTCTCGTCCTCGATGATAACGTTTGCCCTCGGCTGAAGCTGTTCTCCTGCTGAAGTCATGATTGGAGTTACCGATTTCTGTCCTCTATGTGTCCGGCTCTAAATCGACCGGATGTCACAATCCGGCCTGAGCTGGTGACCTGTTCGCCGCTCTGGCCAAAAGCGTGCAAGACGTGGCGGACCTTGGTAAGCAGCGATGCCGGGGAAAAAAGATTTTTCGAGCAAATACTATCGAGGACGCCATGATGCGGGCCTGCAGACATAGGGGCTCTTCATCCTCGACTATGAGAACAGTTTCCGTCCCAGGGGATATCGTCTTGGCCGCTGGGGCGGTAGGGAAAGTTTTGGCGGTCTCCGCTCCCCTAATGGCTCACGCCAAGTCACATTCTTTGTTCGTCCCTCATTCTCATCACGTCAGGCGACCCTGGGGTCCGCTCAAGCGACTCTGCCGACCGCGATGCGATGAACTGTTGACGCATTTACTTCGAATGTCTCCAGTGTCGCGGGGGACTCCAACAGCGACTTCAATATGTCGGCGACCGCGTAATAGTGTTGGGTGTCATATTCGTCGGCATCTTCTCGCGAGGTCCAGAAACTGATGCAGACCACCCTTTCGGGATCCGTCTTGTCGGCAAGCGCAAGAAAGTCGACAAAGCCCACCTGCTGTTGCAGAAGTGGTAGCACGCTGTTGTTTAACTTGTTGCGGACTTGATCACTTCGGCCAGCTTTCGCGTGGAATTCCACAACACGAGCGAACATAGAGGTGACTCCTTCTTCCGATAGTTGTTCGAAGCATCACGCAAATCTGCGACCTGTCTCGTCGGACGCCTCTTCCAATGTCTGGTGATCCGGAACGCAGGAAAATTGTGGAGACTACCAGACGAAGCGCCCTTTGGGGGAGGTCCAGCGTACGCGGAGGTGCTTGTTGAACGCGAGCGGCTGACATTGCGCGAATCCTCTTCGGCCTGCGACGATTTCGGGCTGAGAATTTCACGAATCCACGCTTGCCTCCCGCGTTCGTCGTTCTCAAGCATTGCACGTCGGGCTCCATCTCCGAGTAATCGCTAAATCATAGAAGACACGACTCGACAATCCGAGTGTCACGTCTGAACACCGTCGAGAACAGACGACTCGACAACGTCGACACTATTGATTGCTGCATAAATAAGGCAAAAGGCTAGCGGAAAAAGGGGGCAGTTCGGATTGCAGTATGCAGCCGTGTAGCTTCCGGGTGGACATACCAATACCGTTGGTCGAGCGGATGACGTCCTCGACCAGCTCCTCCACATCATCGGGCAACGATTGGCGATAGCACGTTTCGCCCCAGACCAGACCCCTTCATTGGGGTGAGCTTGGGAGCATGGGAGAGAAAGTGCTCGAGGCGCAATCGGCTATGTGGCCGCACCAGAATTGACAGTAGCGACCCAGGCGTTGGCGGCTGGGGCTTACCGAGATTCCGGAAATGACCGAGATCCTGTCGCGCCGTCGCTGGCGATGATCGTGAACCAGAGTGCAGTCTTAGGAGGACCAGGTCTTGCCCGCATCAGGAATCAAAAGGAAGCCCGATTCGTCGCCGCGCCCGGTCCAACTTCAGCAGTCGTCCTCGACGTGCGGGAACTCGCAATCCACGACGGCGGCACTGCCGTTCAGCAATTTCCGCCTTTACGATCGCCACACTCCGGCGTGCCCTTCCCACACTCGCAGGGAAAGGTGAGGATCCCCCGGATCCCAGCCGAGCCGATCTGCAGAGCTCAGGATTGCACCTTCGAAATCTGGATTAAGACTCGGCCAGCACGGCTTCGGTTAGAACGGAGGGCTGTGGAACTCTTGTATACAACCCCCGTATCTTGGTATCGGTTCTTGGATTCTCTACTTCTCTACTCGCGGTTTGAAGTCAGCAGCGGCAAGTTGGAGGAAAGTAGAACGACAGTAGGTGGAGAGAGAAGATCGGGTTCATACGCAGGACTCGTCCCATTTGGACACGAGGTCGCCTCCACGGCGCATGCCGACCGGAGTTAAGAATACAACGTTCGGGTTTGCATGCGTCACGGGTACCCCTTCGAATGTCCTCCGAGCGCGGCTTGTGCCAGTTTCATCGCGGCACCAAACTGAGCGCTCCCAAGGCCATCACGACCATGGCACACAAACCAGCCCACATTATTGATCACATGGTAACGACTGGGCATGCCTAGGATGAAATCATCTGCGCTCACCACGAAGTGCAAGACCGTCAACGGCTGGAAGCTAGACTCCGGAAAATAGGCCCGCGAGCTCGGATTACCGGTTGTTGCCGTATATCGAAAGAAGTTCCTCAGACTCACCCGAATCGAGCAACGCCCGGCCGCGCTTGCGCCCATGTCCCAGTAGGCCAACCCTATTCTATGGCGTGGCTGTTCTTAAAGATGGCCCACGACATGCAACGAAATAACTCCGTTGTAAATAAAGGAGTTATTTAGTCCATCGAGTGTCGAATAAGTGTCGATTCGTCATTCACCCCTCGACATAGACGCACATGAGGAGCTTATTTAGAGATAACGCTGCAAGCAGAAAGTATCGGAATGGCTCCGCACCTAAATACCTCAAGGGCTCAACAAAGGTACAGTGAGCACGCCCAGAATCATCCGAGAGTCCAAGGTTATTCTTCGCCAAGGGGCATCGTCGCGCGTTCCGCCTCTCGTAACCTAAAAGATAACTACCTTGTAGGGTCATTTCACGAGGGGCGGCTTCTCGCGCCGTTGAAACAAGAGAACAGCGTAAAGAGTTTGGAGAAGGTAGGCTTCGCTTCCGAAATGCACCGGGCGCGGTTCGCTTCGCGCACGCGTTTGGCGCGGGCTTGATCGCGTCAACCGGAGCATTTGAACTGCGCCAGTTCGACCGGATGAGGTTTCCTTTTCGCTGCGCGGTCGAAACAAGAGTGTCCCATTCCAGTCGCCCGGTTTTGTCAAGTGTGAACGAGAAGATGTGAAGAAGATGCGGTGGGTCATTCCGTGGTCAAAAAGGGAATGGGATGCGCCGCTGCTCCACCTAAGGAAAGGTTACGCATGACGAACAAAGACAATGTTTTTCGATTCCTCGCCCCCGCCTAAAGAGGCGGAGGATCTCTTCCCAGTGGCGGAGGACGTGCTGATGAAAATCCGTTCCACTGTTAGGTCCCCCAAAGGAGGAACAAATCATGATCCACCTCGATGAAGTCAAAGTCACACCCCGCGAACAGCAGGTCTTGAACCTGCTCGTGCAGGGCTTCAGCAATAAGGAAATTGGAGGCCAGCTAAATATCAGTCAGAGAACTGTAAAAGAGCACCTCCGCATGCTGTTTTTGCGCTCCGGAATCCACAAGGGTGACAAACGAGTGAAGTTGGCTCGCTATGCTCACGAAGACGAAAGTGCCGTCATGACGCCTTGCGAGGGTCTCAACCCGAAGGAAAGGCAGATTTCGATTCTGGTCTGGGAAGGCCTTACCAACCGCGAAATTGGCAAAGTCGTCGGCACCAGCGAAAACGTAGTCAAGAATCATTTGCGCGGCGCATTTGACAAACTTGGAGTCTGGAGTCGCCTGGAACTGGCAATGTACGTGGCCAACCGTGGCGGAGAGCGTTGCCTTCACGAGACCAACTGTTAGCACCCATTCAAAGAGTGAGCCAATCTCGCCGGTTTTGAGGGAGCCACGGTGCTTGCCAATTCTCCCGGGCACAGGACTCGCGCGGCCGAATTTCGAAATCGGCGCAGTCGTAGTTTGCGAGTTCTGTGTCCGGCGCCAAATCAGTTCACCGAGGATCCTCCGCGCCGTCCATTCCCGCCCTTCTTGCGGAATTCGCGTTGGGTCGAATCCTGTCTTGACCGATTGAGCGAGCAGATAGTAATTGCTCGGCGCTGCGGTCAATCGAATCCCGAGCGCGCGGAGAGCGTGATTCTTGGGAGTAGTCGAAGAAGCTCCACCGCGCCCGTGCAGCTTGATGAGTTGCGCGAAATCCACCTCCGCCCCGAACGCGTCCTCGACCTGCAATTCGTAGAGGAAGTAGCCATTCGTTTCCTGAGTGCGACTGCCCGACGGTGTATATCTTAGCCAAGGTGCGGAATGGTAATGCGAATGAGACAAGGCACCCACTTAGTTTCTTCGTCCATTGCGACCAATACCCATTGGGTGTCCATCTCAGGCGAATCCCTCTCAAATTCAGCCACGACCTTCGAGTTTTCGAATATCTTCGAATATCTTCGAATAGGTCCTATTTACTAAGGTCTGCTTTACAAGAGATCGGTCTGGTGGTAAGGTGCTTGCAAGAATTCGACATTGTTGTGGGGTGACCTTGAGGGGGTCGTCCTACAGCTCTTGTTGGGAAGGCAAGTCAGTGAGTTTGCCACCACCACAAAACGAAAGCTCCCGCCTCGAAGTTCTTCGAAGCTTTCACATTCTCGAGACCCCACCCGAACAAGCCTTTGACGACGTGGTTCGCCTGGCCACGCTCATCTGCGATACTCCCATCGGAAAAATCGCCTTCGTCGACGAGAAACGCGTGTGGCTCAAAGCGAAAATCGGCTTTGAGCTGGATGAGATCCCGCGAGAGCGGTCGTTTTCCGCCCATGCAATCTTGCGATCCGGCATCCTCCTCGTGCCTGATCCAATTGCCGACGCGAGGTTCAGGAACACTCTCCTAACCGCGGAAATCGGGGTCAGATTTTTTGCGGGGATACCGCTGATCACCTCGGGCCATCAAGCGATAGGTGCCCTCAGCGTGATGGACCGAGTGCCTCACATTCTGACTGCTGAACAAATAGATTCCTTGCAGATTCTCGCTCGGCGGATCATGCATGAACTGGAACACCGACACACAAGAGAAACTCGATCTCCGCACCAGAAACTTCACCTGGTACCGACCCGTCAAGTCACCATCCTGTTGGTCGAAGACGAGGAGAACCTTCGAGCCCTGTTGCAACGGACGCTTGAAGGGGTTGGGTTTACTGTTATGTCTGCCTCCGATGGCGGTGAGGCAGTTGGCTTGTGCCAGCAACACGATGGCACGATCGATCTTGTGGTGAGTGATATTGTCATGCCGCGGCTCAATGGAATTGAGCTGGCAGCGCGAATTCGGGCAGATCGCCCGGAGACGAAGTTTTTGTTTATAACGGGCTTTGGTGACCAGTTTCCGGAATTGGGTGAACTTATCAAGGGCGGTGCAGGCATCGTGGAAAAGCCCTTCCTTCCTTCGGAGCTCCTGCGTAGAGTGGAAGACACGCTCAACCAGGGGAAAGCAGCCACAGGTACCCAAGGGGCATAGATCTGTCGGAGCGCAGACCAGCTCGAAAAACCGAATGGTCGGCTTGCTCATCCGCCAGAGCCCACTTACCGTATACTCACCGGCCCACCCGCGCTAAAGCGCCCAAGGGAGCTCGGTCTTTCCCGGAGACGTTATCGAAGCAGACTCTTCAACAACCGGCTATCGACGCCAGAGTCGATAGCCGCCCGCATCGGGAGATTGTGGCAGATCGGAGCGCTCGTTCTCACGGCACTGGGAGCTATGCGCTGGCTTGCGTGGACGCAGACCGAACGACCGAACGAGTTTAGAAACTTTGATTTCTGAGTAGATAAGCCTGGCAACTCAGAGCAAACTTTCCCTCTTCCCGAAAGGGGCCGATACTTTTTCGCCGGATGCTCACGACTCATCTTGATTGACCAAGTAAACCTAGTGCCAGTCGGCTTTTTCGCTTCTTCCCGAAATCGCGCGATGGTTTCGGAGCACCTTCTTAGAACTCGCCTGGCACCATTACCTCCGTGCATCCGGCACCATTACATCCGTGCATAATGATCTACCTCGCTGATCCTCTTCGTTGGCGACGAAAAGTTTGGATCCTCAGTTCGGACACTTTATTCGCGCGCAGCCCGTCCGTCTCATGGGTTCGTGTGTCTTCCGGAATGGCTTTCAAATGTTCGTTACCGCACACAGAATTGTGTGATATCGTACCCAGATGGTTAACTTTGCGGCGCAAAACATCGTAAACGCGCTGTGGCGAAGGTGATAAATATAGGGAGACACTGGAGAAGTGTCGTGGTTTTAGTCCCTGTCGTAACCCGTAAACTCGCTAACCGTCATCGGAAGCCGAGGGTCCTGCCGTATGCCGGAGCATAGATTTGCGGTCGACTCTCCCGATTTTTCTGACCTGGAAGTAGGCCAGTATCGCAATCTGTTAGATCTGGCACAACTCTCGGTCGGCCAACCGACAACAGATACTGTCTTCCCCATCTTAGCCCTCCATTTGCGACCATCCCTGAATTTTGAATTTGTCACATTGGGTCTTTACGACTTAAGCACGGAGAGCATCCTTCTGGATACTTGGAAGGCAGGCGTCGCGCTGAAAAGACGTGAATCCAATGCTGTGGACAGTTGTGCAAGCGGGTGGGCGTGGAGGAGGCAACGATCCGTACTCATCCAAGACTTAGACACGGAAACCAATCTGCCCGTTTCCCTAGAGTCGCTTCGCCAACTCGGCGTTCGTACTTATTATGTCCTTCCTTTGACCACAGCTCGTCACAAGCTGGGAGCAATAGGCTTTGGCAGCTTGCATGTCATTGCGAAGACGAATGCGACTATTGAGTTGTTGCGCCGTACTGCTGCAATGATGGCTCAATTCCTGGAGACCACTCTTTCATCGGATGGGCCTGCAGCGCAGGTAGAATCTGTCCCAGCTACCTCCGTACTAGCGCCAGAGCCCAAACAGGCTTTTCAGGATTTCGATCCGGGCGACGAAGCAGATCGGGACAAGGCGTTCCGCGAAATCGTGGGGAATAGCGCTGCTCTGCAGGAACTGCTAACACGGGTGAAAACTGTGGCGGCCACGGGCGCGACGGTGCTGTTGCAGGGAGAGACAGGTACGGGCAAGGAATTAGTCGCACGTGCGATTCATCAGCTCAGCCCACGCGCCGACCGCAAGTTTGTCACCGTCAACTGCACTGCGATTCCGACAGAGTTATTGGAGAGTGAGCTATTCGGACACGAAAAGGGATCTTTCACCGGGGCAGTCAATAGGCGCATCGGTCGCTTGGAACTCGCTGACCGAGGGACTTTGCTATTGGATGAGGTGGGCGATCTCCCCAGTATGATTCAGCCGAAACTACTACGGGTACTGCAGGAACAGGAATTCGAAAGGCTCGGCAGTAACCGGACTGTAAAAGTCGATGTGCGGCTGATCGCTGCCACCAATCAGGACTTGCATCGGAGTATCGCGGAAGGTCGCTTCCGCGAGGACCTATTTTATAGACTCAATGTCTTTCCCATTTACATTCCTCCTCTGCGGGAGAGAAAAAGTGACATTCGTGCCCTTGTAGGTTACTTCGTGTCCAAATATGCAGCGGAAGCGAATAAGTCGATTGCGACCGTCCCTGCCGAAGCAATGGATGCTCTTGAAAATTGGAGCTGGCCGGGGAACATCCGGGAATTGCAAAACCTGGTTCAGCGCTGCGTGATTTTGACGAACTCACCAGTCCTGAGGGTTCCCCTTGGCGAACTAAAAAGAGACGCAAACCCATCTTCTGGCAAGATGTCCAAAGAAGTCGAGCGCGAGCTCATCCTTCAGACTCTGAAAGAGACGGGCGGAGTAATCGCTGGCACGTCAGGCGCAGCCCATAAACTGGGAATGAAACGCACGACCCTCTACTCGAAAATGAAAAAGCTGAACATCAGTCCGGTTGACTTCCAGGACTAGTTACCACCTTCCGAACCAACGCCAGACACCTTCGGCGATTCCCAGACTTGTAGCGGCACGTCGAAGAAGGCACTGACGTGTCGAAGTGTCGAGTCCAGGAGACGCGCGACAGTCATCCGACGCCGCTCAGCCGGCCACCGATACAGGCTAGATCGCTAGATCCGCAGTTTCTATAACTTACAAGTCAGCATCGAGCTGTGGACTATTTGCCGAGCCCGCCCGAGGCAGGGAGCCGAGATCAGCGACGGCGGAGAGGATCTCGTTCGCCAAAGCGACACTTTTGATGCCCACAGATCGGCTCGACGCCATTCTCCCTAGGCTCCAGCTCGAATCCTCGGTCAGAGTGAACTATCTTTCGGCCATTTTCGCAATGGAAAGAACCTCACGCTTGAGGCAAACGATGTGGCCCCCTCGATGAAGAACCGATCCCTGAAGACGCAGAATCGAGTACTTTGGGTTGTGTGGGGAATGTGCCCAGGTCATGCCCATGATGCGAACGACGGATGGAGCAGCTCCTATCTGCCAACTTTCCACGACCCTCTGAGCCGCTTGTGGCTCCAAGCATCGCCTCTGCCCGTGAAGTGACGAGCCCTGGCGTTAAAGCTCAAGCACCGAAGCTATAGTGGGATCTCAACTTAGCTGAGAGCCGGATGTGTCGACTCGTCTGTCTCTCGACACTGCGGACACTCGCCGCTGAGATCCCCAGGTCGTGTTTTCTATGACTTAACAAAGCTCAGGGATGTGGACCAGCACATGCATGACTGGCAGCAACAACCGCGAAGTGCAACAACGGTGGACTGGCGGCTTCGTTAGCGCGAGACTCGTAGCAGGCGTCGGTGGATCCAAGCGCCCGCCTCGCGTGCAAGAAGAACGTCGCACACGCTTGCCACCCCCTGGGAGCGCTTCGAAGGTCTGGTGGTCTGCTGAATTTCTTTGGGATGCAGATCACCAGACGTTGGAATCGACCAAGCTACGCAAAGGAATGCCAAAGACGGAAAAACGATTTGAACTGGTCACATAAATATCTCAACGGGATTTGCTTACAACCGAGACAAGCCTTGCCGAAGAACGTTTCGACGTGGTACTCCCGGCCGATCACCGGCCGACGAAAATGATGCAGCCAGGCAACCAGTCGCTCCGCTCACTAACGTGTTCGGTACCGACGCAAGCGACGACCGTTCTCGGTCGGGATGCGGCGCTCGCCGCGATGGGGTGCGATTGTCTCGATGCCGTGACTCTCCGCCGGATCTCAATCCAGGCGGTTGCTGTCGTCGGCTTGCTCGCTGATCAATCACAGCGGGAGGCAGTCGAGGAAGCTGGGGCCGAGGACGGCTTCGGCAAGTTGGCCTTCGTGCGGCGAAGCGCTCTCGATAGTAACGGCGAGAGCAGGACTGTGATCCTCGGCGAGAGCGATGACTTTCACCCCTTCGCCACGCTGGGTGGGCCCCACCGCGAGGCCCGCTTTCTTGCCGTCGGGAAGGAGGCGCCGAGGAAAACCTCCTCCAGTGGCAATCTTCCGCGGGCCGGCAACTCTTCCGCCAGGACACGCCAGAGGGGCTCCAGCTTGCCCTCTCCCACCCACGGCCGGAAACGGCGACGGCAAGCCAGGTGCGGCGGATATCTCTCGGGCAGTTCGCGCCCTTGCGCCCCGGTGCCCAAGACCCACGAGATACCATGGAGCACCGCTCCCGTGTTCTGCCACGGACGACCTCGGCCCTCGGCGCGTCGTTTGGGCCGCAAGGTTGGTTCGATGAGTTGCCATTGGGCACCACTCGGTTCCCATCGTCCTCGCATGCCCACCCTCTGCCTGCTTTCCTCCCCGCAGAAAACAGCGATATAGGTTCAACCACCATTGATGAAACCAGTTCTGGGAAGAAGGGGCACTTCATATGTTTCCTCGCGTTGTGGAATGCCTATCGATCGTTGGCCGAAGTAAGCAAGCCGGCAGCAAGCCAGAGAATGAAGTACTCCCGATTCTCCAAAAGCAGCCGGGCTTGGTGGACTTTTCTTACGCTTTCCGACAAGACAGCCCCCGAAAGGGCCGTGCGTCAGTTTCTTCACTTCGCTGGAAGATGCGGAGCAATATCACTGCCAGCAACAGGACCCGATCATCGAAGTCTTGAAGCAAGTCTTCTGGAGTCTACTCCGACGTTGGAGATTTCTAAGGCAAATGCGTCAACAGCACATCGCGCTGCGGTCGGTGGAACAGCTTGAGTGGGCAGCTGCGATCGCGCCGGCACGGATCAGTAGAGACGACGAAGACATGCTCGAAAACTTATCCGTGCGGCGTTCGATGGCCGGGGACATAGCAGACAGCATAAGCGAGGGGCTGCGTTTGCTTCAATTTGGCACCTCGAAACTCACCTTAAAAGAGGTGCCAGAAACAAAGAATCGCCTGAACGTCAACCCAGAGCGAAGGCCGAAGAACGCGCCTGCAAGAGGAAGAGGGGCGATATGCAGGGATAGGGCCAACAATGTCATACGACTGCTCTCGATGTGTCGGGGTTACTGCATTTACGTTTATATCGCCTTAGGAGATCCGAAATCCGAGATACATGGTTCGCTGACAGGTCTCACTCGAAGGGACCTATTTGAAGCTGGTTTCATATTCGTGGCGCAAGACTGGAATGGAAGTCAACCGAAGAGTTCAGACACGCGGGTGCAGGCTTTCCATATCCATCCTCCCGTGGCTCAATCGAGGTCTCGTCGGGTGACGCGACCGAACGCGATTGATCCTAGATCAGTATCACCTGTCCGAACTTCAAAGAGAGGCAATCATGCCACAAGTTTCCGCGAAGGCTGAAACAATTGAAAGCTTGAGAGACGGCGTGCCTTGTTCCGTGCCGGACCTGGGTCGGGAGCTGGAGAACGTCAACCCAGTGTTGGGGCAGGACGGGACACCGGCCGCGATCGCAGACACGGCGGTCTCACCACAGAAGTTCGCCGAGCTGACTCGCGTCCAGGCCATACAGGCGCTGAGGGATTCCGAAACTCGCTACCGGCGGCTCTTTGAAGCCGCCAAAGATGGAATATTGATTCTCGATTTCAAGACTGGGCAGATCGTCGATGTGAACCCATTCTTGATTGAGATGTTGGGCTATACGCACAGTGAGTTCGTGGGCAAGAAGCTTTGGGAAATCGGCCCGTTTAAGGATATTCCTGCGTCCCGGTCCGCTTTTAGGGAGCTCCAAACGAAAAAAATTATCCGCTACGACGATCTGCCGCTTGAAACCAAAGACGGGCGCAAGATTAACGTAGAGTTTGTCAGCAATGTCTACCCGGTGGATGGATCCCAGGTGGTTCAGTGCAATATCCGTGACATCACCGAACGCGCACAGGCCGCAGCGGCGCTAAAGATCTCCGAAGCTCACCACCGGTCGGTCTTCGAAGGAGCGGTCCACGGCATATACCGAGGCACTCTGGACGGTCGCTTCTTGGATGTGAATCCAGCCCTGGTGGCCATGCTGGGTTACAGCTCGGCGGAAGAAGTTCTGAAACTGAGCGCGTCGCAGGATGTTTTCGCCAAACCGGAAGAAGGGCTGCGTCTGTTGCACAAGTGGGAGCTGACGGGGGAAATCACAGAAGAAGTGCAGTGGAAGCGGCGGGATCAGCGGCTGATTACCGTACGGCTGAGGGGCCGGGTCTTGGGCACCGAGCACCAGAGGGCGAAGGGGCTCGAGTTGATCGCCGAAGACGTTACCGAGCGGCGGGCGCTGGAAGAGCAGTTACGTCAGGCGCTGAAGATCGAAGCCATGGGGCAGTTGGCTGGGGGGATGGCCCACGAGTTCAACAACTATCTTGGGATCGTCCTGGGATACAGTGAATTGTTGCTGGAAGAAGCCGGCGCAGCGGAAGGCCTGCGTCGGAAGGTGGCTGAGATCAAGGGGGCTACGCAGACAGCCGCCTCACTGACCCGCCAATTGCTGGCCCTCAGCCGGCGGCAGGTGCTCGAGCCCAAGGTTCTGGACATCAATAGTGTGGTGTGGGAGACACACAAGCTCCTACGCCACCTCATCCCCGAGACCATCGAGCTGGTTCCGATGCTGGAGCCGAACTTGCCACCGGTCGAAGTTGACCCCGCCCAGATCCAACAAATCCTCATCAACCTGGTGGTGAACGCTCGCGATGCCATGCCGCAGGGCGGCAAAGTGGTGATTGAAACCGCCCTGGCGGAACTGGATGAGGAATACGCCAGTCGCCATATCGAGGTGCTGCCCGGATACTACGTAATGTTGACGGTGAGTGACACCGGTGCAGGCATCGATGAACAAACCCAGGCCCGAATCTTTGAACCTTTTTTTACCACCAAACAGGCGGGCAAAGGGACAGGACTGGGGCTGTCGACGGTTTACGGCATTGTACGGCAAAGCGGGGGTCATATCACCTTTGAGAGCGCCTTAGGGCGGGGCACCAGGTTCCGCATTTACCTGCCTCCGATGGCCGTGACCGGACCCCAGGTAGAACATGAGACCGCACCGGTAGCAAGCGAGGTCCTCGGCGGCACCGAAGCAGTGCTGGTGGTCGAGGACGAACCAGCTCTGCGCGCATTGATCTCCGTGTCTCTCGAGAAACGGGGCTACACCGTACTGGCGGCGGAGGACGGCGCTGCGGCGATCCGGATTTTGGAGAACAATCCTGGCGACATTGATCTTGTGGTCAGCGATATCATGATGCCTAAGCTAAACGGACT
>Ga0302324_100009560_pt1 | contig 20231 bp, 17 predicted proteins | sample Palsa_T0_1_FD_201949 | JGI IMG/M metagenome (GOLD analysis project Ga0302324, IMG submission 201949) | Peat permafrost microbial communities from Stordalen Mire near Abisko, Sweden - Palsa_T0_1 | ecosystem: Environmental > Terrestrial > Soil > Palsa > Peat permafrost | place: Sweden: Abisko...
AATATCTGGACGCCCTTTGTGCCCGGCGATGATGTACACTTCGTCCGCTTCGACCTCGCCACTTAGCGAAACGGATTTTTTTTTGCCACTATTCCCTCGCGCAAGCGCGTTGTCATGTCTTGAACATCATCCTTATGGAGATCTAACTCCTCGGCGATTTGTCGGTTGGAGAGATTGAGTCCCATCATATACAGGCAAACGATCCAAGTGCGAAGCGGCTGGTGACGCCCCTCGAAAATAGTGTCAGTCAAGTCATCGAATTGGCGATGGCAGCTTCGGCACTCGTATCGCTGCCGAGCAGCCTGCGTCGTATGAAAGCCGCGTTTGGCGATTTCCGCTGATTCACAATCGGGGCATTGAACTCCATTGGGCCAGCGTAACGTCCGAAGCGTCTCAAAACACTTCTCGTCATCAAGCAAGGCGTGGATGCGAATCAACGGTGAAATCCCCCTCAGAGCAACCGGCTAGAGGGTCCCCCTTCTAGGCTGACTTACGACCTCCTTGGAACGCCTAAAGAGCCTTTAGGAATAATGGTGCTCAGTGCGCCCTCGCACGGCCGCTCGCTTCTGTTTGCATCGACCCTCATTGCGCTGTTCGATTTTATGAATGTGCTGACCACATCCGAAAATCTCCCATTAGGCAGTCTTGCCGTTCACGCTAGTGGCGGTCTCGGCCTCTTCATCCTAGCCTCCCTGACCCCTAAGAGAACAAGGGGAGAGCAAGCTCCTAGCTGATGCGCGGGAAGGCGCGTTCTCTAATCAAAGGCTATAAGGTCCTTCTCTTCTTCCGCGCGGGGTGCGGCTTCCTCTGGGCAGTAGCGATGGGCGGATCACTCTCCGTTGCGGCGACACCCCTTGATGCGACCTTTCCGGTCCACGGGACGGTGCTCCGGCAAGAGGAGCCGCACCATGCGCTTGTCCGCCTCGACGCCGTGACCTCGACTCAGCCGGCGCTGATCGAACACCTCGCGCTCTCGCCGGCACGGCGGCTCGTCGTCGGAACCCCTATCGATGCAGTTCAGCGAGGCATGACGCTCTTCGACGCCACGCCTTCCGGCGGCTATGAGGCGGGCATGCCAGATGATCGGGTGTTGACCACGCTCAAGGAGGGCGACCCCGTGCCGCGCATGCCTGTGATCGATCAGACCGGGCGCCTGCTCGACCTCTCACGGGCCTGGCCCGGCATGACGGTGGTGCTCAGCTTTGTCTTCACACGCTGTCCGGATGCCCGTATCTGCCCGGCGATCACCGGAAAGTTCGCCTATCTACAAGCGCATCTCGACGGTACGCGGACGCATTTGGTCGAGGTTACGCTCGACCCTCGTTATGATTCTCCTCGGGTGCTCGCCGCCTATGCCGCTCGCTTCGGCGCCGTGCCGGAGCAATGGTCGATCGTGACGGGCGAACAGAACAAGATCGGCTATCTCATAAATCGCTTCGGGCTCTCAAACTTGGAGAGCGCCCCCGGGAATTTCGTGCATGACGACGTGTTGGCAATTATCTCACCTGGCGGCGTCATCCGGCAGCTCATTCCGACCATTGGCTGGTCCCCCGACGACGTGATCGCCAGCGTCCTCCACGGGCAAGGTAAGGAGTCGAATCCCTTACGTCGCCTGGAGCTTGCCGCAGTCGCAGGCGTGGTCTCACTCTGCGGCGGCAGCACAACGACGGGACAGGTCGTACTCGATTCAACGGTCTTCGTGTTGGGGGTGCTGTTTTTCGGAGGAGTGCTATGGCTCTTCGCGCAACGGATCTGGGAGCGAGAATGAATATTTCTGAGCAAGAGGGTTGATTTCGTATAGAGTTTCATACACGATTACTTTCGAATCCCATGAAAAGCAAGCAGAGCAGCAAGCCTACGAGAGCAACTGCGAAAATGAATGGCCACCAGAGCAGGCCGCCGAGCGTCAGGGCGATGCATGCGGCCGTAAGAATCGGCCAGGGACTCCGCACCGTGAAGACGCCGAGATCATCGCCGGCAAACTTCCCACGCGGCACCTCCTGAAAATCGCCCTCCGCGCGCGCGCCGCGTTCGGCGAGCAGCGCGTATCCAGCGGCGAAGGCGAGGCCGGCCGCCATGAGGCCCAGCAGAATCGTTCCGGCCGGTTCATGCGCGCTCAGCCAGTACGCGATCGCGATTACCGAACTGAACGCCATTGATGAGGCCAGGAGCGCGACGCCGGTCTTCATCTCGTCGGCGCGATTTCGGGATGACGTGCATCGAAGGCCGGGCGCTCCGAGCGGATCGACGGGAGTTCCTTGAAATTGAATTCGGGCGGCGGTGACGAAGTCGCCCATTCGAGTGTGAAACCGCCCCATGGGTCGTCGCCGGCGGGAACCCGTGCGCGGGCCGAGAGCACGAGATTCACGAGAAAGATCACCACGCCGGAAGCGATGATCGCCGTGCCGAGCGAGGAGAGCAGATTCAGCAACGGAAGATGCCCGATCGCCGGATAGGTCTCAACGCGGCGCGGCATACCTTCCAGCCCGCTGAGGTGCATCGGCAGAAAGGTCAGATTGAAGCCGATGAACATCGGCCAGAACGTCCATTTCCCCAGGCGCTCGCTGAGGCGAAAGCCGTAGACTTTCGGAAACCAAAAGAAGATGGCGGCGAAGACCGCGAACATGCTGCCGCCACCGAGCGTGTAGTGGAAATGCGCGACAACGAAGTAGCTATCGTGCGCCTGATAGTCGATCGGCGGGGAAGCGATGAGAATGCCGGTGAGACCGCCGAGCAGGAAATTTAGCATGAAGCCGAGCGCGAAGAGCATCGCCGTGGTCAGCTCGAGCGAGCCGCGCCACATCGTGCCGATCCAATTCACGAATTTGATGCCGGTCGGAATCGCAATCAGAAAGGAGACTCCCGAGAAGAACGGATTGGCGACGGCGCCGGTGGTGAACAGATGATGCGCCCAGACGCCCATTGAGAGCCCCGCGATTGCGAACGCGGCGAGCACGAGGCCGACGTATCCGAAGACCGGCTTGCGTGAGAAGGTCGCGATGACTTCGGTGATGACGCCGAAGTAGGGCAGGATCATCACGTAGACTTCAGGGTGTCCGAAAAACCAGAAGAGGTGCTCGTAGAGGATGGCGCTCCCGCCCGTGCTCGGGTCGAAGAGGTGCCCCCCGAGGCGCCGGTCGATCAGCAACCCCGCCAAGGCTGCGGTCAGCGACGGAAAGGCCATCAGGATCATCAGCGCCGTCGCGACGATCTCCCAAGTGAAGATCGGCATGCGCCACATCGTCATGCCCGGCGCACGGTAGACGAGCACGGTCACGAGCAGATTGATCGCGGTGAGAATCGTCGAGACGCTTACCATCAACAGGCCGATGATCCAGAGGTCTTGCCCCGCGCCGGTTCCGATCTCGATCTCGGAGAGCGGTGCATAGCCCGACCATCCGGCGGAGGCGCCCCCGCCGGAAGCGGCCGCACCCGCGAGCACGATGATTCCGCCAAAGATGAACATCCAGACCGAGGTCGCGTTCAGCCGCGGAAAGGCCATGTCGGGCGCGCCGATCTGCAACGGTACGAGAAAATTCGCCAAGCCGATTCCGAAAGGTGCGATGAACAGGAAGATCATTGCCGTCCCGTGCAGCGTAAAGACTTGGTCGTATGCGTGCGGGCTGAGTAGCGTCAAGCCGGGCTGTGCGAGCTGCGCACGGATGAGCATCGCGAGGATACCGGCGACGCCGAAGAAGACGAACGTCGAGAGGAAATAGAGCCGGGCAATGTGTTTGTGATCGGTGCTCGTCAGCCAATTCATGAGAACCTTTTCCGGTTGCCCGAGGAGATCCAGCGGGCGAACGCTTCCGCGGGGACCACATGCACGCGGAAACGCATGTGGGTATGATCGAGGCCGCAGAATTGCGCGCACACGCCTTCGAAATCGCCCACGCGGGTCGGCGTGAGATCGAAGCGGTTGAGAATGCCAGGCACCGCGTCGCGCTTGAAGAGGAAGCCGGGTACCCAAAACGAGTGCTGGACATCTGCGCTGCGAAGGTCGATCTCCGTCGTCTTTCCTAGCGGAAGGACGAGCTCGGGTTCGGTCATCGGCGTTCCCACAATCGTCACAGGTGTACCCGGATACGCGAAGCGCCACGACCAGCGGAATGCCGTCACGTTGACGACCTCGTCCGGTGAAGCCACCGTCGCATCGACCGCACGCTCGTGGGGCAAAGTAGCAAAGAAAAAGAGTCCGACGACGATTGCGGTTGCGGTCAGCGTCGATCCGAGCTCGACTACCCGATGTCCGGCGTTTTGCACGGGAAGCGCGCCGCTGCGACGTCGCCAGAGCAATGGCGGCGCGAGAATGAGCGCGATGACGACGAGGCCGACCGCTGTTGCCGCGACGGAGAAGACGAACCAATCGGCGCCCAACGTCTCAGCTTGCGTCGTTGCGGGACTGAACGGGAACAAACGCCACACTCCGAAAGCTTCTAGGGGATCCATGAAAGCAACACCTCTCGCGATACGCGCGCATCCGCTCGTTCTGGGCACCGTGCTCTTTCTCGCGAGCGAGCTGATGTTCTTCGCCTCGCTTTTCGCGGCATTTTACACGCTCCGCGCGCAGACCCGGCCGTGGCCTCCATCGGGCGTGCACCTCGATCGTCTCGACGCGAGCATCGGAACTGGATTGCTCGCGCTCTCGAGTCTCGTGACGGCCTTGGCGAGCCGGGCCCTCAATCGTGGGAATGACCGCGCGGCGCACGGCTGGTTGTTCGCGGCAGTCTCGTGCGCGATCGGTTTCGTCGGTATCTCGCTCTCCGACTATGCGAAGAGCGGATTCGGCATCGCCTCGCACGTCTACGGAACGCTCTATTACACGCTGACCGGGTTTCATTTGGCACACGTCGCGGCGGGAATCGCGCTGCTTCTGGGATTGTTCTTCGGCATGCGGAGTCCGGCGCTCGCGGCGGATCGTCGCGCCGGGTTCGAGGCGATCAGCTATTATTGGCACTTCGTCTTCGTTGTCTGGATCGGCGTCTTCGCTTCGATCTTTGTGCTCCAATGAGCATCCAAGAACGATCGATCGCGGCAACGCTCGGCCTCGCCATACTTGGCGGGCTCGGCTTCATCGTCGCATACACGTGCGGCGGAGATCACCGCTGGATGGGGTTGAGCGCGACGGTCGCCTTTGTCGGCTTTCTGCTCGCGGCGCTCGGCTGGGCGCGCTGGCTCGTGCCCCGCGAGCAAGTCGTCGACGAGATCGTCTCCTTTGCCTCGGAGAACGCGGAGCGCGAGGCCGCGTTGCACGCGACGCGGCAAGGGGAGATGCCATTCCTCCGCAGCGCGCTCCTAACGCGACTCCTGCTCGGAGCGCTCGGCGTCGTGGGCCTCGCGATGCTCCTACCGATTCGATCGCTCGGTCCGGCCCCTGGGCGGACGTTATTCTCCACGCGTTGGCGTTTAGGACTCCGCGCATTGCGCGAGGATGGCCGTCCGCTGAAGCGAGGTGATCTGGAGGTCGGCTCGGTCGTCACGGTCTTTCCCGAAGGCGCGATCGGCGACGCTCGTTCGCAGGCGCTCGTGCTCCGCCTGCCCGACGGCAAGCTTGATGGCTTGCAGGCGTACTCAAAGGTCTGCACCCACGCGGGTTGTCCCGTCGCGCTCTATCGCGCGGCTACGGAGCAGCTCTTGTGTCCCTGTCATCAGTCGCTCTTCGATGTACGTGCCGACGGCCGCGTCGTGAGCGGTCCGGCAGATCGACCGTTGCCGCGCCTGCCGATCGCGTTCGACACGAACGGTTTCCTGATCGCGCTCGGCGACTTCCCGGTTCCGGTCGGTCCCGGTTTCTGGCAGGACGGCTAATGCTTGAGCGCTTCGTACTCTGGGTCGACGATCGGCTCGGCGCGGCGAATTTCATCCGGCATGCGTTGCGAAAGGCCTTTCCCGACCATTGGTCGTTCATGCTCGGCGAGATCAACGTCTACGCCTTTCTCATCTTGCTCGGCACGGGAACGTTTCTCGCCTTCTTCTTCCAGCCGAGCGCTGAAAAGACGATCTATCATGGATCGTACGCCCTGCTCAACGGGGTCGCGGTCTCGCAGGCGTATGCGTCGGCGCTCCGACTCTCCTTCGACGTTCGCGCTGGCCTGCTCGTCCGCCAGATCCATCATTGGGCGGCACTCATCTTCGTTGCCGGCATCGTCGTGCATATGGCGCGCGTCTTCCTTACCGGCGCGTTTCGCAAACCGCGCGACATCAATTGGATGGTCGGGGTGGCGCTGCTGGCGATGGCGATGTTCGAAGGTTTCAGCGGCTACTCGCTCCCCGACGATCTCCTCAGTGGCACCGGGCTACACATCGCCGACTCGGTCCTCCTCTCGATTCCGATCGTCGGGACCTGGGCCTCGTTCTTGCTGCTCGGCGGCGACTTCCCGAGCGCGGCGATGTTCGCGCGACTCTTCGTCGCGCACGTCTTTCTCCTGCCTGCCGCGATTGGCGGCGCGATCGCGCTCCATCTGGCGATCCTCTGGCGGCAGAAACACGCTCAATTCCCGGGGCCCGGTCGGACCGAGCACAATGTCGTCGGATCGCCGCTGGTGCCCACCTACGCGGTAAAGTCGCTCGCGCTCCTAGCGGCGACGGCCGCGACGGTGACCGGGCTTGGCACGTTCGTGCAGATCAACCCGATCTGGCTTTTCGGGCCCTACCATGCTTGGCAGGTCTTGACGCCCGCCCAGCCGGATTGGTACATCGGCCCGATTGACGGCGCGTTGCGACTCAGCTTTCCGTGGAGTCTCCGGTTCTGGGGGCATCTCATCCCGTCGCCCTTCTTCCCGGCGGTGCTGTTGCCGGGAGCAATCTTCACCTTTTTGTTCCTCTGGCCCGTGATCGATCGGATGATCCGACGCGATCCTGAATCGCACCATCTGCTCGATCGCGCGCGCGACGTTCCATGGCGGATGGGTCTCGGCGTTGCGCTGACGCTCTTCGCCGGCGGCTTCACCCTCGCGGCGAGCAGTGACGTACAGGCGCGCTATCTCCACCTCTCGGTCGTCACGATTACGGTGGTCGATCGGTGGGTCTGCGTGCTCGCGCCGCTTGCGGGCTTCTTCATTGCGCGGGCCATCTGCATCGCGTTGCGCGACGCCCAGCCCGGACCGAATCGCGTCCGGCTCTTCCGTAACGCGAACGGTGGGTTCGAGGAGCGGCCGCTCCCGTGACGCCGGTGCTGCTCTGCGGCCTCGCGCTCATCGCGTACGGTTGGGCCGCCGCGCGGTATACGCGACGCTTTCCCAGGCGGGCTTTTGGCGCGAGCATCCTTTCGTTCGTAAGCGGCCTGCTCGTCATCGCGGCGGTCCTTTCGCCACCTTTCGATCGATTGGCAGATGACTCGTTCTGCTGGCACATGCTGCAGCATCTCGCGCTCACGTTGGTCGCACCGCCCCTCCTGCTGCTCGGGGCCCCCGGCACCCTTATCGCGGCCTCGGCCCCAGCGCCGATAGCCCGGCGGATCGGCCGGGCCTTGCACGGTCCGTTCGGGCGCATCCTCGGCAATGCGTCGGCGGCCTGGCTCGCATTCGTCGGGGTTCTCTGGCTGACGCATCTCAGTCCGCTCTATGAAGCGGCACTCGAGGATGAGCGCGTACACGCAGCCGAGCACGCGCTCTACCTCATGAGCGCGATCTGGTTCTGGACGCCGGTCGCATCGAAGGGCGTGGGACCGATACCGCTTCCCTTTCCCGCGCGGATGCTCTATCTGTTCGTGGCCGTGCCGCCCTGCGCGTTCCTCGGTCTCGCAATTTACGACGCGCCGATGCCGCTCTATCCGCACTATCTCGCGGGAAAGATGCTTACGCAGGTCATGAACGATCAGCGCGCCGGCGGCGAACTGATGTGGCTTGGCGGCGGCCTCTTGCTCTTCGCGGCATTTTTGCTCACGGCATGGCGCTGGGCGGAACACGAACGTCCGACGAGGCGCACTGCATGATTCTCGCGGCGCTTCTGGCGACGGCGTTCGCGACGGGAGGCGCGCTCTATCAGAACGAGTGCGCATCCTGTCATGGGGCCGCTCTGCAAGGCTCGACGCAAGCGCCGGCTTTGCTCGGCGTCGGGGCCGAAGCCGTCGATTTCATGCTGCGCACCGGACGGATGCCTGCGGCGACGACAGGTTGGCAGGACGTGCGCCATCCTCCAGTTTTAGATGCGCGAGAGATCGACGCGCTCGTTGCGTACGTCGTGGGACGTTCCCACGGATCACCGAAGCTTCCGCGAGTTCGCAGCGGCGATGCCTTTCATGGACGCGCAGTCTTCGCGGAGAATTGCGCGGCCTGCCACGGAGTCACCGGATCGGGAGGATCGGTTGGGAACGCAAATGTCGCGCCCGCGCTGGACAAGGCGACGCCAGTCGAGGTCGCCGAAGCCGTGCGCATTGGGCCCGATGTTATGCCGCGCTTCAACCGGGACGTGCTGAGCGATCGCGACGTCGACGACATTGTCGCCTATCTCGCCCTCTTTCGGAACTCCCAACTCGATCCAGGCGGCATTGCAATGGAGAACCTCGGCCCGGTCGCCGAAGGGTTCGTCGCCTGGGCAGTCGGTATCGGCTTGCTCCTGCTCTGCATTCGATGGATCGCAACGATTCAGAACGATGCGCGATAAATCGCTAACTAAAACTCCCACAGCATCGCGCGCGTCCACGCGCCGCTCGTGCCCCGCACTTTGATCGGTGCAGCCACAAAGAGACGCTGCTTTCCGTCCATAACCTCGTCGGGAAAATACAGTTCTTCTACGATGAATTTTCCGTTCCCCAGCAGTGCCTTGTGCGGCGGTCCGGATCTGCTCGGATCGTTGTACCCTCCGAGACTCACGGCGTCAATACCAACGCCTTTGACATCACACTCGACGAAGTATTGCGCCGCTTCACCACTCAAATATACATACTCCGTGAGGAACTCTTGCGTGTTCGCACGTTTGTGGCCCCAACCTGTGTTCAGTAGTACGATGCTTCCGCTTGCAACACGTTCGGAAATACGCTCGACATCCTCAAGCTCAATTGCAGACCCGGGTTTCTTTCCCCGGAAATCGAGGATAACCGCCCAACCAACGTAGGTATCGAGCGGCACTTGATCGATCGTCGCACCGTCGTCGAAAAAATGGTACGGCGCATCGCAATGCGTTCCGGTGTGAGTGCTGAGCTCGACGATCTCTTTGTTTACGCCTTGCACCGCAAGCATGTACAAAAGTTTAATCTGTGCAGGGCGCGGATTCTCGTCCGGATACTGCGGGCAGTTGTTGAACACCGGTTGGCTTAGGTCATGGATGCATGTTGGCAACATCATTCAGCACTTTCCTCCCACAAACGTGCGAATGCGGCGATATTTTTCTGCAGAACAACGTCAAGGTCCGAGCGCCAGATGGAGTCGGGCAGCGACTCGCCCGAAAAAATCTCCAATACATAGGGCCCCGAGTAACCGGTTTGACGAATCGTACGTACGATCGCTGCATTATCAATTTCACCATCGCCCAGGCTGATCCGATCGGCACCGGAACGTGGTCGGTGCCAATCGCTGACCTGTACGAGAAAGATCCGACTACCGCAGGCGCGAATTACCGTGTGCAGTGCCGGCGTCTGAAAAATGTTCCACGTGTCCACGCACAAGCCGAGCGCCTCATGTCCGACGCGCTCAACCAGTTCGAGCGCCTGGTCGAGGCCCCAAAGAGCGGTGTCGGTATTGAAAAGCACCGGGTTGAGCGGCTCGTAGGCGATCCGCATCTTACGCTTTGCTGCAAATTGCGCCAGTTCCTCGAAAGCCGTCAAGGCTTGCTCGTACACTGCAGCGGTATTGCCGGCAGGCGCAGCTCCAGTAATCACGACGAAGGGAGTTTGCTCAGGCACATGCGGTGCCATCAGCTCAATCGTCGCTTTGATGTGGCGAATCCGATCACTGGGCGCTGTCGGCTGCCCTGCCAAACTGTCGGGAAAAAGTGAGTGCACTTCCGACTGTATCGAGCTGACGGTCAGACCCGCCGCCGGGATTGCTCCCAGTTGTTGCACGCAATCATTCTTGTTGAGTTTGAACGCGCAAACCTCGATCGTGCGAATGCCATGTGCTGCATACCTTGTCACATCGCGTTCGAACGGCCACGGCCACGTCGTGAACTCGCTAACGCCGAATGGAAGCTGTGAATTCATCTCTCGCTCCAACGTAGCTCGAGAACGCAAAATCCCTTCCGATCAAGTTGCACCGGAACTCCTTGCTGGAAATCATCTGCCCCATGCGTACGGCTCTCGACCCACTCCGGTCGCAGACTGCTATATGTTCGTACAGCGTACGAGGCCTCCGACGGTAATTCCAAATACAAGGCCGTCGTAACCGTGCGGATCATGGTGTTACCGACGAGAACCGTGAACTGGTTACCCTTGCGGAAGGCCATCACTACCGTTGCATCATCGCTGCAGCTCGCCAATCGCGAAATGTCTTCGTCGTACAGTTCATATTTCGTCGTTTGATTGAACGAGAAATTCGTGTAGATCGTCATATCAGGGACGCGCACGATAAACCAGGTCGCATTCTGCCCCGCAAGCGGCACATTTCGGACGCCCATCCATTTCCAGTCCGGCGCCAACCGCGGCTCGAGACCAGGCACATCGCGCGTAAGGTCTAGACCTCCCGCGCCTTCGATCGCCGCCCACACGTATCGTGGTGGAAACCACGGTGAAAGCATCATTCCTTGGTTCGCCAGCGACTCGCCGTGCAACCACTCCGAAAACTGCCCGGGCACTGTGTTATTGCGCAGCGGGTCGATCGAATAGTGCCGGAAGCACGCCGCCAGTGCGTAAGCCATGAACTCCGGATTGAAGCGCGCCGCGGCAAAGACGTACCAAAACGTCACGCCCGCCCAAACGCCGCCTAGCAAACCGTAACCGTGCGTTGGCCCGTAATTCATTGCGTTCCGTGGCACGGTATGAATACCAGCAGCGCTCCAGAATTCCGGCGCGGACAAACGGCTAATGATGTGCGCCGAAGATGACTCATCCGCAACGCCAAACATCACCGGGAAAACTAGGTCGGAGGTGACGTCGGTGCAAGCATGGCCGTTTGTGTCAATATTCAGATAATAAAGCCCGGTCTCTTTGTCGAACAGGTGCTCGTTGATCGCCGTACGCAACTGCTCAGCGTGCGCCTGAAATGCCGCACCATCTTTGTCCTTTTTAAGAGCGCGAGCCATTTGCGCTACTGTGTTGAGGGCCGCATAACACTCGGAGTTCACTTCGGTCGTCGCTCCGGAAAGCGTGTAATTCGCGATCACGTTGCGCCAACCAACGATACCGTAGTCGGAGGTTCCATTCGCCGTGCACCACACAAGGCCATGTTTGTTCCGCTGCGAGAGAATATGGTTCGCGGCCTTGCGTGCGTGTGGATAGATATTCTTGAGAAAGGCCGCGTCGCCGGTTGTACCATAATGGTGCCAAAGTGCGAGGATTAAAAGCGGCGTGTTGTCATTGATATTAAAGCCATAGTCTGCGCTCTTTCCGTTCCGCACATCGTAATACTCGACCACCATGCCGTTTTTCTCAAGATGCTTGGCATACCACAGCAGCGAGGCACGCGAAAACTCCGGCGTGATATAATCTGAACCAAAAGCGAACCACGCGGTGTCACGCCCGACGCTATTATTGGATCGCGTGGGGTCGTTGACGAAGCACCAGCCGGTCTCTGCAAAGGTCTGCGTCCGCAACATGTTGGCTTTGGCCCACAGAACGCCGCGGTTGACCTCTTCGTCCGGCGTGAGCAGCACGGCGCGCCCCAGAACCTCATGGTAGTACTCACGGGTTTCCTGCAGCGCGCGCGCTGCGCGGGGCGAGCGCGCGTAGGTCCGCAGCGCCGCGGCTCGTCCCTTCACCGAAAACGAGAGCGTAAAGAAGAAAGAGACGCTTTGCCCCGCTTTCAGTCGGTGGCGCAGGTGGAATATTCCCACGGGATCGTCCGCGCAGGCTTCGGTTATATTACTCAGTCGCCCTGGAAACGATGCGCGGCTCGGTTTGCCGATATCGCGCGTCGTTTCGTAGCTGCTCGGCTTGACCGAGCACCCGAAGGTTCGCACCCATTCTCGGTTCGAGATATTCCAAGCAAGAAGTGCCCTGTGCGCCGGACTATATGCCGTCGCTACGCCATGCGGCGTTTCGCCCCGCAACTGGGCGGACGCGAACGTCCCGATCACCTGTTCCTTCTCCGTGAGGTTGGTCAGCGTGACCGTATAGTAGGCCGCCGGTGGATCGACCCGCTCGCCGTGCGGTTTACCGCTGAGCAGAAAGATGCTCTCATGCACGCGCACGCCGCTGGAAAGCTCGAAGAGATGCTCTTGGTGCTCCGGATGAATGACAAAGGTTCCCGGATACGCCGTGAGCGCGATGCCGCTACGCTCATCGAAGTGGTGCAGTACAACGGTACTCACGAGTGTCTTCCCGGCATCGACAGAATAGAATTTTTCGATCGCTCCGGTCGACTTGATAACGAGGGTCGCCTTGGGGGATCCGAAGGTACTTCCGGCGGCCATCTGGTGGTCGGGGACTTCATACGTGGAGAGGCGTTCGCCCGAACCGGAGATCTTTCCGATCACAAACGTCCCGACTTCTGCATCATTCCACCATCGATAACGTAGGACGAAGCCGTGATGTAAGCCGCGTTCTCCGAAGCGAGAAACGTGCAGAGCGCTGCAATCTCCTCCGGCTTCGCCATTCGATGGAGCGGGATCTCGGCTAGCAGCGCATCGTATTTGCGCTTGTCCCGTTTGAGCGGCGCGTCCATCGGCGTATCGACCGCGCCCGGGCAGACGTCGTTGACGGTGATCCCATGCGGAGCAAGCTCGAGAGCGATCGTACGCATCAACATCCGTACACCCCCCTTGGCAGCGCAGTATGGGGCATTGGTGGGCATCGGCAGATCTTCGTGGACCGAGGAGATGTTGATGATCCGTCCGCCGCGCTTCTGCTTCACCATTTGTCGCGCGGCGCATTGCGAACAGAGCCAGACGCCGGTCAGGTTCGTCTCGATAACCTTACGATACAGGTCGAGCGGCGTCTCCAGAAAGGGCGCCCGGTGCTCCATCCCCGCATTGTTCACCAGGATATCCAGGCCGCCGAAATGCTGAACCGCTTGGACGATCAGCGCTTCGACTTCGTCCGGATTCGAGACGTCGGCGGCAAAGGCGGCCGCTTTTCCCCCGAAATTCTCGATCTGATCGACGACGGCCTTCGCTGGCACCACGTCACCGAAATAGTCGATCATCACGCTTGCGCCTTCGCTCCCCATCGCGAGCGCGATCGCCTTTCCGATGCCGCTATCACCGCCGGTGACGATTGCGACCTTATCTGCTAGCAGCATGAGTATCCTCAAATGACGACTTCGCCATATCGACCAGCGGTAAGCGGGCCGTCTCCGGCGGAAACGCTAGCGCAAGGGTCCAGTCCAGCGCAACCCGCGTCCGACGGTTCCAGCTCGGTAAGCACCCAAGATAATATGTGCGCCATGCAATCCACGCGAGCATCCCCGTGAGCATACGTCCGCCCGGCAGTTCGATGAGGGCATTGCGATCGCCGAGCGATGCCATCTGGCCGAGTTCGCGATACCGAAAATTCCTTGTTCGCTTTCCGCGTAGGCTGGCGCGAATGTTTGAGGCGAGCAATGCGCCTTCACGGATCGCGTTCTGAGCGAGCGGCGCATACGTTCCGCCCCATGGGCGTGGTACTGCGGCGCAATCACCCAGCGCCCACACATGGGGCGTACCGGTGACCGCAAAATCACCGCCGGTTTCGATCGCACCGTGCTCGTTTGTCTTAATGCCGAGTTGCTTTGCCAGGGGTGACGGCTCGACCCCCGCCGCCCAGATCACCGTCGCGCTTTCGATCCGTTTGCCATCTTTGAGTTCGACCCCGCGGAGGTCTATTGCATTCACTTTCTGCCCGAGTATGACTCGCGTCCCCCTTTTGCGCAAGACGGAGGCGGCGTATTTTCCGAATTTGTCGGGAAGATGCTCGAGCAGTTTTTCGCTTGACCCAACTACCACCACCTCAACCACTGCCGGATCAATGCTCGGATAAAAGCGCAAGATGGAATGCAGGAAGGCCTGGAGCTCTCCGGCTACCTCAACGCCGGTGAAGTTTCCGCCGACGACGACAAACCGCGAGAGACGATCCCGTTCGATGAGATCGCGTGTCTCCGCCGCCACTTCGAGCGCGCCAACGACACGGCTTCGCACGCGTTCTGCATCGACGATCGTTTTGAGCGGGACGGTGAATTGCTCAACGCCGGGCACGCCCATCGTCGAATCCGTCGCGCCCAAGGCGAGGACAAGTTCGTCGTACTCGATCAGTCGAACATCGTGCGTTAGGGGGTGGCGTACGCTCACGGTGCGACGTTCGAGGTCGATACCGATCGCATCCCCCAGCTCGAAGCTCGACGCGCCAAGCGTACCATTCTCCCTCTCCAATTCGCGCAGGGGTTGCATGATGTGCTGGGGCTCGATCGATCCGGCGGTAGCCTCGGGGAGCATGGGCGTAAAGAGCATGAAATTTTGCCGGTTGATGAGCGTGATCTTCAGTTGGTCGCGCTTACTTGCACGTTTGAGCCCGTGGGCGACCGCAACACCCGCAAAGCCTGCGCCGATGATAACAACGCGCGCCGAAACATTCATCTACGTCGCCACCAAATGAGCAGCCCACTCGCCGCTGCCACGAGCACGAGTGCGAAACCGATAACCCCGTGCCGGCCTGCTCTCTTTGAGTCGGGGCGAACGTCCCCCATGTAGCGCAACTCAGGCAGGACATCATTCTTCATCTGGTCCCGGTCGTCGAGCGCCATTTTCAGCACTTGGACTGGGTGCAAGGCCTGGCGGTCTGTCGTTTGCGCAATCTGTTCACGGCAACTGAATCCGTTGGCGATGATGATCGTATGCCTGTCGGCTGCCCGCACCTTGGGTAAAAGGACGCGCTCGCCGACTGCGAGCGAAACATCATAATGCTTCGCGTCGAACCCAAAGGGGCCAGCCATTCCGCAGCAGCCACTATCCGGTATTTCGTAGTCGAGCCCAATCGCATCGAAGAGCTTTCGCTCTCCGGCGGGATCCAGAATCGATTTCTGATGGCAATGTTCTTGCACCAGTGCCTTGCGGTGGAGGCGGGGCGGCGCGTAGTCCGGCGCCTTTTGAGCGAGAAACTCGGTCAAAAGGTAGGTCTGCGCTTGAAGTCGCTTCGCGTCTTCATTGGGGCCCAGCAGATTGACCATCTCGTCACGGAAGACCGAGACGCAACTCGGCTCGAGACCGACGATGCAGACTCCGGCGCGAATCTGTGGACGGAGCGCATCGAGTATTTCGAGCAGCATGCGCTTGGCCAGTGGCAACATGCCGTAGTCGTACAGCGGACGTCCGCAACAGAGCTGCATCGCCGGTAGCGTGACGAGGAAACCCGCATCCTCAAGGACCTCGACTGCGGCCTGCGCCGTCGTTGGATGAAAGTGGTTATTCCAGGTATCAGGCCACAAGAGCACTTCACCCTTTGGCATAGGCCGAGAAGATACCGGGCGGCTCGCAAACCACGCGCGAAAAGTCTGCGGAGCAAAAAGCGGGATCCGGCGGGGCGGCGCCATCGAGACGGCGGCCTTTGCGAGGTCGCTCAAGAGCGGCATCTGCGTTAGAGCGTTCACAAGGCCGGGTGCGAGCGACGCGAGGCGAGCCCACCAATACATCCACCCGAAAGCGTAAGCAGCAATTGGGCGCCGCTTGTGCTCGTAATAGTGTGAAAGGAACTCCGCTTTATAGGTCGCCATGTCGACGTTGACCGGGCATTCGCTCTTGCATCCCTTGCACGAGAGACACAAGTCAAGCGCGTCCTTGACCGTTTCGTCTTGCCAGCCATTCTTCATCGGGTTGCCTTCGAGCATCTCGAAGAGTAAGCGCGCACGCCCGCGCGTCGAGTAGGCTTCTTCCTTCGTCGCCATATAGCTCGGGCACATCGTCCCGGAGTCGTGTTTTCGGCACTTCCCTGTGCCGACGCAGCGATTGGCCGCGAATGCGAAACTCCCGTGGTCATCGTCGAAAGCGAAATGCGTCTCCGGCTCCCACGGCTCGTAGTTTGGGCCCCAGCGCAGATTCTGATCGAGCTTGTAGGGGTGGACGACCTTTCCGGGATTCATCTTGTGCTGCGGATCCCAGATCGACTTGAATTCCCAGAACGCTTGCACAAGCTCGTCGCCGTACATGATTGGCAACAACTCACCCCGGGATTGGCCATCGCCGTGTTCACCCGAAAGCGAACCGCCGTGCGCAACACAGATGTGTGCCATCTCCGTAACAAACTTGCGGTACTTGGCAATGCCGCCAGCGGTAAACAGATCGAAGTTGATACTTACGTGGACACATGCTTGACCGAAATGCCCGTAAATGGAGCCTTTGTAGTCGTACTCGTCGAGCTTCTGCTGGAATGACCGTAGGTAATCGCCCAAGCGCTCAGGATCAACCGCCGAGTCTTCCCACCCCGGATAGTAGTCGGGTTGATTGGGAATTTTTGAGGTCGAACCAAGCGCGCTATCGCGGAAGGTCCAGAGCCGCTCCTGTTCTTCGTGGTCTTCGATGAGTTTCACGCTCGGCGGAGCGGGAAGGCGCTTCACTTCTTTCATCAGGCGGCGGGCGCGCTCTGACGCTTCTTCTTTGGTATCGGCCCCGAATTCGCAGATAAGCCAGCCTTTGCCGTCGGGGAACATCGAGCGGCCGGTGTGCGAGACACCTTTGAGCTCCATGTAGTGAAACATGGACTCGGCCATCCCTTCGAGCGCGATCGGTTTGTGCCGATCACATAGCGGAACGTGATCGCCGGCTGTCGCCAAATCTGGAAAGCCCAGCATCAGCAGCACACGATGCGGCGGGCTCGGAACGAGGCGAACAGTAGCCTCGACAACTGTCACGCAGGTGCTCTCGGTACCGACCAGGGCGCGAGCGACATTGAACCCATTTTCCGGCAAGAGCTCGTTGAGCGGAAATCCCGAGACACGACGCGGGATTTTCGGAAAACGGGCGCGGATCTCATCGGCATATTTATCCCGCAGCGCTTTCAGCTGCGCGTAAATCTCACCGCGCCGGCCGCCTGCTGCAATGATCCGTTCCAGTTCGTCATTGGATGTCGGCCCGACGCGTATTCTCAGGCCGTCGTACGTGACGATGTCGAGTTCCTCGACATTCTCTTCGGTCTTCCCAGCCATCTGCGCATGCATGCCGCAAGAATTATTTCCGATCATTCCGCCGAAAGTGTTCCGATTGTGGGTCGCGGGATCCGGACCGAAGGTGAGTTGGCGTTCTTCGGCTTTCTTGCAGAGATCGTCGTGGACACAACCCGGTTGGACGCGGGCTGTTTTTCCTTCCCAATCAATCTTGATGATTCGATTCATGTATTTGCTGAAGTCCATGACCACGGCCGCGTTGCAGGCCTCGCCGGCTAAACTCGTCCCACCACCGCGAGAAAACACCGGAGCATCAAAACTGCGGCAGGCGGCAAGGGTACGTTCTACATCCTCAGCGTCTTTAGGAATCACAAGCCCGATCGGTACTTGGCGGTAATTCGATGCGTCCGTCGCATACATTGCGCGCGTTCCGATGTCGAAACGAACCTCTCCACGGACGGTCCGGCGAAGCTCCGCCTCCAGGCCGGCCACGTCAATATCGGTATGGTTAATGGAACCATCTCGCTGCGTGGGCGTCGTTTTCGAGTGATGCTGGCCGGTCTGCGGTTCGTCGGCGCCGAGAATGCGTATCATGCGGTCGCGCCTTTACAGTGCATAACGGTCGGCATCTCGACGGCGGAGTTCCAAGCCGATGCCGGGCCGGCTTGCATCAGGCCGCAGTTCACCGCCTTGCGGACCGACGGCGCCGTCGAAAAGCATCTGCTCGATGCGCACATGATCGAAAAAATACTCAATGTGGCGGAGCTGTTTACACGCCAGCGCAGCGTGCAAATGAAGATGCGGTGCGCAGTGAGTCGAGAGCGGGGTCATCGCACTCTGAGCAAGCCCGTCCACGGCCAGCAGACCTGAAAAACCGCCGCATCGCGTCGCGTCGGCCTGAAGCACGTCGACCGTATGCGCCGCGAGCATCCGAGCAAACATGTAAAGCCCATAGCCGTATTCACCGGAGGATATTTCCATTCCGGGTGGCGCGTGCTCGCGCACAAAGCGGGTCCCCGCATAATCCTCGCGATAGACAGGTTCCTCGAACCAAACGACGTGCTGTGCGGCAAACTCCTGCGCGAGCCCGACCGCTTGCTGTGCCGAGTACGCACCGTTGGCGTCGATGAAAAGCTCTACGTGCGCGCCGATCGCGCCCCGCGCGGCCGCTACGCGCGCAGGGTCGGCCTCAGGGTCCCGGCCGACTTTCATCTTGACGCGCGGTATGCCCTCATCGACCCAGCCCGAAAGTTGCTCGCAAAGCTGCTGTTCTGAGTAGGACGTAAACCCACCGCTGGCATAGACCGGGACGGCGCCGGTAACAGCTCCGAAGAGAACGTAGGCCGGAACACCGAGCAGTTTCGCTTTCAGGTCCCAGAGCGCAACGTCCACGGCCGAGACCGCCATCGACACGATTCCTCCACGGCCAAGATTGCGCGCTACGCCGTACATATCATTCCAGCGCGCGCCGATTTGAAATGCATCTTTTCCCACGAGCGTATCGCACATGAGGCTCTCGATCAATTTTGCCGTGGCAACATCGGCATAGGTATAACCGATCCCCGTCTCACCGGCGGCATGGACTTCGACGTAGACGAGGGTGGTGGAGGCCCATTCGAGGGTTCCATCAGATTCAAGGCTTGCCGTGGGAACATTGAAGGCACTCACCTCGAGCATGCTGATTGGCGCGTCGGCGCGCACGGTACTCGCAGACGGCATCGTCTATTTCTCTGACCCGTGAGGAACGACCGTCGCGAACACCTCCTTCATGGATTGCTTGATCGCCTCGGCTGTATCCGAGTCGCCTTTTGCGAAGGCCGAAAAGAGGTTATGCGCTTCCTGCAGCGTGATGTGTGGCGGCAACTGCGAGATATTGGGGTCGACGACGGCGTCAAAGACAACCGGCCGGTCGGACCTCAGAGCGCGGTCCCATGCCGGCCCGACCTCCTCCGAGCGCTCGACGCGAAGTCCGAGCAAGCCGATCTGATTGGCGTATTCGGCGTAATTGAAGGTTGGGAGATCCTGCGACGGATCGTATTTTGCGTTACCGCTTTCGATCCGCATCTCCCAGGTGACTTGGTTGAGATCCGAATTATTCAAAACGAGAAAAATGAGCCGTGGATCTGGCCAACGCTTCCAATACTTGGCGACCGTCAGCATCTCAGCATTACCGTTCATCTGCATCGCGCCGTCGCCCGTGCACGCGATAACGACCCGCTCGGGGAAGGCAAACTTCGCCGCGATAGCATATGGGACCGCTGAGCCCATCGTCGCCAAGCCTCCTGAGAGCGACGATTTCATCCCGCGCCGCATATGGATGTTGCGCGCGAACCAATTCGTCGCGGTGCCAGCATCACTGGTAATGATCGCATCGTCTGGTAGCCGCTCGTTCAGCTCCCAAAAAACCAGTTGTGGATTGATCTGATCGCCCGTGACGTGGCAGCGTGCCTCTTCGTCAGCCTGCCAGCTCTTTCGGTTCTTCGCAATCCGCTCCCGCCACTCGGCAGCGGTGTTGGGCCGGAGCAACGGCAAGAGCGCAGCAAGCGTATCCCGACTGTCGCCGATCAAATTGAGTTCGGTCGGAAAGCGTAATCCAACGTTGCGCGCATCGATGTCGATCTGAATTCCGCGAGCCTGTCCCTCTTTTGGCAAAAACTCTGAATACGGGTACGAGGTGCCGACCATCAGCAATGTGTCGCACTCGTTCATCATATCAGAGCTGGGACGCGTTCCGAGCAATCCGAGGGTACCGGTGACATACGGGAGATCGTCGGGGACGACATACTTTCCGAGCAACGCCTTTGCGATTCCCGCGCCGAGCCGGTCGGCAACGGCAAGCACTTCATCCGTCGCGTTCGCAGCGCCTTGGCCAACCATGATCGCAACGCGCTTTCCGGCGTTGAGAATATCGGCCGCATGCTGCAGATCCGCTTGTGTCGGAATGACGATAGGTGCCGAATATCCGACGCTACTGTGCATCATATTGTGCGTGCGTGGCGGCTTCTGTACGGCCTTTTGTTCCTGCACGTCCTTGGGAACGATGACGCACGTAACTGCGCGAAACGCGGCCGC
>Ga0302324_100009562_pt1 | contig 20228 bp, 14 predicted proteins | sample Palsa_T0_1_FD_201949 | JGI IMG/M metagenome (GOLD analysis project Ga0302324, IMG submission 201949) | Peat permafrost microbial communities from Stordalen Mire near Abisko, Sweden - Palsa_T0_1 | ecosystem: Environmental > Terrestrial > Soil > Palsa > Peat permafrost | place: Sweden: Abisko...
AACAGCGAGCGCAGCGGCATCGTCAGATTGTGGTGGATAGAATTCATAGGCGGCAATATGGCTTTCATTTCGGCTAAAATTGATAGGAGGCCCCAAGAGTCAGTATCTCATGGGCATATTTGAATGCGGTGACAGTCGACGTCTGATAATAATAGTCCAATGAGAGTGAAACGCGGAATCGCTTGGACGGACTATAGGCAAAGCCCACGCTTGAGTTCCACCCCTCATCGGTGCGCAAGCTCACCTGCCGGCCGTATTCAAAGCGTTCCGGACCTGTGAGAACATCGAGCTCCCACTCGTTGATAATCACGTCAGTGAACGAAACGAAGGCGTGCGACGATTCAGAAGCCTCGCCGTTTGGAGAGTATACCTCACCGGTGTATGCGCCCAAGGCAAGCGTCCTGCGCGTATCGATTCCCCATGTCAGGTCGGCTCCGGCAACGGGCAAGTCAGTGCTCGTCGCATAACCGCCCGTATAGCGAACTGATCCGAAGCCGCCATACGCCGAACCGGTAATCTTGTCGGTTACTTGCCCTTGAATGCGCGCGGTCACGTCAATCTCCGTGCCGCGTACGTTGGATACCGTATTTACTGGATCGTTCGGAATCGAGTGACCAATCACCGTACCTAGATTGAGTGATACCTGGGTGTCGCTCGTCTCCGAATATGCCAAGCCAACGGATCCCTGTCCCAGGTAGGTGTCATTCAACGCCGTTGAGTTATAGGTATACGACTGCAGTTCACCCGTCCCTCGAATTCCCAACTTCCCCGTGAGAGTGACATAGCCGTCCGCCATTAAGGTGGTCAGGTCGTATGGTACCCGGGCGCCCAGAAATTCGTTTGGTTGGGAACTCCGGACCCAGGACGCCGAAGCCTCAAAAATGGGAATAATGACGAGGCCTTTGGGGTCAGTATTGTCAGCCTTCGGATATGAATAGTTGGCCCCAAATGAAAAGTCCGATTCGAACGGCAGATTGCTGTCGGCAAATTCTGTTTCCGTAACGCCACCGATAACATCAAAGGAGGTGTCGGAGTTGTGTCGCTCCAGCGCGAGAACCGGATTGGCGATGATCTCTACAGCAGAAGGGCCTCCTCGTTCCAGCGTCAGATTCGAGTCATAGCCCACCGAGCCGTTCAACGTGCCCAGTAAGGCCCAATCCGGCGTTTCCCAGAGGGAACCATAGGATTTGTCAGATAGAAGCATAATGCAGACGCAAAGGGCGGCGAAACGTAGCAAATCTGCGTCTCTTGTGGCGCGTTTCAATGCGCGTTCTTGATTTTGAAGAACGTTGCGACTACGCAGTAGAAATCCACCATGACGTTCCAGTTCTCGAGATAGTAGAGGTCCGCCTCGACGCGCTTCGTAAGGTCCGTGTCCCCGCGCAATCCCTGGATCTGCGCCCATCCGGTCAGGCCGGTCCGCACCTCGTGGCGCGCATTGTAATTCGGGATCTCGTCCTTGAACTTCTCAATGAGCTCAGGCCTCTCCGGGCGGGGTCCCACAAGGCTCATGTCGCCAATAAGGACGTTCCAGAACTGGGGAAGTTCATCGATGTTGAACTTGCGCATGAAAGTTCCGATCCTGAGGCGCCTCGGGTCCTCTTTCTTGCACCAGACGGCCCCAGAAGTGGACTCGGCGTCGAGCTTCATGCTGCGTATCTTGTAGATGTTGAACGTGCGGCCGCCGCGGCTTGTCCGGCGCTGCTTGTAGAAAATAGGACCGGGCGACTCCAAGTACACGGCAAGGGCGAAGGGCGGGATGATGAAGGCGCAAAACCCCAGTCCCGCGATCGCGCCAAAGATATCCATGACCCTCTTGACCATACGGTTAATCGTACGATCGAGCGGCAGTTGGCTGATTCCAAGGAGCGGAACACCGCTCACCGTCTGGACCTGCAGGCCGGAATTCAACGCCGGAAAATACTCAGGCACCATCTTGAATGAGATCATCTCCCTCTGGCAGAACCCGATGAGGTGCTGGATCTCCCGCGCCGGGCACGAGACGTCAGACAGGATGATCGAGTCGGCATTGCATTCGGCCACGATATTCGGGAGCGCCGAGTAGTCGCCCAGGACGGCGAGGTCCACGGGAGGCTTGGTGGAGAAATAACCGCCCGGCATGGGAATGCAGCCGACGATCTCGCCGAGCTGCGAAAAATCCTTGCGCATGGCCTTGCGGAGGTTTCCGACCTTGTCGTTCCAACCGACAACGATCACGCGCGAGCTGACCGAGTCCTTCGCGTCCGACTGGACCATGAAGATGAACGAGGTGAGGCGCCACAGCGTCTCGAACGCAACGAGCGTGATGATGCAGTACAATGCGCCCAGGCGCGGCGCGAAGCTCAACACTTGGAACAATCCGATGATGGCCCAGACGGCCACGGCCCACAGGAACACGGACCGGGCCAGGTTCTTGGACCAGCGCCTCAGGTCGTAGAGATGCGAGACCTCGTAGGTCTTGAACCACACCATGAACCAGCTGAACATCGTGCTCCCCACCAGGCTCCAGAGCGCGAGCGGCGACTGCATGTCGAAGGGATTTGTCGCCTGAAACACCCAGCCGGCTCTCTGCCAGTCACGGAATGTGAGTCCGGCATAGACCGCGGCGCAGGCGACAACCCAGTCCCCCATGAGGAGAAGGGCGCACAGGCCGTAGGCCTTCTCGCGGGGAGTATCCCGCGACACGGAGTGCTTGAATACCTGGGGCGCCAAGGGCGCGGCCGCAGGAGTCGGAAAAGGTACTACAGTGGAATTCCTACGCGGGAAAACCCCTGCAGTCGCGTAATTTGCCTTCATGGTGAGTTCTTAGTGCCACTTCTGGTTTGCTTGCTCGGAAATTGAGGGTCCGAGCGATCCCTGGGGTATCCACACAATCCTGACCAGGCGCTGGGGCCGTGAGGCTCGCGCCCCTTATCCTTGGGGCAACCATGAAAGTTGAAAATTGTGCACTCACTGTAGTCGACAGTCCATTGCATGAAGCATGCCATAAGCAATTTTGCGGATTCAATTCGTATACGAGCGCGAAGTGTTACTTTCCGATGGCGAATGGTACTTCCGCACTGTCGCGGTCCGCAGGACCGACGCCGCGATGCAGTAAAGGTCCACCATCACGTTCCAGTTCTCGAGATAGTAGAGGTCCGCCTCGACTCGTTTTACAATTGGCATATCCCCATTGCGATCACTCACTTGAGCCCAGCCCGTGAGTCCTGCCCGGACTTCAGAACGAGCGCCGTAATTTGGGACCTCGGCTCTGTATCTTTCGGCCTCATCCGGCAGGTCGGGGAATGGTCCGACGAGGCTCATATCCCCGATCAAGACGTTCCAAAGCTTGGGCAATTCGGCTATGCCGGATATGCGCATGAAGGCAGCGGTTTTCTCGGCGATTTTGCGCCGAACCAGCGGTTTCTTAGCGCCTTGGTAATCGGTAACTTGAGGCGCCTGGGTATTGAAGGTTAGCGCGTTGAAAACGCGTCCCCGATGGGTGACTTTACGCTCCCGTAAAAAAATTGGTAAACCCGAGCATAAGTACATTACGGGAAACAAGATAGGTAGCAAAATGACCCCGAACAACATGCCGACAAGGGCACCGGCGACGTCGAAGCTGCGTTTGATAAGCCTGTTTCCTGTTCGTTCCAACGGAAGCGTCGACAATCCCAGCAGCGGCACACCACTCAGTGTCTGCACCTGCAGGCTGGACCTGAGTGGTGGAAAATATTCTGGAACCAGTTGGAAACCAATATATTCGCGCTGGCAAAACCTGACGAGGTCCTGGATATCCTGCACGGCGCAATCGGCCCCCGACAAGATGATCGAACTTGCACGGTGCAGGGCGACGAGGGCTTGGAGCTCGGAATAGTGACCCAGGATGGGAACTCCCGGTGGCGGCGTGCGCTCGATGATTTCCCCGGGCAACGGCACGCAGCCAATGATTTCGGACAGCTGGGCGGCATCCCGACGCATCGCTTTCCTGAGATGGGCGACCTTTTGGTTCCAGCCCACGACGATCACCCGGGACACGGTGCCTGCCTTCACAGCGGGCTGGCCCATGAATAGGAACGAGGCCATGCGCCAGAGGACCGCGAAGGCGACCATCAATAGTGCCGAATAGGCGACACCGAGACGGGGCGCATAGCCGACAACGGAGAACAGTCCTATGTAGGCCCAGGCGGCGATCGACCAAGCGATGACGCACTTGCCCATGTTCCTGAACCATAGCTGGAGCCGGTAGATATTCCGGACCTCATAGGTCTTGAGCGTGGCCATGGACCAGACGAACAGGGTTCCTCCCGCCATGCTCCAGAGGATGGGAACCGTGAGGTATTCGACCATGCCGGCGGCATGAAGTGCCGATGTGTGCCGCTGCCATTCCCTCAATTCCAGGCCCGCGAAAATCCCCATGCAGGCGACGATCCAGTCCCCAATGAACAGGATGGCGCAAAGGCCGTAGGCGCGTTCCCGCGGCATGGAGCGCGAACCGCCATCTTGAGGTCCTCCTGCCGGGCGTGCCTTCCGCGAAGCGGCGCCGGGTCGAGCATACGGGAACGGCGCCGGGGTGGCGCCCGGTTGTCCGAGGGGATCCTGATGCTGAGAAAAAACTCCCTGAGGCACTATGGGCCCGAATTCGGGATTCCTGTCACTCGAGGTCATCGTGGGATCGCCGGGCGCCTACGAAACATTTCGGACCAGGGCCCCGGGTTCCGGGCGTCGCCCCTGCAGCGGCACCGCCATGTTCAAACCAAGGTTGTATCCAGGGTGCGGCGTCATCAAACAGATCGCGCGGAGCGACCCACCGAAAGGTTTGTCCCCACCATATCTGAAAACAAGCTTCCAAGCAGAGAGGCCATGCGCTTAATCAATATTTTACTGGGTACCGCAGAAGCTGGTCTTCCGACTTGCATAGGCGATCGTTAGTCATCCGATACTAGCATATGTTCGCAATCAAATGTCAATATTGGATGGGGGGAACCAAAGTGGTTTACATTGAGCTCTTTGCGCTTTGTTTGATGGCCGCAGTACCGGCAGTTTTCGCGCAATCCCTGCAATGGGGAGTCAATGGCCACCCCTTCACGCAGGTCGGATATCGCGACGTTCCCCTCATGGAGCAGGTTGCGCTTGTCGCGGAAACGGGGGCGACTTGGTACCGGTTCGACCTGGGCACGGATGATTTCAACGCGAGCACCGCGAGGCTAGACCAGCTTCTCGCCACAGCGGGGACGTTTGGGATCCGGCTTCTGCCAGTGCTGATCTCCACTTCAGGGGCGCGCAGCGGAGCCGGGACTCCCGACGAGGTGCGCGCAGCGGCCTTCACTTTCGCGCGATCGGTCGCGGCCCGCTACAAGGGGCGGATCACGCACTGGGAACTGAGCAACGAGCTCGATGATTATTCAATCGTCCGGAAAGGCGACGTGACGCGGAGCGGAAAGCCCTGGTCGTGGGATCCTCCGGATGGCAGCAACGCCGACGACTATGAGGAGTCGCGGTACCAGCGCGCCAAGGCCGAGATCCTCGGGCTTGGTGCCGGGGTGACGGCCGCGGATCCCGGCGCCGTGACGATCGTCGACACGGCCGGATGGCTGCACTACGGCTTCATCGAGAGGCTCGTGCGCGAGGACAAGGTCCCCTTCAGCATCCTTGCGTGGCATTGGTATTCAGAAATGGGTGACATGACGCGGGTCCAGGGCACGCTCGACCTCGTGTCCTACCTCGGCCGATACGGAAGGCCGCTCTGGATCACGGAGATCAGCCGGAGGAACGGGAGCGAGGACGGGAATGACCGCCAGCTTGCGGACTACATGGAACACGACGTCGCAAAGCTGGCCGCAAATCCGCGCATCGGGGCCCTGTTCATATATGAGCTCCTGGACGAACCCTATCTTGGGCCGGGGAACGCGTCGAGTTATGGGCTTGTCAGCGTCGCAAGTGCGGGCGACGGCACGTGGTTGGTCTCGGGTCGAAAGCAGGCATTTGCTTCGCTCCGTTCGACCGTGGCGGGATCGGGATCTGCAGCGCCTGCGGCGCACTGAGTTCTCGCCTTCAAGAGGGAAGGGGGCGAACCGCCCTTTCCCATGGGCAATCGCAACTCGCGTACAAACACGTAGGTAGCGCATTGCGCATTGATTTACGTAAATCCAATGTTAAATTCGCCTTGTTTTCTTAACCCAATCGGCACCCCAACCGTTACCAAACCCCATGGTATATCTAATGAGAAGGAATCCCCTCTTGAAGTTTCTAGCCGCTGTCGCGGGCGTAAATCCCGACATGCCTGGAATCGCTTCAGAACGTGCATCAGGCGCCTCGGGCTCCCAAGGCGATCCGCGCGGCAACGTATTGACCAAGGGCCCGCTCGGCGGGCGCAAGCGCGCGGCGGCCACAACGGCTCGCAGGGTCCGCGTACGCTAGGTTGGGGTGGGGGAGTGGCCTTGGCCCTCCGTACCCGGCAACCCTGACTCCGCATCGCGCCCGGGCTTGGCCCCGGCGAGATGGCGTCATTCTGTCCGGCATCAGCCGGACTGGCTCTCCTCGGCGAGCGCGACCCAGGCCACCCATGCGATCAGGACAAACTGAAAGGGCAGGCGGAGCCAGAGCGTCGAGGGCGCGAAATTGAATCCCTGCATGCGCCCCATGAGGGCGACGTGCAGGTTGGCAGGAAACACGGCGACAAGCAGCGCGATGAGTCCCCAGCCGGCGGCGATCCTGAGACCCGGAATCAGTATGCCAATGCCGCCCAGCACCTCACAGGCACCCGCGATGGCGTTCAGGGCGTAGGGCTCGGGCAACCAGGGCGGAATCATCAGGACGTACACCGTCGGCGTCCGAAAATGGTTTATTCCCGCTGCAATGAAGAATGCAGCCAGAAGCCAACGGAAGACGACCCGGGCAGTCAGCTGGTTTCGCAAGGGTAAAGGGTAGGCCTACGCAGGCGGAAAGACGCAGCGCGTGCGCTTTGGTTGCGCCTCATCTGCGCCCGCCCTTAGCTGCAGATTCCCCGCAGGAAGACGTCGATGCTGGCCTGGCGGTACTCGGCGGCGCTGTAGTCCTGCGGCTTCCTCAGGCTCGTGCGCCGTATGACCGCCGAGAATATCGTCCCCGCGAAAAGGTCCGCGGCCACCGAGGGGCTGAGTCCGGTCCTCACCTCGCCGTCCTTGCAGGCCGCCGCGATGCGGCGCACGAGCGCCGCGCGCATCGGCGAGAAGATCCCCTTCAGGACCGCATGCTGGCAGACGGCGTGCCGGTGGATCTCGCCGATCATCGTCCGGATGAGCGGCATGTTCTCCACCAGGAGCTGCTCGTAGCGCGCAGCGAACGCCTTCAGGTCGGAGCGCAGCGAGGCGCCATGCTTCGGGTCCTCTTCGGCCGGGGGGGCGGGGCGCCCGAACTTGCCGCCGACAACGGCCTCGAGGAGCTGCTCCTTCGTCCCGAAGTTCCGGAAGAGGGTGACCTCGTTGACGCCGGCCTCCCGCGAGATCGCGCGCGTCGTGGCGCCCTCAAGCCCGTCGCGCGCGAACACGCGCTCCGCGGCGGACAACAACAGCTGGCGCGCCGGCGGCCGCCGGCGCGCACCTTGGGGTAAGGGGCTCATGCAAGTGCTTGCTTGCATAGTCCCCCCGCCGCGGGTTACCTTCAAGTCTGATTTTTTTGAGCACCAGCCGCCACATGACCACCACGACCAGCATCCGCAGCGTCCCCGCGAAGGGCGGGCCACGGCCATGATGGCGCCCGTACTTATCATGGGGGCGATCATGATGTTCGTCTTCTGGGACACCTCGGACCGCCACTGAGGGGCGATTGGCCTTGCCCGGTGGGGCCGGCGGGAGCAGCGTATCCGCTCTTCGCGTGAAAATCGGATTCCTCGGCGGGAGCTTCGACCCAATCCACTTTGGCCATCTCATGGCCGCGCAGGATGCGTATGAGCAGCACAAGCTCGACCGCTTGATCATCGTCCCGGCTGCCCAGGCGCCCCTGAAGCCCACCGAGACGCAGTCCCCGTCCGAGGACCGGCTCGCCATGGTGCGGGCCGCCACCGAATGGGACACCCGGTTTGAGGTCTCCGACTTCGAGCTGCGCAAGGGCGGAGTCAGCTACACGATCGACTCGGCCAGGCACTTCAAGTCCTTGTACCCCAACGACGAGCTGTACTGGGTCGTCGGGGGCGACCAGCTGCCCCAGCTCCACCTCTGGAAGGACATCGGGGAGTTGGCGAAGATCGTGGAGTTCATCTTCCTCGAGCGGCCGGGTTACCCGGTCCGGGCGGCATCGGCGATTCCCGGGCTGCGCCTGCACCGCTGCGACGGCCATCTTCTCGCCATCAGCTCGACGGAGCTGCGCGACCGCACGCGGCGCAGCCTTTCCCTCGATTATTTCATCCCCCACAAGGCGATTGTTTACATCAAGGGCAAGGGGCTCTATCGGGATAAGCGTTGAAATCCGACCAAGCCAAATCCCTGGAGCTCGTCACGCTCTGCTGCCGCGCTCTTGAGGAAAAGAAGGCCGGCAACGTCCGCGTCATCGACGTCTCGTCGCTGTCCTCAATCACCAACTACCTGGTCATCGCGACGGCGACCTCGGAGCCGCACGTGCGGGCGCTTCGCGTCGAGCTCGAGAAGACCCTGGATTCGGTAAAGACGCATATCATTGGCGTTGAGTCGGCGAGCGAGAGCGGATGGGCAGTCATGGACGCCTTTGACGTGATGATCCATGTCTTCACGGCGGAAACCCGGTCGCGCTACAAGCTCGAGAATCTCTGGCGGGACGGCGACGACATTTCCGTCGAATCCCTGCTTGCGCCGCCGAAGGTTCCAGCCAAGCGCAAACCAAAGGCGTCAAGGTCGCCGGCCAAGAAATCGGCGAAGAAAAAGTGACCTGACCGGGAGTCGCTGCGGCTTCCTAAGACGTGTTCCGGCATGTGTTTCCGTAATACGAGATTCTACGTAGTCGTTTGGAGATTCGCAGCTTGAAGATGCCTGGACGGCGATTTATCGTCCCCCTGCCCGAATTCCGGGCATGTTAATAATAAATCCATAATAAACGTTAAGTTAAGGCGCACCATGAACACTAAAAACAAGGGTTTCACCCTCGTTGAAATCATGATCGTCGTAGTAATCATCGGGCTTCTGGCTTCGATGGCTATTCCGGCGTTTCAGAAGGTCCGAACCAACTCGCAGGACAAGGCTGTCCTGAACAACGCCCGGCAGCTCTCTGCCGCCAGCGATCAATACTACCTGGAAAATGGTGTCTCGACCGTGGTCATCACTGACCTCATCGGGCCCACGACCTACGTGAAGGCTCTCAACTCAGTGGCCCTTGAGGTCTACCCGACCGGCTTCTCGCAGGGTACCACCATCACGATCACCGGTGTAGCCGGCTCGCGAACCATCACCTACGCCCCCTAAACCGGGCAAAATGGGGTTTTTTGTCACTTCGGAAATCCATGTTTTTCAACAAGTTAAACTGTACTGCAGGTTAGTGGCAGCGGGCAGTACTACGTATTTACGGTCTATTTAACTTGCTGGTAAAAAACAATGGAAATTGAATGGTAAGTCTAAGGAATTCCCATTTGGGACGTTATATCATCCAATACATAATCAATAGGCATCAAATGAAAATCACTAGCAATAACTCCAAGGGCTTCACCCTTGTCGAAATCATGATCGTCGTCGTCATCATCGGCCTCCTGGCCGCCATGGCGATTCCCGCGTTCCAGAAGGTCCGCACCAACTCCCAGGACAAAGCCGTATTGAACAACGCCCGCCAGCTCTCGGCCGGCGCTGACCAGTACTACCTGGAGAACGGTGTCTCGACTGTCATCATCACCGACCTCATCGGGCCCACGACCTACGTCAAGGCGCTCAACTCGGTGGCGAAGGAAGTCTACCCCGCGGGTTTCTCGCAGGGAACCACGATCACGATCACCGGCGTCGCAGGCGTTCGTACTATCACGTACGCCCCGTAATTTGGTTCGTAAATAATAAAACACATAAAGATAAGAGATAAGTATATGAATAACTCATCCATCAAATCCACCAAGGGCTTCACCCTTGTCGAAATCATGATTGTCGTCGTCATCATCGGCCTCCTGGCCGCCATGGCGATTCCCGCGTTCCAGAAGGTCCGCACCAACTCCCAGGACAAAGCCGTCCTGAACAACGCCCGCCAGCTCTCGGCCGGTGCTGATCAGTACTACCTGGAGAACGGTGTCTCGACCGTCATCATCACCGACCTCATCGGGCCCACGACCTACGTCAAGGCGCTCAACTCGGTGGCGAAGGAAGTCTATCCGGCCGGTTTCTCGCAGGGTACCACGATCACGATCACTGGCGTCGCCGGTGTCCGTACGATCACGTACGCCCCGTAATCGACATTCCGGAAGTTTTCTCCAAATTCAAAGCCGCCCGCATCATGTGGGCGGCTTTTTTTTGTCCCCCAGCTCACGCTCATGAACGGTCCCTCTCTTGCGCCGGCCCTCAAGGATAGGAGGGTCTGGCTGTTTGTCCTCATATCGGCGCTTTCCGCGGCCCTCGGCTTCAAGCTGGTGCCCGACGGGATGGCCCTGGACCTCGTCAACCGCACCGGATACTGGTGCGTTCTGGCAGCGTTCATCCTCTTTGTGCGCTCGCTCTGGGTCGCCTACCGCGGCGACCTAAGGTCCCTTGCCTCCAAGGGGATGCGCGGGTTCGACTGGGCCAGCCTCGCCATCATCGCCATGGGGGGCACGGTCCTCATCGTCCACGAGTCCTTCGGCTTCAAGATCGTCATGGACGAGGTGATGCTGGTCGGCACCTCGATGAGCATGCACTTCTCAAGGACGGTGCTGACGCCGTTGCGGGGCAGCGACATCCAGGGCGCCTTCGTGATCATCGAGGGCATGATGGACAAGCGCCAGCTGTTCTTCCCGTTCCTGGTCTCCATCCTCCACGACATCACGGGGTACCGGCCCGAGAACGCCTTCCTCCTGAATGCCCTCCTCGTGTACGTCTTCCTGGCGCTCGTGAACGCCGCCGGCCGCAAGCTGGCCGGGCGGATGGCGGGCTGGCTCGGCGTGGCCCTCTTTGCGGGGCTGCCGCTCCTTGCCCAGAACGCGACCGGAGGCGGGTTTGAGCTGCTCAACCTCGTGATGATCCTCTCGTCGCTGCTCCTCGGCGCGCGGTTCATCGAGAAGCGGGACGAGGCCTCGTTCACCGCCTTCTGCTACTCGGCGATGCTGCTGACCCAGGTCCGCTACGAGTCCGCCATCTTCCTGCTCCCCGTGGTCGGGATCATCACGTGGGTCTGGTACAGGGAGGGCAGGGCGATCCTGTCCTGGCAGGCTCTGGCGATACCGCCGCTCATGATCCACTGCGCCCTGCACAACCGGATCTTTGACCTTCGCTCCACTGCGTGGCAGCTGCAGAGCAAGCCGGGCTTCACGAAGCCCTTCTCGCCGGAGTACATCCCTTCGAACATTGCCCACGCGCTCGGATTCTTCTTCGGAAAGCCGACCGACCAGCCCAACTCCTACGTCCTGTCGACGCTCGGCTGCATCGGGCTTCTATTTTTCATCCTCTTGGCGATCAAGCGCTTGAAGGCTCTGGCGAGCGAGAGCCCGATCTCGGTGGCGACCATCTTCTTCTCGGCGGGGTTCGCGATCCAGCTCGGCCTGATGATGTGTTATTTCTGGGGGCAGTTTGACGACGCGATCATCCGCAGGCTGAGCCTGCCGACCCACCTTTGGATGGTCCTCGCGGTCCTCGCCGTCCTGACGCAGTTCCCGAAGCCGCCGGTCGTGAAGACGCTCCTCGGCATCGTCGTCCTCGGGATCCTGGCGCAGGGCGTGCCCTCGATGGCGGCCCACGCCTACAACCAGGAATACCTCGCGGGCCTTGAGACCCAATGGCGCATGCAGTTCATCAAGGACCAGCCCCTGAACGACTACCTGGCCATCGACAACGACTCCATCCTATGGGTGGCGAACCAGGTCTCGGCGACCACCATCCAGGCGGCGCGCGAGCACAAGGTGGATCTCGAGTTCTTCATCCGCACGCACACCTTCTCGAACATCTACGTCTTCCAGCGGTACAACATCGACCCGGTAACGGGCAAGATGACCATCCGCGACGGCGACGACCTCGGGCCGGACTTCGTTCTCGAGCCGGTGAGGGCGGAGCGCCTGCTGACCCTGACGCAGACGCGGATGAGCCGCGTTGCCGCGATCAAGGACGGTCCCAAGGTCATCGCGAGGCAGGATCCCGACGTCAACGTGCCGAAGGACCCGAAGCTGATCGAGCAGGAGCGGGCGGTCTACCTCGAGAACTTCCTGAAGCGCCTGCCATGAAGCGGGTGACGGGCCTTTTCAGGGGGGAGTCGGGGCGCAGGGGCCTGTGCTTCGCCCTGAGCTGCCTGCTGGCGGTCTATGTCGGCTACCGGGTGTTCAAGCCGACGGACGCCGCCCACCTCATCATCAAGTGGGGGTACTACTACATCCTCATGGTGTTCTCGATGTTCGTCTACTATGCCTGGAAGCTGGCGCGCGCGCGGCCCGGGGTCTGGAAGGCCTGGCTGCGCCGGCCGGGCGTGCCCGGGGCGGCGATCGCCGCCGGCACGGCGTTCGCCGTGTGGGCCGACTCCTTCCGGCACAAGATCCTCTTCGACGAGTTTGTGATCCAGGGCACGGCGTACACCATGCACATCACGAAGACGGTGAGCACCATCCTCAGGGCGTACAACCTCGACGGCACCTGGCTCACGATCGACACGTACCTGGACAAGCGGCCGTTCTTCTTCCCTTTCCTTGTGTCGCTGCTGCACGACCTTACGGGCTACCGGATCGCGAACATGTTCGCGCTCAATGTCGCGTGCGCGGCATTGCTCCTCGCGCTCCTCTATTGGTTCACCCGCGAGATCGCCGGGCGCCCCCAGGCGCTCCTCGCCGTGGCGCTGATGGCGCTCCTGCCGCTCTTCGGCCAGAACGCCACCGGGGCGGGGATGGACCTGCACAACCTGACGATGATCGCGCTCGTCGCCTGCATGGGCGTCCTCTACCTCCGGGTGCCCGGCGAGGACCGGCTCTCGCTCCTTGTCCTCGGCGCCGTGCTCCTGGCCGAGAGCCGTTACGAGTCGGTGATCTTCATCGGGCCCGTGGCCTTCATCGTCTTTGCCGGCTGGCTTCGCGCGGGCCGGGCGATCCTGTCGTGGCCGGCCATCGTCGCGCCGCTGCTCCTGGTCCCCTACGCCTGGCACAGGCAGGTCGTGGACTCGATCCCGCTCTTCTGGCAGCTGCAGGAGGGCCAGACCTCGGCCTTCGGCTGGTCCAACATCGCGGACAACTTCCGGGGCGACGTCGCCTTCATGTTCAACACGGGGCCGATGCTCGCCAACTCCTGGTACCTGACGATCGCCGGGCTGCTGGGCCTGGGCTGGTGCGCCTTCGCCTCGGTCCGCTGGCTCCTCTCCCGCACGCGGGCGCCGCTGACGGCGCCCGAGGTCGTCGGCCTGGCGTTCGGGGCCGGCGTTGCGGGGCACTTTGTCGTCCTTCTCTTCTACTGGTGGGCCAAGTTCAACGACCTGATGGCGTCGCGCTTCGCGCTGCCGATGTGCCTGTCCTTCGCGATCCTGTTCGCCATCCTCGTGGGGCGCCTGTCGCGCGGGAGGATCCCGGCGCTGCGCCTCGCGTGGGCGGGCCTCGGCCTCTGGCTCCTGACGGGCGGCCTGCCCGCGATGAGCCTGAAGCTCTACACGAACAACAACCTGGTGATGCAGGAGCTCGTCTGGGAGCGGGGCATCGTCGAGGCCCGGCCCGGCCCGATCTTCTTCATCTCGAACAAGTCGACGATACCCTTCATCCTCTGGCACATCGAGGCCTCGCTCAACACCGTCGCCGCCATGAAGGGCGACGACATCCGCTACCACATGGGCCAGGACACGTTCAAGGAGGTCCTCGTGTCACAGGCCATACGCCCGATCACGGACGACGGCCGGATGGGCGTCGACCCCGAGGATGTCCTGCCCCCTACGTTCCACCTGGAGCAGGTCGCCGAGAAGCGGTTTGGCGGGCGCCTGGACCGGGTGAGCCGCGTGGTCTCCATCGACCTCGCCCCGCCGGCTCCCAGGAAGAAGGGCGATCAGCGCCTCGCGGGGCCGGACGCCGCGCGCTCGATCAGCGCGCTCCAGTCCCTGAGGGAGCCCGCGGTCGCCGCCCTGACCTCTTCGTCGCTCAGCCTGAAGACGAAGATCGAGTAGCCGATGACGGCGTCGGGCTTCCTGACGCGCAGATAATAGCACAGCCGCGCGAAGCGCAGGTGCAGGAAGCGATCCCGGTTGCCGATCCACTTGGACGCGGGCAGCTCCGCATTGAGCCTGGCCCGCGCGGCCGGGTCCTCGGCGTACGCGCGGAACTCCGGCTCAAACACGCGCAGGTATTCATATTCCTTCTCGAGCTGGGCGGTCCACGGCCCGCGCACCGAGCTGTAGACCTGCTGCAGCATCGTCGCCCCGACGCAGTACAGTCCCGGTCCAAGCGGGATGTACGGCTCGTCCGTGTGGAACCCGTTGATGTAGGCGAGGCGCCTCGCGTCCAGGCCGTAATAGAGGGGCTCGCCCGTCCCGAAATAGGCGAGGTACGCGTCCTCGCCCGGCCTCCGGTTGGCGGAAAGCCAGTCCCTGAGGCCCGGCAGGTCCTGCCCCCAGTCGAGCGAGCTGTCGACCAGGTGGAACCGCCCGCCGGAGGGCCCGCCCGCCAGCTCGTTGAAATACGCAAGGTAGTGCGGCGAGACCCAGAGCGACTCCGCGATGTGCCAGGCGATGAGGCCCGCCGCGACCACGGCCCTCCAGGTGAACGGGCGCGCGAGCCAGGCGCCGAGCGTCCCGCACAGGATGAACAGCACCGGGTAGGTCGGGATCAGGTGCCGATGGCCAATGTTCAGGTGGCTCTGGATCGAGACCGCCCAGTAGACGACAAAGAGGGAGAGCAGCGGCGTCAGCGGCAGCAGGCGCTCCAGACGGGCGATCGCCCCGTGGGCGCCGCGCAGGCGGAGCCGGACCGCCGAGCAGAGCGAGATGATCGAGGCCAGGACGAACGGGATCGTCGACTTCAGGAAGAAGGCCCAGACGAAGAAGGAGCGCCAGCCCTCGACGCTGTATTCGCCGTTCAGGTAGGCGCCGCGCGTCTGCGACGTCTCCACGACGTACGCCATCCCGTAGAGGTAGCCCTCGGGCAGCAGGTGATGGTTGGCGAGGACGTGGATGAACGCGCCTTCCCAGCCCGTGCGCGAGTACATCTCCGTCCACGACTCGATGAACTGGTCCGCGGCGGGCAGCGCCGGGTTGAACGCACTGTACCGGAACCCGTAGAAGGCCCAGATGATCCCGTAGGCCACCACGGCGTGGCCGGCGGCGGACAGGAGGATGCGCCTGCCGCTGCCGCGCGCAGCGACGTGGGCCACGGCGCAGATCGCCATCATCGGCAGCAGGAGCGGCGCCGAGAACTTGGCGACGCAGGCCAGGCCGAAGATGACGGCGCTGGCGGCGAAGGTGCCCGGCCCCGGCTTTTCCAGATGCCTCCACCAGGCGCCGACCGTCGCCAGCATGAACAGGGCCATGCAGACATCGGACGTCGCGAGCCCGGAGTGGGCGAGGAAGGTCGGGCTGAAGGCGAAGAACGTGAGCGACACGAGCGCACCCTCCGTCCCGAAGAGGTGGCGCGACCAGAGGAAGATGAGGGCGCCCAGCGCCACGCTGAGGAGGGCCGTCATCGACCGCGCCATCATCAGCATCGGGAAATGGTCGTGGTGGTTCTCGTAGAAGAACTCGTGTCCCATGACCCACGCGTCGCTGGTCTTCCAGTAGGCCTGGTCCAGGTCCGGGAACGGGGCGCCGGACAGCCATGCGGGCAGCGCGACCCAGCGCTGGGGCAGGTTGCCGTTCTCGGGGTGGAGCCGGTAGTCGTTGAACTTCCAGTAGGTGTAGCCCCCGGTGACGTGGACGAGCTCGTCGGAGGTCGTGCTCTCGTTGCGCTTGCTGGCGACGGCCATCGTGAAGTGCAGCGCCAGGAGCAGCGCCGCCGCCGCCGTCCACCCTCTTGCGCGCCACGGCGTCATGGGAAGAGGACCGGGCCGTAGAGGGCGTGGAGCACCTCGGCGTCCGTCAGCCTGAAGATGAGGAACGTGTAGGACACCTCGGCCACGGGCTTCCGCGTGCGCAGGTAATGGCACAGGCGCGCGAACTGGTACTCCTCGAACCTGACCGCCTCCTGGTAGGTGAGCTTGCCGCCGGAGTTCTCCAGCGCGTAGACGTGCTCCAGCTGCCGGCGGTAGCTCGACTCCTTCACGGGATCCCAGGGCCCGCGCGCCTCCGTGTACACCTGCTGGAACTGGGTGACGCTGATGATCCAGAGGCCGCCGCCGAGGACGTGCGGCGCCTTGCGGGGGCGCAGGTCGAAGTTCGCGTCGCCGATGCGCGTGCCGTGGATGCCGTAGTAGTCCAGGTCGCCCGAGCCGAAGTAGGAGACGAAGACCGGGCCGTCTTGCGGGTGGGCGTCGAGCCAGGTCTTCACCGAGGGCAGGTCCTGCCCCCAGTCGAGCGAGCTGTCGACGACGTGCTGCCATGCGTTCGTGGGCCCGACGAGCTCGTTGAAGTAGGCGATGTAGTGGGGGCGTATCCAGAGCGACTCACCGGCGAACCAGGCGGCGAGGCCGGCCACGCAGGCCGCCGCCCAGCGGGGCGAGGTCCCGATCCACGCGGCGGCGCCCGCGGCCATCACGAACAGGACGGGGTAGGTGGGCATGATGTGCCGGTGCCCGATGTTGAGCCCGCTCGTCAGAGAGAACGCCCAGTACACGGCGAAGAGCGAGAGGAGCGGCGACCACTCGTACCATCGCTTCCACCGCTCCCTGGCGTCGCGGCGGTGCGCGGCCGTGAAGAACCCGGCGAGCGCCAGGAGGCCGAAGAGCGCGGCCGGCGTCTTCACGAGGGTCGTGTAGGGGAAGAACCCGACCCAACCGGTGCTCCGGTATTCGCCGTTCAGATACGACTTCCTGTAGCGGGAGAAGCGGAACGTGTGCGCGAAGCCGTAGATGTAGGACTCGGGCAGGAGCTCGTGGCTGCGCACGAACCGCAGGCCGGTCACCATGGGTCCGCCCTGGTCCTCGAGGACGTCCCACCCGACGAGGGAGCGGACGCGGTTCGGCTCAAACTGGCGGAACATGGGGTACTTGAACCCGTACGAGGCCCAGATGACGCAGAGCGCGATGGCGCAGGCCGCGAGGGTTGCGGCGGCGAGGGAGAGGGCAATGCGGGCCCGTCCCGTGATGGACGTCCCGAAGGGCCACGCGGCCTCGAGCGTGTCCCTGCCGTACACGCGGACCGCCCATAGGATCGCGCACATCGGCGCGATGAGCGGCGCGGAGAACTTGGCGACGCAGAGCAGGCCGAGGACGATCCCGAAGACGAGGGTGCGCCCGGGGGTCAGGCGGTGCGCCATGGCCCAGAACGCGGTGACGGCCGCGAGGAACATGCAGGTCGCCGTCATGTCGCTCGTGATCAGGGCGCCGTTCGCGAGCATCGTCGGGCAGAAGGAGAAGAGGAGCACGGCAAGGAGCGCCCCCTTGTCGCCGTGGAGGCGCCGCGCCCAGAGGAAGACGAGAAACCCGGTCGCCACGCCGAAGAGCGCGATCATGCGGCGCCCGTCGCGAAGCATCGACGCGAGGTCGTTGTTGCAGCTGTAGAACCACTGGAACCCGAGGTCCCACACGTCCGAGATCCGCCATGCGTTCTGGTCGAGCGTCGGGAACGTCAGCCCCCTGCCGAGGAGCGGAAGCGCGGCCCAGCGCTGGGGCAGGTTCCCGTTCTCGGGCTGCAGGCGGTAGTCGTTGGTCTTCCAGTAGGAATAGCCCGCGGTCAGGTGCGCGATCTCGTCGCCCGTCGTGCACTGCGTGTCCGACACGCTGGTCGCCATCCACCAGTAGAGGCACAGGAGCGCCGAGGCGAGGAGCGGGACGGCATATTTCCTCATGCTATGCGGCGGCCTTGACGCGGCTCGCGGCCGCCTGGGCCAGGGCGCCGATGGCGACCGCCTGGAGGGCGACGATCGAGGCCTGGTGGCGCTCGTTGTGGTTCACGAGGATATAGGGCAGCAGCATGCCGCAGGCGAGAAGCGCCGCCCAGGCCGCAGGCGCCCCGAGGCGTCCGCCGCCGAGCAGCGCCGCCAGGAGCAGCGCCGCGACCGGCACGCCCGCCGTCAGGAACCCGAGGGCCAGGCCGCCTGCGCTGCGAAACGTCTCATCGTAGGCGACGCGGCGCGCCTTCCAGTCGCCCACGATCGCGTCCTCCTCGACGAGGCCCAGGCCGCGCAGCCTCGCCTCCTCGGCCGCGGGGGGCGCGTCGATGCGGGTCCAGAGGCCGCCCGCGGGCCCGATTGTGATCAGCTCGCCGGACATCGAGAGGCGCGCGGCGTCGGCCGCCTTGAAGGCGAACGGGGTGGCCTGGCCGCCGCCCTCGCGCCGGCAGAAGACGAAGGCTGCGCCGGCGCGGCGCAGCACGTTGCCCGCAAAGTGCAGCGGGTCCGCCCGCAGCGCCTGCAGTGAGGGCGCGCGGAACGTGTCGACGTACCGCACCTCGCCGAGGTCGGAGTACCTCTTGAACTGCGCGAAGTCGAAGTAGGGCAGGCTGCGGAGCACGGTCTCCATCCTGGGCAGGCCGTCGGCCGAGTCCACGTTCGCCAGGTGGAGCTCGAACCACGAGTTGGACTTGAGGGGGATGAACCGGCCGAGGACCACCGTGTTGCGGGCCGCCCATCCGGCCACGGCCAGCGCCGCCGCCGCGGCGGACGCGACGCACACCCCGCGGATCGACGAATCGCGGCGCGACCGCCACGCGAGGACGAGGACTGAGAGGCCGACGGCGACGGCGAGGCCCGCATTCTCGAGCGGGGCGAGGAAGGCGACGGCGACCAGCGCTCTCCTGCAGAGCGGGCCCGGCGCGCGCAGCGTTCCCAGGATCGCCCAGAGGAGCACGGTCGAGAGCAGCACGTCGAGCCACGCCTCGCTCAGCACGGCGAGGGGACCTCCCGGGATGAGCGCACAGGCGGCGAGGAAGGCCGCCGACGCGGCGCCTCCCATCCACGCGCCGTAGGGCAGGAGGGCCCGCAGCAGGAATGCATTCGCGGCCGCCAGCCCCGCGACCACCAGGACCAGCATGGCCTTCGCCGCCCCCGCCGTCTTCACGCCGAAGGCGAGGAACGCCGCGGCCTCGATCCAGGCCGGCAGGGGCGAGACCCAGGCCGTGGCCCCCGTGCCGCCGTCAAAGGGATCGCTGAAGCCGCGCCCCTGGACAAGGGCGGCCGCGACGTTGCCGGGCTCGGCCCAGTCGAACATCCCGGGCGAGAGGCGCGGAAGGTTGTTCCACAGCGCCGCCGCGGCGATCACCGCCAGGCCCGTCCAAGCGAGAAGCCGGAATTGACCCATGGGGCGGCGTCAGCGCCTCGGCGGCTTCACGAGGAAGATGGGCCGCTGCTTCACCTCGTCGTAGACGCGGCCGAGGTATTCGCCGAGGACGCCGATCCCGATCAGCTGGATGCCGCCGAGGAACGTGACGAGGGAGACGAGTGTCGTGAACCCGGTCGTGGCGGTCTCGATCCCCAGCAGGCGCTTGACGATGAAGAAAAGGCCCAGGGCGAAGCCCAGGCCGCTCACGAGGATGCCCGCATAGGTGAGGAAACGCAGGGGCAGGTAGGAAAAGCTAAAGAAGCCGTCGATCGCGTAGCGCACGAGGCGGCGGAAGGTCTGCTTGGGCGCGCCCGCGGCCCGCTCCTGGCGGTCGTAGACCACGTCGGCCGTGGCGAAGCCGATCCATGCCCGCAGGCCCGGGAAGAAGCGGTGCCGCTCCGGGAGCTGCGCGAAGGCCTCGAGGGCCGGGCCGCCCAGCAGGCCGAATGTGCCCGTGTTGGACTCGATCGGGATGTCCGTCAGCTTGCCGAAGATGGCATGGAAGAGGTCGAAGCCCGCGCGGCGCAGGCCGGTCTCCTGGCGTGAGCGGCGCACCGCGCGCACGACCTCGGCGCCGGAGCGCCAGGCCGCGACCAGGTCGGGGATCACCTCGGGGGGATCCTGCAGGTCGGCGTCCATCGTCACCGCGGCGCTCGCGCCCCGGGCGTGGGCGAGGCCCGCCGAGAGCGCGCTCTGGAAGCCAAAGTTTCGCGACAGCTCGACGAGCTCGAAGCGCGGGTCGCGCAGCCCCTGGGCGCGGGTCATCTCGGCCGAGCC
>Ga0302324_100009563_pt1 | contig 20227 bp, 17 predicted proteins | sample Palsa_T0_1_FD_201949 | JGI IMG/M metagenome (GOLD analysis project Ga0302324, IMG submission 201949) | Peat permafrost microbial communities from Stordalen Mire near Abisko, Sweden - Palsa_T0_1 | ecosystem: Environmental > Terrestrial > Soil > Palsa > Peat permafrost | place: Sweden: Abisko...
GATGGAGTTGAGGGCTGCATCGGAGAAGACCATGAAGGCGGGTTTGCCGGTCTTCGCGGCTTCAGACTTGCGCCATTCGCGGAGGTCGGCTTCGAGGCTTTTTTGTTGAGGCGTGTATGCCGCGGTGGTCTGGTCGCGTTCGGCTTTGAGAGAGGCTTTGGATGGTCTTGCACTGCTGGTTTCGCGTGAGCCTTTGCGTGATGACGATGTTGCTGGTGCGTTGGATTCTTTGAGGAGGAGGTCTGGTGGCAGAGGGCCGGTGAGAGTTCGGCCTTCGTGGGTGAGTGCAGCTTTTTTGAAGGTGATGAGAGTGCCTTCGGGGTTGGTCCACTGGTCTGAGTTGAGCGTGATCAGTCCTGCTCGTGTCAGAGCGTCGAGGAGGTTGTCGAAGCCTTTGCGGTCGGCGGCGGGGGTGTTGCGCAGAGGGCCGGTGGAGAGTTCGGTGTGGAGCTTGCCGGTGGCTCGGCTGGTGCCGTCGAGTGTGCGAAGGATGGCGCGGAGCTGGCGGTCTTCTTCGGTGGTGGGTGGACGGAAGGTTTGCGCGGTGGCGTTTTGCGGGGCGCAGAAGTCGCAATGGCCGCAGGGGCGAAGGCCGTCGTCGGTGTCGCCGAAGTGCTGGATGAGGGCGGCCATGCGGCATTGGGGGGATTCGGCAAACTGCACCATGCGGTCGATTTGACTGCGGCGGAAGGCGATCTGCGCGTCGTAGGTTTTGCGCCATGCGGACTGCTTTATGTTGCCGGCGGCGGCTCGGACGTTGCCAGCCATGTCGATGGTGGCCGCGCCCTGGGCGATGAGTTTTTCCACGGCCTTGTCGAAGGTCTCGGCGTCCATCTTTAGACGTTGGCGGAGGAGATCAGGCATTTGGAACTCGCTGGTGAGGAGGGCGGCGACGCGAGTGAGCTCGGTGATGGCGGGGTAGTCGCGCTCGAGGAAGAAGTCGTGCATCTTGCGGTCGGCGAAGGAGTGGAGGAGCACGGTGCGGGAGGGTTGGCCGTCGCGACCGGCGCGTCCGATCTCCTGGTAGTACTGCTCGACGGAGCCGGGTAGGGATATGTGGACGACGGTGCGGACGTCGGCTTTGTCGATGCCCATGCCGAAGGCTATGGTGGCGACGACGACCTCGAGTTTGCCGGAGAGGAAGTGGCGCTGGACGCGCTCGCGTGTGCCGGGGTCGAGGCCAGCGTGGTAGGCGGCGGCGCTGCCGCCAAGGGTCGAGGCGAGCTCTTCCGCGGCCTTGCGCGAGGGCGCGTAGACGATGGCGGGGCGATTGGATTTTTCTCTGAGGAGGTTGGCGGTGAAGTCGTTGCGGCGAGGCTTGGAGAGCTCGACGACCTCGATGGCGAGGTTGTGGCGACGGAAGCCGTGGATGAAGAGGTCGGGCCTGGTGAGCTGGAGCTGGGTGATGATGTCTTTTTGTACGGTGGGTGTGGCGGTTGCCGTGAGCGCGATGACGGGCGCGGGGCGGAGGGCGGGAAGGAAGTCGCCGAGGGTGCGGTAGTCGGGACGAAAGTCGTGGCCCCAGGCGGAGATGCAGTGAGCTTCGTCGATGGCGATGAGCGAGGGCTTTTTCTTTGCGAGCATCTCGGGGAAGTTGGGGACGCGCATGCGCTCGGGTGCGATGAAGAGGAACTGGAGGGTGCCGTCGAGGTAGTCGCGGCAGGCTTGACGCGCCTCGTCGCGGGTGAGGCCGGAGTGGATGCGGGCTACACGGAGGCCGGCGGCGGTGAGCTTGTTTGCCTGATCGTCCATGAGGGCGATGAGGGGGCTGATGACGAGGGCGGTGCCTCCGCGGGCGATGGCGGGGAGTTGGTAGCAGAGGGATTTTCCCGCTCCTGTCGGCATGACGAGCAGGACGTCGCGGCCATCGGTAGCGGCGCGGCAGACGGCCTCCTGGTTAGCACGGAATGACGTAAAGCCGAAGGTCTTGTGGAGCAGGGAGGTGAGGTTCATCAGCTTGCTTGAGTTTCGCATAATGTTCGTGCGAGAGCGAAGTGGCTTGCGAGAGACGCAGTGAGTTTGGCAATGAGTCTTTTTATTGCTTGCGGAACCGCAGCGTATATCTAGAGTTCTTCGAGCGAGCGGAGGGTATGGATTGTTCCGCTGATTTAAAAATGGTTAGGCAAAGGTTTGCCTAATGGATTTTTTGAAGAATGAGCTATATAAAAGTGGAGTTCATCTAAGTAGAAAAATAGGAAGGATGCCGATTTGTCAGACGCGAATGGGGTTGCCGGTTTGGGTGACGAGAGGCTTGTCTCGCTTGATGTTTATCGTGGGCTTACTGTTGCCGGAATGATTTTGGTGACGGACCCGGGGACCTACAGCGCGGTGTATTGGCCGCTGCGGCATGCTGAGTGGAACGGTGCTACGCCGACTGATATGATCTTTCCGTCGTTTCTGTTTATTGTCGGAGTGGCGGTTACGCTCTCGTTTGCGGCACGGATCCAGCGTGGGGCCGATCGTGCGAGGCTGGCAGGGCATGTGGTCCTGCGTAGCGGAATGCTCTTTGCCATTGGCCTGATTGTGAATGGATTCCCAGACTATGATCTGCATACGCTGCGTATTCCGGGGATTCTTCAGCGGATTGCGCTCTGCTATTTATGCGGCGGTCTGATTTATCTGTGGTGTCACGGTAGTGTGCGCATGCAGGCGCGAGGGAGTGCCGGCAACTGGGTCATCGCGGGTTTGACGGCTTTTCTGCTTGCTACATATTGGCTGGCGCTGAAGCTCGTTCCGGTGCCGGGATTTGGAGTGGGGCGACTCGACTCGCTGGGGAACCTGCCTGCTTTTATCGATCGCTCTGTTCTGGGGACGAGGCACATGTGGGCGTATGGACTGACTGCAGGTTATGGCGTGACCTACGACCCTGAGGGATTGCTCTCGACGCTGCCTGCGGTGGCGACGGTGCTGATCGGCGTGCTTGCAGGGGAGTGGATGCGGACGAAGCGCCCGGAGAGACAGAAGGCTGTGGGGCTGGCTGCGGTGGGTCTAGTTCTCTTGTTGGCAGGCTTGCTTCTCAATCCGTTTATGCCGATCAATAAGAAGATTTTGACGAGCACGTTTGTTCTATTGAGCAGTGGGGTGAGTCTGCTCGCTTTTTCTCTCTGCTATGTTGTCCTGGATATCAAACGATGGCGGCGCTGGGCTGCGCCTGCTCTCATCTTTGGGACAAATGCAATCTTTGCCTTCGCGCTTTCCACTGTCATCACAACACTTACAGACCGGATTCATTTGAAGGTTGGCGGCGAGAGTACTTTGAGTCTTCACAAATATGGGTATCAGTATGGCTTTGCGTCGTGGCTTCAGCCTGTGCACGCTTCGCTGGCCTATGCGATCTTGATCGTTCTGCTTAATATGGCGGTTGTGAATCTGCTTTATCGCAGACGAATCTTCCTGCGCGTTTGAGAGCGAAGTTGTTCTGCGGCAACAGAGGAGCGCAGGTATCCTGTCTCTACGATTTCCGACCAAGGTTATTCGAATCTATTGCGGTACAGGGATAATCTGATAGTTACACGGTCTCGGGAGGATTAGATATGTATCTGATTGGGATTTGCGTGGTTGGATTTCTTGTTCTGGTCTTCGGGCTTATCCGGATGAGGCAGCTGCGGCGGCGGCGGGAGCTGGAGGAGCACAGCATCGAGCCCGAGGCGCTGCACGAGCTGTTGGCGTCGAACAAAGAGGTGCTTCTCTTCGATGTTCGACAACCGTTGGACTTGCTGGCTCACTCGGAGATTATTCCGGGAGCGATGAGGGTTCCTCCTAAAGATGTGCTGGAGGAGGCTTCGCTGATTCCAAAGGAAAAAGATTCGGTGATCTACTGCACGTGTGTGAGCGAGAAGACAAGCAGGATGATTCTGGAGCGGGCGCGGGTGCTGCAGTTTTCAAGGATCAAATTTCTGAAGGGTGGATTGGCGGCATGGAAAGCGAAGGGGTATGCGGTGGAGCGGTACGATACGCCGTTTCATCTTGATACGCCGGTGTAGGGTGGGTGGTTTAGAGTAAGGATTGCTGCGGGCACGGTCTTCCCTTAGGCTGATGTTGGCTTGGGCTTGAGAGAGGCTGCGTGGGAGAGGCAGATGTGCAGGAGACTTAGAGGGTATGATGGTTGGCATCTGTTGAAGCATTGAATCGCAATCCAAAAATTTGGGAGAGTGCGTTGAGTATGGCTATGGTCTTCAAAGCTTTGAAGGTTTTCGTGGTATCTCGTATACCACGAGTTTGTGCCGTGACTTTTCTGGCCGTAGCGATGGCGATACCGGGGTGGGCACAGGCTCCGGGGCAGCACGGGAGCGGTGAGGCGGACGCCAAGAAGGATGATCCGGGTACTCCGATTCCTCCGGAGACGAGCTCCGTGACCAAGCATGACTGGACTGCGGGTGGGCAGACGATTCACTACACGGCTACGGCGGGAAACCTACTGTTGCACGACGATCAGGATAAGGCGAACGGAAGCATCTTCTACGTGGCGTATACGGAGGATGGAGCAGAGCCGAAGACGCGGCCGGTGACGTTCTTCTACAACGGCGGGCCGGGATCGGCGACGATATGGCTGCATATGGGATCGCTGGGGCCGGTGAGGGTGATTTCGCAGAGCCCGGAGGCTACAGGGCCGGCGCCGTTTGAATGGGTGCAGAATCAGTACAGTTTGATCGACAAGAGTGACCTGGTTTTTATCGATGCTCCGCTGACGGGTTTTTCTCGGGCGGTGGGTAAGGGAACGGCGAAGGACTTTGCCGGGACCGATCAGGACATTAAGGCGTTTGAGCAGTTTATTGTCCGGTACATTACGGTGAACCAGCGGTGGAACTCGCCGAAGTTCCTGTTTGGGGAGTCGTATGGGACGACGCGTTCGGGTGGACTGGTGGCTGCGCTGCAGAATGACGGGATCGAGTTCAACGGTGTGACTCTGCTGTCTTCGATTCTGAACTACAACCGGGAGGCTCCTGGGCTGGACAATGAAGCGACCGGATACCTTCCATCGTTTGCCGCGATTGCGTACTTCCACCATAAGGTGAAGACGGACTTGAGCATGGCGGAGTGGGTGCAGCAGGCTCGGTTGTTTGCACGGGGGCCGTACGCGGAGGCGTTGCAGCAGGGTGACAAACTGCCTGCGGCGGAGTTCGATGCGATGGCGGCGAAGGTGGCGGCGATGACGGGCCTAAGCGTTGAGTATGTGAAGGAGGCGAAGCTGAAGATCTCGGCGACCCGGTTCCGCAAGGAACTGCTGCGCGATGATGCACGAACGCTGGGGCGGTACGATGCTCGATTTGAGGGGTGGGACCCTGATTCTGCGGGGGAGACTCCTGGATATGATCCTTCCGACACGGGCATTAGCGGCGTGTATGTCGGGGCGTTCCACGACTATATTCAGAAAGAGCTGAAGTATTTGAGCCAGGAACCGTACTATCTCTCTGGCCCGGGGTTGAACCAGAATTGGGACTTCAAACATAGGCCGTCTGGTGCGCCAAGAACGGGACGTGGAGAGCAGACGATGCCGGATGTGGGCGTGGATCTGGCGGATGCGATCCGGAAGAACCCCAAGCTGCGAGTTTTCTCAGCGAATGGATACTTTGATCTGGCTACTCCGTTCTTTTCAACCGAGTATGACCTGAGCCACATGGACTTGCCGGAGAAGCTGGTGGGGAATGTGGAGTTTGGGTATTATCCGGCCGGCCACATGGTGTATTTGAATGTGGATGCGTTGAAGGAGCTGAAGGCGGACATGGTGAAGTTTTACGCTGTGGCTCAGCAGCGCTAAGACAGCATTGAGGTTGCGGCTGCGAGGCACACAACTCCAGCCGCCAGCTTGCTTTTTGCGCGTAACTGCCTTAGAATGAAGGTTGCGGTATTTTCCCTGAGTTTGGTTCCGACGGACGGGACAAGTGCAGAAGATCATACGAGAAGAGGTACTGAAAAGGATATGGCAAAGCGTCGTGGAAATCCCAACTGGGGCAAGCCTGAGCCAATAGGGCCGGTTGTTCCGACGGTAACATCGTTCGAGCAGGTTGTGAAGGAGTTCAAGCTGACACCGGACCAGTACATTCGTTCGACGAGACTTCGTGAATGGGCTCGGCGAAACAAGAATTCGAAGTATATTCCTGAGGCGCTGCTTGAGGCCTGGGGATTTGAGATTGAGTCTACTCTGTAGCCATCTCGTTGCAATTTTGTCATTCCATTGTAAAAAGCGACGCCGCCCTTTGTGGGCGGCGTTTCTTTTCGTGCGACGGTCGTATGATGAGATGCGTCGAATGGAATGTGCAGGCGAAAGGCGGAGTGATGTTTGCTGACGTGACAGAGGCGATTGCGGAGATTCGTGCGGGGCGGATGGTCGTTGTCGTCGATGACGAAGACCGCGAGAATGAAGGCGATCTGACGCTGGCGGCGGAGTTTGTTACGCCGGAGGCGATCAACTTTATGGCGAAGTTTGGCCGGGGGCTGATCTGCCTGACGCTGACCGAAGAGCGCGCGGACTACCTGAGGCTGGGGCCGATGACGCAGGAGAATACTTCGCGGTTTGGCACGGCGTTTACGGAGAGCATCGAGGCGCGGGAGGGTGTGACGACGGGGATCTCGGCGGCGGACCGGGCGCATACGATCAAGGTGGCGATCGATTCGCGTTCGACGGCGCATGATCTGGCGCGGCCAGGGCATGTGTTTCCGCTGCGTGCGCGTAAGGGTGGAGTGCTGGTGCGGGCGGGGCAGACGGAGGCTTCGGTCGATCTGGCACGGATGGCGGGGCTGGTGACGGCAGGGGTGATCTGCGAGATCATGAACGATGACGGGACGATGGCGCGGGTTCCCGATCTGGTGAAGTTCTGCGAGACGCACAATCTGAAGATGATGACGGTGGCGGATTTGATCCGGTACCGGTTACAGAATGAACGATACATCCATCGCGTGGCGGAGTCGCAGATGCCGACGGCGCATGGTGAGTTTCGCATGATCGCGTATGAGAGCGAGGTGGAGGGCGGTGAGTCGCATATTGCGCTGGTGTTTGGCGATGTGACGGGCGACGAGCCGGTGCCGGTGCGGGTACATACGCATTGCCTGGCGGGGGATGTTTTTTCTACGACGCTGTGCGATTGCAGAGCGGTGGTGGAGAGTTCGTTGCGCATGATTGCAGAGGCAGGGCGTGGGGCGTTGGTGTATCTGCACAATGGGGCTGCGGGTTTTGGCGTGGATAAAGCGACTACGCCAGCACGTGTGGTGTTTCATCGGGAGCAGCGGTTGCGGGAGGGTAACGACGACCGAGCGCACAGGACGCTGCGGCAGGTGGGACTGGGTGGGCAGATTCTTTCGGATCTGGGGATCCACAAGATTCGGCTGCTGACGAATACGCCGACGCATGTGCCGGCGCTACAGGGGTTCGGAATTGAGATTGTGGAGCAGATTCCGGTTCCGATTGCTTCGGTTGTGCGGTAGGGTTTCAGGAAAATTGATTGCATTCAGCAGGAAGACGGTTCGCGCTTCCTGCTGAGTGCCCAGACACTAGCTTCCCTGGTCTGTCTTCCAGACATAGAGGAATTCGTCGCTGCTCGAGGTCGCCAGGTTGATCTGCGCCTGACGAGCTGCTCGGCTGAGAGCGGAGCGAATGTTCTCCTTGGTGTCCGGAAGCTGGGAGAGGGGGATCTTCAGAGCCGCTCCCGCGCCTAATTGTGCTATGCCGGCCAGCAACTGAGTGATGATCTCCTTGTGCTTTCCGTCTCTTCCCTTGGGGACGTCGGCCTGGAGCACCGATTCGAACTTCATAGGCGCTGTCGTGACTTCGCCGTTGTCTTCCACGATCTCCTCCTTAACGTAAACCTGACGCTAACGTGGCGCTAAACTGATAATATTCCGATGCAGCGGCCAGCTGTCAAGATGCTAGATTCAGCAGAGATTAAACTGTTCTCCTAAATGACAGATTTAAAAGAGTTAACCCGTATAAGGGAGACAGATCTAGGGTCTAACCAGAGGTATGGTTTATGGCCCGCAAGATGAAGTTTGAGGTTGTTCCCCTGGCTGAAGTATCCCGAGAGGACACTGAAGTGATGCCCGCAAAGCGTCAACCAGTTGTGCTTATTGTGGACGACGAACGGGTCATCGCGGATACTCTGTCGATCATTCTTTCGAAGAGTGGCTTTTCAACGATGACTGCCTATGAGGGCTTTAGTGCTCTGAAGCTTGCCGTGGCTGATCCGCCTGACCTGCTTATCTCTGACGTGATGATGCCTGGAATGACTGGCATTGAGTTGGCCATCGCGGTGACTCAGGTCATTCCGGAGTGCAAGGTCTTGTTGTTTTCGGGGCAGGCCGCGACCGTCGACTTGCTGCGGGAGGCGCGCAATGGGGGCCATGACTTCACTACATTGACTAAGCCGGTTCATCCGACGGACATGCTAAGACGCATCTCGGAGTGCTTGACGATGCGAGACGCGTTCTCTGGGAGTGCAACCGACTCGCCCACCCTGGGCGGTCACTTGTATCAATAGAAGGCGACAGTACGAGGTTTGTGAGGTGGGGCTGTATGGATGGGAGCACCCAAGGTGTGGGTACCTTTTTCTGGAAGGGCATCGGTCCGTGATCTGATCGCGGTTACTGGAGCATGCCTGGCACTGTGGCGTAGTGGGGGATGTCATCGTTCATGGAGAAGACGTCTTTCAACTTGTCCTGGTAGGGGAAGACGTGGATCATCCAGGTGAAGATGACGGGGTAGAATGTGCCGCCTTCCGCCTTGCAGGCTTCGGCGGTGCGGATGGAGCCGAACATGCCGAACTTTGGGTGCTGGCCGAAGTACTCCTGAACGCGATTGGCCGGGGCGCCGCAGAAGTTAATGTGTTCGTGCCAGCGTACGATGCTGAGCGGGATACGGTCGTTCAGCTCATCTTCGGTCGCCTCCGGGCGGTCGGTGAACATGACGCCTTCGAGGCGATAGCGCTGGGTGGGCGTCTTACGGTAGAGCAGAGAGGACGGTTTGGTCGGATCGAAGTGATGCGCGGCGGCGAGGATGTTGGCCTGATTGTTGAAGTGGAACTGGGGCTGGTCGACCTTCGGGTTCGCGATGACGAATCCGTCGGCCAACGCGTTGCGGTAGTCTTTGTAGCGCTCGATGGATGCTTTGACCTGGGCCACGAGGGCCTTGACCTTCTCCTCGTCGCCGGGTTGGACGGGTCGCAGCGGCGTGACGTACATGTGACCGGCCATGGCTGCCATGCTGGGGCCCATGTCTCCCATGTCGCTGGTGCCGGTTTTGCCACTCATGTCCATACCGGACATACTGCCCTTGGGTTGGTCCGGCGGTTGCTGCGCGTGCGCTGGGGCTGCGGTCAGCGTGAGGACTGCGGCGGCGAGCGTAAGCGACCGTATCCTGCGCGGAGCAGTGTGGCCCGGTCTGCGCACGGATTGTGGGCTCGTGAAAAACACCACACAGGTATATGACTGGCGCTGCGATTGGTCAAGCGGGGATAGATGGGAGTGTCCGGTGGTGGACACGGTGTTGCGCATTCGGACAGGTGACGGTGGATGAGATTTTTCGATCTCTCTCATAGATAGAGGCTTATGAGATTCTTTTGTTGGGCACGAACGTGCTTCTTTATTTTGGAGAACGTCGCACCTCGGAGAACGCCATGCGCACACTGATTCAGGATTTGCAGTACGGGTTTCGTCAACTGCGGAACTCGCCGATCTTTGCGCTTACGGCGATCCTTACGCTGGCGCTGGGCATTGGTATCAACGCTGCCATGTTCTCGGTCGTCGATCAGGTGTTGCTGCGGAGCATGCCGTTTCCGCGTGCGGACGAGGTGGTGCAGATGGCGGTGCGGTCGGAGAGCAATGGTTTCTCGTCGACGTCGCTGCCGGATATACAGGATTGGCAGGCGCGCAGCCACTCGTTCCAGCAGATTGCGTATTTCACCGAGCAGGTGCCCACGCTTGGAGGGACCTCCACCCCCAAGCTGGTTGCGGAGATTGTTTCGAGCTCGAACCTCTTCGACCTGCTGCAGGCAAGGCCGATGATGGGGCGGACTTTTTTGGCCGGAGATAGTCAGGCTGGCCGCACCAATGTGGTGATCCTCGGGGCGGCGGTTTGGCAGGAGGTGTATCACGGTGACGCGCAGATTGTGGGCCGCACGGTTCCGGTCAACGGCATTCCTTATACCGTGATCGGCGTGATGCCGCGAGGGTTTGCGTTTCCTGCCAATACCGGAGAAGACACCATCTGGACACCGATCCCGCTAGCCGATAAGGCTCTCCAGGATCGCGGTTCTGCTGCGTTGAGCGTCTTTGGACGGTTGCGCCCTGGCGTGTCGATTGCGACAGCTACGCATGAGATGAACTCTATCCATGACCAACTGAAGCATGAGTATCCGAAGGACGAGGACAGCCATCCGATGCGTGTGGTGCCGTATCCGAGTGTGGTCACCGGGGCTGCGCGTCCAGCGATTCTTGCACTTGATGCTGCGGTCTTTGCGGTGTGGTTGATTGCGTGCGCCAACGTTGCGGGGCTGCTGCTTGCGCGCGGAGATGGCCGACGACGCGAGGTGGCTCTGCGTACCGCGCTGGGCGCACAACGGGGGCGGCTGGTTCGTCAGTTTCTGACGGAGAGCCTTCTGCTGAGTCTGGCGGGTGGAGCGCTTGGACTGGAGCTTGCGAGCCTCGCACTGCATCTGCTGAAGCGCTATCTCGCGGACGCTGTCGTCTTCGGCGACCAGATTCACATCGACGTGAAGGTGTGCGTTTATCTTTTTGTGGCGTCATGTATCTCTGCTCTTTTGTTCGGCCTTCTTCCGGCGCTGAGCGCGAGCAATGTGCCGCCTCAGGACGGTCTTCGGCAGGGGACTGCTGCGTCCGGCACCAGTCGTCAGCAGAGCAGGTGGAGGGACACACTCGTTGTCGGTGAGGTTGCACTTACACTTACGCTGCTTGTCGCTGCAGGCCTGATGGTGCGGACGCTTATCTCGCTTCGCCACACCCGTACCGGCTTTGTTGCGAGCGAGGTGGTTACGGGAGAGATGTACCTTCCCTCACACTCTGCGCTGTTCTTCGACACGCTCGATTCATCTCAGCAGCAGGCTCGTCCGTCACTGATTCAGACCTTCTACATCCCCTTGCTTGAGCGCATCAACGCTCTTCCCGGGATTCAGTCGGCGGGGCTCACTACGGTTCGGCCACTGCAAGAGGGCTGGGACTTTAATATGAGCGTCCAGCTTGCGAATCATCCTAAGCTTGAGCGCTCGGCACAGGCGCAGGCGCGTGCCACGAGCGGAGATTACTTCAGGACGATGGGCATCCAGTTGCTGCAGGGACGATTCTTCGAGAGTACCGACTCGATCGACGCTTCTCCGGTGGCGATTGTGAATCGTGCATTCGTGCAGCGGTTTTTATCGAATGAAAACCCGCTTGGCCAGCAGGTGCGGTACAACGATGCGGGAGAGAGGCAGTGGTCGACCATCGTGGGCGTGGTGGATGACAGCCCGCAGAAGACGCTGGGGCAGCCGCCGCTGCCCGAGATCCATTACAACCTGGTTCAGCTTCGGCCGCAGGATGATCTTTATCCTATTCTCGGCACCTTCTATATGAATGTGGCGATTCGCTCGCCGCTGCCAGCGGAGACGATCAATGGGGAACTTCACCGCGTCGTTCATGAGCTGCAGCCGGACGCTGCGCTCAACGGAGTGAAGAGTATGCAGGAGGTGGTCGATGGCTCGCTGGGGAATCAGGTTCTGGCGGCACGTCTGCTTGGGCTGTTTGCACTGGCTGGATTGGTGATCGCGGTTGCGGGTATCTATGGTCTGCTGGCGTATTCGGTGAGTCAGCGGACGCGCGAGCTTGGGGTGCGGCTTGCGCTGGGGGCGCAGCGTGGCGCGGTGCTGTGGATGGTGCTGCGGCATGCACTGATACTTCTGGGTGTTGGCGTGGCTGTGGGGGGTGTGGTTACGGCAGCGTCCGGCAAGTTGCTCATGGCATTTCTTGCTTACAAACTGAATGGATTCGATGCGTTGATTGGGGTGTGTATTGCTGTGCTGCTGGCCGTTTGTGGATTGGCGGCTAGTTATTTTCCTGCTCGGCGGGCGGCTCGCATCGATCCTGTGGTGGCGCTGCGTACAGAGTAGGGAGTAGAGGGCGGCTACCGAATTGGGGTAGAAGGTGAATTTGGGGCGCTACTGATTTATACTTGTCGCTTGCCCTGCAACCGGCGTGGCGCGAGTGAAAACTCCCCCGCATGGTCACGCAAAATCCCGGGCACGCAGCCTATTCCTGAGAGGGAAGCGGCGCCGCGCGAAGTGAAGGTCTTTACACAGGATGATTCGTACTCTGCAGCAAGACAACCGCATCATGAAGATTATCTTCGCCGTCATTATTGGCCTTGCCGCTATAACGATGGTGATTACGCTGGTTCCGGGCATCTTCGACAACGCTTCTACGAATGATTCGGCTGTCTTTGCGACGGTCCGGGAGCCTGGATTTCTGGGACGGCTGGGCAGCGACAGCATTCCTGTGAAGACCGTAGAGGTGAACCAGCTGGCGCAGCGGCAGTTGCAGCAGCAACATCTTCCGGATTTTCTGCTGCCGTATATGTCGCAGCGGGCGGGCCAGATTCTAGTGCAGCGGGCGATCCTGAAGCACGAAGCGGACAGGATGAACCTGCAGGTGAGCGACGAGGACCTGCGTCTGGAGCTGAAGACGGGGCCGTTCGCGCAGTATCTGTTTCCGAACGGGACCTACATTGGCGATGAAGCGTATATCAATTTTGTGCAGAGCGCTTTCCAGACGACGCGTAGCGATTTCGAGTCGCAGGTGAAGGCCGATATGGAGCTGAATCGGCTGCAGGCGCTGATCACCGGTGGTGTGGGCGTTTCCGATGCCGCGGTGCGGGAGGCGTATCGGACGCAGGGGACCAAGGTGAAGTTCGACTATGCGGTGATCTCGTCAGAGGACCTGCTGAAGACGATTAACCCGAGCGAAGCGGAGCTGCAGTCTTTCTTCAAGACGAACGCGACCCGGTATGCGAGTGCGATTCCAGAGACGCGAAAGATTACGTATGTGTCGTTTGACGCGTCGAACCTGCCGGGCGGTAAGCCGGTGGTGTCCGATGCCGACGTGCAGGCGTACTACAACGCGCACCAGGAGCAGTATCAGGTGAAGGAGCAGGTGAAGGTGCGTCACATCCTGATCGCTGTGCCTGCTGGTGCCGATGCGAAGACGGATGCTGCGGCGAAGGCTAAGGCAGAAGACCTGCTGAAGCAGATCAAGGCTGGCGGCAACTTTGCGGATTTGGCGAGCAAGAACTCGGACGATCCGGGAAGCAAGCCACAGGGTGGTGAGCTGGGCTGGCTGGATCGGGGCAAGACGGTGCCTGAGTTCGACAAGGCTGCGTTTACGCTGGCGCCGGGACAGACGTCTGACCTGGTGAAGACGCAGTTTGGATATCACATCCTGCAGGTTGAGGAGAAGAAGACGGCGCATCTGCGGCCGCTGGCAGAGGTGAAGCCGGAGATTGTGCCAGTGCTGGAGCAGCAGAAGGCGGGGGCGGCAGAGCAGACGTTTGCGTCGTCGCTGGCTTCGGATGCGAAGAAGAATGGTCTGGATAAGGCTGGGGCTGCGAAGGGCTTGCATGTCGTCACGACGGACTATCTTGCGAAGGATGGTGTGATCGCTGGATTGGCGGATGGGGCGGGCGTGCTGACGCAGGCGTTTGCAGTTGTGAAGGGAGCAGATCCAGCGTCGGTCTCGACTGGCGATGGGTATGCGGTGTTTCAGGTTGTGGATGTAAAGCCTGCGCACGCTCCGGATTTCGCAACGTACAAGGACCATATCCTGAACGACTATCGGACGCAGCAGCTGCCGCAGTTGCTGAATGCTCAGTTGAGCAAGCTGGATGATCGGGCCAAGGTACTGAAGGACCTGAAGAAGGCGGCGGCTGAGATGAACATTCCGCTGAAGACGAGCGACCTGGTGGGTAAGGACGCACAGGTGCAGGATCTGGGAGCGATGAGCGGACCGGGTTCGGTGGCGTTCTCGCTGCCGGTCGGGGGAATCTCGGGGCCCATCAATGCGGGCCACTCGGGCGTCGTTCTTAGCGTGCTGGAGAAGCAGGAGCCTACGGCGGATGACATTGCGAAGAACTTTGCGCAGACGCGTGAGCAACTGTTGAATTCACAGCACGAGGAGATCTTCCGCGTGTATATCGGCAACCTGACGGATAAGTACGAGAAGAGCGGTGCGGTGAAGTTCTCGAAGAAGCAGCCGGCGCCGGGCTCATCTCCATTTGGAAGCTAGCCGGTTCGTTCGAAGAGATGCCCTGGGGAGTTCAATCTCCCCGGGGCATTTTTTTTGGGTGGTATTGCTCTTTGATATGCGCTGCTGGTGGTTGCGCTGAGGGTATGTGCGGCGGGTACGTATGATTCTGGCATCATAAGGTGCAGCATGAGGTGGATCGATGAGTGGGGAAGTGAATAATCAGGAGCGTCTGTCGGGAGTTCTTCTGCACGTTACGTCGTTGCCTTCGTATGGCGGGGTGGGTGATTTTGGGCCGGCGGCGTATGCGTTTGCGGACTTTCTGGCGGCGGCAAAGCAGCGCCTGTGGCAGGTGCTGCCGCTGAGTCCGACGGGATATGGGAGTTCACCGTACTCGGCGCTGTCGGCGTTTGCGGGGAATCCGCTGCTGATCAGTCTGGAAGGTTTGGTGTCGGATGGATGGCTTGCCTGGGATCGGATCGGGGGGCTGCCGGGGCATGACGGTGCGGCGGACTTTGAGGCGGCGACACGGTTGAAGATTCCGCTGCTGGAAGAGGCGGCGGGGAACTTTCTGGATCATGCTTCGGATGAAGTTCGTGCTCGCTTTCAGCGGTTTTGTGGGGAGAATAGTTCCTGGCTGCCCGACTATGCGATGTTCAATGTGCTTCGCAGGAGCTATAGCTATGCCAGTTGGATTGATTGGCCAGAAGAGTATGCGCGGCGAAACCACAATGCGTTGACTAAGGTGCTGAATGAACGAGGACGCGAGCTTGCTGTGGAGCAGGCGATCCAGTTTTTCTTCAATGAACAGTGGTGTACGTTGCGAGGGTACTGTGCGGAGCGGAAGATTCGCGTGATGGGCGATGTAGCGATCTTTGTGAACTACGATAGTGCGGATGTGTGGACGAACCCGGAGATATTCGAGCTGGATGAAGAGCTGAAGCCTACGCGGGTGTCGGGCGTGCCGCCGGATTATTTTTCAAGTACAGGGCAGCGCTGGGGGAATCCGCTGTACAAGTGGGGACTGTTGAAGGAGCGCGGCTTCGATTGGTGGGTTGCGCGAATTCGTCGCTCGTTGACGCTGTACGACATCATTCGGCTGGACCACTTTCGCGGCTTCGAGGCGTTCTGGTCGATACCGGCTGACGAGGAGACGGCGGTCAACGGCCAGTGGGTGAAGGCTCCGGGACATGAGCTGTTTCAACGGCTGAAGGAGGTCTTTGGGCAACTGCCGTTTGTGGCGGAGGACCTGGGGCTGATTACGCCGGAGGTCGATGAACTGCGGGAGCACTTCGGTATGCCGGGGATGCGGATTCTGCAGTTCGGTTTTTCGGACCGGGGTGCGCATCTTTACCTGCCGCACCGATATGTGCCAAATACGGTGGTCTATACGGGGACGCATGACAACAACACGACTCTGGGCTGGTGGCGCGACGATTGTGGCGACGTGGAGCACGCCAATGTGCAGACTTATCTGCAGACGATGGAGACCGATACCGAGGTAGTGTGGGCGATGATTCGGGCGGCGGCGCGTTCGGTGGCGAATGTGTGCATCTTCCCGATGCAGGATGTACTGCACCTGGGCAGCGAGGCACGGATGAATACGCCTTCGGCGGGAGCAGGAAACTGGACGTGGCGATACAGTTTGAATGCGGTGCATCCTGACTTTGCCGCTCAGCTTGCGGCGTTGATGGAGATGACGGACCGGGATGGCTACGAAAAGCCGACGGATGGGGTTGAGGCGGGCAAGCCTGTGGAGGAGGCTTCGAAGCGGGCAGAGGTGGGTTCTGCCAGCTGAACTGCAGAGCAGGGCTCCAGCATTTAGACTGGTGTAAGTACATTTAATCTTTCAGGAGCACCACGCATGCCTCTCTCTGGCGAAGCAATCCGCACTATGAACTACGTTGATGACATCTCAGTAACGCTGCGCCGCATTCTTGCGGTGTTGCCGTCGCTGACAGAGGACGAGCGCCAGCGCGTTTCCGACCATATCAAGAGTGCTGAACCGAGCTACGAATCGGTGGTCAGCGCTGTAGCGAGCAAGAAGTGAAGCAGGCGGCTGGGTTCCAGCCGTCGATTGAAGTTCGCACCGTCGCAATCATTGGGGCTGGAGTGGCTGGGCGAAGCTTTGCCCTGGCGTGTGCCGGTGCGGGGTTTCACGTTGTGCTGGAGGACGTGATGCCGGCGAAGCTGCGGAGGGCGGAGGAGGACTTTGCCGACCTTCGGCTGCGCGCCGCGGCGGGCAGTCTTGAGCTGGTGTCGACCGTAGAGGATGCGGTGCGGAGGGCTGATATCGCCGTCGACTTTGTGCCGGATGAGCTGGAGTCGAAGCTGGAGATATTCAGCATGATCGACCGCATGGCTCCGCCGAAGACGATTCTTTGCACGCCGAGCGAGGTGCTGAGTATTACCGATCTCGCGTCCTGCGTGTATCGGCCGGAGCGGTGTGTTGCAGTGCGGGGTGGTTTGGTGCGGGGAGTCATTGCCGCGCAGATGGCGATGCGGTTGATCTATCCGGCGGCTGTGGCGGCAGGTACGTTGTCGGCTGCGGAGGGATTTTTGCAGGCGCTGGGGATTGATGTACTGGCTGAGCTCGACCCGGATGCGCCGATGCTGGTGAAGAATGTTGGGCTTGGACCTTCTGTTGCCCATTAGCCGGCTCCCGGAGTGGCGCATGGCATACCAGCGACCCCTTGTGTTCGGACAAGACGAATACAGTCGCCATCAGCGACAGGGAACTGTTTACTGCGCATCTGCGTAACACTCTGAGAAAGATAGAGTCCAACGACTGTTATGCGCGCATTTTTCAATATTCTTGCCCAGGTGTTTGGGTCGATTACGGCCAATAAGCTGCGGTCATTCCTCACGATGTTCGGTATTGCGTGGGGGGTGGCGTCGCTGTTGCTGCTGATCGGGCTGGGTGAGGGATTTCGGTCGGGACAGCGGAGGGGGCTGGCTGAGCTAGGCACCGATGTGATCATGTTCTGGTCAGGAAATATTCCTGCGCTGCCGGGACAGCATATCGGGATGCATCCTTACAAGTTGACGGTTGGCGATGCGGAGGCGATGCGGTCGCAGGCACAGCATCTACGAAATGTGACTTCGATCCTGAGCAGGACCGATTTGAAGCAGGTCAGCGAGTTTTCGAGCGCCGGTGGGCAGGTGATGGGCGTCGAGGTGAACTATCCACAGATAAGAAACCTGCCGATTGCGCAGGGACGGTTTTTGAATGACGACGACATTGCGCAACGGCGTCAGGTGGTGGTGTTGGGGCAGAAGACGATGCAACTGCTCTTCCAGGGGCACCCTTCGCTCAATGCTTTTATTACGTTGAATGGATATCGCTTTCAGGTGGTTGGAGTGGCGGCGAAGTTTGGGCGCGGGAACAATGATGGAGACAACCAAAAGGTATATGTTCCTCTGTCGACGATGCTGGAGCTGTTTCCAATAACTGGCGAGAACGTGCCGCGGGATGCGATTACGACGATCCAGTATCAGCCGACCACCGAGGATTTGAATGAGACGGCGAAGGCAGAGGTGCACAAGATCATCGCGGCGCGGCATGGGTTTGATCCAACCGCGAAGGAGGCGTTCGAGGAGTGGGACACGATTAAATCGAACCGCACGGTGGGTCTGATCTTTACGGCGATGGATATTTTTCTTGGCGGCGTAGGGATTGTGACGCTGGCGCTGGGTGCGGTAGGAATCATTAACATCATGCTGGTGACGGTGTCGGAGAGGACGAAGGAGATTGGGCTGAGGAAGGCGCTGGGAGCGACTAACCGCAGTATTCTTTTTCAATTTTTTCTGGAAGGGCTAACGTTGACAGGGCTGAGTGGGTTGATTGGGATCGCTGGCGCAGCAGGGCTTATGGCGTTGCTGGGCGGGCTGGTAGGGAACAACGATATGGGCTTCGATCCGCCGCGGCTGGTGCCGTGGTCGGCGGCGATGGCGATGGGATCGTTGACGCTGTGTGGGATTGTTGCGGGAATTTACCCGGCTCGACAGGCTGCGATGCTGCAGCCGGTTGAAGCGCTGCGAAAGGAGTAGACGCGCATGTTGAAGGATATCTTTGGGCAGGCGATCGAGGCGATGCGGTACAACGGACGGCGCACGGCGATCACGATAGTGGGGATGGCGTGGGGTATTGCGACGGTGGTGTTGCTGCTGGCGTATGGGGCGGGTTTCGGGCAGGCGTTCGAGAATATCTTTGCGCAGTTCGGAACGAACATGATCGGCGTGTTTCCGGGGCGGACGAGCGAACAGGCGGGCGGCTCGAAGGCGGGCGTGGAGGTGCGGCTAACGCAGGACGATGTGGAACGGATACAGGAGAGTGTGCCGGGCATTGTTCATGTGGCGCCGGCGGTAGACAAGACGGTGCCTGTGCAAAACGACCTGCACAGCTACACGTGGGGCGTTGAGGGAATGACTCCAGAGCTGCAGTCTATTCAAAGAATGGACTTGAGTGCAGGAAGACTGATGAACGAAAACGATCTTCAGCAGAGGGCCCATGTTGTTGTGATCGGGTCGGAGGCGAAGACGAAGCTGTTCTCCGGGATGTTTCCGCTGGGGCAGACGATTCGGCTGAATGGCGTGAGCTTCGAGGTGATCGGAGTGTTGAAACCGAAGATGCAGGAGGGTGATGATAACGACATCAACCGCGGCATCAATGTGCCGTTGACGACCATGAGCGACATCAAAGATACAAAGTATCTGGATGAGATTTGGATGGATTATAAGGGCGATCCGAAGATGGTTGAGACGGCGCTGCGCAATGAGTTGGGTGCTGCGCATGGCTTTCGTGGATCGGACCGGCAGGCTGTCTATGTGGCCAACATCATGGAGCAGCTAACGCAGTTTCGCATTATCTCGTTGGGGCTACAGGTGCTGTTATTGTTTATCGGCGCGCTGACATTGGGGATCGCGGGCATTGGGTTGATGAACATCATGCTGGTGAGCGTGCAGCAGAGGACGCGCGAGATTGGCGTGGAGAAGGCGCTGGGGGCAAGGAAGCGGCATATTCTGCTGCAGTTTCTGGCTGAGGCGCTGGTGATCTCCGGCGTGGGCGGCGTGAGCGGGATTGTGCTGGCGTACGCAATTGCAAAGATAGTGGGTCGAATTACGTTTTACAGCGCGATGGCGACGAATGCAGACAAGGGCGATATCTATCTGCTGATTTCGCCGAATACGGTGCTGGTTGCAACGGTGATTCTGGTGATCGTGGGGACGGTCAGTGGGATGATCCCGGCGATGAAGGCGGCGAGCCTGGACCCGATTGAGGCGCTGCGGTATGAGTAGGGTTCCCGTTCAAACATGAGAGGCATTGACCACGGATTGCGCGGATAAGAACGGATAAAGACAGAGTCTCTTCCCTTTGAGGCATTCGCTGCATCGGCGAATTTTGTGTTTGTGTTTGATCCGCTTTAATCCGTGTGTTTAATCCATGTGATCCTTCGCCCCTCGGGTTGCTGTGTGGTGGAATATCCGACGTGCGGGGCAGCACCTGGTGTCTGGTGTAACCAGGATCAGAAAACCGGTAACGGCGTTCGTATGCTTCTGCACGAGACGCGCGTGAAGAACTCCGGCAAGTACGGGACTATCGGCTGGCACACGTTCCGCCACACGTATCGCTCGTGGCTGGACGAGACCGGAGCGCCGATGAAGGTGCAACAGGAGCTGATGCGACACGCCTCCATCCAGACGACGATGAACATCTATGGACGGGCGATGAACGACTCCAAACGCAAAGCCAACAGCCAGGTCGTTGGGCTGGCCTTCGGCGAAACGATGGAATCGAGAAGGGAGGCGTTAAGCACAACAGCCCTTCAGTAGAAGGGCTGATTCAGTGGCCATTTCCGATTGGGGGATAATGGGGACTTAATTGGGTTTTTCGTTTCTCGTAACTTATTGATGTGATTGGTTGCGGGGGTAGGATTTGAACCTACGACCTTTGGGTTATGAGCGACCCCCGGAACGCGTATGTTGTTGAATTTGCGGTACGAATGGCGACTTA
>Ga0302324_100009567_pt1 | contig 20223 bp, 18 predicted proteins | sample Palsa_T0_1_FD_201949 | JGI IMG/M metagenome (GOLD analysis project Ga0302324, IMG submission 201949) | Peat permafrost microbial communities from Stordalen Mire near Abisko, Sweden - Palsa_T0_1 | ecosystem: Environmental > Terrestrial > Soil > Palsa > Peat permafrost | place: Sweden: Abisko...
TGGATCCGCTAGCTCGCCGCTGACCGTCACCGTAGCCGTACAATAGCTCTGCCGATGTCCCAGCCGCTCTCCTATCTCTCGCCCAAGGCGGCAGTCAAGATTAGCCCGATTCACGGCCGCGGGCTCTTTGCAATTGGAGAGTTTCGGCCGGGCGAAATCGTGTGCGTAAAAGGCGGTCACATCTTCACTCGAGCGGCGCTCGCCCAGATAGCGCCCGTCTTAGGGCCGGCGGAAATTCAAATCGCCGATGACCTTTTTATCGGACCGTGCGACGTTGATGAGCGGGAAGGCGCCATGATCTTCAGCAATCATTCCTGCAATCCGAACATCGCCGTACAGGGACAGATGGTATTTGTGGCGTTGCGCCACATCGCAGTGGGCGAGGAGCTGACGCACGATTGGGCGACCACCGACGATGACGATTACAGCATGACCTGCCAGTGCGGAGCGGCAACCTGTCGCGGAGTGATTACCGGAAAAGATTGGCAGAACAAAGATCTGCAACGAAAGTATCGGGGGATGTTTTCCTGGTACCTGCAACAAAAAATCGACCGCGCAGCCGTTGTCAAAAAGTGAGTTCACGCGACACCCCTGTGGCAGGCGAGGCAACAAGGTGGTAACATTTCCCAAGAATGCCAACTGAACATATCGTCGCGCTCCTAGTTGCCGAACGCGACAGAATTAGTCGAGCGATCGAAGCTCTCCAAGGAGCAAAACGGCGGGGCCGTCCTCCCAAGAATCCTCTGGCCGCCCTGGTGGCGCCTCCTGCGCCGGCTTCCCCGAAGAAACGGCGTGGCGGGATGTCCGCTGCCGCGCGCAAAGCGCAATCCGAGCGAATGAAGGCGCAATGGGCGAAGCGCAAGAAGCAGGCCAAGTAGCTTCGATGCATTTTTGACAAACCCTTACACCTGCGGCGCCGCTTCCGTCGGTCTCTTTTAGTAGGTGCGCCTGATGGCGGCCATGAAGGAGACAACTGAATGAATACGAGAAGTGCGAGCATTCGCTGGACGGTCGCTTTGGCGGCGCTGACTCTTTGGGTGAGTTTCGCGGCAGACATCGACGGCAAGTGGACCGCTCAGATCCAAGGCAGGCGTGGCGCGCGAACCGAAACCCTGATGCTGAAAGTCACGGACAACGGTCTGACGGGTAGCATTGAGGGCCGCGGCGGACCAGTCCAGATTTCCAACGGAACAATCGACGGAGCCAAGGTTTCTTTTAGCGTTATCCGTGAATTTCAGGGCAATAAGGTTACCGAAGAGTATAAGGGTACGGTTTCGGGAGGCGAGCTGCAACTCACCGTTTCAGGTGGACGCGGCGGCCCGAGGGATGTGACGTACAAGAAGGAGTAGCCGCTCCGCGTTCAGGGCCGTCTCCGGTTCGTCAAAATATGAACTTCGCGCCCGCCTGAACCAGCCGCGGAGCCGCCGCGCTCACTGCCTGGCCAAACGTCCCGCTGCTGATGTTGCCGTCCACCGCTTGCGGTCCAAAGAACTGCGCGTGATTGAAAACGTTGAAGCCTTCCAGGCGAAATTGCAGGGATCTCGATTCCGTCAGGCGCAGGTTCTTGAGAAGCGCCATATCGAAGTTTTCCATCCCAGGGCCGTAAAAATAGCGCCGCGACGCATTGCCCGGAGTGCCCGGGGCGTTCTCGCTGAACAACGCCGCATTGAAATACGGCTGCCCGTTGCGGGGATTGTGATTCAGATTGAGGGAACCCGGCGCGACATCCGGCTCATCAATGCCGTAGTTGTTGATCCCGTTTGGCTCCGCGCCCAACAAGGAGTTGTCGCCGTAGTTGGTCAGCGTCACGGGGAAGCCTGTGCTGAAGCGCGTGATCCCGGACAATTCCCATCCCTGCGTCAAACGATTCGCGGCATGGAACAGACGCGCAAAGGGCAGCTGATAACTGTAGCTGACGACGAAGTTCTGCGTAATGTCGAAAGCCGACAGGGCCCTGCTCAACGAAGGATTCAGCGGGTTCACCTCTTCGCCCAGATTGGAAGACTGATCGATGGACTTGCTGTAGGTGTACGCCGCCAGCAATTGCAGCGGTCCGCTGGTGTGCCGCAATGTGACTTGCAGCGAGTTGTAATTGGAGTTGCCGATGGTGGTCTGGTCGGTATCGCTTCCAAAATTCGGCCCCAGCGGCCCTCGGGTTCCATTGATCACCTGGCCCGATTTAGTGGTGAAAGCGCCGCTTTCATTGAATGGACCGCAGGGCGTCTGGCCCTTCGCCAGATTGGCCGGATTGCTGAGATACAGGCACAGCGTCGGGTTGCCGGGATTGGCTTCCTCGAGCACCAGCAGGTGATGCGACTGGGTGCCTACGTAGCTGGCGCTGAGCACGGTGTTTTTTCCAAGGCTGCGCTCGATCGAGAGCATGTATTCCTCGGTGTAGGGAATCTTGTTGGTGGTCGGATAACCCGGAATCCCGCTGATCGGCTCAAACTGCGGCCAATTAATGCTCGCGTCCGGATGGCTGGCCGTCGAGTTCAACGGCGCAAGCTGAACGGGGAAATACTGGCCCAGGCTTTGGCCCGTGGCCGCGGTAATAAATGGCGTCGCGAACAGCGGCGGAGCGGGGCTGGTATAGGTGGTTCCATACGGCGCGTTCGCGCTCAGTATCCCGATGGTCAGCGCTTCGATTGCGGTGTAAAACATGCCGTAGCTAGCCCTGATGCTGGTCTTGCCGCTGTCGGGCGAATAGGCCAAACCGATGCGCGGAGCAAAATCCAAATTTCCCGCGGGCGCCAGCGTGCGTGGAACTCCGGGATCGGTCGGAAACAAGATTCCGGCGGGCGCGCCCGGAAAAACGACCGACTGCTGGCCCGGCGCGAACGTGGCGAGCTGGTTGTACTTTTCGTACCACGGCTCGATCCGGTCCCAGCGCAGGCCATAGTTCAGCGTGAGATTCTTCTTCAAGCGCCAGCTATCCTGCGCGTAAAGGCCCACATATTTGTTGCGGCCGTAAAAAGCTTGAAGCTCGGTTTGGTTGTATTGGCTCGGAACGCCCAGCAGGAAATCCGCGAAGTCGACGCCGGTCTCGCCGCCGAAGAATATGAAGTTGCCATTCAACTGGGCGATCGGATGCGTGTTCACCTGGTCGTAGTGGAACTCTCCACCCACGATGATGGTGTGAGTTCCCACGACTTTCGAAAAGTTATCGCGCCATTGAAAGGTGTTGTTGACCTGCTTCAGCTCGTTGGTATTAGTCCCGATCGAGAAGTTGTTGAAATCGACGCTTTCCACGCCCTCGGTTTTGGGCGATAACGGAACGATACCCGGCGTGTTCTCGCCCACAACGAAACCCTGGGACGCCAGGCTCACGCCGACGCCACCAACTGGCTGGCCGAGGACGGTGGCATCGCGCATGAAGCTGAAGTGAAATTCGTTGACCGCGGTTGAACTCAGCGTCTTGGTATCGCCCAGGGCCAGCAATTGCGCTTGTCCGGAATTCAGCGCGTTGAAGCCCGGAACGTTCGCTCCACCCTGCGCGACCGGGTAAGGATTGTTCTGCGACCAGCCGTCCAGAAAATAATAAGCCGACAACATCCCCCAACGCGTCGTGGCATCCAGCCGATAAGCGCCTTTGTCGTCATTCAAGGTCTGGTTGTAGGCCGAAGTAGAAAAAGTTCCGTTGGGATTATTAGGAGCAGGAATGTACTGCAGAAGATGTTGCGCGGGCGCGGACCAAATGCGTTGCGGAATCACTCCCCCTGGAAAAACTGCGTTGAGCGGCTCTTTAGCGGATACCGCGTAGCCGAGTTCCTTCGACAACAGATTCGAAAGGTCGCCCACCTGGCCCGAAAAACCGCCGAAATCGCCGGCTCGTTCGGCGAGCGAAGGAACCGGGATCTCGCCTGTATCGATCCCTTCAGTCAATCGCGTGCCTTGATAGTCGGCGAAGAAGAAAACCTTGTTCTTCCGGATGGGTCCGCCGATGGTTCCTCCAAACTGGTTCTGGTCAAACGCGCCGCGCGTAGGCGAAAAGTAATTGCGGGCATCCAAATCGGTGTTGCGCAGGAATTCGAAGATGTCACCGTGGAATGCATTGGTCCCGGACTTCGTTACCACCTCGATCTGGCCTCCGCTGAATTCGCCGTTTTCCGCGTCGAAGTTACTTGTCAGAATGCGGAACTCGGCGATGGAATCCAGGTTGGGCACGATCGCCGTGCCCATGTTGACGTCTTCTTCGACGTCGCTTCCGTTCAGCACGAAGCTGTTGGCAAATTCCCGCTGGCCGTTGATCGAGATGGTGCCCGGATTCAAATCGCCCGAAGGCGAAAGCGCGCTCGCCCCCACGTCCTGAACCGTATTGGATGTGATCGAAGTGACAGGAACCACGCCGGATTGCAGTGCCAGAAGATCCGTGAAACTGCGGCTGATCAGCGGCACGGCCGTCATCTGTTTGCCCGTGATCACCTCGCCCATCTGGGTGTCGACGGTTTCGACGTGCGCGGCCGATTCGGTAACGGTTACCGTGTCGGTCCTTTCTCCGATGGCGAGCGACGCATCCACCACAACCTTGCTGTCGACATCGATCACGACGCCGGTTCGCCGGACAGGCTTGAACCCGGAGGCGCTTACCTCCACGTCGTAGCGCCCAACCGGCAGACTTTGGAACGAATAGAAGCCCCGGCCGTCGGTGCTGATGGCTTGCTTCACGGCTGTAGATGTTTCCGTCGCCGTAACTTTTGCCATCGGAACCGCGGCGCCGTTGGGATCTGTGATGGTTCCCAACAGGCTTCCTCCGTCGCTTGCCGCCAGCGTCCACCCTAGCAGGGCAAACAGGGTCAATCTTGCAACAGAGTCGCATTTCGATGCGAGATGCCTTCGACGGGTTGCGGCGCTTCTTCCAAACACCGATTCGTTACAGTAAGATAACACAGTCACTATGAATCTGCGACCTCTTTGGTCCCATATTAAGGAAAGCGAGAATTCAAGTCAATTAAAAACAGCAAGTGAGTTGCAACTATGCTTGAATGGCTTCGTTTTTGCGCCGAACGGCGAAGCATGACCATATTCGACCAAGTGACTATAGGTGGTCACTGGGGCGGAGAATTTCGGCCGGGAGTCGATGCAGTCCCATCCGCCCGTTTTGGCCGCTCGCGTGCCCCAATTGTCGGGGGGGTACGATGTTAAGAAATACCAAAGATCTGCATGGGTTTACGATCCGAGCCACGGATGGCGACCTTGGAACCGTAGATGAGCTTTATTTCGACGACGAGACCTGGGCCATCCGCTACCTCACGGTAGAAACTGGCGGCTGGCTGGGCGGCCGGCCAGTGCTGATATCGCCGATTTCCGTGGTCCACACAGACTGGCAAGCCCAGCAATTGGATGTCGCGCTCACTAAAAAACAAGTGGAGAACAGCCCCGACATCAACACGCACCAGCCGGTCTCCCGGCAGCACGAGGCCGCCTACAACCGGTACTATGGGTACCCCTATTATTGGGGCGGCCCCTATTTGTGGGGCGCCGCGCCCTACCCGGCGGACGTGGTCATTCCAACAGCTACCGCCTCGGAAGCGATAGCGTACGGAGAGCCGAGCCCGCCGGCGGATTCGCATCTGCGCAGTACCGAAGCCGTCACCGGCTATTCCATTGATGCTGCGGATGGTGAAATTGGCCACGTGGCTGGATTTGTCGTGGACGATGAAGCCTGGGCTATCCGCTACATCGAGGTGGCAACGCGGAATTGGTGGCCAGGCAAGAAAGTGCTGGTTTCACCCGCCTGGATTGAACGGGTGAGCTGGGCAGATTCCAAAGTCTTCACCGGCCTTACGCGGGAAGCCATCCGGAACGGCCCGGAGTACATCGAGTCCGCGCCGATCACTCGCGAGTATGAAAACCGGCTCTACTTTCACTACGGCCGGCCACCATATTGGCTGCACGAAGCCGAAGACAGGGTGCCGGTTCCGGTGAGCGGCGGGCGCTAAACCAATGAGCGAGGCCAACTACGGTCAGCACGGCAACGAAGGGCCGGAACACGAAAAGCAGCACCGCATCGTTCCTCAGAATGCGCGGCAGGCCGATGAACAGGCCGCCCGGGAAGGTCTTGCTCCTCCTTACTGGAGACGGATGCATCATGACTGGCGGTTCTGGGTCGCGCTGGTTCTGATGCTTGCGGCGATAACCATCTACATCCTGAGCGAGAACCTGGCGTGGCTGCCTCACCCGCCGCAATGACGCTCGCCTGATTCCGATGACGCCCCATGAGCCAAACGCTTCTATATCCCCTGCGTTTCGAACCAATCTATCAATATCGGCTGTGGGGTGGCCGGCGTCTGGCGGATCTGCTCAGCGCGCCGCTGCCTGGTTCGGGGCCGATCGGCGAAGCTTGGGTACTCAGCGACCGCGATGACCACGCCAGCCGTGTCGCCGATGGACCGCTCAAAGGGCTGACCATCGCTCAAGTGCTGGAGCAGTTTCCTAAGCAAGCGATGGGAGAACTGGCCGGGCGTTTTCGCCGATTTCCGCTGCTGCTCAAGTTTCTCGACGCACGTGAAATGCTCTCCGTCCAGGTGCATCCTGCCGCGAAGACCGAAGCATGGGTGGTGCTGGAGGCGGGCGTGAAGAGCCGCATCTATGCTGGCTTGGAGCCAAACACCACCGAGGAAGATCTGCGGCACGCGCTAAAAGATGGGACGGTAGTGGAGCAGCTGGCATGCTTCAGTCCGAAGCCCGGCGACGGCGTCTTCATACCGGCCGGAACAGTTCACTCGCTGGGCGGCGGGGTGGTGGTCTTCGAGGTTCAGCAGAACAGCGACGTGACCTTTCGCCTATATGACTGGGGCCATGTCGAAGCCAAGACGGGCCAGCCGCGGGCGCTCCAAGTGGATCAGGCGCTCGCCAGCATCAATTTTGCGGACGGAGCAGCCGGATTGGGCCACGCCGGACTGGTTGCGCCTGTTGTGGAGGGGACCACGCCAGTGGAGCGCGAGCGGCTCTTTCAGTGTGAATATTTCCGGTTGTGGCGCCTGCGCGGACATTCGCCATTTACGGTCGGTGCCGCGAGCGTGCCGCGAGTGCTGGTATGCATCGAGGGCGCGGGGCAATTGGAGCACGACGGCGCAACTTATGCCGCCGGAAGAGGTGACGTATGGCTCTTGCCGGCAGTGCCGGGAGCGTGTACTTTTAGGCCGCACGGTGCAGCCAGCGTACTGGAAATCGCGATACCGGAATGAAAAAGCTGATTGTGTTCGATCTGGATGGCACACTGGCCGAGAGTAAGTCGCCTATCGATGCCGACATGTCGCGACTGCTGCATAAGCTGCTCGCCATCGTCAAAGTGTCCATAATTTCAGGAGGCGATTGGCCGCAGTTTGAAAAGCAGGTGCTCTCCCATCTTCCACAGGATGGAAGCCTTGCAAATCTCTCGATCCTTCCCACCTGCGGAACAAAATTCTTCCAATACAACGGGGATTGGAAGAAGCTCTATTCGGAAGATTTCACCGCCGATGAAAAAGAGAACATCATCAGTTCCCTGACGAAGGCAGTCGCGGAAGCCGGCTTCAAGGTCGAAAAGGTCTGGGGCGAGACGATTGAAGACCGGGGAAGCCAGATCACCTTTTCCGCCTTAGGCCAGCAGGCCCCCTTGGAAGAAAAGGACAAATGGGACCCGGATTACACCAAACGGAAAAAGATCAAAGCGATCCTCGATCCTTTGATTCCCGGGTTCTCCGTGGGATTGGGCGGCGCGACATCTATCGATGTCACCAAACCTGGCATTGACAAGGCCTACGGCATCAGAAAACTGCGCGACATCCTGGGCATTTCATTGCAAGAGATGATTTTCATCGGCGATGCCTTGTTTCCCGGAGGGAACGACTATCCGGCCGAACAAGCAGGTGTTGTTTCCATCCCAGTTCGAGGACCCAATGAGACTAAACCGGTGACCGAAGCGATAATCGCATGTCTGGCAATCTGATGAGTGGATTTATGTTACGCCGCTTGGGAATGATCATGGAGCCGGAGCCGGGCAATCCGCAGGAGGTGGAGGGCGTGCTGAATCCGGCGGCTGCTCGCGGCCCCGACGGCGAACTCTACCTGTTCCCCAGGCTGGTTGCCAAGGGAAATTACTCGCGCATCGGCATTGCACGAGTCCGCTTCAACGAGGCTGGCGATCCGGCGGGCGTCGAGCGGCTCGGCATCGCTCTGGAGCCGGAAGCCGATTACGAATTGCACGCCGGCGGCGGCGGCTGCGAGGATCCTAGAATCACGTTCGTGGAACCGCTGCAATGCTACATGATGACCTACACGGCCTTCTCGGCCCAAGGCCCGCGGATCGCCTTTGCAATATCGGAGGACCTGTTCCACTGGCGCCGCTTGGGCCTGGCGACCTTCGGCGTATATCACGGCGTCCAAATTGCCGACGTGGATAACAAAGACGCCAGTGTCTTCCCGGTCGCCATTCCGAATCCAACCGGGACACTGGAGCTGGCCATGCTCCACCGGCCGCTATTTCCCGGCACTCGGCCGGAGGAAACCGTCTGCGATCCTGAATCCCGCGAAGTGGATCTTGATCGGGAAAGCATCTGGATCTCCTACTGCTCAATGGCCCTGGAGGGTTGTGAACCATGCCGCCTGGGCCCGTTTAGTTGTCATCACCGGCTGGCGACCCCGGTCGCGCCATGGGAGCGATTGAAAATCGGCGCCGGCACTCCGCCCATGCTAACCCGGCACGGCTGGTTGATCGTTTACCACGGCGTGAGCGAAATAGTGAACCCGAGCACGCCCGGACACCAGTTCTGCTACTCGGCCGGGGTGATGGTGCTCTCCAAAGACCATCCGCAGGTGATCCGTTATCGTTCCCCGGAACCGGTCTTAGCGCCGACGCTGCCGGAAGAGCGCAATGGGATCATCGCCAACGTGGTGTTTCCCACCGGCATCGACCGGCGCGACGACATTGGCGCACCGGACCGCTACGATGTCTATTACGGGATGGCCGACAACCGGATTGGCGTGGCGCGCCTGGATGTCCCGGAATGTCTGCCGCCGGGAGGAGTCGCCGACTCGCCGGAAGCGAAGGTGTGAAGATGAAAATCAACTCAAAGGATTTCCGTGTGACCGGGAAAAAGGTCGACCTCAGTGAGTGGCCGACCATTGTGAAACCCTTCTTCAAATCGAAGAAGGAGTATGAAGAGCTCCTGGAAAAACACGTTGAGAAGTTGAATTCGCTGCAACAGCTTCAATACGCATCCAACCGCTATGCGCTGCTGCTGATTTTTCAAGGGATGGACGCCGGCGGCAAGGACGGCGCCATACGGCACGTCATGTCCGGCGTGAATCCGCAAGGCTGCCAGGTTCATAGCTTCAAACAGCCCAGCGCCGAGGAGCTGGAACATGATTTTCTCTGGCGCACCACGCGGGTGCTTCCCGAACGCGGGCGGATCGGCATTTTCAACCGTTCCTATTACGAGGAAGTGCTGGTGGTTCGCGTGCACCCGGGGATCCTCCGAGGCGAGGGGCTTTCTGAAGAGTTGGGTGACGAGAAAAACATTTGGGAGGGGCGCTATCGCTCCATCGTGGATCTGGAAAATCACCTCTATCGGAACGGCACCCGGATTCTCAAATTCTTCCTCCACCTGTCGAAGGACGAACAACGCAAGCGCTTCCTCGAGCGCATTGACGAGCCGGACAAGAACTGGAAATTCAGCCTCGCGGACATTCACGAGAGGAAATACTGGAAGGATTACATGCAGGTCTATGGGGAGTGCTTGCAGGCCACCAGCACTCATCACGCGCCCTGGTACGTCGTTCCCGCCGACGACAAGGAAAACGCCCGGTTGATTGTTTCCCAATGTGTCGTGGACGCGCTCAGTAGCCTGAAGATCGCGTATCCCAAAACCACCCCGAAGCGCCGGCGCGAATTGAAATCCATCCGCAAGCTGCTAACAAAGTAGACGTGAATTATGGCCACTCTCGCCGTTAAGGTTGAAGCACTGGAGTCATGTCCAGCGTCGCGTTCGCGTCCCATGGATCGTTTTGTGAGGGCGCGAATTCGAGAACCACGCGTGACGGCACATCGCCGTGCTCGAGCCGGTCGAAGATCTGGTTGATCCCGGACAGTGGCTGCAGCTCGATATCGGCCTTTACCTTGCCCCCGCTGGCGAATGCGAGCGCTTCGGCCATGTCCTGGCGCGTGCCGACGAAGGAACCGCGGATGGTGATGCAGTTCGCCACTACATCGAAGAGCGGGACGGGGAATTCGCCCGGCGGCAGGCCGACCAGAACGCAAGTGCCGCGTTTCCGGGTCATGCCAACGCCTTGTTTGAATGCGATGAGCGAAGGCGCCGTAATCAGAACGCCATGCGCACCGCCGCCAGTTGCGCTCTTCACCGCGGCTGCCGGGTCTTGAACCTTGGCATTGATCGCCAGATCGGCGCCCAGGCGCCTGGCGTGGGCGAGCTTGCCGTCATCAATGTCGATCGCGCAGACCAGGAGCCCCATGGCCTTTGCATATTGAATGGCGAGATGCCCCAGGCCGCCAACACCGGAGATGACGATCCATTCGCCTGGCCTCGCCTCGGTCTCCTTGATTCCTTTGTAGCTGGTAATGCCGGCGCAGATGAGCGGCGCGGCCTCGGCGGGCGCAAGTCCGGCGGGCACATGCGCGACGTAGTTCGGGTCCGCGAGGAGAAACTCGGCGAAGCCGCCGTTCTTGGTATAGCCGCCGAACTGCGCCTGGGCGCACACCGTCTCCCAACCAGTCAAGCAATACTCGCAATGACCGCACGCCGAGTAGAGCCAGGGCACCCCAACGCGGTCACCCTCCTTCACAACGGTCACGCCCGATCCCAGGGCGGCGACCAGCCCGATAGCCTCATGGCCAGGAATGAACGGAAGCGTGGGCTTCACCGGCCAGTCACCATGCGCGGCATGCAGATCGGTGTGGCAAACGCCGCAGGCCTCGGTCTTTACCAGGATCTGGCCCGCCTTAGGAGAGGGAACGTCCAACTCACGAAGCACCAAGGGTTTTCCGAACTGCTCGACAACCGCCGCGTGCATTTTCAAAGCCATGATCACTCCTAATAGATGAATCCTAACCATGACACGCTTGCAATCTGATGCCCACCGTGCAGGCCACTCACTAATGATAGGGCAGGCACGTTACACTGGAAGTGCCCCTGGCGAATCGTCTGTCCATGCGCATATTGAGTGGCTTTTTGTTTTTGATTCTCACTGCTGGGGCAACTCCCGATGTGGTGGTCCGCGCCAGCGCGCTCTACCAGCGCACCGAGTACGAGGGCTCGCTGCATGTCTTGGCGGAAGATCCGGCGCCTGACGCAGCCAACTACCTGCTGCGCGGCAAGAATTACTTCATGCTCGGCGATTATAAGCGCGCCATCGAATTTCTTGACAAGGCGCTCGCGATTTCTCCCACCAATTCCGAGTACGAACTTTGGCTCGGCCGCGCCTGGGGACGGCGCGCGGAAACCGGCGGCTGGCTGACCGCCGGCGTGCATGCATCCAAGGCCCGCCAGTGTTTCGAAAGAGCAGTTGCATTGGACCCGAACAACCGCGAAGCCAAGAACGATCTGTTCGCTTTCTACCTGAATGCGCCCGGTTTTCTCGGTGGTGGATTGGAAAAAGCCGCGGCCCACGCCAAGAGCATCGCGAGCGAGCGGCCCCCGGAGTATGAGTTCGAAGAGGCTCAAATCGCCGACCGAAAAAAAGACTACGCCGCAGCGGAGGCGCACCTGCGGCGCGCCATGGAGCTTGCGCCCACTGAAGCCGGCCGCATCTTGGATCTGGCGCGATACGTCGCCAAACGCGGGCGTCTGGATGAAAGCGATGCGCTGTTCGAGAAAGCCAAAAGGCTGGCGCCGAGCCAACCCCGGGTGGCTTTTGCGGAAGCCAGAGTGGATATCGAAAACCGTCGTAACCTGGAGCAGGCGCGCAGGCTCTTGGAGGAATATCTGCACGCCAGCCTGACTCCGGACGACCCTCCACGGCAGGACGCCGAGAAGCTTTTGCGGCGCGCGGGCGGATGACGAGCCTCACCGCGTCCTCCGGCGCTGCTCTCAAAACTTACTCCGTTCTTCTGGTTTTCCTGGCGCTCAAGGCCGCCGGAAATGCCTCGATGGCGTGGGGAATGAAGCAGGTCCCGGAGAGGATGTCGATGAATCCCGCGCTTTATCTGCGCGCCATGCTGAACCCGTTCGTGGCTATGGGAATTGCGGCCCTGATCCTGGCCCTGCTCACGCGAATGGCGCTGCTCAGCCTGGCGGATCTGAGTTTTGTGCTTCCGGTCACAGCCATCGGATATGTGATCGCGGTGTTCCTTGGAAAGGTGTTCCTGCATGAAACGGTCACGCACCAGCGCTGGCTGGGGACGCTGCTGATATTTGCGGGCGCGGCGTTGGTGGGGTCAACTTCGCCGGATACTACGCCTTCTCTGGAGGACTCAAAATGAAGTGGGTTCTGGTCGCCGTCATGGTGTTCGCTACCGTGCTCAGCGATCTGCTGCAGAGCCACGAAATGAAGCGGGCCGGCGAGCAATCCGTGAGCGCGCGCGGGCTGGCGCGCCTGCTGCACGTCATCGCTCAGCGCCGTTTGCTGATCCTGGGCATCGCTTGCAACGCGGTATCGTTCTTCGCGTTCATGGCGTTGGTGCAAACCGAACCGCTGAGTTTCGCGGTACCGGCGTCGGCGGCGAGTTTTGTGCTGGAGACACTGCTGGCCAAGTTCGTTTTGCACGAGCGAATCGGCGCGCGAAGAGCAATGGGCGCGCTCGCGGTGCTGGCCGGCGTGGTGCTGGTGGGCGGATAATCACTGTTGAAGGAGAAAACGCGATGAGATGCATCCACTTCCCCATGGCGATGGCCGTGATGCTGGCGGGGAGTTCGTGGCTGTACGCGGCTAGTCCGCCAAAGGTTTTGATCATCTACGACATGGAGGGCATCACAGGAGTGATCAGTCCGTCGTACGAACGTTTCGGAACTCCTGAGTATGGACAAGGGCGAGAGTCCCTTACTGCCGACGTGAACGCCGCTATTCGCGGGCTCAAGAGCGCGGGCGCCGGCGCTATTTGGGTGGAGGACGGACACGGATCCGGCAACAGCCAGGAGCCAGACCTCCTGGTGGAGAAAATGGACCCGGGGGCCAGCTTCGAATTTCGGAACCGACCGTATGATCCGTATTCGACTGGAATCGACGCCTCGATCGACGCTATCGTGTGCATCGGCATGCACGCACGAGCGCGTACCAACGGGTTCATGGCCCACACCTATACATTTGATGTCGCATGGAAGGTAAACGGGGTGGACCTGTCGGAGACGCATATTGTGGCGATCTCCGCGGCGCGCTGGGGCATCCCGGTAATCATGGTATCGGGTGATGACGTTCTGGCGGGGCAGCTAACCGACGACTTCCCGGACCTGGAGTACGCGGTTGTAAAGACCGCCAAGGGGCTGAGCCTCGCCGAAGCGGCCCCTCGCGCCGAGGCCGATCAGCGAATCGAAAAGGCGGCGCGCCAGGCGATGGAGAAATTCCTGGCGGGGAAATTCCGCCCGTATTATCTTCGGGCGCCCTACGATTTCAGAATCTCTTTTCGCACCGTGGAAGAGGGGCGATTAGCCGCAAGTACGCGCGGCGTCTCCGACGATGGCGGGCTAGGCGTTCGCTATGCGAGTGACAGCTTCATTGAGGGTTACACCATTGCTACCGACGTAATATCGCATGGTATGAACTACCTGCCGCTGCTGATCCGCATTCTGCGGCGCGAGCCAGGCGGCGACGCCATTCTCAAGCAATGGGACGATTTGATTTGGCAGCAGGTTGACCCTGACACCTTGCCCGCCTGGGCGGCACCGCCGCCTCCTTCAGGCCAAAAGAGGAAATACTACGGCGACCAATAGGATAGTCTACTCAATCGCCGGAGCGAGCCGAGGGCGCCGGAACCAGCCGGCCGTCGCGGATATAATAATCGGCGCCGCGCCAGCGGATGCTGTTGCGGCCGAAACTCGTCAGCCAGATGGCGAACGACACGGCATCCCAAACTGGAATGAGCGGCGACTGCTTCCACCAGCCTGACTGCCGCAGGCCGTGCATCCCGATGATCCAGGTCATCGCGATCCGAAGCCCGATGTAGCCGCCCAAATAGCCGAGCGCGACCGCAGCCGAGGGATGAATCGCCACTGCCGCGAGCGACCACGGCAATCCCTGAGTCAGCAGCAAACCGAAATGTCCCAACGGGCGCATGTGACGCATCACGACGATCCATCGCAGGCGCTTATACAGCAGATCGCTGAGCGATGCGTAGTCGCAAACCGTCTCGATGGTGTAATTGAGCAGAACTACTTCGAAACCCTGTTCAGCGATAAGCCGGCCGACCAGTAGGTCGTCGGCGGGGCGGTTTTCAAGCTCCTGATAACCGCCGAATCCATTGAGGCGCGCGCGAGTGGTGGCGATGGTAGGCCCCAACGCGAACTTCACTCCATCCAGTTGCCAGGCCACCAAAATGCCGGCGTAAAAATCGGACATCATTCCGACGCTCTGCAGTTGGTCGGTGAAGGTAGCGACTTCGGTTGGGACGTAAAAACAGGTTGCGGCTCCCACTCTCGGATCTAGCAGCGGAGCTGTCATCCGGCGGAGATAGTCTGGGCGCACGCGCACGTCGCTGTCGCTGATGACTACTACTTCGTGCGCGGCGTCGTTCACCAGGCGCGCGAGTTTGGCGACCTTGTCGTTGGCCGCCACGCGTCCCGAACCGTACAGGACCCGGATGCGGCACCGCGGAAAATCGGCGGTAAGTTTTGCCAAGACCGCGAGGACCGCTTCATCGTCCGGATCGACGCAGAACACGATTTCAAACTCAGGATAATCCAGCCGGCAGAAGCTGGCCAGGTTCTCGGCTGCATCCGGATCGAGTCCGCGAATCGGTTTGAGGATGCTGACGGGTGGGGTGAACGATGCATCCGTCGCGATCGCCGGTTGCCGGAAATATCGCCAGGCGCTATAGATCGCGATGAGGTAGTAAATAAATGGTACGGCCGCGATCGCCAGGAATATATCGGTGGGGCGCGGCATATCCTAAGATTACTGGACCGCCGGATGGTTCGTGAGGAGCAGCTTGCCTCCGCTCTCGGCGACCGTGATGAGCAGTTTGGGATCGACCAGTTTCTTCAGCCGCTCGGCCGCTTCTTGGGTGATCACCAAATAACAGCGGCCGGGCTGGAGCCACAGCGTTTTCCATTGCGCGTCGTCAATAAACACATTCGGCGCGCCGGGCGCGTAGGAACCGTACACCAGATTGTTGAATCTGCCGTTGAGCAGCAGGGCATCGCGATTGGTATAGAAGAAAATCGATGAGAACGTGTAGTAGTGATGATCCACGATGAGCTTTCCCGAAGGCGCGCGGAGCAGAGCTTCCGCGAGCGGCCGCGAGGAAAGATAAGGATCGAACGCCGCCATGGCGATGCGCGCTGCTTGAAAGAACAGGACCGCCATCAAGGAAATGGCCAGGAACGCACGCTGACCGCGCGCCCGAAATGTGCCGGCCGCTCCCACCAGAAACGCGATTGCGGCCAAAAGGAGAGGGAGCCGTAGATAGGCGAACGAAACGATCGTGAGATCTTCCATATGGCCGAGCGAAAGCTTGTAGGCAGCCGGATTGGAGCTGAGCGCCGCTGAAATGTCGCCGGGCGCCGGAAGATTCCAGGCTAGAAAATACAACGTGAGGACTGTCGCCGCCGCGGCAATAAATATCCCGCACAGAACGCGCGTGCCGTATCGGATCCAGTTGCCGCCCGCGGCCATCGCCGATCCCAGGAGCAGCGCGAGCGCCGGATAACAGGGCATCGAGTAGTATTCCTGCGTCGTAGAAAACGTGAAAAAGACCAAGATAAAGCCGGTCCAGCACAAGGCCAGCAAGCGCGTCTTTCCCGCGCGGTCGAGGGGTTTGAAACTTAACTTGAACAGGGCGGGGAAGTACACGCTCCAAGGAAACAGCCACAACAGATGGAACCCCCAAAAGTAGAGGCGCGGGACCGTGTCGTAATCGCGCGGATAGCGCATGTTCAAGAACCGAAGCAGTTGCTCGTTGATGAAGTAGAACCACAGGAAGCCGTGATATTCGCCCGGAGCGCTGCGCATTGTGAAATCGAAATAGGGAGGATTCCGCATTGCCGCGATGACGTGCCACGGCGCGGCGATCAGCAGCACCACCAACAGGCCGCTCAGCGGATGAAGGCGCTTCCAAACTTTGGCGTCGAAAAACTGCCCGGTGACACCGAGATAAATTAGCGCCGCGGCCACTGGGAACACCACGCCGACCAGGCTTTTGAACAACAAGCTGGCGCCCAGGCTCGCCGCCATGACGAATGCCCACCATCGTGGGTGCGGCTCGGTCCCCTCGATTGCCCTGAGGAACGCCCACATGGAAAGCGCGATGCTGGTGGTGAGCATCACGTCGGGGATCAAAATGCGCGTGAAAAGAAAAAGGCCGAAGCATGTCGAAATGCACAGACCAGCGTAAAATCCGGCTCGCCTGCCGAACGCCCACATTCCAAATGCGGTGGTCAGCCATGCCAGCGCAATGGCCGAGAGGACCATGGGAATGCGCGCGGCCCAGTCCGTTGTTCCGAAAATTTTAAACGATCCCGCGATCAGCCAGTAGATCAGCGGCGCTTTTTCCAGGTATGGAATTCCATCCAGCCGGGCAGTCACATAGTCGCCGGAGGCGAGCATGTTTCGCGCGATCTGCGCCTGAACCGCGTCCACATCGTCCATCAGCGATGGAGGCGAAATCACCGAGCCCGCGTAGACCGCGGCAGCCACGAGCAGAACTATGAGGTAGCTATGAAAACTTTTTCCATCGGCCGGCGTGCCGCCGCCGCAGCCGGCACTCTGGTCTGGATTCCCCATTTTTTCATCCAAAAGAACAGTGTCATCAACCCCCACAGATGGTAGCCCAGGTTGGCGCGCCGGTCGAGGTGGGCCCGCACGTGCGCTTCGATTTGTGAGAGCTGAAAGAACTCGCTATGCTCGGCGGACGCGAATGCGACGGCTTCCTCGAGCAAAGGCCGGAGCGGTCCGCGGAACCAGTCGTGCGTGGGGATGTCAAAACCGATTTTCTTTCTTTGGAGGATCGGCGGAAAACGTTTGCCGCGCATCAGGTTCCTCAAGATCACTTTTTGCCGGGACCCCTGAATTTTCATACTCGCCGGGAGCGAGCTTGCGAATTCCACGATCCGATGATCGAGAAAGGGCGGCCGCACTTCCACCGCGTGAGCCATGCTGGTGTGGTCGACCTTGGTCAGGATATTATCCGGAAGAAAGTAGCTTTGGTCAAACCAGAGATAGGACGGCAAGTCGTCGCCTCTTGATGCCAGCTCCTGCAAAACAGAGTCCAGGGCCGGCGGCAGTATGGGCTGAAGCAGAGAGCGCTTTTCCGGATCGTCGAACGCGCCACTCCAATAGACATGCGCCCGCGCCGCGGGCATCCGGCAGCCTTCCAGAAACCGTTTCAGCTTGTATTCGAATCCGATCTTGTCGTTGGATACCGGCAAATGCTGCGCGGCCCCGAGCAGCGCCCGGAGCACGGGCGGAGGCAATCTGCGCGCGTCACGTGCCAGCAGGCTGGCGCGCTGCATCAGGTATCCGCCGAACAATTCGTCCGCGCCTTCCCCGCTGAGCGCGACGGTGGCGCTGGCTTTAGTCAGCCGTGAAAGGAACCAGACGGGCAGCGCGCCGGAATCGGCGTTTGGCTCGTCGCAGTAGTAAGCGAGCTCGTGGATCGCTGCCGGCAGGTCCTGCTCGGGATTGAGGTCGAGCTCGGTGTGTTCGGTCCCGTACCAGTCCGCCACTTGGCGGGCATAGCGCGTCTCATCGAAGCTGCGGCCGCGAAAAGTAATGGAAAACGTCTTTAGGCGCGAACTCGATGCTTCGGCCGCGTAATGCACCAGGCTGGACGAATCCAAGCCACCGCTGAGCCAAACGCCCAATGGCACGTCGGACACCAGGTGTTCTCGAACGGATTCTTTCAGGAGACGATCCAGCTCCGTCTCGGCCGACTCGCGCGTCCAGCGCTCGACATCTTTTTGTTCCCCGGCCGGCAAGCGCCAGTAGCGCTCCGTCCGGACGGCGCCGCGCCGCCACTCCATCCACTGGCCTGGGAGCAATTTCTCAATGCCCTCCACCAAGGTCCATGGTGCGGGCACATAGTTCAAGGACAAATAACAATCCAGACCATCGGGACTCAACCAGCGCTCGATCTCGGGGTGAACCAGGATCGCCTTCAGTTCCGAGCCGAAGTACAGCTCCTCGCCGCGCCTCGCGATGTACAACGGTTTGATCCCCATGCGATCGCGCGCCAGGACGAGGCGGCGGTCACGCTCACTCCAAATTGCCACCGCGAACATCCCACGCAGCCGCGCGAAACACTCGGTGTCCCACTCCAGGAATGCATTCAGAACGGTTTCGGTGTCGCAATGGGAGCGGAAGCCATATCCGCGCTGTTCCAGTTCCCGGCGCAATTCCGGGTGATTGTAGATCTCGCCGTTGAAGACGATGACAGTGTCGCCATCCTCGGAAATGATGGGCTGATCTCCGCCTTCAATATCGATAATCTTCAGGCGCGCGGCGCCCAGCGAGACGGCTTCGGATTCAAAAACGCCTTGCTGGTTGGGACCGCGATGGACAATGCTCGCAACCGCATCCCGGATTCGTCCGGGCGCCGCGGAGCCATATGCATGGGTAAAGCCGGCAATGCCGCACAAGTCAGATGCTCTCCCTCATTAATACGCCACTTCGGACGCAGACACGGCGGCGCTCACACTCGCCTGCCGCGAGCGCGGATTCCGGGTTCTACGCCACTGGACTTGAGGCAGAAACAGCGAAGTGTCGATGCGATCCTGATAGCGGATCGCAATGTTCACCAGCGAATCGAGCAGCGAGTCCGATAGATAATGCGGCTCTAAGCCGAGGTCGATCAGTTTGGAGTGCTTGGCGTTGTAATAGTGTTCCTCGGATTCGACACGCGGGGTCGGCATGTGATCGATGGTGACGCGCATCCCCAACTTCCGGCCCGCAGCCTGGACCATTTGCGCGAGTTCGAGAACGGAAAACTGTTCGGTGAACTGATTAAAGACCCGGCATTCTCCCGCTTTCGCCGGATTCACGCATGCAATCTCGATGCAGCGAACAGTATCGCGGATATCCAGGAACCCGCGCGTCTGCCCGCCTTTTCCATACACGGTTAGAGGATGGCCGGCCGCGGCTTGCGCGCAAAAACGGTTCAGCACGGTTCCAAAAACCTCATCGTAATCGAAACGGTTGATGAGCGCCTCATCCAACACAACCTCGTCGGTCACCGTTCCGTACACCACGCCTTGATTCAAGTCGGTGGCCCGAAGCCCCCAAATCTTGCAGGCGAACATCATGTTGTGGCTGTCATGCACCTTAGAGAGGTGATAGAACGAACCCGGCTGTTTGGGATAGGGAAGCACGTCCGAGCGGCCGTTGTGCTCGATGCGGATGTAGCCTTCTTCGATATCGATATTCGGCGTGCCGTATTCGCCCATGGTTCCGAGTTTGACCAAGTGGCATTCGGGCCGGAGTTCCCGCAGCGCAAACAGGAGGTTCAGGGTTCCGACCACATTGTTGACCTGGGTAAACACCGCATGTTTGCGGTCGATCATCGAATATGGAGCGGATCGCTGCTCGGCGAAGTGAACCACCGCGTCCGGCTGGAAGCTCTCGATCACACCGGACAAGAAATCGTAGTCGTTCACGTCGCCAACAAATAGCTCGATGGATTTCCCGGTGAGTTCCTGCCAGACACGCAGGCGGTCAGCGAGCGGCTGGATCGGCGTCAGGCTTTGCGCGCCTAACTCGAAGTCCCATTGGCGCCGGAGGAAATTATCAACCACGGCCACCGCGTGTCCCTTCCCGGACAAGTAAAGCGCCGTGGCCCACCCACAGTAACCGTCACCGCCTAAAACACAGATTTTCATTTAATTCGGAGCACCTGGTCCTTCCGCTTGAAGCGTCAGCGCACACTATTGCTAACGATCATCTTAGCAAGATCGGCGGGAACTGACACGAACAGCCAAAGAGCGAGCGTGAGGGTGAATTACTCCTACGCTTTCTCGTCCTCCCAAGGCTTTCCGGGACGCCGCATGATCTGCTCCAGGCCCGCCGGCTTGGGCCGCCACGCCGTGCCGAAGTGCTGATCGATGTCCTGTTTGTAACTCATTCGCGGTCCCGGATATCCGACCA
>Ga0302324_100009568_pt1 | contig 20223 bp, 19 predicted proteins | sample Palsa_T0_1_FD_201949 | JGI IMG/M metagenome (GOLD analysis project Ga0302324, IMG submission 201949) | Peat permafrost microbial communities from Stordalen Mire near Abisko, Sweden - Palsa_T0_1 | ecosystem: Environmental > Terrestrial > Soil > Palsa > Peat permafrost | place: Sweden: Abisko...
CACGCTTCTCAAGCCGGTAGAGCGACTGCAGCGTCATCTTCTTCGCCAGGTCTCCGGTGATGCCGAAAACGACCAGTGCGTTGGACTCGGCGGTGTCGCTCATTGACGGTGAGCCTACCGGCTGGCTTTGCCGCGCTCACGTAGCGCGTGCGCGAGGCGGATGTCGGCGGCGCTGACTGCGCCGTCTTCGCTGCCGGTCTCCCAAACACACGGAAGCCGGTCAAAGTGGGACTCGGACAGGAACACCGCCAGCCCCGCCTCGCCAATCTCGCCCGCCCCGGGTGGGGCGTGGCGGTCACGGTTGGAGCCGAGCTTGACCAGCGAGTCGTTGAGGTGCAGCGAGCCGAGGCGATCAAGGCCAAGGGCGCGATCGCACTCCGCAAGCGTCTGCGCCAAACCCTGCTGGGTCCGGACCTCGTAACCGGAAGCGAGCAGGTGGCAGGAGTCAAGGCAGACTCCGAGCCTGCTGCCGCCGCCCGCGGCCTCGATCAGCGCGGCGAGTTCGTTGAACGAGCGGCCGAGCGTGCCGCCCGCGCCGGCGGTGTCCTCCAGATGCAGGGCGCAGTGCTCGGACCCCGCCAGCGCCTCGGCGATCACGCTGCCGGCACGCGTGATCGCCTTGCCGACATCACCCTGCAGCGCCGAGCCGGGGTGCAGGACGACCGATGTCGCCTCGATCGCGTCACCGACGCGCAGCGACTGGGTCAGCGAGGCCAGTGACTTGCCGCGGATCTCCGGATCCTCTGAGGCACAGTTGAGCAAATACACCGCGTGGATCAGCACCGCGCCGATCTTGGTTGCCGCGCGTGCCTCGCGAAACTGCGCGAAATCCTCTTCTGTGTACGCCGTCGGCTTCCACATCCGCGGTGACTGGTTGAAGATCTGAATCGCCTCGGCGTCGATCGCCGCGCCACGTTCGATCGCCTTCGAGAGACCTCCCGCTTGGGATACGTGGGCGCCGACTAGCATGGCCGTTCGATCTGCATGAGAGTTCGCTTTGCTCCATCTCCGACCGGTGCGCTGCACATCGGCAGCGCCAGGACGGCGCTCTATAACTGGCTGCTCGCTCGCGGTCCGAGCAAGGCGACGTTCGTACTGCGGATCGAAGATACCGACCTTGAGCGTTCGACTCCGGAGAACGTCGAGATCATCCTCGATGCGATGAAGTGGCTGGGCTTCAGCTATGACGAAGGCCCAGTCTTTCAGACCACCAACACACCGCGGCACCAGGAGGCACTCGCCCAGCTGCTCGCGTCCGGCCACGCCTACTACTCAAACGCGACCGGCGACGATGTGAAGGCCTGGAAGGCCGAGCACGGGGCGGAGCGAGGCTTCCGCGGGATAGCGGAGCAGTCGGGCGCGGTCCGCCTGCATGTGCCCGATACCGGGCACACGGCTTTTGACGACGTCGTCAGGGGTGAAATTGCGACGCCCAACGCAAGCATGGACGACCCGGTGATCGCCCGGGCGAGCGGCGCGGTTCTCTACAACTTCGCCGTCGCCGTCGACGACCTTGACGCCGGCATCACGGATGTTGTGCGCGGCGAGGATCACATCTCAAACACGCCCAAGCAGCTGCTCGTGTTTGAGGCACTCGGTGCCGGGCCGCCGCGATACGCCCACCTGCCGCTGCTGCTCGGGCCGGACGGCAAGAAGCTGTCAAAGCGTCATGGTGCGGCTTCGGTCCAGGAGCTCCGTGACCAGGGCTATCTGCCGGAGGCAGTGGTCAACTACACGGCGCTGCTCGGCGCCGGCTTCTCCGCTGACGAGGAGTTCTTCAGCGCCCAGGAGCTCGCCGATCGTTTCCGGCTTGAGAACGTGTCGAAGAGTCCCGCTGTGTTTGACGAGCAGAAGCTCCGGCACTTCAACGGTCAGCACCTGCGCGAGCTCTCGACCGATGAGCTGACCGCGCGGCTTGAGGCTTTCACCGGGCGCAGCGGGCTACGCGGGGCGGTTGAAATCTCGCGCGAGAAGATTCAGACGCTTGCCGACTTTTGGCCGCTCGTCGGCTTCGTCTTCGACGGCCCGACCGACCAGGACCCGAAGGCCGTGGCGAAGTGGATCGAGAACCCGGAGGCTGCCGCCAACCTGAGGGCCGCGCGTGAGGTGATCGCGTCTACCGACCCATTCACCGTTGAAGCACTGGAGCCTGCTCTCTACGCGCTCGCCACCGCGCGAGAACTCAAGCCCGGCCAGCTGTTTCAGCCGATCCGGGTCGCGGTCGCCGGTACCACGGTGTCGCCCGGGATCTTTGAGTCGGTCGCGTTGCTCGGCCGCGAGCGCACGCTTGAGCTGATCGATCGCGCGCTGACCTAAACCAGCCAGGCCGCAATGCCGATAAGGGCGTAAGGCCAGCTTTTGGATGACAGCTTGCGATCTAGTACGCGCCTAATCTCGACACCTGCACGCAGCACAGTGCCGACCGACGGCGCTGGCGCTGAGCCTGCCCGCAGCGAAGGGCACGGGCGCCGTTTGACGACCGCGTTCGCCGCGCTTGAGGGGTTTCCGGCCCTGTCGGAATCGCGTCTGCGCGTGCTCAGCTTGTTTGACGGTCGCCAACCGTCGCTCGATGACCTCGCGCGCGTCGTTGAGAGCGACGTGGCGCTGGCGATTTCGACGCTGCGTCTCGCCAATCGGACACAGGTCGCCAACCACGGATACATCGACACGGCAGCGCTGGCGATCGAGGCGTTGCCGCCGGGCGCGCTGCTGGCGATCGCGACACGTGCACGGACGTACGACTTCTTTGACCGCGGTGGCTCTTGGCGGGAGGTGCCGGAGCGCTTCAGGCTCCACGCGGTCGCTACTCAACGCGCCGCTGATCGCCTGGCCTGTGAGTTGAGCTGGCCGCACCGTGACCGCCTGGCGATGGCAGCCCTGCTCCACGACATCGGCAAGCTCGTGCTGGTGCACGCCTATCCCGAGTACCCGGCAGGCGTTCATGGTGACGCCGCTACGCCCGAGCATCGGATTCAGGCTGAGCGCCGTGTCCTCGGCGTCGACCACGCGATGGTCGGCGGTGTGCTTGCGCGCCGCTGGGGGCTGCCGGCGTCGCTTGCCGGGGTGATCGAAGCTCACCACGGCGACGCCACCTCTGGCGATGCACAGCTGGTCCGCCTCGCCGACATGCTGGCCCACTACATGCTCGGCGACGCAGTGACTCCGGCCGAGCTGCTGAAGGTCTCCCACGCGCTCGGGCTGAAACCCGCGCAGCTACGGACCGTGATGTACGAACTGCCGCTGCCCGGTTCAAGCACGCGGGCGCGACGCACATTGCCGTGCCCGCTGAGCACGCGCGAGCTCGACGTCGTCCGTGCCCTGGCCACTGGCAAGGTTTATAAGCAAATCGCCGCCGATCTCGGACTGTCGCCGAGCACTGTTCGAACGCATCTCCACAACACGTACCGCAAGTTGGAGACCTCCGACAGGGCTCAGGCGGTGTTGCTGGCCACCGAACGGGGCTGGATCTGAGCCTCCGCGGCGCGCGTTGCCGACGAGACCCGGTTTAATCGCCGTACGTGCTTTCGATCACCAGCAAATCCCCATACGCGGTCCGCGCGCTAGTCGAGCTTCACCGGATCGGCGACAGCGAGCCTGTACCGATCGCCGAGCTTGCCCGCCGGGGCGAGATTCCGGTTCAGTTCCTCGAGCAGCTGTTTGCGACGTTGCGCCGCGCCGGCCTGCTGCGCTCCCAGCGCGGCGTCAAGGGCGGTTACTCGCTCGCCAGGCCCGCCGCGCAGGTGAAGGTGCTGGAAGTCGTCGAACTGCTCGACGGTCCGCTTGGGCAGGGGGCGACAGGGATTTTCGAGGAAGCAGCCGCGGCCGCGCAGGCAGTGCTCGCGGGTGCGTCGATCGCCGACGTGGCGGAAGCCGAGGCACGCGCCGCCGGTGCGGCGATGTATTTCATCTGAGCCGCGCCCGCCGAGGATGTACGCAAACCCTGAATTCCCGTAGGGTTTGTTCGGAATGCCGCGCCTCGCTCCAAACATCGCCGACTACATCGGCGGTACGCCGCTGCTGGAGCTAACGCGAACGCTGCCGGTTGAGGCGACCGCGCAGGTCTTCGCAAAGCTCGAATCGTTCAATCCTGGCGGCAGCGTCAAGGACCGGATCGGTGCGTCGATGATCGACGCCGCTGAGCGCGCGGGACGGATCGAGCCTGGCCGGACGACGATCGTCGAGGCGACAAGTGGCAATACCGGCATCGCCCTAGCGTTCATCTGCGCGGCGAAGGGATATGACCTGGTGCTGACGCTGCCGCAGGGGATGAGCCGTGAGCGAGAGCGGCTGCTGGCGCTGTACGGAGCGAAGTTCGAGATCACCGAGTCGCTTGGTGGGATGAACGAGGCGGTTGACGCCGCACGCAAGATGGCGACGCGTGACGACGTGTTTCTGCCGGACCAGTTCTCGAATCCGGCCAACCCGGAGGCCCACCGCCGCACGACGGCTCCCGAGCTGTGGGAAGCGCTCGACGGGAAGGTTGACGTGCTTGTTGCGGGGGTCGGCACCGGCGGCACGATTACCGGCGTCGGTGAGTTCCTGAAGGAACGCAACCCGAAGCTGCACGTCGTCGCGGTCGAGCCCGCGGCCTCAGCGGTCTTGTCGGGCGGCCGTCCCGGACCGCACCGGATCCAGGGAATCGGCGCCGGCTTTGTGCCCGCGGTCCTCAATCGCGAGGTGATCGATGAGATCGTCACGGTCTCCGACGAAGCCGCGGTCGCGACCGCTCAGGAGCTGGCTGCGAAGGAAGGGGTCCTCGCCGGGATCTCCGGTGGCGCCGCAGTCCATGCCGCGCTCGCTGTCGCGGCTCGGCCAGAGTTCGCCAAGGCCCGGATCGCGGTGATCGTCCCGGACTCGGGCGAGCGCTACATCTCGCTGCCCTGGTTCGCCCCAGCGCACTGATGACACGAGCCCTCGGGGTGGTCGGCTGAGGTGGATCAGTTGCTAGCGGTGGTCCGTTCACTCAGCCCGGTGAAGGTTCTTGATGTCGCCTGCGGCACAGGCTTTCTAACCCAGCATCTGCAGGGGTAGGTGTCCGCGGTCGACCAGAGCGAGCGAATGGTCGCGATCACGCACAACCGCGTGCCAGGCGCGACGGTCGTCGTCGGTGACGCAGTTCCGCTGCCGTTCGACGACGGTGCGTTCGGCCGCGTTTTCAGCAGTCACTTGTACGGCCACCTGTTACCCGCGGAGCGAGACGCGTTGTTGGTTCGTGGTAGCGGGCTCCGGCAGCGGACACGCCGGCAACCCGGGAACGCCACCGCTGAACTTTGCGGCTGTATACGTATATACACGCATACAGCCGCCAAGAACGATGCGTGATCGCCTGCCGGTGGGCCGGGCGGGCCATCGCTACGCTTCAAAGATGCAGGGGAAAGGCGTTCTGGGCGCCACACTCGCTGAGATCAGACGTGATGTCGGCGTCGCGCACAGCCGCGATCCGGCGGCCACCGGCGTCAGCTCGTTCGAGATCCTCGCGACCTGGCCCGGCGTGCAGGCGCTGCTCGCCCACCGTGTCGCGCACGCCCTTTACCAAGCCCGGGTCCCGCTGGTTCCGCGCGCGATCGCCGCGGCAGCCCGCAGCCTGACCGGCATCGAGATCCACCCGGGAGCACATGTCGGCCCGGGGCTGTTCATCGACCACGGGATGGGCGTGGTGATCGGCGAGACCGCGGAATTGGGGGCGGACGTGACCATTTACCAAGGTGTCACGCTCGGCGGCACCGGCTTTGCGACCGGCAAGCGTCACCCGACGATTGAGGACAACGTCACGATCGGCTCAGGCGCCAAGCTGCTCGGCCCGATCGTCGTCGGGCACGGGTCAAAGATCGGCGCCAACACGGTGGTGATTCACGACGTGCCGTCGAACTCGACGGTGGTCGGCAACCCGGGCCATCCGGTGCGAATCGAAGGCCGCCGCCCTGAAGGTCCTGACGCCGACTGGGTCCATCTGCCCGACCCGATCGCCGATGCGATCAAGGGCCTTGCGCGGCGGATCGATCAGCTCGAGCGTGAGGCGGGCCACCCGCCGGCGGTCAACGGGAACGGCAGCTCAGGCGCTGTCAGCGTCGATGGGCTTGCCGAGGATGAGGCTTCGCGCCGCGCGCGTGGCCCAAATCCCGCCGGGGGCTGAGCGCTCCCACCCGGGGAGCCGAGCCAGCTAGCTGGCTCCCCGGCAACCAGAGTCAATCGGCGCCGACCGGCTCGATCTCTTCGACGCCGTCGCGGCGCACGATCACATCAGGCATGTTGCGCCGCGCGCGGACGACGTACAGCGGCCGTCCCTTGACCTCGTCGTAGATCCGCCCGACGTACTCGCCGAAGATGCCGATCGTGATCAGCTGGATCCCGCCGAGCAGCAGGATCGTCACCTCGACCGTGCTGAAGCCGGGCAGATAGGAGCCGATGATCTTCAGCGCCACGACTACCGGAATCGCGATCAGTGCCAGCCCGGAGATCACGAAGCCGAGCAGTGTTGCCAGCTGCAGTGGCCGGTCGGAGAACGACGAAATTGCGTCCAGCGAGAAGCGCATCATTTTCGTCAGCGTGTACTTGGTCGAGCCGGCGTGGCGGGCGTCGCGGTGGTAGAGCACGGCTGACTGCGTGAAGCCGACCCAGACGGTCATTCCGCGCAGGAAGCGGCTGCGTTCGCGCATCGTCAGCAGCGCGTCCAGTGCGACCCTGTCGAGCAGCCGGAAGTCGCCTGAGTTGTGACGCAGCGGGACGGTCGTCAGCCAGTCAAAGATCTTGTAGAACCAGCGGGCCGTGGCCAACTTGAAAAACGATTCGCCCTCACGTGTCTCGCGGACCGCGTAGACGACGTCGGAACCCTTGCGCCAGTCCTCGAGCATCCGCGGGATGATCTCGGGTGGGTCCTGTAGGTCGGCATCCATCATCACGATTGCGTCGCCGGAGGCGTGGTCGAGCCCGGCGGTCAGCGCCATCTGGTGGCCGAAGTTGCGTGACAGAATCACCACCTTGACGCGTGGGTCATCGGCAGCGAGCGCCTCGAGCGTGTCGCCGGAGCCATCGGACGAACCGTCGTCGACCAGCACCAGCTCGAACGGAATGTCTCTCAGCGCAGCGCAGATGCGCTCGTACAGCACGGGCACGCTGTCGACCTCGTTGTAGACAGGGGCGACGACGCTGAGAAGTGAGAGCTGGCGTGTGCTCATGTGCAGATCGTAGGCGGGGTGCGGGTCAGAGCCCTGAGAACGTCGGCCCAGGTATGTAAACGATCAGTGCCGTCACCAGGATCCAGCCCGTGAAACAGAGTGTGGCGATCCACAGCTTGCGGTTGTGCGAGAGCGCCACCAGCGGCAGCATCCATGCGCCGTACCAGGGCAGGATCGAACTGGTCGAGACCAGCAGTCCGAAGGTGGCCCAGGCGGCGCCTTCGATCCAGTCAAGCTCACCGCGGTGCACCTTGATCAGCAGCCACACAGAGAATCCGACGAAGATCACGCCGAGCACGACGCCGACGACGTGGCCGAGCGTCGTGAGGTGCAGGATCGTTGAGATGAACCCCGGGAGCGTTTGGCCGGCGCCCTCGTTCTGAACCTGATCAAGCGTGCTCGGCAGGTGCCAGATCCCCGAGCGGAACGCGATCAGGGCGCTACCGAGCAGGACCACGCCGGTGATCGCGGTGCCGAGCAGCAAAGACCGGCGACGCTTGTCGGCGTCGGGTTCAGCGCCCGAGGCGAGCGCGAACGGCAGTATCAGGCCGGCTGTCAGCTTGATCCCGGCACCGAGTGTGATCAGCGACCCGGCGGCGCGGTTGCGGTGCAGCAGCACGGTGTAGATCCCGGCAGTCGTGAACAACAGCTCCAACAGATCGTTGTGGCCACCGCCGATCCCGTAGAAGACGACCAGCGGGTTCAGGCCATACAACGCGACGGCGCGCACCGGGCTGACGCCGCGCAGCTTGGCCGCATACCACAGCAGCGCCATCGTGCCGGCGGCTGAGACGGCCGCGATCGACTTGAAGGCGAACACGCTGGCGGCGACCGCCGAGGTCGACAGCTGCAGCGAGCCGGCCCACAAGCTGCTGAGCAGGGTGAACAGCGGGCCATAGACGCTTGGCGTGCTGATCCACTTCGCGCCGATGTAGGCGCAAATCTGGTTGTTGCTGAGGCCCTGCCCGTTGCCGCAGATCGAATACGTGCCGTGTAAGTAGGGGTTCGAGCGGTAGGCCCTGAACATCTGCCCGTAAGCCTGGTAACTGAAGACGTCGGTGGAGATGGTCGGGGGGGCTACCAGCACGACCAGCACGAACACTGTGATTGCGGACAGGACCATCCAGGCGGGGAGATGCTCAGCGGCCCACACGGCAAGCACGTAGGAGAACAGCAGCAACATCAGCGCGACGATCACCAGCGCGGCCGGAAGGTGGAGCCCGGTGCGCCCGAGCAACCCGAGGAACGGCGAGGGAACCCCCAGCCGCAAGCTCTCCGGCAGCAAGTCGCCGGTGGCCTCAACCGAGAACGACAGTAGGGTCCCCAACACGAGCACACCGACAAGGCCGACCACGCCAAGCTGGTAGGCGCGCGGTTCGCGCTGGGAGATCATCGCGGAGCGGAGTGAGACCGTCGGGGTGTTTTGCGTGACGCCTAGTGTTTCGTTCACTGCCACGCGGCTGAGCATGCCGGGTAAGGGCCGAAAGGCCGTTCTTGCAGGATTATGATCGCGTTACGACCCAGCCGCAAAGCACCGTGCCCGATGACTTAGGCCGGTCTTAGACCGGGCTGTGGCCGGGCGCTTGGGAGGCCGGCTCGGCGGTTGCGTCAGCGGTTGGCGTCGCGGCGGCGGTTGGCATCGCGGGGGCGGGGGCGGGCTTGGCCGTGGGCACGGTTCCCCGGCGCAACTGCGGCACCAGCCACATTGCCTCCAGCGCGATGTTCCACGACATCTTGCTGTCACCGACAGCGCGGTCGGCGAACGTGATCGGGACCTCTTTGACGGTGAAGCCGGCCTGTAGCGCGCGGTAGGTCACCTCGATCTGAAATACGTAGCCGTCAGCGCGCAGCGAAGGCAGATCAATCGCCTCGAGCACCTTCCGGTGGATGCATTTGAAGCCGCCGGTCACGTCCTGGACATCGATCCCGAGGATCCGGCGGGCGTAGGCGCCGCCGCCGCGACTGATCAACTGCCGTGTCTTGCTCCAGTTGACCACGCCACCGCCGGGCACGTAGCGCGAGCCGAGCACAACGTCGGCCTCCTCGGCAGCGCGCAGCAGGCTGGCGAGGTGCTTGGGGTCGTGTGAGAAATCGGCGTCCATCTCGACGATGAGCTCGGCGCCGCCGGCCAACGCGCGCGTGAAGCCCGCGATGTACGCCTGTCCCAGACCTGACTTCGTGCTCCGGTGCAGGACCTCAAGCTGCGGCAGCTCGGCGACCAGGTTGTCGGCCATCTTGCCGGTTCCATCGGGCGAGCTGTCGTCGACGATCAGCACGCGGTAGGCGTCAGGTACCTCCCGATCAAGTTCGGCGATCACCGCGCGAATGATCGGCTCGAGGTTGTCCGCCTCGTTGAAGGTCGGGATAACGACCCAGATGCGCTCACTCATCCGGGTGAGCGTACCTCGACTGCGGCGATCCAGGGGCGCTGGCGTTAGCGCCGAACGTAGGCCACGCGACCCCAGCTCGGCTCGGGCGCGAGCTCAATCGCCTCGCCGCCGCGGTCGGGCTGGATGTACACGAAGGTGCCGCAGTCGTCGTCGAATTGAACATCCAGTTCGCGCTCTTTGACCCGCTGATCAAGCCAGGCGGTGCGGAAGATCAGCCGTCGCAGCCAATGCACCAGGCTGCGGTCGGTCGGGCCGACGAGCTCCGGCCAACAGTCGTTGACGTGTTCGCCGAGACCGGAGGCGGGGTCGGTGACCTCACCGTTGACTACCAGGTTGATCAGATCCTCGGCCTCGTCCTCCTCGATCGAGGCGCCGATGAAGCCGAGGCGCCGAGCAGCTTGTTCGCAGCGTTCGCGGAAATCTCGCTCGTTGAACGTGAACCGGAGGTCTCCGTACTCCAGCACGAAATCGTCGCCGGAGCTGTAGTTGCCGCGCCTGTGCATGCCGTCGGCATGTTATGCGGGAATCCTGCTTTCCCGCAGCCGGTGAACGCGATTTTGCACTCCCACCGGCCGTGGCCGGGGTCCGATCGTGTCTCCGGGCGGCCGCCAAAAGATTGTTGCAGAAGGGGGGTGGTTTTAGCTCGCTCGCGCCTCTATGAAACATGGCTCCCACAAACCCCAAACTCCTACTCGTCGATGCGGACCCCGCATCGCGGTCGTTTCTAACCGACAACCTGACCCGCGACGGCTACGACGTGCTCGCCACCGCGGAGGCCGCCCAAGCCGGCCGACTGCTGTCGAACGTCTCGTTCGACATGGTGATTCTCGACCTAGGCGTGCCCGACGGTGACGGGCTCGCAATCGCCCGCTCGATCAGAGCCGGCGGCGCTCGCGCCGATCCGGCATTGCCGATCATCGCGCTGTCAGCTCGCGACACGCAGCTTGACCGCCTGCGCGCGCTTGACCAAGGGTGCGACGACTTTCTCGCTCGCCCCTACTGGTACCCGGAGCTCCGCGCGCGTGTGCGTGGGCTGCTGCGCCGGCAGGAGGATCGTCTCCATGCTCCCCGTTCACGGCTGCGGGTCGGTCCGCTTGAGCTCGACCCGCTGGCACGGCAGGCCTGGGTTGGTGGTCAGGTCCTGCAGCTCTCGAGCAAGGAGTTCGCGCTGCTTCGGCTGCTGGCGTCGGAACCGGAGCGGGTCTACACGCGCGTTGAACTGTTGCGGACCGTCTGGGGGTGGGAGGAGGTGGGGGCGCCGCCGCGCACCCGCACACTCGATTCGCACGCCTGCCGACTGCGGCGCAAGCTGGCCGCCGAGGGGCTGGAGATGGTGATCAATGTCTGGGGTGTCGGCTACCGCCTGACCGATGCGGGCTCCGAGATTGAGCTCCTGGCCGCCTAGCAGCAAGCCGGTTTGCGGCGGTGGGGTCTGACCGGACCCCCACCGCCGCTGGCGCGCGGAAGTTGAGCATTTCACGCGGACGGAATGACTCCGGTTCTGCACGTAGAAGTGCACCAAATGCAGGTGCAACGCCACTTGCGGATCGCTTCGCAAGGCGACCGCGAGAAACCCCAGCAACGGCGGACGTTGGGCCGTTTTGGACGGCTTTGGGGGAGTTGGTGGGAAAAAAGGTGCATTCGTAGTTGCGCTGTGGGGGAAAGTGGGGTAAGTTCTGCCGCGCATGCAGGAACCCGGGTGGCAGGGCTCCTCCCACCCAGCCACCCGGGTTTCAAATCTCCCTCCATGCAAATGAGCGATCTTGATCTTCCGCGGCACCTTCGAATACGCGCTCGACGCGAAGCACCGGCTCACCGTTCCGGCCAAGTACCGGGCCGCGTTTGCGGCCGGCGTAGTGCTGGCCGCCTCGCCGGCGTCGGAGGCGGACGCGCCGCGCACGCTCTCGATGTGGGTGCCGGAGGCCTACGACGCCTACGCGTCATCAGCGCTCGCCGGGCTGAACCCGCTGTCGCCGAAGGCCCGCGACCTGAAGCGTGTCCTCTACGGAATGTCCTGGGACCTCGAACTCGACGCTGCCAACCGGCTGATGGTTCCTGGCCCAGCACTCGACTTCGCCAGTCTCGACAAGGAGGTCACGGTGACCGGCTCCGGCGAATGCCTCGAGATCTGGGATCGGGCCTCACATGCAACGCACAACCAGGTGGCGGTCGATCGCTTCCCCGAGATTGCCGCAAGCTTTGACCACACTGCTTGACATGACACGCGCACACGTACCGGTGCTCGCCGGTGAGCTGATCGAGTTGCTCGATCCACAGCTCGGTGATGTGGCGGTCGACTGCACGTTCGGCGGCGGCGGTCACGCCCGGCTGATCGCCGAGCGGATCGGACCGTCAGGCACGCTGATCGGGATCGACCGTGACCCGCTGGCCGGCGAGCGGTTCGCCGAGCTGTCGGCTGAGGTCGCCTGTACCACTCGCTTCATCCGGGCCGATTTCGTCGCCGGCCTGACAGGGCTCGTAGCGGAGGGCGTCGCTGCCGACCTCGTCTACATGGACCTGGGGATGTCTTCGATGCAGGTTGACACCTGGGCGCGTGGGTTCAGCTATTCCTACGACGCACCGCTTGACATGCGGATGGATCCCGAGCAGGAACTGACCGCCGCCGAGATCGTCAACACCTGGGAGGAGCGCCAGCTCGCCCGGTTGCTGCGTGAGTACGGCGAGGAGCGCTACGCCGGCCAGATCTCACATGCGATCGTTCGTACGCGCGGTCGTGCGCCACTCGATTCGACGCAGGAGCTCGTCGAGGTAATCAAGTCGGCGGTCCCGATCCCGGCCCAGTTCGCCGGCGGGCATCCCGCTAAGCGCACGTTCCAGGCGCTGCGGATCGCTGTGAACGACGAGCTGGCGCAGGTCGATGCCGGTCTGCCGCTCGCCTGGGAGCTGCTCGCTCCGGGCGGCAAGCTCGCCGCGATCTCGTTCCACTCACTCGAGGATCGCCGCGTCAAACGGTTCCTTGTCGATCGTGCCCGCGGATGCGTCTGCCCGCCTGAGCTGCCGATCTGTGTGTGTGGCCGGGAGCCCGAGGGCGAACTGCTGACCCGCCGCGCAGTCGCGCCGACGCTCGGTGAAATCGCCGCCAACGCGCGGTCGAAGTCGGCGCACCTGCGTGTCGCCAGAAAGCTGGAGGTTTAGCGATGCCCCGCGCCGCAACCGCCGCCGCTCGCGCGGCTGAATCGCCCGACGACTACGCGCCGCGGTACGCGCGCTCAGCACCTGTGAAGCACACGCGAGCCGGTTCCTCACGCCCATCAGCGACCCGCAACGAGCGTCGCCCGGTCCGTCACGACGGGTTTGCGCCACGGGCGCCGCGCCGCGTCTCCGGGCCCGCTGCTCGCGCGGTCGTCGCGCCGCGACCGACGACGCGTCCATTTGCGCCATCGCCTCGGCCGGCGCCTGCCCGTCCCGTCCGCCGGCCCGCGCCGCAGCGGTCGGTTGCGCCCGGGGGCGTCCTCGCCCGCCCGCTGTTGGCGATCAAGGCGCTCCCTGACAATCGACTGCTTGACCGGATCGTTCGCGGCCGCGCATGGATCGCGATCCTTGGCGTATTGCTGGTCGCGATCGTCGGGACCCAGGTCGAGGTACTGAAGCTCGGCACAGACGTTGGCCGGTCGACCGCGCTCGCCGCTCAGCTCGGCGCGCGTAACGCGCTGTTGCGAGCGCAGGAGACGAACATGTCGAACCCGAGCCGGATCATGCGGCTCGCGGAGCAGCTCGGGATGCGTGAGGTCGGGCCGACCAACATCACCTACCTTCCGGCCGGCGGGCCAGGCGTCGTTGGTCGTGCGATCGCTGACATCGCGCCGCCCACCCTCGGTGCTTTCTCCGGCAGCCTGACGGAGCAGGTGGGGGCCGGCGCCACGACCGTTACGAACAACCCGCTTGACAGCACCACCACATCAACCAGTACCTCGACCAACACCGGCGATACGACGCCGAGCGCCGGCGATACCACGCCGAGCACAGGCGGAACCACCAACAGCGCGACGGACCCGACCGCTGGCGGCGCGGGCGCCGGCACGACTGCTGGAGGCGGCAGCTCGCCGACGAACGGGGCGTCGGCACCGGGCACATCCACCGGCGGCGCCGGCATCTAGTGGCCGGTCTCGCAAGTACCTGGACATTCGAGGCGCCCCTGGCGCCTGGCTTTGTCCTCGGACCCTCAGCTAGCGCTGCGACCTATCGGGTCCTGCGTTCTCGCCACACATCCACCAGTGGCACCTCTCGGTGTCCAGCCATTTACGGGACAGACCACTAGCAATGGCTGTCGTCGATCGGCGGATCGGTCTGCTGTTCGGCGGCTTTCTGCTGCTGCTGCTGATCGCGGCCGGGCGAACCGCTTACCTCGGGGTGTTCCAGTCCGGTGCGCTGAGCGCGGCGGCCGACTCCCAGCAGCTGACGGTTACCCCGATCCCCGCCCAGCGTGGTGAGATCACGGATCGCAACGGTCAGGTGCTGGCGATCAGCGAGGCCGCCGACGAGGTGATCGCCGATCCGTACCTGATCGCTCAGGACGGGAACGCTGTCAAGGGTCAGACGCCATCGGTGATCGCTGCCGAGCTGGCGCCACTGGTCGGTATGAGTGAGAGCGCGGTGTTCAGCAAGCTGACCGCGACAAGCTCCGGCGAGCTGGCCGGCTACTCGCCGATCGCCTACGACGTGCCCGCCGCCCAGGGCACGGACATCACCAACTTGCGTATCGACGGGATCAACGAGACGCCGGTCGAGGAGCGGGTCTATCCGCGGGGTAGCGAGGCCGCGCAGGTACTCGGCTTCGTTAATGGTCGTGGTCAGGGTGGCGACGGGATCGAGTACTTGTTCAACAACGTGCTGGGTGGCAGATCCGGCGTTGAACACGTCGTCAGCGATGCGCAGGGGAAGGCGATCTCGGTGACGACGCCGCAGCCGATGGTCGCTGGCCAGAACATCGCGCTGACGATCTCCTCGCCGCTGCAGCAGGAGGTCGAGAGCGTGGTCGCCCAGCTCGGCGCCCAGTATTCGCCGCACGGCGTGAGCGCGATCGTCACCGATCCGCAGACCGACCAGATCCTCGCGCTCGCCAACTGGCCGTTCGTCAACTCCAACAACGTAGCCGCATCGTCACCGGCGTCACTTGAGGATCAGGCGGTTGATCTGTCGTACGAGCCAGGCTCAACATATAAGGCGATCACCGTCGCCGGCGCGCTGCAGGAGGGCGTTGTGACTCCGAGCACGTCGATCACGATCCCGCCCTTCCTCCACGTCGACGCGAAGACAATCACCGACGCCGAGTCCCACGGCTACATCAATTACACCGTCGCCCAGATCCTCAAGTATTCGAGCAACATCGGCGCCGATTTGATCGCTAACCGGATGGGGATGTATCCGTTTGCGTCTTGGGTGACCAAGTTCGGCTTCGGTCGCCCAACAGGCGTTGCGCTTCCCGGCGAGCAGCAGGGCGTAATCCTGCCGGTCCGGGACTATTCGCCGGTATCGATGTGGAACCTACCGTTCGGTCAGGGCCAGGAGGTCACCCCGATGCAAATGGTGCAGGCGTACGACGCGATCGCCAACGGCGGGATCCTCCGCACACCGCAGATCATCCAGTCGATCGGTGGCAGGACGCAGTCGATGCCGAAGGGCCATCGGATCCTCTCCCCGGGCGTCGCCCTGGAGCTGCGTGAGATGCTGCGCGGAGTGCTCGCCGACGGGGGCACCGCTTCAGGCGCCGCAATCAACGGCTACGACCTCGCCGGGAAGACTGGTACCGCTCAGGTCGTCGTCAACGGCAAGTACTCAAACACGCTGTTCGACTCGAGCTTCATTGGCATGGTCCCGGCGAGCAATCCGAAGCTGGTGATCGCGATCGTCGTTGACCGCACGCCTGAATACGGAGCGACAATCGCCGCGCCGGCGTTCCAGAAGATCGTCGGCTGGGCGGTCCCCTATCTAGGGATCAACCCGTGCCCGTCGCCGTGCCCGGCCTCGGCGTACGACTCCAGCTCGACGCCGTAGGCATCGGACCGTAGCTAGCCTCCGGCTGATGCGGTTAGACGCGATCCTTCCGGCGACTGGCGCAGCGGCGAGCGTTGAGATCAGCGCGCTGGCCTACGACAATCGGCTCGTGGTGCCGGGCACGTTGTTCTTCTGCGTCCCGGGTTTCACCCGTGACGGGCACGACTTTGCGCCGGACGCGATGGCTCGCGGCGCGGCGGCGCTGGTCGTCGAGCGAGGGCTTGATCTGCCGCTCCCGCAGGTGCAGGTTGCGGACGTGCGGGCGGCGATGGCGGGCGCTGCAGCGGCCTTCTTCGGTGATCCGACACGCGATCTGGCCCTCAGCGCCGTGACGGGCACCAACGGCAAAACGACTACCGCTTACCTGCTGCGCTCGTTGCTTGAGGCCGACGGGCGCCAGACCGGCCTGCTGGGAACGGTGAAATCGGTGATCGGCGGGGTTGAGGATGACGTTCTACGGACCACGCCGGAGGCGATCGATCTGCAGCACTCGTTCCGGCAAATGCTTGAAGGCGGCGATGTCGCAGCCGTGATCGAGGCCTCCTCGCACGCGCTTGAGCTGCACCGCGTCGACGCGATCCACTTCCAGGCGGCGATCTTCACCAACCTGACCCAGGACCACCTCGACTTCCATCTGACGATGGAGGAGTACTTCAACGCCAAACGCAAGCTGTTCACCGAGCTCGCCCCAGCGCGCAGCATCATCAATCTGGATGACACCTACGGCGGCCGCCTGGCGGCCGAACTTGGCGACGCGATCACCTTCGCGATCAACGACGCAACCGCGACCTATCAGGCATTGGAGGTTGAGACCGGCCTGCACGGCACCAGCTTCAAACTCCGTGGGCCTGACGGCGACCACCCGATCACGTCACCGCTGAGAGGTCTGTTCAATGTCTCGAACTTGCTGGGCGCAATAGCCGCCGCGAAGTCTCTCGGGCTTGCCCACGAGACGATCGCGGCGGCTATTGCCCATGCACCGCAGGTCCCGGGACGATTCCAAACGGTCGACGAGGGACAACCATTCGCGGTGATAGTCGACTACGCGCACACCCCTGATTCATTGGAGAACGTGCTGAAAGCTGCCCGCGGGCTGACCGACAAACGCCTGCATGTCGTGTTCGGGTGCGGCGGTGATCGCGACCGGATGAAGCGACCACTGATGGGCGAGATCGGCGCCAGGCTGGCCGACCGGGTGGTCGTCACTTCAGACAACCCCCGCTCTGAAGACCCTGAAGCGATCATCGAGGAGATCCTCGCCGGGATCGACAAGCCCGTGCACTACGAGGTCGATCGCCGGCTGGCGATCGCCAATGCGATCGCCGAGGCAGCGGCCGGGGATGTCGTCGTTGTTGCCGGTAAGGGTCACGAGCAGGGGCAGGAGTTCACGGGCGCAAACAAGCTTCCATTCGACGATGTGACGGTGGTTCGTGAAGCGCTCCGCGGCCGGTAGCGCGTCCAGCCACCCGGGTACAGTCACCCTTCGATGAAGGGCTGGGACGCTCAGCAGATTGCGATCGCGGCCGGCGCCGACCTGCTTACTGCCCCGACCTCCGCCATAGGTGGGCCGACGAGCGTCACGATCGATTCCCGCGAGGCTGGTCCGGGGGTTCTGTTCGTCGGTCTGCCGGGCGAACGTGCTCACGGCGGCGCGTTTGCGCCGCACGCGCTGGCGGCGGGAGTTTGGGGGGTACTGACCGACCACGAGCACGCCCGGCAGCTTGACGGCGGGGTCGTGCTCGCTGCTGAGGATCCGCTCCGGGCGCTGCAGCAGCTGGCGACGGCCTGGCGCGTCGAGCTCGGCGGCAGCAGCGGGTTGCAGGTGATCGGAGTGACCGGCTCGACCGGCAAGACGTCGACCAAGGACCTGTTGCTGGCGGTGCTCTCACCACACCGGGTGACGGCCGCCTCGCGCGCGAATTTCAACACGGAGATCGGCTTGCCGCTCGAACTGCTGAGAACGCCCGCCGGCACCGAGCTACTGATCCTTGAAATGGGGATGCGCGGTCCCGGGCAGATCGCCGAGCTGACCGCGATCGCCTTGCCGGACGTTGCCGTGATCGTCAGCATCGGCCCGGTTCATCTTGAGTTGCTCGGCTCGATTGAGGCGATCGCGGCGGCCAAGGCTGAGCTGATCGCCGGGCTGGCGCCGGGCGCAACTGCGGTCGTCCCGGTCGACGAAGCGTTGCTTACCCCGCACCTGCGCAAGGACCTCAACACGGTGACCTTTGGCACAGGCGGCGACGTCGCGGTGACGTCCGAGACCGACGACCGCGTAGAGATCCTCGCCAGCGGCACGCCGATCTCCTTGACCGTCGACTTCACCCAGGCGCATCTGCGCCGCAATCTGCTGGCGGCCGTTGCCGCCGCCTGCGCGGTCGGTGTCACTCCCGAGGGAAACGTCGCGCTCGCGCTCTCGCCCGGACGCGGGCAGCACGTCCAGTTGGCAGGCGGCGTCACGCTGCTCGACGACAGCTACAACGCGAACCCGATGTCGATGCGCGCGGCGCTTGACGAGCTTGCGGCTACAGCCCGGCGCGCTGGTGGCCGGCGAACGATCGCCGTGCTCGGCGACATGCTCGAGCTCGGCCCCGATGCCGTCAGCTTTCACCGCGAGATTGGTGCCTACGCGGCGGCGCGCGCCGACATCCTGGTGAGCGTCGGGCCGCTTGCCGCGGCGATCAGCGGAGGCTTCCCACACGAGCACCATCACGCCGGCGATGCCGGCGCAGCCGCCGCGCTGTTGCCTGAGCTCGTCCACGACGGCGATGTTGTGCTGGTCAAAGCGTCGCGTGGTGTCCATCTCGAGCTCGTTTGCGCGGCACTGAGCGCGACCGGCCGGACAGGGGCCACCGCATGATCGCCACAACCTTCATCCACCCCTACATCACGTCGGTGGCGGGGAAGGTCCTGATCTCCTCTTCCTCCGCATTTCTGCTCTGTGTATTCCTCGGCCCAAAGTTCATCGACTGGCTCCGTGACCGCTCGTTCGGGGCAAACATCCGCGAGGAAGGCCCGGAGGGGCACAAGCACAAGGCGGGGACGCCGACGATGGGTGGGCTGCTGATCCTGATCTCCTTTTCGATCCCGTTCCTGGCGTTGTCGACCCACTCCGCTGCCTCGATGGGCGTGTTCTACACGACGATCGCCTGTGGCGTTGTCGGCTTCGCCGATGACTACACCAGCATCTTCCGCAAGCGGTCACTGGGGCTGAGCGGGCGGATGAAGATGCTCGCACTGCTGGCGATCTCGGTCGGCCTGTGGGCATACGCGACGAAGGTCGCGCATATCCCGACGTCGATCTCCTTGCGGCCGATCGATGCGCATATCGACCTCGGCCCGTTTTTCGTCGTTTTCATCTTCTTCGTCGTCGCCGGCACGACGAACGCGGTCAACTTGACGGACGGCCTCGATGGGCTGGCGGCCGGCTGTGTGGCGATCGCGATGCTCGCCTTCATCGGGATCACCTTCATCACCTATGGCTTCCACGACCTGGAACTCGAGGCAGGCTGCATCGGGGCATCCTGTATCGGCTTCCTCTGGTTCAACAGCTTCCCCGGCAGCGTGTTCATGGGCGATGTGGGCGCGTTCGCGCTCGGTGGCGCGTTGGCCTCGATGGCGATCATGACCGACACCTCGATCCTGCTGCTGATCATCGGCGGGATCTTTGTGATCGAGGCGCTTTCAGTCCTGATCCAGGTGTTCGCCTTCCAGCGTTTTCACCGGCGCGTGTTCAAGATGGCCCCGATTCACCACCACTTCGAGATGGAAGGGTGGTCGGAGACGAAGATCATGCTGCGCTTCTGGATCGTCGCGGCCGCCTGCGGCGCGATCGGCTTCACGTTGTACGAGATCGGCATCAAGGGCATCGCCCCGCACTAAGTGGGCACGGCCGCGCGTCCACCGCTTTCCGGTGGCCCATATCTGGTGCTCGGGCTCGCCCGTTCCGGTGAGGCGATCGCGCATGTCCTGAACAAACGCGGTGCGACAGTGATCGGTGTTGACGGCGGGCGCACGCCGGCGCTGGAGGCCGCCGGTCGGAGGCTTTCAGCGGAGGGTGTCGAAGTCCATCTGGATGCGTCAGAACACGCTCTGCCCAACGGTGTCACGACCCTCGTCAAGAGTCCTGGCGTGCCCCAGTCGGCGCCGCTCATCAAGGCCGCGCTGGACGCCGGCATCGAGATCGCCGGCGAGCTTGAACTCGCTTGGCGCCTGCTCCCCAACGACTTCATCGCGGTGACCGGAACCAACGGCAAGACGACCACCGCCGAGTGGATCGGACACATCTACCGCACCGCCGGTGAGCCGGTCGCGGTCGCCGGTAACGTTGGCACCGCGCTGTCGACACTGGTCGACGAGTTCGACCCTCAGGCGACCGTGGTCTGCGAGGCGTCGTCGTTTCAGCTAGAGGACACCGTCGCGTTTGCGCCCGACGCCGCGGTGCTGTTGAACATCACGCCGGACCACCTCGACCGCCACGGCACGTTTGATGCGTACCGCGCCGCGAAGCTGAAGATCTTCGCCAACCAGACCGCGCAGGACCTGGCGGTGCTGCCGGTCGGTTTCGAGCTTGAGACGCGCGCCCGCCAGGTGCGGTTCGGCGATCCGGGCCTGTTGCCGACGCCGAGCGTGTCGCTGCCCGG